>Ga0307507_10002325_pt1 | contig 40373 bp, 7 predicted proteins | sample 7_EM_MG_FD_207223 | JGI IMG/M metagenome (GOLD analysis project Ga0307507, IMG submission 207223) | Populus trichocarpa ectomycorrhiza microbial communities from riparian zone in the Pacific Northwest, United States - 7_EM | ecosystem: Host-associated > Plants > Roots > Unclassified | place...
CCGGGATGGAAAATCGCCATTGGCTCGCTTACTACTAGCGCCTTAGCGACCCCTTTGTATCTTGCCAGTCTCTAACAGACTTCTTCTTCTCCTTAGCTTAGTATTCTTATATAGTAGCAATCTATAAGCTTCAGTTCAGAAGCATTTGTATAAGCCCGTTATATTATACTAAGCTCTCCCTATATTGCCTGGGAAGGCCTTAATAATATCCCACCCCAAAAAGACCTTTATCTGCAACGACGCGTTGACGCGTTATACTTAGACATTAAAAAACCCATACTACTACGCCTAAGAAGGCCCTAACAATATCCCACTTTATAGGCCAGACTGTACTTGACCTGCACCCACAAAAGAACCCCGAAATCGAAACCGAATCATACGATTTTGATAAACCTTAGGAAGCCGACGATGGCACCTAAAGCGAGCTTATCTAAAAGACCTGCCTCTACCCAAGAGGAACACGAGGTCCAGTTAGGATTAGAAATTAAAGACAATGACGACGTTATAGGTGTACATAAGTAGATTCGTGCCCTTACAGCCAATTAGAAAGTCGATTGTCTTCAAGCCTAAAGTATATAAGAGACTCTAAAGGAGATCCTAGAAAGCCTTACTGCCTTATAAAATAGCCCAGCCTCCCCTTTATGAAGCCTTAGTTAACCCATTCGCTCTACTAAATGCAATATACCAGAGAGTACGGATATAATAACAAAGCAATTAAAGTCCGTTAAGCTCCCTAACCCCCCACTATTGTCGGACGGCGTAGACCCAACCTTTAAGAACTGGAGAATCTAGGTACAAGGAAAGCTTCGTGTTAACTATAACCATTTCCCCTCTAAAGAAGCTAAAATGCTCTACCTCTTTGGTTAAACCATTAGGGACGCCTAGTAATACCTTTAGGCCAAGTTCGAGGACGAGTTACCTGTTTGGTTTATATCTGTTAATAAGATAATATAGCACCTGGCTACTATTTATATCAATCTAAATAAAGTACAGGATGCCCGTTATAACTATAATTGCCTAATAATGAAATTAAACTAATCCTTTACTAAGTTCCAAACTTAATTCTTACACCTAGCAGGCAAAGGCCAGGTCCCCCCTAAGAACTATTATTTGGACCTATACGACAAGCTAACGGTCCAACTACAAGAGAAGATCATGGTAGCCTTAGACAACCTACCAACCTACCAAAGACTCGCAGCCTAATGTTTATCGCTGGATTCAGAACTAAAACGAATTAATGCTCGCTCTAATTAACTAAAGAGGTCCCATAGTAACCGCAACCTATCCGCTACACCAATGGGAGCTGGCGTCAGAAGACAAACCATAACCGCCCTTACACCAAAAGCGGTTATAACTGCCTACTAGCGAACCTCGCCTAACCCGCTATATACCATACCTTCAACTAATGCTTATTATAACACCCTAATTAACCCTGCCACGGTTACGTGCTTTAATTATAGAAAGGATAGTTACTTTGCTATGTCCTACCCAGAGCCAAAGGATACGGGTAATATCAAGGAGATAGAGAAAGAAGAAACGCCCAATAAGTCAGAAAAAGAAGAACCCTAGGGAAAGACTCCCCCCTAGGGTATCCTATTAATCTTAAAGAGATTAATCTAAGTTAGCTAATAGGTGGAAAACACTTTACAGTTCCATATACAGTATTTTAAAATGGATATAGAGTTAATACAACTGCCTTTGTTAATACTGGAGCAAATAGCTTTGCCTTTATAAACACTGCTTATGCGAATAACGTTGCTAAGTTCTTAAATATAAATGCTACCCGACTAGAGAAGCCTGTTTAAGTAAAAGGCTATAACGGCTAAGCCAGTAAGCCGGTTACCTATGTCTTAAAGCTATATATTGCTATTAATGGACAACGCCAGTTTGGTATCCCCTTTTATATCCTAGACTTAGGGTCCTATAACATAATCCTCAGCCAAAAATAGATGTCCTACTTTAATATTTGGCTAAACGTTCAACAAAGACAGTTTGTTTGGCTAAAGAGTAGACCAAAGTTACCCTCCTTCGTTAGAGAGATCTGTACCAACTATAAGACATTAGCCGCGAAGGCCGATCCTACCTACTAGTAGGATGTTAGGGACCGCAACCTAGCTTTTGCTTAAGAAGATGCCTGTCACGAGGCCGGTAAGAAATCTATACCAATAAGGATACTCCCCCGAAGGACTACAGTCAAGGAGGACTCTACTTACGGAAGTAGAACGGATAGTGATGTAGACAACTTCTAAATTACGGAGATCCGGCTAATAGGGAAGAGGACATACCAATAGGACTTAGAGGATAACCTTTAGAAGATGCAATAAGAGCTAAAAGGAGTAAAGACAACGCTAATACACCAAAAGCCCCCAAGGCCGCGGACACCCCTACTACCACACGACCCCCCTATAGTAGATATCGCGGCAATTAGCGCTATAGGTTTCCACTTTAATATGTATTAGAAGGATAACGAGGTCTTTATAACCAGCTTATACAAAATTAACTGGATTATTAACAAGAAGAAAGAAGGGCCAGTAGAGGAAACTAATAAGGAGTTAGTTAAGCGCCTCCTCCCTATATACCTCTTAGACCACAGAGACGCGTTCTTAAAAGCAGCCTTAGATATACTGCCCCCCTACTAAACCTATAATTATAAGATTTAACTAGAGGCTAATAACTCTCTAGGCTACAGCCCCCTTTACTAGCAAACTACGGAGGAACTAAAAGCAACCAAGCAGTACTTAATTAATAACCTCTATAAGGGGTTTATTAAGCCAAGTTAGGCCCCTTTTACTTCCCTTATCCTCTTTGTAAAGAAACCTAATAAAGGCCTCCGCTTCTGTATTGACTATCGGAAACTAAACGCTATTACTTAGAAAGATTGTTACCCTCTCCCCCTAATTAACAAGACCCTTATACGTCTAAGCTAAGCCAAAATCTTTACTAAGCTTGATGTCCGCCAAGCTTTTTACCAAATTAGGATGGACCCTATATTAGAGGATCTAATAACGTTCCGCACCTGCTACGGTTCTTATAAATGCAAAGTTCTTCCTTTTGGACTAATAAATGGGCTAGCCACGTACCAACGGTATATAAATGATGTTCTTTTTAACTACCTTAACGAATTCTGTATGGCATACCTAGACAACATTCTTATATACTTAGACAATGAACTTAAGCACTAAGTTCACGTTAAAAAGGTCCTAGAGAGGCTGCGGAATGCAGGCCTATAAGTTAACATTAAGAAATGCGAATTTGGAGTAAAACGAACAAAGTACCTTAGGTTTATTATTAGTATAGAAGGAATTAAAGTTAACCCTAAAAAGGTTGAGGCGATACACAACTAGAAACCCCCTTATACTATAAAAGGCATCCAGTCCTTTCTAGGCTTCTATAACTTTTACTATCAGTTTATCCGTAACTATAGGGTTATAGCTAAGCCTCTTATATAACTAACGAAGAACAATACGCCTTTTATTTTTAATAATAACTATATAGAAGCTTTTAAGGAGTTAAAGGACCAACTTACCTTCTTCCTAATTCTCTATTACTATGACCTAGACCTTAAATTAATACTAGAAACAGACGCCTCTAATGGAGTAGTAGCGGGAGTTCTCTTATAGTTATACCTAGATGGCGAGTGGTACCCTATAGCGTTTTTCTTAAAGATAATGGCCCCAGCCGAGTGTAACTACGAGGTATACAATAAGGAAATGCTAGCTATTATATAATTATTATCCCAGTGGCGCGCAGAGCTTAGAAGCACAGACTCTTAGATTAAAATCTATACTAATTATAAAGCCCTTAAGTATTTTATAACAACAAAGCAGCTTACCGGTTGATAGGCTAGGTGGGCTAAAATACTCTCCTAATTCTTCTTTATAATTATATACCGCCCCAGTAGGCAAAATTCTAAAGCTAATGCCCTTACCTAGAGAGAACAGGACGTGGAACCACAGGATAAGCTAAAGGCTTAGCACCAGACACGTGCCCTCCTCCGTCCCGAATAGCTTAACCTATATATCCTTAAGGAACTAAACTCTAAACAGAATAAGCTAGCGCCTATAGAAGGAGAGATCCTGGATAAACTAATAGGACTAATTAACCATATTTTAATCACGAACCGTATAGCTAAATCCCTAAAAGCCCTCCGCGACTAAGCTACGGAAGGCGACCCTGATTTGGAAATAGAAGACGGACTACTCTTATACTAAGAACAGCTTATAGTTCCAGACGTTAATAACCTATAAACGGAGCTAATCCGTAAAGCCCACTATTAAGTCTCTATAGTATACCCTAGTTAAGACAAGACCCACTAACTACTAGCGCCTTGCTACTACTAGCAAGGACTCCTGTCCGATATAGAACGGTTTATTAGGAATTATTATGCTTGCAAACGGGCAGATACCCCCAGGGATTAAACCCCTAGATAGTTATAACCACTGCCAGTTCCCAAACGCCCTTAGCAGCATGTTATAATGGACTTTAAATTATTCCTAAAGGATAAATATGGCTACAATATAGCCTTTATAGTAGTCAACTAACTAAGCAAGTAAGCTATTTCCCTCCCCTGCTTTAAGACTACAACCGCAAAAGATATGGCCCGTATATATGTTAACAACATTTACCAAATCCATAGCGCTCCCGAGTTAATTATCTCTAACCGTAGACCCTAATTTATATCGGACTTCTGGGATAAATTCTGCCGTATCCTTAGGATTAAGATTAAGCTCTCTACCGCATTCCACCCTTAGACTAATAGCTAAACCGAGATTATAAACCAGTACCTTAACTAATAACTTCGCCCCTTTGTTAATTACTACTAGGACAACTAGTCGGAACTACTGCCTATAATAGACTACGCACAGCTTACACTCCCTTATAATAGTATAGGAATGTTGCCATTTAAGTTAATCTATGGATACAAGCCACAAACATCCTTTAATTGGGATAGACCTATAGGACCTATAACGGCCCGCGAACGCCTCAGCTATGAAGAGGCCTAGATATTTGCTAAGAGAATACACAGAGCCTAGGAGACTGCCCAAGCAATTATAAAAAAAGCATAAGAGAAGAAAGAGGCTGACGTAAACCAATATTATCGCGAGGTAGACTTCCACGTAGGAGATAAGGTATAGGTATTAATAAAGAACTAGAAGACCTAGAGGCCGAGCCGCAAGCTAGACTACTAAATAGCTAGCCCCTATAAGATCCCTAAAAAGGTAGGGCACTCTTTTAAGGTTAAGCTACTAGAGTTAATAAAGATCCACCCTGTCTTCTCTCTAGACCGACTGCGGAAGGCCGCGGACGACCCATTGCCTGGACAGTATAACGACCCCCCACTACCAATTCAGATTGCAGAGGATGAGGAATGGGAAGTTAAAGAGATCTTAGCAGTTAAGAAAGACCACAGTACCCTAAAATACCGTGCGAGCTGGGTAGGTCACGACGAAGATCCAGAATAGTACCCCACATTTAATTTTAAATACTCTCCCTATAAGCTACAGGACTTCCACCTAGCCTACCCTAACCTCCCTGGACCACCACGCCAATTAGAAAGCTGGATTAAATGCTAGGAAGAAGGGGTGGATAACTATAACAATTTAGATAATAATAAGGAGCTCGGACAACGCCTAAGGGCAGGCTTTTTTGGGAGGGGGGGTGATGTAACGGTGCTAGGGCAACGCTACCTGCCATACTCAGTGGACCCTAACTCCTGCCAACCAATCAGGATTTTCCATCCCCGGGATAGAAAATCGCCATTGGCTCGCTTACTACTAGCGCCTTGGCGACCCCTTTGTATCTTGCCAGTCTCTGACAGACTTCTTCTTCTCCTTAGCTTAGTATTCTTGTATGGTAGCAATCTACAAGCTTCGGTTCAGAAGCATTTGTACGAGCCCGTCACAGCTTACCCCCTAGTAAATTTTTTTTTCGCACTACTACCCTATTGCTACGTAGGCGCTATATAGCCATATATACGTTTCTGTATTTGCTTTAGTAGTCTATTAATATAATCTAAATAGAATATTAATAGTAGCTACTAGGTTCCTGGGCTTTACTATATAAAAGTGTAAAGGCCGATTTTAAAGCCCTTATTAGTAATATTAACTATATAGTTTAGATTATCTATAGCCCTAGTCTGCTTAAATTGTATACTAAGCTAGTTTCTAAGATTATTTAACTAGCTAGCTTAATTAGGGTAGTTAAGATACGTAGCGGCTATAGCCTTATTAGTAATATTAACCGTATAGTTTAGATTATCTATAGCCTTAGTTCGCTTAAATTACATACTAAGCTAGGCCCTAAGGTTATTTAACTAGCTAGCTTAATTAGGGTAGTTAATATTAGCGACTTAGTTAATTAAGGCATAAGTATAGCAAGAGGGACGCGTAAGCCTATATAATTGGTAGTCTATAAATAAGGATCTAAAGCTAGAGAAAGAAAAAGAGAAGAAGAGTAGCGCCGCTTAAGGTTTTATACAATTGTTAGGTTATATAACTATAACTATCTAAAATAGTAAGAAACAGTTTAAAACAGTAAAAAACTATCTATAATTATCCACTACAATCTACTGCTACAATCCACCGTTTTCCACTAGCGCTATAACATTACCCCACCCTCTAAAAAAGCCTGCCCTTAGGCTTTATATATCCATATTATATCTATAGGGTGTTCTTATCTATATGCTTAATAGGTAGCTTATCATCTTTGCTATACTAGCACTCTATCTACTTATTTAGATACTTTAGAGGTCTTAGCTTATTAGGGTATTAGTTATAAAATTCTTTAAGCTTTTAAAAGTAACCTATAAAGTTCTAAGCGGGGTACTAGGTTAGGTCTAAATTGTAACCTTTCTATTAGATATAGTATTTTAGCGTTCCCCGTACTAGTTTATAGGCTAGTATTTTATTAACTTCCTATTTATCGTCGCTATTAACTTAAATTGGCAGTGGAGGCTTATTCTTTTATCTAAGTAGTAGGTTATTTATAGCTTTTTATAGCTTATCTAGTAAGAAAATAGGGTAGACTTTGATTAAGTCTAGGAGTTTAACCTTATATAAGTTGCCTTCTTTATTAAGGATCTTATACAGTCCTGCTATTTTATAGTGTCACGGCACTGACCTGACGCGTTGTTATGGCTACGCGTATGCATAAGCACGGGCCTGACCCCTAAGCAACACGTATATATACCTGCCTCGTCTCCTATACATAGATCCTCACACGACATCGTTTGTCAATGATACACAGTCACAGTTACCTCGTTGACCCTCTGCACGTACTGTGACATATAGTCTAGCTTATAGCTAGGCCGTTCTATCTTTTAGTTCTTTATTATAACCTAGACCTTATTGCCTATAGTAAATTTAGGCTTGCGCCTATGCTTATTTGCCTACTATTTTATTAATTTCTAGGCCTTCTCTAGGTTCTTATAGGCTACTATCTATACTTCCTCTAAGTGTCTAGTATACTGCTATACTTCCTTATAAGATAGTTTTTTGCGTATAGTTTATAGTCCTTTTAGTCTCTCCTAGTTAAAGCTTATATAGGGTAAGTATCCTATTTCTAGCTAAATAGGTGCAAACCCTATAGAGTTATAGGGTAGGGTTGCCTGGGTATAATCTATTATAGGTAGTAGTTTACTCTAGTTATTCTAAAAGTAGTTAATAAAGGGCCGGAGTCTCTAGTCTAAGTATTAATTTATAATCTCTATCTAACTGTCTGTCTAGGGGTAGTATACCATAAAGAGCTTTAGCTTAATACCTAAAATCTAGGTAAACTTGTTCTAGAAAGCTAATATAAACTGCGGTCTATAGTTAGATATAATAGTATCTAGTAGTCTATAAATTTAGTAGATATAGTAGATATATAGTTAGGCCACCTCTTTAGTATTAATATTCTTATAATAGGAAATTAAGAATAGGTGCTTGCTAAAGCGGTTAACTAAGATTATAACTATATCGTGTCTATTATAGTCTATAGGTAGCTTATAGAAGTCTATAAAAATATACTACTAGGGGCGTTCTAGTATTAGGAGTGGCTTTAATAGCCCCAGGGTCTTGTCTTGTAGAATTATAGACCTATAGCAGTTGTCGCAGTTTTATATCTAGTGGTTAATATCTATAACTATTCCGGGTTAGTAGTAGCAGTCGCTAATAATTTTATGGGTCTTATTTTTTCTAGAGTGGGCTATAGAGACCTAAGTATATGCTTTAGCGATAAGCTAAGTTTATAAATTCTATTCCTTTACCACTACTAGCCGTTTCTAGTACTTAAGTAGTCCGTTTTTAAGAACTATAGGCTAGTAATATCCTTTACCTTTTTACGGTACTCCTATAGAGAAGGGGCCGTATAGTTTACCTACAGCAGTTTATTAATAAGGTTAAGTTCTATAGAGTTAATAGGATATATCTTAGCGTCTAAAGGGTCTATATTTAGTTCTACCTATATTTAGGGGTTAAGGTATTTTAGTTATAGTAGTATCTAGGTCTATAATAAGATCTTTATAGCTATTTAGTTATTTGGGTCCTGTCTATACCTTATAAGGGCGTTTATATAATTTATAGCGCCTGGCTGGTATATAATTAGGAAGTTAAACTGGGATAGAATATCTGCTTAGTATGCCTGCTAGGCCGTAAGGGCCTTTATTATTATAAAATATTCTAAGGCCTTATAATTAGAGACTACCTAGATAGGCTTAGGGGTCCCTTTTAGCTATATACGCTAGTGCTAAAAGCTAGAGATAATGGCCAGCATTTCTTTATTATAGATATAGTAATTTAGCTTAGCATCTACTATAGTTATTAAGTAGTAAGCAATAGGGTGCCATTATCTATCTATCTGCTTTTGGGAGTAAACGCCAACTATAATACTATCTAAGGTATTGGTCTCTAGCATTAAGGGCCGTTTTAGGTTAAAGTGGGTAAGTAAGGGAGTAGAGACTAGTTGTTTCTTAAGCTTATTAAAGGCCTGCCTATATATAGTATTAAAGTAAAAGGGCCGGTCCTTATAGGTAAGTAGGCTTAGGGGCTAGGCAATTCTACTATAGCTTTTAATAAAGCGTTAGTAAAAGTTATAGAACCCTAAAAATAACTATACCCCCTTTATAGTCCTTAGAGATACCTATTAGTTAATTATAGCTATCTTTTCTAGGTCTGCCTTAATTCCGTCTATACTAATAATAAACCCTAGGTACTTTATACGCTTAACACTAAATTCCAATTTCCTAATATTGGCCTAGAGGCTAGCTTATAGAGCCGTTATAGGACTTTATAGACGTGCTCCTTATACTCTAACTTATTTTTAGAGTAAATTATAATATTATCTAGGTAGGCTATATAGAAGTCGTTAAGGTAGTTAAAGAGTATATTATTTATATATCGCTGGTATATAGCCAGTCTATTAGTTAGTCTAAAAGAAAGTACTTTATATTTATATATTTTATAACAGGTCTAAAATATAGTAAGGTCTTTTAATTTAGGGTCTATTCTAATCTAGTAAAAGGCCTAATAGATATTAAGCTTAGTAAAGATCTTAGCTCTACTTATTTAGGTTAAAGTCTTATTAAGTAAGGGCAGTAGGTAGCGGTCCTTACGGGTTATATTATTTAGTTTATAGTAGTTAATACAGAAATAAAGTCCTCTATTTAGCTTTTTAGTAAAGAGAATAGGTAAGTTAAAAGGGACTTTTTTTTATTTTATTTTTATATCTATTGTATTATACTACATACAATACTACGCATACAGCCTTTAAGCTATAGCGCTATGGTCCTATATATATGAATCCCTTAGGGCAGCTTAACATGTACTAGTAACTATGTCCTAGTAGTTTATAAACCCCTAAACTAGGGGTTTATAGTTCCTTAGTAAAGCACTAAGTTATAAGCAACTACTAGGGAATAAGAAAACGGTAGAAAACTATTAAGAAATAAGAAATCCTAACGCCTAACCCTGTCCTTTTGTAATTTATTTCTGTCCTTTTGCTTACTAATATCTCTTTACTAGGAGCCTAGTAGGAGTTACCTCCTTCTATAGATCCTGCTATTATTAGCCACTTTCTAGTAGCTATCTCTGTCCTACTTAGAAATGGAAAAAGTACTTCTTTTTCTTTTTGTGTATAAAATAGCTTTTTTAGAGAGAGAGAAGAGCCTAGTTTCTTTTGCATTTCTCTTCTTTCCTCTCTATATAGGTTACAGTCTAGTAGTAGGTACTTAGGGGTTTGTAGTGCTCTATATTCCCTAAAGCATCTACCTTCTTCGTCCTTCTCTATTACTTTAGAGAAGGATTTAAAATAGCCTTTTAAGATATTTATCCCTAGGGGCTTTAAGAGAAAAGGAATAGCTTCCTTTACAGATCCTAGTATAGTGTTTTCCTTTATTCTTGTTCTGCTGCCAGTTATTTTTCCACTGTTCTAGTATCTTTTCTCTTGCTGCTCTCCCTATATAGGCTAAAGAGGTATAAGAAGATTGTAGTTTTCTTCTAGAAAGGCCCTTTTTAGCTAGCTTGTCTGCTATTTCATTCCTATGGATTCCTAAATGGCTAGGAACCCAATAAATGTTAATAGAGATCCCCTTACTAGCTAAATAGAAACAGCTTTGCGTAATTTTAAAGACTAGTTCTTGTTCTCCTGTAAGAGAATTAAGCTATAATCTCTTAATAGCCGCTTGGCTATCTATAAAGATATAGACTTATTTCTCTTCCAGTCTTTGCTATTTTAGGTGTTCCAAAGCCCTATAGACTGCATAAAGTTCTGCGTCTATAATTTCTATATAGGGTCCTAGATTCCAGTTCGTTGCATATTTAATCCTATTTCTCTCCCCTATTTTATATACGGCGGCTATATTTAATTTATTGTCTTTAGAGCCATCTGTATAGTATATATCTACTAGGTCCCACTCTAGGGATTCTTAGAGATTTTCTATTAGTCTTAGATATTTTTGTGTAGCTTCTTCCTTACTACCTCTTAAGATAGAGAAGGATGCAGAAATAGGAGGAGACTACGGTTTTTGCCATTCTAGAGAGATTTTCTCTATTTTCCAGTTTTGGACTAGCTGTTTAACCCTAAAGACTAAGGATAGTAGCTGTGTTTTTGGCTGTAGTAGGTGCCTTATAGTAGAGTTTCTAGAGCTAGAACTAGAGCTGGAACTGGCTGCTAATTCGTCTCTATCTTTGTTGTTCTCTTCTATATAAACTTTCTTAATTGCGTGGTTTTAAATTTTAGGATTCTTAATGCATAGCTATTGCAAAGTTTTTTAAATCTAATTCTAGGAGGAGGAATAGAGGCCTTAATCTCCATAGCTTGACTAGGAGACCCTTTAAACGCTCCTAAAACTAGTTTTAGGGCCTTATTTTGTAGAGATTGGTACCTAGCTAGTAGGTAGTCTCTAGATTTGCTTTTCCACTAGCATTGTATTCTATAGTCTGCTATAGTAGTAATATAGGCTATATAGAGCTGCCGTAGGGCTTGTAGGGATAGACCTCTTTATGTATTACCTAGTCTTCTAATTAAATAGAAGGCTGCTTTTGCTTTGGAGATCCTTATTTCTATATACTGTTTAAATGTAAGCTTAGAGTTTAGAAATACCCCTAGCTACCTAACTAGGGGTTTAGGGGGTATTTCTACATCTCCTAACTTTAGTTCTTCTTTTATAGCAGTACGTTTATTATAAAAGTGTATAAGCTCCGTTTTGCTAATGTTAAAGCTAATAGCCGCTTCTTTAGCTCTAGCTCTTAGTTCTAGCGCTATTCCCTTTAGCTTTTTACAATTAGATTTAGCTGAATTTAAAGTAACCGTAATTGCAAAATCGTCTATATAGCTAAGGGAATAGGCTCCTTCTTTCTCTAGGCTGTATATATTGCGTATATATAGTAAAAATAAAATAGGAGATATAGGTGAACCCTATAGTATCCCTATTTCTAGTTCTACTTTTTCTTGTATTTGCCTATTAAAGGAGAGCTGTAGCTTTCTATTGCTAAGGAAGGTAGCTACCCATTGGGTAAATGCTATAGGTAGTCCTAGTTCCTTACAGATAGATAAGAGCTGGGTTTTAGAGATATGGTCAAAGGCCCCTTTTATGTCTAGGAATAACGTAGTAGCTATCCTTTGTCTGGCTTTTTTCCTATTATTTTTAGATTGGATATTATTTAGAAGTAGTAGGACTGCGTTTATTACGGACCGCTATCTTCTTCCTCCTAATTGTAAGTCTTGAAGTAAGCTAGTAGTACTAGCTAGATATCCTAATCTAGTAGCAAAGATCTTCTCTAGAGTTTTTCCTAGACAGTTTAATAAGGAGATGGGTCTGTAGGACTTTGGTAGAGAATAGTCCTCCTTATTTGCTTTAGGGAGAATAACCCCTTAAGCCTCTCTCTAGACCTTTGGCTAATAGCCTAGGATAAACAAAATCCTATAGATTCTATATAGAAGATCTTCTATAATAGGGTAGGCCTTTTATAAAATTGCGAAGGATATCCTATCTGGCCCTGGAGCTTTTCTATTAGGGCTAGAGAAAATTGCTTGTTTAACTTCTGTTTTCTTTAGTTCTGGCCATTCCCATTTATTATCTATTGTATAGCCCTTCCACTCTATAGGGCTAGTAGAAGGGGGTTTGGGAAATAGAGTAGTAATAAAAGCTTTATATTGATTGTTAAAGCTTTTTACTAGTCTAGTAGTCCTATCTTTACTATACTGTAGACTAGGGATTGTTCGTAGTGTTTTCTTCTTTGTATATTTTAGGGTGGTAAAGACCTCCTTTCCTTGTACTTTTTCTAAAAAGTTATTCCAGCAGCTAGTTTTAGCTTCTCTTATTGCGTGGAAGTATTGATTTTTGGCTTTGTTATAGGCTTCTAGTCTAGATCTTCTAGTAGGTTATTCTTTTTAAAGTCTTCCTAGTTTTGCCATTTTTTATCTCTTCTGTAGAAGCTTTTTATTCCACTATAGTTTAGAGAATTCGCAGGTTCTAAATCTAGGGATAGCTCTCTTTGCTGCTAGCTTTATACAACTAGTAAGATCTACTGCTAGATTATTGGTTAGTGTACTTAAGCTCTTATCCCTAGGTCTATAAGTGTCTTCTAAGGAGGCTAGAGGACGTTTTTCTCCTATCTCTATATAGGGGTTTTCTCCTACTAGTTCCTCTAGTACTAAAATCTTTGCTTCTAGTTCTAGTTCTTGAACTTGTTCTACTAGAGAAGTAGAGAAGAGTTCCCAGTTCGCATTTTTTGTAGAGAAAGGAGTTTCTTAAAGAGGGTTTAGGTATCCTTGTGTCTCTCTAGTAAATAAAGAGAATGCTATAGTCTTGTAATTAGATCCTATTTCTTCTATTATAGTCCAATTATCTTAGGTATTTTCTTGAAAGTTTCCTAAGTAGAAGGCTAGGTCTATAATAGACTTTTCCCTTATATTAGATCTATAGAAGGTCCCTTCTTGTTTGTCTAAATTTAGTAATTGGTAGTTATATTTATCTAGCCAGTCTACTAGTTCTTTAGCCTCTCTGCTTGGATTTCTAGCTAATGCGTTCCACCATATATGGTGTAGGTTATAGTCTCCTATTAGTATAAAAGGGAGGTCTATTTCTAGTTCTAAAATGGCCCTAGAGATAGTAGTTCTGCTATTTCTTTGGGTTCTAGAGTTCTTGTCTAGTTGTCTCTCATTCTAGATATTAAAGAATAGAAATCTTTCAAACTGGCTATAAATTTCTAATGCTATAATATCTGTATTATTGTAGATATCCTCTCTATTTCTATATTGTAGAATACTAGAACTAGTTTTCCTTATATAGATAGCTACTCTAGGGCGAATAGCTAGATTACTAGGGAGGATAAGGTTAAATGTAGGATGTGGAATAGAGAAGTAGGATTCTTTTTGTCTATCTTTCTAAGCACTAGGTTCTTGTACTAGGATAATATCTATTTTTCTCCTAAATCCTATTTCTAGTAGGGTTTGCTATGCTTCTTATCTTTTTCCTACATTATGTTGTATAAAGGAGATTTCTCCTCTAGCTTTTGAAACTAGAGAGATCTCTTCTTTTTTCTGCATAGAACCTTCTAGGCTTATACTCATTAATGTCCTAGTTTAGCTACTTTAAGAGACTCGCAGTCTTTGCTATTAGCAAAGTGTTTTTCTTTACAATTAATGCAAAGTGGGGTAGTATGTTTGTAGGGTCTTCCTGTTATATTATAGGTAGAACAGGAGTGGTCTTTAGATAGGTGCGTTGCTGCACAAAATCAATAGGCCCTAGTAGTGCATCTATCTCCTATATGGCCAAATTTTTAACAACTTGTACACTGTGTAGTAGGAGAGACTTCTAGGTATTTAACTACCTTAGTAGCTACCCCTGCAATTAGGATTTCCTTCTATTTAAGGATTTCCTATCTTTTCTCCATATTTTCTATAGCGAATACTATAGAGCCGAACCTAGTTTGTGGATTATGTCTCTTTTTACTAGATAAAATCCATCTAGGTAGTCTCTGCACCTTAATAGGATTAAAGGTTTCTATTTCTTCTTTTAGAAGTTTAGAGCCTCTAAATCCTAGAAAGGGAGAGATAGGGACGCCGTGGGCTACTACCTAGGCCCAGGGCTCTATTTTTTGTTCCCTTTTAAAAGAGAAGCACTTAGACCAGATTTCCTTGTATTTAACTAGAAAGTCTGCATTGTATTCTTCTGTAATTATAAGGAGAATATTCTGCTTTTCTCTAGTTCTAGCTATAGAAGCTATAACTAGCTTCTCTATTTGCAATTTAGATGTAAATAGTTGATTGACTTGATTTTGTATAGAGAAGATATCTAGAGGCTGGTCCTTTTGGTCTATGACTAAAACTAGTCTTCTTTCTTGTAGTTGCTTTTTCTTTCCTCTAGTAGAGGTAGGGCTAGTAGAACTAGTAGTACTACTAATTATCTTACTAGTAGGGGGGAATAAGGAGGGCGGAGGAGAGGATAAAAGGGGTATAGGAGGAGAGGATGAAGTAGTAGAAGAAGGAGCAAAGGAGGAAGCAGAGAGGCCCTTCTTTAGCTTTTCTGCATAGGTTTTTGGAGCTACCTCCTTACGAAGAGCTTTTACTTCTTCTACTAGTCCTTTTAGAACATCTTTTTCCTTTCTTTCTTTTTCCTTTATAAAAGGATTTTCTCCTGCTAGGGTACTCTGTACGTAGTCCCCTAATAGTTTAACTTACTCTTTTTTTCTTTTCTTCTTCTTCTTCTTTTAGTCCTATATAGGCCTGATTTAGGTTATATAGAGCCATTTATAGGTGCTGTTCTGGAGAGTATGTAGAGGAAGGTATACTAGCCGAGATAGACTTAGGTATAAGTGGTCTTCTTCTTTGGTTCTCTCTTTCTTTTTTAGGAGAAGATTATATAGAGCTTCTTTTTCTTTTCTTTTTTCCTATATCTTTCCTAGATAGGCAGGGAGAAGATAGGAGAGAAGAAGAAGAATAAGTAGATAAGGTGGACGAGACTTCGTTATCACTTGTCTCTGTATTGTTTTTGCCTCTAGGAGACTTTTTAGGCTTAGTAGCCATAGGGTCCTTTAACATTTGTAGCTTATAGCTTATAGCTTATAGCTTATAGAGGGGTTTCCTAGTTTTTTTAGTAGATAATAACCTCTTTAGGTCTCTTATCTCCTAGTCCCAGAGGTAAAAAACTAGGCAAAAAGCCTTGCTAGTTTTTACTATCCTTTTATACCCTTTTTCCTTACTAACTCTACTAGAGAGTTTCTAGGGAAATTAGATTAGAAGGTAGTAGAAAAACTAGCTAAAAAAGACTAGTGTAGTTATTTTCTTTTCTATTAGAAGTAGAAAAAACTACAAAAAAAAAGGACTTGTTAGGCTTTTACTAGCAGAAAAGCCCGAAAAGGCAATCCTTCTCTTACTAAGGAAAATCCGACTAAAGGAGATATAGAAAAGTACCTACCCCCTCTATATTATTAGGCTTTTACTTTCTATAGAAGAAAAACCTAGGAAAAGACTATGGTTTGTAGTTTTTGGTATTGGTAGTAGTGGTAGTATTGGTGTTTTTATCCGTGCTTTGCTTATAAGCTAGGGCCCCTTTTGCCAAGGCCTCTACTATAGGGTAAAGGGGGTAACAAGAAGAATGAATCCACCTCTAGCTTGCTAAGTAGGCGGAATTGGGTTTTAGGAGTAGGGAAAATGATAGTTTTTAATGGTAAGATGGGTATGCGTAAGTTTGGAAGTATGGCGCCACCTTTTAGTAAGGTTGCATATGTGGTAAATAGTGTAAAAGGGACTTAACTAGGTTCAATAAAGCCCTTATTTAGGTTATTAATAAGATACTACTTTATAGCCTATAATTTAGCAGTGGACTGCTAATAAAGGGGTCTATAGCTAAGTATGTCTTCCTTATTTAGCTTAATCTTAATCTTATAGTTATACGGTTAGTAAGGTAGGAGTATATTAGATACTGCCTTAGAGAATACATTTTTAAATTTCTAGTATTAATAGGGTAGTTTCTATTCTACTAGCTCCTTATCTATAAGCTCGCCTTCCTATTTACTAAGCTTAATTTCCTTTTCCTTATTTATTTAATTAATTTTATATAAGCTAGTAGTAAAGGTAATAGTATTAGGTTAGGCTAAGTTCTAGTAGAATCCTATAGCGCTAATATAGCAGATATTAACTGGTAGGAGGTCTATAGGTTTCTTTACAGACTACTATTAGGCTATATTTTATGGTTTAGGGTTTATAATCTTTCTTAGCTCCTATTCTATCTTCTGCAAGTTATCCCTCTAGTTTATATATTTAGTATAGTATCCAATACTTCTTACTCTTCTTTATAGCTATATAGGGCCTAAGTTCCCTACGGGGAGCTCCGCTAGCTTTTTACTAACTTTTTTAATCTCTAGTATGGGTGGCCTAATATAGGTAGTCTAGGGGCGGCGTAGTATATAGATCTGTTGTGGGTTAAGCTATATGTCCTTTTTAAAAGCCTAGTCCCTATATATAGCATTAGCCTAGTAAACGGTGTTTATCTATAGCCGTATAAGGTTCTCTATTATAATACTAATTTCTTTTATAAAGGAAGGTATTAAGGGTATAGTTTTGGGCTATATAAGCTACCTGTTCTATATATTAAGCTATAAGCCTAAATAGGCTAGCTATTTTCTTCCTAAGATTATATTATAGCTTTTAAGGTCCATAATAAGGAAGGGGATGTTATACTGCCTTTATCCGTCAATACGGAGATAGATCTATAAGATGGTTATAAAAGGTAGTTTTACCTGTCCATTATACCTATAAATAAGAATTGGCTTAGGCAGTTCTTTTAGAGGCGTATTTAAAAAGTTAGCCAGTTTTACAGCGCACTTTATACTAATTAAGGTAAAGGTATTTGCTTCTAAGTTAGCTAAAGTAGAGGTTAAAACTTAATATCTATTATAGAATAAAGTATAAGGGATAGTGCAGCTTTTTTTACTAATTAGCTAACCTAAATTAATATATAATATATTAATCCCTTTTAACCTTAGAGAGGAGTCTTCCTCTAGGGTTCCTCTTTTTCCAACTCCGCGCTGTCCTCCTATATTAACAGAACCTTATCTATTTTTATCTTTGTTGGGCAGTCCTTAATAAAGTAGTTCTTTTAGCCGTATAAAAAGTAAGCTCCTTAATTACTAAGGGCTTATCTATAGGGGTTACTATATATAGGCTAAGTGTATGCTAGAGTTACGGTAGGACTAGCTATATAGCTAGCTATTAGGTTAACGGTAGGTAGTATAGTTAGTGCTATAGGGGTTACAGATCTTACTAGGGCACTACGGCCCATTCTTATAGTACTTATATTTTAGTTGGCGGAGCTTTTAGCCTTATACTACTCGGTATATACATTAATTTAATAGAGGCCTTAATTAATAGCCAGGTAGTAGTCTATAAGTACCTTTAGCATTTATATAGTAGTAAAAACTAGCAGTATGGCGCGCTATAGGTCTAGGGTAAGCTTGTTAAAGAGGTCTAGCATTAGGTCTTTATAGGGAATTTAGGCTTAGCTAGCTAGGTGTAAAAGCAGGTCTAAAAGGCTAAAAAGGTCTCTATCATTTTTATATTAAGGGCTTTATAATTAAGGCGGGCGTTCTATATCTTAAAGGGGTCCTTATAAATAGAAAATAGGTAGTTAATTATCTCTTCTTTTAAAGAGGAAGGGGTCTGCTAAGTCCTAAGCGTATTATAGACATAAATACATCTATATGTCCCCGCTAGTATAGCCAAAGACATAGGCCATTTTAGCTTAGGTAGTAGGGAAGTAGTCTATATTAACTTTAAGCTTATTTTATAGTTAAAGCTTCTAATTATTAAATATAAGGTTAGTTCCATTTATAAGTAATAGGGGGTCCGCAACCTTTACAGACCGCAATAATACTAATACTGTATATTGGGCTAGGGTCTTAAGGACTATAGCAAGTCTTTAGGTATTTAATGCCTCTTTACTAGGTATAGGGGTGTCTCTAGTTTTAAGTAGCTCTTAAAGCCGCTTAATTTTAGTATTAGCTGCTACGAGTTCTTTCTAGGGGGTTAAGACGGCAACTATTTTACTATTGGAGTTATTTATAGGTCCTACAGCGGCTTTGCCGGCTACTATATTTCTTAGTATAGTGGTTAGATAATTTTTAGTGTTTGTTTATTTTTCTAGGGGTTCTGGTCTATGCGTGTCCTATTCTAAGGTTTTGTGTTTTGTTTATATTCCTTTAGTTCTATCCTATCCTTAGGGTCCTATTCTATTTTGTTAATATCCTTTAGGTCCTTTTCTATGTCCTTGTCCTATTTATAGTTTATAAATATTTTTAAGTTCCTTTTTAGGAAAGAAGAGTAGTAATAAGCTTTAGGTAATATTAGCGACTTAGTTAATTAAGGCATAAGCACGGTAAGAGGGACGCATAAGCCTATATAATTGGTAGTCTATAAACAAGGATATAAAGCTAGAGAAAGAAAAAGAGAAGAAGGGTAGCGCTGCTTAAGGTTTTATATAATCGTTAGGTTATATAACTACGACTATCTAAAACAGTAAGAAATAGTCTAAAACAGTAAGAAACTGTCTATAATTATCCGCTATAATCTACTACCACAATCCGCCATTTTCTACTAGCGCCGTAATAGTTAAGAGGTGTAGTGGCTACAGCTTTATTACTAACGTTAACTACGCAGTTTAAATTGTCTATAGCCCTAGTCTGCTTAAATTGCCTACTAAGCCCATTTCTAAAGTTATTTAATATAGTAGCATAATTAGAGTAGTTAAGAGGCGTAGCGGCCACGGCTTTATTAGTAATGTTAACTATATAGTTAAGATTATCTACGCTTTTTATTTTTTTGTATTATAAACTAAGTATAAACCCTAAGTTGCTTAATATCCCAACTTTATAATAATATTCTATTAATGCTATATTTATTAATACTTCTATAATACAAATTGCCTCTTTTAAATATTATATAGTACCTATCCGCTAGTAATTTTCTACTAGTCTTACGGCTTAGTCGCTTTAGATATTAATTTTATTATATCTAGGCGCTTAATTCGTTCTAATAGATAGTATTAGTGCGCTAGTAGCTTAACTTCCCTTAACTTACAACTACTAAGGATATAAAGGCGTACTTGTCCGTTTCTTATAAGTAAGCTCTGCCTCTATTATTATAAGTGGCCTAAAAGAGAGTAAAGGTTTAGATAAAACTATAAATTACTATAAGGGCGCGAAGAGGCTTTAGGGAAGATTTAAAGGAATAATATAAATTCTATCTAAATCTAAGGGTATATAACTCTTATAGAGTATAAAACGTTATATAAAGAGGAGAAAGGAATATAGGAAGCTTATAACTAAATATTTAAGGGTCTTAGTGGTAGACGTATGGGTATAAGCATATGCGGGTTTTAATAGGTTTTAACCAAATTCCATTATATTAGTGGAATTTAGTGGAATTTAATTAAGTCGGCGAAATTTAGCAGAATTTAACTAACTTAGTAGAATTTATCTATTAAGTATTTCACTAAGATATTCCTACTATAACTGAGCTAGTCCTATTATAGTACTCCCTCTTTTAGCTAAAGGTCTAAAACAATTTAGTTAAGAATTTATAACTTATTACCTTATAAGCGTTATAATATAGTTTAAGTTCTTTTTAATTTCAAGTTTCCTACTATTATGTTTCGTGTCTTTGTGTTAGGTAGCAGTTATTTGCCTTTATATTATGTCTATTTAGCTAAAGTAGGCCATAAAGAATGGTCTTTATAGAACTCTTTTACTAAGGAAGGCGCGTTAGCCTTAATCTAGTTATAGGTTTCCTAGGTTTGTATTTTATATCCTTTTTACTTAATAAGAAGTTTAAATTGTTTAGATTATATTTTCTATTATATATTATTAATTAAGTTAATAAAGTAAGAACTATTACTATTGTTAATAATTATAGGAGGTAGTAGCGGCACTTTATAAGTTATAGGATTATCTTTTAAAGGTTATAACAAGCTTATATAAAACATTAGGTGTATTTTTATCTTAGTTAGCAGTTTAAGCTTATAGGCGTATAGGCTTAGTTTTTTCTTAATTTAGTACAGGCCTATAAATTTCTAATTAAGTTTCTTTAAGGGTTGTTAAGTCTTTATATTTTGTATATTTTAGATAAACCATATTACCTTCTTTAAAGTCCCATATAGGAGCTTATTCTTTATTTATATGCCATTTCTATACCGTTTAAGTATACGTTAATTTACTTTATAATAGTTTTATTAGCTACTTAATTTAATTAGCGAAGTTATATACGTTAATTAACTAGATCCGTTTAATCGTGGGTCCTATTATATTAATTTTAGGTTATAGTTTAAATCTAAGTTAAGGATTTTGTCCGTAGGTTGTATAGAATAGTATTATACCTATTAATACATTTATTATATTATTCGCAGTAAACTTAGCTAAAAGTAGCTATTTTTCCTAGTCGTCTTATAGGTATTATTCTATAATCGCGTTTATAACTTTAGTTTAACTATCTATCTTTAAATAAAATATAGTTAAGAGTTATGTTTAAATACTTAATTATTTATATAGAGCTTATTAGAAGTCTGAAACAAACTGGCTTCTATAGTTAGATATTATTAAATTAGAAAGTCTATATAGCTTAAAGATGTACTTAACAAAATATTTGGCTACTAATATCGCGTTAATTAAGTCTATAGAAATTATATATTATATTTTTATAAGGCGGTTAATAACTACTATAATATTTATAAACCTATTACTATTAGGCAAGTCAACTATAAAGTTAATTAAGATATTGCGCCATCTTTATATTAAAATTAGTAGCGGTTAAAGTACTCCTTATTTCTTTATATAAGAGGTCTTTCTATGCACATATATCCTATATACTTAAACGTATTTTTGTACATAGTCGTGCATTATAGGCTAGTAATATACTTATTAAACAATTTTATAGATCTTTATATAGCCAGAATACCCTATTACTAAAAAGTTGTATATAAATCTAAGTATCTTAAATTATAAAGGCTTGGAATTCGGAACTACTATCGTCTATTAATAGTATAATTAGTTATTTTATATTTTATATTTAGCAAGTATAATATCCTTATACTGTCGTTTTCCTATTTAAATTACTTTTATTATATCTATTATCTATTTATTATTCTTATATTTATATTCCATTAGCCTATTAATTTCTATTTCCTATTTATTAACTTCTAATTTATTTTCATTAAGTTCCGTATCTAGAAATATAGGACGTAGTTTTTTAAAACATTTAGGAGGCAATAGGATCTGTAATTAATTTATAATCTATTTATCTATAGCGTTTATAGGTAAGTCCTATAATTATTATATTAATATATTAGGCTTTTAATTAAGTTTACCTGGTGTTATGGGACACCTCTATAACACCTTACACATATCTACCTGTTTCCACCGTCTTGACCTCTATATAATAACTCAGTTAACCAAGGCACGTAACGGCAATCTGAGGCAATTTGCCGCAATTTGCTATTACGTAACAGCAATCTACGGCAAGTTGCTGTCCTTTACCATATTCCGCCATATTCCGCTAAGTTCTACTAGGACCACAACCCAAAGCCTATTCTGCTCTGTATATATATTAACTAAGTAACCAAACTAATAATATATACCCTTTTTTCCCGTTTTCTTACCTTCTCTCTTTATATAACGTCTTAACCTTATTATATAGTTTATGTATATAGCTTACTAATATCTACTTTGTTATATATTATTACCACTTATATTCGCTCTATAACACTATATTATATTAACCCTATATACCACCCTCCAAAATACAAAACGACCCTAAAGCCCCTATAACAGCTGCTGGCATTATATCTACACTTTAAGAATAATTAGCAGAGATATAAAAGTCTTTTATAGACGCTCTTGTATAAAACTAAGCTATTTTAACTTAATAACAAGCTAAATAAGAAGTATGACACTAGTAAATAATTAAGGACCTCTAAGAGGAAATCCGCACCCTTAAGACGCCTACACTAGGACCTTAAGACCAAACACTATCTCTAGAGACAAACACGTGGGATAAGAGTCTAGAACCTATAGTAGCTATTTACTTTAAACTAACTACTACACTGTAACAATCTGAATAACTACTAGACCCTCTAATATTTACTAGTAAATAATAAGAACTCTAATTATTCCTAAGCCAGCTTAAAAATAAGCTAACTAGTAATGCTAACTACTACCTAACTAAAGCCAACCGGCTCTACTACGCCCTAAGTTAACTAGAAGGAGATATAGCTAACCTTATTAAACCCCTTTAACTAAACTTAGTATAAAGTCTAGTTGTACTTCTTAAAGCTATATATAGTAACCTAAACCGCCAAGCTACCGCTTAAAGGAAGATAAACTATATAACTTAAGGAATAAAAAGCTTCCTAATATACTTCTCTAAATTTAACCATTATATAAAGGAAACAGGCTGGAACGACTCCGTACTAGTTAATAGTCTTATTAAATCCTTAAGTCCTAAACTAAAGATCTCCCTAATAGATATAGACTTACTAGGAGCCCTTAACGCCTGCGTAAACATTATTAACAAATGGTATAATAATATACTACGCCTAACATCAAAGCCCACTCCTTAATGCAATATAATAGCTCCACAAATATCTACTAAGTTATTGTCTTAGCCTAAGCACCCCAATGCTATAGATATTAATATAGGGACCCTGTAACGGGACTAGCCCAGTTATAGTAGGAATGTCTCGGTGAAACACTTGACAGATGAATTTCGACGCTTTGATTAAATTCTGCCAAATTCTACCAAGTCGATTAAATTCTGCCAAATTCCGCTAACTTAATTAAGTTCCACCAAATTCTACTAACTTAATGGAATTTAGTTAAAACCTGTTAAAATCCGCGTAGGCTCGTGCCTACCCGTCCGCTGCTAAGACCTTAAATATTTAGTTACACGTTTCCTATATTCCTTTCTCTTCTTTATACAACGTCTTATTCTCTGCAAGAGCTATATACCCTTAGATTTAGATATAATTTATATTATTCCTTTAAATCTTCCTTAAAGCCTCTTCGCGCCCTTATATTACGTTGCGTTAAAAACAACTACTATTAAAATAGCAAACGACCTTGAATCCTATGCGTTAACCATAAGCATCATAACCCTAGTTAGGGAACAGTTAGCTGTAATGCAAGAAGCCTTTACAGATGCTTTAGCTTAGTAGCGGGCTGCACTAAAAGCCCAGCATTAGCGATTAATGGAAATACTCCGCAAAGAACTCCGTAACGTTAAAACACTTATATTAAAGACCATAACACCGCCTATAAATAAAATTAAAGTAACTGTATCTAAGCCTAGCCCCTTAAACGCAAACTTTAAACTAGTAATAGTAATTTAACCTATATTTATAACAAATTTAATACCTATTATAAAATCTAAAAAGCTTCCTAATCCTCTAATGTTTAATAGAAATTAAAATAACCTACGTCCCTTTGTAACCAAGCTCCATCTTAAACTCTTAATAAACTATAACTAATACCCCACTAAAGCTAGCAAAATTAGCTATAGAATGTCTCGTTTAAGTAAGGACGCTGCACGAACTATAGATCTATTCTTCTATAATGGCACCTTTATTAATTTTAAAATCTTTATCTCCCTACTAGAATAAATGTATAATAACGCCAGCTGTGAATATATAGCGGTTACTAAACTTAAAAACCTACAATAATGGAACCAAGAATTTACCAGCTTCTTTTTGGAATTTTTAGGCCTTATTGGCGAACTGGATTAGAATAAAGCCGCTAAAGTTACTACCCTTTAATAAGCCATTTTAGATGAGATTAGAGCCTAGTTAGTAGGCAGGGAACTGCTAAAAGACCTACCCAAATTCGCTATAATATGTTAATAAATTAATAAGGACCTTTAATATAATAAATAAACTCGTTCTCTAAAGCCAACTACGCTGTATATTTAAAACTTTACAAAACCAATATATACCCTAAAACGCGATCCCTCTCTAAATCTAAAAAGTCCTATGTATAACCCTATGGACCTTAATACCACTTAATCTTATACACCCTTGGGAACCAATAAATGAAGAACTTAAGCCATAAATAGAGAATGCTTTGGATGTGGTAAAAAAGGATATATTTAAAAGAATTACCAAACTTACCCTTTTGAAAAGGTCCGCTGTAGTTCCTCTTAGTTATTAAATCGCACTTATTCTTTAAGTCGTACTTACTCCTTAACTTATACTTATTCTATAAATCGTATTTAGACGCCACAAAGCACCTTACCTTTAGTTAACTTGGAAAATAAATTATTTTAGGGCCAAGTCGCGCCTTAGGATAAAAAGTGGAAGAGTATAAGTGTCTAGGCTCTTCTAGCGCTGATACACATCACAACTCCCTTAATATACTCGGCGAAATTCAAATACTTGGAAAATAGAAGGAGGTACAAATCCTTATAGACAGCGGAGCTACTAGCATAGGCTTTATCAATATAAAATACTCGAAAACTTAACGCCTAAATTTAAAGAAACTTAATAAGCCCTAAGGCCTATAAGGCTTTAACGGCAAACCTTTAATATATAGCGAACTAACGCACTACGCTCTTATAAAATTGCGGATAGGCGAATACCTTAAATATATTTCCCTATTTATAACACCTTTAAAGCATTATAAGGTAATACTTAGACACGGATAGCTAAAACAACACGACCCTTTAATTAGCTGGGTTAAAGAAATACTAAAGTTCCGTAAAACCTACTGCCGAAGTCATTGCTTAAAAAACCATTTGCCCTATAAATATGCACATAACTATTTAAATTTAAAACAATATAAATTACCCTTGCTATAAACCTTAAACTAAGATAACAAAGCCACAACTGCTAATTATGGCAAAAAATGCGAAGATGTCTTATTAGAACCTCTTAAAATTTGTATAATATAAGCCACGCCCTTTATTTTATTAGCAAGAAAACAAGACCATGAAATCTTCGCTATAATAATAGAAGATATTAAGAAAGCGCTAGAACCGAAGTAATATATTAACCCTTAACCTTTTATACCTAAAGAGTACCACTATCTAATTAATAAGTTTAAAAAACAATTTGTAGACCAACTAGCCCCGCACCAAGATAAGTATAATTTTAAGATAGAACTTAAGCCTGGCATAACACCAAAGTTCGGTCCACTATACAGTATGTTATAAGAAGAACTGCTTATAATGCAATAATACTTTAACAAATATCTAGAAAAAGGATTCATTCGCCCTAGTTAATCTCTATTTGCCTTACCTATACTATTCATTAAAAAGCCAGGAGGAGGCTTAAGATTCTATGTTAATTATTAAGCTCTAAACGTAATTACGATTTAAAACTAATATCCAATTCCCCTAATTTAAGAGACGCTTAACTGTTTAGTAAAGGCACGGTACTTTACAAAGCTTAATATAGTTGCTGCCTTTAATAAAATCCGTATATATAAAGGAGATAAGAAGTATATAGCTTTTCGTACACAATAGGGACTCTTTAAATACCTAGTAATGCCATTCGGCGTAAAGAACGGTCCTAGTACATTTTAATAATACGTTAACAATACGCTTCGTGAATTCCTTAATGTATTTATTACTGCGTATATTAACAATATCTTAATCTACTCGTCCTTGCTTTCTAAACATTAGAAACACATTAGAATGGTCCTTAAATGCCTGCAAGATACGGGCTTATAATGCGATATTAAGAAATACAAGTTCTACACGTCCAAAGTTATATACTTAGGCTTAATTATATCCCGTGACGGAATTAAAATGGACCCTAAGAAAGTCACTGCAATTATAAACTAGGAAAGTCCTAGTAAGACATTTAAGGATTTCTAGAATTTGCAAATTTCTATCGTTAATTTATTAATCACTTCTTAAAAATTGTTTAGCCATTAGTAAACTTAACAAGGAAGAATATAAGATTTAAATGGACTACCAAATGCGAATAAGCTTTTAACGAACTAAAACATTGTTTTATAACTGCTCTAATTCTTACCCACTTTAACCCTAACCTTAAATATATTGTTAAAACGGACTCGTCTAATTATGCGCTATGGGGAGTGTTATCGTAATATAATAAGAACGGCGAGCTATGTCCAGTAGCCTTTCTCTCCTAGAAACTCGCCCCTGCTAAATTAAACTACGAGATATACAATAAGGAACTACTTGCAATTATTAGATGCTTTAAACAATGGCGTCTTAAGCTTAAAGGATCGTTGTTCCTAATACGCGTATTAACAGACCACAAGAACCTGCAGTATTTTATAACTATAAAGCAATTAACATAGCGCTAAATTCGTTAGGCCAAATATCTCTTATAATTTAACTTTAGGATTACATACTAACTGGGTAAACTTAATTAGAAGCCTAACGTATTAGCATAATAATTACAGAACCTACCTGCGAATGCTTTAGACAAACGGATTATAAATCAATTATAGATCTTATTGCCCCCTAAACATTTTAAAAAACTACGTCCTATGTTCCTAGACACAGAACTTAACAGAAATAAATCAGAAGTTAATAAATAGGAAATAGAAATCAACGAGCTAATAGAATACAAATACAAGAACGATATATGGATAATAGATATAATAAAAGCAATTTAAACAGGAAAACAACAGTATAAGGATATTATACTCGCTAAATGCGAAATTTAAAACAATCGATTATACTATTAATAGAAGATAGTAGTTCCGAATTCCGAACCTTTACAATTCAAGATACTCGAATTTATATATAACTCCCCTATAGCAAGGCATCCTGGCCATGCAAAGACTTATAAGATTGTTTAACGAGTATACTACTAGCCTATAATGCACGACTACGTACGAAAATACGTTTAAGTATACAGGATATGCGTGCGTAGAAAGACCTCTTATATAAAGAAGCAAGGAGTACTTTAACCACTACCAATTCCAATACAAAGATAGCGCGACATCTTAATTAACTTTGTAGTCGACTTACCTAGCAGTAATAGGTTCATAAATATTATAGTAGTTATTAACCGTCTTACAAAAATACAACATATAATCCCCATGGACTTAATTAACACGATATTAGTAGCTGAATGTTTTATTAAGCATGTCTTTAAGCTATACAGACTTCCTAACTTAATAATATCCGACTGTGGAAGCCAATTTATTTTAGACTTCTAGTAAGCTCTATATAAACAATTAAGTATTTAAACATAACTCTTAACTACGTTTTATCTAAAGACAAATGGTTAAACCAAAATTGCAAACGCAATTATGGAACAATACCTATAAATACACTACTCCTACCTATAAGACGACTGGGAAAAATGGCTGCCTTTAGCTGAGTTTACTGCAAATAATATAATAAACGTATTAATAGGCGTGACACTATTCTATATGACCTACGGACAAGACCCTTAACTTAAATTTAAACCACAACCCAAAATTAACACAACAGGACCCACAATTAAACGGATTTAGTTAATTAACGCGCACAACTTTGCTAATTAAATAAAGTAGTTAACGGAACTATTACAAAGTAAATTAACGTACGCTTAAATAGTATAGGAATAGCATGCAAACAAAGGACGAGCTCCCGTATAGGACTTTAAGGAAAGTGATATAGTTTACCTAAATATACAAAACCTAAAGACTTAACGGCCCTTAAAGAAACTTAACTGGAAGTTTGCGGGCCTATACTAAATTAAGAAGAAACTAAGCCTATACGCCTATAAGCTTAAACTGCTAACTGAGATAAAAATACACCTAATGTTTTACGTAAGCTTATTGCAACGTTTAAAAGATGATCCTATAACTTGTAAAATTCCGCTGCTACCTCCTATAATTGTTAACAACGGTAACGGTTCTTACTTTATCAACTTAATTAATAATATATAATGGAAAATATAATCTAAACAATTTAAACTTCTTATTAAGTGGAAAGAATATAAAATATAAACCTAAGAAACCTATAACCAGACTAAGGCCAACGCGCCTTTCTTAGTAAAAGAATTCCATAAAGACTATTCTTTACGGCCTACTCTAGCTAAATGGATATAATATAAAGGCAAATAACTGCCACCTAATATAAAGACATGAAACATAATAACAGGAAACTCGAAATTAAAAAGAACTTAAAATATATTATAACGCGATAAGTTATAAATTCTTAACTAAATTAAATTATTTTGGACCTTTGGCTAAAGGGGGGGGGGGGGGGGGTACTATAACGGGACTAGCCCAGTTATAGTAGGAATGTGTTAGTAAAACACTTAACAGATAAATTTCGACGCTTTAATTAAATTCTGCTAAATTCTGCCAAGTTAATTAAATTCTGCTAAATTCCGCTAACTTAATTAAGTTCCACCAAATTCCACTAATGTAATGGAATTTAGTTGAAACCTATTAAAATCCGCGTAGGCTTGTGCCTACGCGTCCGCTGCCAAGACCTTGAATATTTAGTTACATGTTTCCTATATTCCTTTCTCTTCTTTACGCAACGTCTTGTTCTCTGCAAGAGCTATATACCCTCAGATTTAGATAGAATTTATATTGTTTCTTTGAATCTTCCTTAAAGCCTCTTCGCGCCCTTACAGACCCTAGGATACGCTTTACTAGGATCCCCTAAATAAGAATAATATATTAAGCTAGGCCTTTGCTTTAAATGCGGAAGCAAGGATTACATTTTAAGATACTACTCCGTCCCTATGCCCTAACACAACTTATAAATGGCTAATACTAACAACTACTTACCACCCTAATCCTCTAGCCGTCGCCCCTAATTATTATCTAGTTCCAACTTATTATCAAGTAAGCACCACTTATAAGGACAAAGCTATAACTAATACGCTATAAGAACCCCACCCTAATTACCTCTAAAAGGAAGGTCCTAGAGCTAAGTTGCTCTTTAGGACAGTGCTGCCTTAGGATCTTATTAAATGTATTAAATGTTACAAACTCTAACTCTTAGGACCATAATATAACTATTAACTGCTGTCTTTGGCAGAATAATTAATAGGCTAACGCTTAGGTCCTAATTAATATAGGAGCTAGTGGTATAGGATTTATTAATAAGATCTTCGCATAAAATAATAGTTTTACTCTAACCCCCCTTAACTAGCATATTGACGTATTTGGATTTAATGGTAAACGCACTATCTTAGGCTATATTACCCATACAGTATTTCTAAAACTCTAATACCTAAACCACAAAGAATTAATTAAGCTCTTTATTACCCCCCTAGGTTACCTAGTAATCCTTAAATAACCCTAGATAAAGCTATATAAGGTAACCATTAATTAGAATAACCTTAAGCTTCTATTTACTACCTCCCATTACAAGCAGAAGTGTTTTATAACTTGCTGCTTAGACCCTAAACTAAAATCTAGAAAATCCACTAGGATCCACCAGTTTAAAATTTCCACTAAATTCCACAAATATGAAATATCTACTAATATCCACCCTGTACCTAAGAAGTCTACCAAATTCTACCAACCTAAGAATTCCACCAAATTCCACTAACATAAGAATTCCACTGATATCCACTAAGAACCTAAAAATTACACTAGACCATATAAACCAACTCTAACTGCTATATCCCGAACTAAGCTTAATATACAAAGGTACTAGAAGAACTGGTATTCTACTATAAGAAAGATGCTTAAAGAGCCCAAACCTAAATCTAATACTAACTCCATACCTAATACTAAACCTAAACCCAAATAAGAAACCGTATAAAAAACTAAGGATAATTTAGGCTTGCTTAACACCTTAGATATCTATATAATTAGAGCTACCCTATTAGCACAACTTGTTAGGAAACCGGAATATCTAATCTTCGCTATTACAATGGCCGATATTAAAAAGGCCTTAGCACTAAAGAAGTACACTAACCCCGCCATAAAGGTACTAGTAGAGTACTACAATTATCTAGATATATTCTTATAAAAGGAAGCTAATAAGCTACTAGAATACCGTCTATATAATTATAAGATTGTAATTAAAGAAGGAAAACACCTTAGATTTGGACCCCTATATAGGATATCCTAAAATAAACTCCAGGTACTATAAAAGTACTTAAATAAACATCTAAATAAAGGATTTATTCGAGCAAGTTCTTTACCTATAGCCGTACTAGTAATCTTTGTTAAGAAACCTAGCAGTAGTCTACGCTTCTACATAGACTACTAAGCTCTTAACGCTGTTACTATTAAGAACTAATACCTAATCCTGTTAATTTAAGAGATACTAAACTAATTAAATAAGGCTCGCTTCTATATAAAGCTTAATATTATCCACACATTTAACCGCCTTTGTATTGCGAAAGGAGACAAATAGCTTACTGTATTTTGTACTTAATACGGATTATTTAAATACTTAGTAATGCCATTTGGCCTTATAAACGCCCTAAGTTCTTTTTAACACTTTATAAATAATACCCTATACCTATACCTAGACGTCTTTTATACTACTTATATTAACAATATCTTAATATATAGTAATAATCTAGCCGAATACTAAAAACATATTAAACTGGTTCTGTAAGCCTTACGCGGAGCCGGCCTATAATTAGATATAGATAAATGCGAGTTCCATAAAACGGAAGTTCTATACCTTAGACTTATTATTTCTATAGATAGCGTATAAATGGACCCTAAGAAAGTTAAAGCAATTATAAACTAGTAAGAACCTAAGAACGTTAAGGACGTAAGGGCCCTTATAGGATTCGCCAATTTCTACTAACAGTTTATTGATAATTTCTCTGTCTTAGTTTTACTCCTTATAGCCTTAACACAAAAAAACAAAGCCTTTATCTTTAATAAAGAATGTAAGAAAGCTTTTACTTACCTAAAAGTTATATTTACTACTACACCTATACTCTAACACTTTAATCTAAACCAAATAAGTGTTATAGAAGCTGACTTATCCAACTACGTTACTAGAGGCATTCTGTCTTAATATAACAAGGAAGGAGTATTATACCCTATAGCATACTTTTTAAAATAACTAAGTTTAGCCAAATATAATTATAAGATCTACGATAAGGAACTATTGGCTATTATTAGATATTTTAAACAATGGCAACCTAAACTAGAAGGCTCTAAATTCCTAATTAAGGTTTTTAGCAACTATAAGAACCTATAATACTTCACAACTATAAAATAGCTAAGCCACCGTTAGGCCCGCTAGTTAGAATATCTATCTTATTTCTAATTCTCTATTATATATCGCCCAGGCGTTTAAGGCTAGAAGCCTAATGCCCTAACCTAATATTTATAAGATGCACTAGCTTAAGAAGAAGCGCACTCCTACTGTAATCAGACCCTACTCCGCCCTAAACTATTTAAAACCCCTACTAAAGATCTTTTAGTACACGTCCTTAAAATAACCGATTAAACTATTAAATAGATTATAGCTAATAAATACCTAAACAATAAGTTTATCCAAGAGACGCTTAAGCTAATTTAAAACGGCGTTAGACGCTCTAAAAGGATTTCTCTAAGTAAATACAAAGCCTGCAGAGACTGCTTGTACTACTAGAACTATCTAGTTGTACCTAACTATAACAAACTTAAGCTTAAGCTCTTTAAACATGTATATAATCTACTAGTAGCCAGTTACCTAGGCCGAGAAAAAACCTTAGAACTGCTCTAATAAGAATACTACTGGCTAAATATACATAATATAATATAAAGGTACGTCTCTAGCTACCACACCTACTAACAAGCTAAGGCTTTGTATAAGACGTATAATGGCTTCCTAAAGCTACTACCTGTTCCAGACTAAAGATAGAAGGATATCTTAAATAACTTTGTTATTGACCTCCCTATAAGTAAAGGCTGCATAAACATTATAGTAGTTATAGATTAACTATCCAAGATAAGACACTTAATTGCCTGCCCTAATATATTAACACCTACCATTACCTAACTGTTCCTAGATTATATATAGAAACTCCATAGACTTCCTAAAACAATTATCTCTAATAGAGGTAGCCAGTTTATCTTAGCGTTCTAGAAAGAACTGACTACTTAACTCTACATTAAAGCACTATTGTCTATAGCATATTACCCGGAAATAGATAGCTAAATAGAACACATAAATGCTATAATAGAATAGTATATTTGGATATATATATTATATCTGCAAGACAACTAGATAGACTGGCTTATATTTACTAAGTTTACTATAAATAACTGCGTCTTAAAAACTATAAAGGTCTCCCCATTCCTAGCCAACTACGGCCAGCATTTTCAAATAGGTTTTAAACCCTTTAGTAATGTCCCTTGCCTAGCTTATTAAGCCTTATAGGTTATAAAAGCAAATAAATTTATAAAGAAGATAGAAGAACTGTAAGAATTCCTTACTAACAAAATAATATGGGCCCAATTAGTTTATAAAGCCGCAGCAAATAAGAACTAAACCCTAGCACCGGCCTACTAAAGAGGTGACTTTGTCTAGCTAGACATAAGAAATCTAAATACAAAACAACCTACTAAGAAACTTAATTGGAAGAACGCCGGCCTTTATAAGGTTAAGAAAGTTGTCTCTCCTTATACTTACTAACTAAAGCTCCCTAATACGGTTAAAATCCACCCTATATTCTATACATCAGTCCTCTGCCCTACCACCCCTATATTAGACGCCCTGCCTAGACAGATCTAAGACCCTCCCCTACTAGTTAAAGTAGATAGTAAGGATGAGTACCTTATTAAAAGAGTTAATAACATTAAGTATAATAAACAGAAACGTAAATATATATACCTTATAAAATGGAGAGGCTTTACTAAGCCCTTATGGGAACCTGTTAACTCTATAGGACTTATATAAGCCATAAAAGACTTTTATAAACTCCACCCAGAACTACTATAGCCCCATCTCGCAGAAGCTTGAGTTTAAAGGGGGGGTACTGTTATAGGACACCTCTATAATACCTTACACACGTCTACTTGTTTTCACCATCTTGACCTCTATATAATAACTTAGTTAACTAAGGCACGTGACGGCAATCTGAGGCAATTTGCCGCAATTTGCCATTACATAACGGCAATTTACGGCAAGTTGCCGTCCTCCACCATATTCTGCCACATTCCGCTAAGTTCCACTAGGACCATAACCTAAAGCCTATTCTGCTCCGTGCACGTATTAACTAAGCAACCAAACTAACAATATATACCCTTTCTTCCCGTTTCCTTACCTTCTCTCCTTACGCAACGTCTTGACCTTATTATGTAGTTTATGTACATAGCTTACTAATATCTACTTCGTTATATATTATTACCGCTTATACTCGCTCCGTGACACCCGGTTAGTATATAATCTTAAAGTTAAATTATAAGAGGTATTCGGCCCAACGAATTTAGTGCTGTATTAATTGCTTTGTAGTTATAAAGTACTATAGGTTCTTATAGTCCGTTAATACGTATATTAGGAATAATAATCCTTTAAGCTTAAAACGCCATTATTTAAAACATCTAATAATTATAAGTAGTTCCTTATTATATATTTTATAGTTTAATTTAATAAGGGCAAGTTTCTGGAAGAGAAAGGCTACTAAACATAGCTTACTATTCTTATTATATTGTAATAATATTTCCCCTAGCGTATAATTAGACAAGTCTGTTTTAATAATATATTTAAGGTTAGGGTTAAAGTAAGTAAGAATTAAAGTAGTTATAAAATAATACTTTAGGTTATTAAAAGCTTATTTATATTTAGTGGTCTATTTAAATTATAATTTTTTTTATTAGGTTTATTAACGGCTAAGCAGTCTCTAAGAAGTGGTTAATAAATTAATAATAAAAGTTTGTAAATTCTAGAAATCCTTAAATATCTTATATATTACTAGGACTTTCCTAGTTTATAATCGCAGCGACTTTTTTAAGATCTATTTTAATTCCGTTATAGGATATTATTAAGCCTAAGTATGTAATATTAGACGCGTAGAACTTATATTTCTTAATATCATATTATTGGCCCGTATTTTATAGGCGTTTAAGGACTATTCTAATATATTTCTAATATTTAGAAAGCGAGGATAAGTAGATTAAGATATCATTAATATACGTGGTAATAAATATATTAAGGAATTTATAAAGCGTATTATTAATATATTGCTAAAATATACTAGGACCGTTCTTTACACTAAATGGCATTACTAGGTATTTAAAGAGTCCCCATTATATATAAAAAGCTATATACTTCTTATCTCCTTTATATATATATAGATTTTATTAAAGGCGGTAACTATATTAAGCTTTATAAAGTACTATACCTTTACTAAATAGTTAAGCGTCTCTTAAATTAGGGGAATTAGATATTAGTTTTAAATTATAATTACGTTTAAAGCTTAATAAATAATAATAATAATTCATTGCTTAATGTCCGATTTGGATCCCTATTAGGCCCACACGGACTACTCCTTATATATATGTGGGGAGAAAACTCTATATAAGAAAACCCCATGATCTATCTCCCTGCCTTTTAGGACTCGCCTATATAGCGTCTATAAGGTCGCTTATATAGCGCCTATAAAGCCCCTGCGAGTTACCTATAGTGCTCTACTACCTTATTTTTTAACCTCCTTAGGAACCACTGCTGCTATAATAAGCCTACGGATGCGCTAGTATTATAAACTTAACTCTACTACTGTAGAGTTATTAGTAGGCGCCTAGTACTCGCCCCTTTGTCTTTTATTACTATTTCCTTTACAACCTAGAACTAGTCTAGTATATTTTGGCTAATAAGCTACTGGGTAACCGCCTTAAGACCTTTTTATATTAAGAGTAGTGTATTATAGTTCTCTATGCCAGCTGCTAAGAGTATTGCTTCTTGGTTAGTGTGTAAGGGGCATAATAATATTACATGTTTTGGTGTCTGTCTTAGCTAGCTATATTTGCATCTTAGGCTACCTACTAGGACACCTACCTAGTAGAGCCAATCTTTTAGTCCTATTATTCCTATTCTTAAGAGTGTTGCTATTATATTTTCTGCCTTTGTTAGGCCTTCTTAAAGCCCTTAGGTGTTTACTCCCTATAGCGTTAACCATACTGCGGCCTAGGTTCCTCTTGCCTAAGATAGCCTCTATACCTTTAACTCCCATATACCTCTTTAGTATTAGTCTAACCAGTATTATATTGTGGTGGATGGTTTCCTAGTACTATTTTATGCTCTGCTTTGGCTTCTTTCTCTCTCTTACTATTATCTTTACTGGTCTCTTGCGCGTTTCCCTTTTTCCTCTATATAGGCCTAGGCCCTAATACAGCACCATTCTTCTTCTGCTTTTTCCGCCTGTTTCTCTAATATATCTTCCCTACTTTAGGGTTATTGGCTAGCTCTCCTATAGGGCACTCTAGGGTCCCTCTATAGTTTGTTTAGGCGTGTCTTGATATACTTTGTGGCATTAGAGTTGCGCTCCTTTTGCGCCCTTTATATTGCCGCGGCTTTAATATATAATTATAGGGGGGGGATATTAGCTTCCTTCTTAAGCAGTGCTGTGGCCGTCCGCTTATACCTGCCTGTTATGCTCCGGAGGCAGGAGCTTAATAATTAATATAGAATCTTAAGCCTCCTTTTAGCTTTTTAATAAATAGTACAGGTAAGGCAAATAGAGATTAACTAAGGCGAATAAATCCTTTTTCTAGATACTTGTTAAGGTATTATCGCATTATAAGCAGTTCTTCTTATAATATACTATATAGTAGACTAAACTTTAGTATTATGCTAGGCTTAAGTTCTATCTTAAAATCGTGCTTATTTTGGTATAGGGCTAGTTAGTTTGCAAATTGTTTTTTAAACTTGTTAATTAGATTATAGTATTCTTTAGATATAAGAGGTTGAGGATTAATATACTATTTTAGTTCTAGTGCTTTCTTAATATCTTCTGTAGTTATAGTAAAGATTTTATAATCTTGTCTTTTTACTAATAAAATACAGGGTGCGGCCTGTATTATATAAATTTTAAGAGGTTTTAATAAAACGTCTTCGCATTCTTTGCCATAATTAGTAGTTGTGGCTTTACTATCTTGTTTTAAGGTTTATAGTAAGGGTAATTTATATTATATTAAATTTAAATAGTTATGTGCATATTTATAGGGCATATAGTGTTTTAAGTAATGGCTTTAGCAGTAAGTTATATAAAACTTTAGTATTTCTTTAACCTAACTAATTAAGGAGTTATATTACTTTAGCTACTTATATCCAAGTATAACTTTATATTACTTTAAAGGTATAATAAATAAGGAGATGTGTTTAAGGTATTTACCTATCTGCATTTTTACTAGGGCGTAGTATGTTATTTTGCTATATATTAAAGGTTTGCTATTAAAGCCTTATAGGCCTTAGGGCTTATTAAATTTCTTTAATTTTAGGCGTTAAGTTTTTATATAGTTTATATTAACAAAGCATATACTAGTGGCTCCGCTATTTATTAGGATTTATACTTCCTTCTATTTTCTAAATATTTAAATTTTACTAAGTATATTAAGGGAGTTATGCTATGTATTAGCGCTAAAAGAGCTTAGACACTTATACTCTTCTACTTTTTATCTTAAGGCGTAACTTAGCTTTAAAATAATTTATTTTCTAAGTTAACTAAGGGCAAGATGCTTTATGGCGACTAAATATAATTTATAAAGTGGGTGCGATTTAAGGAATAGGTATGACTTAAGAAGTAAGAGGAACTATAGCGGACCTTTTTAAAAGGGTAGGTTTGGCAATTCCTTTAAATATATCCTTTTTTACCGCATCCAAAGCATTCTCTATTTGTGGCTTATGTTCTTTGTTTATCGGTTTCTAATGGTGCATAGGATTAAGCGGAATTGAGGTCTATAGGGTTATATATAGGGCTTTTAGGTTTTAGAGACAGATTGCGCTTTAAGGTATACACTAGTTTTATAGAGTTTTAAATATAAGGAATAGTTGGCTTTAAAGAACGAGTCTATTTATTATATTAAAGGTCCTTATTGATTTGTTAATATATTATAACAAATTTGGATAGGTTTTTTAGTAGTTCTTTACCTACTAACTAGGCTCTACTCTTATCTAAAATAGCTTATTAAAGGGCAGCGACTTTAGCGGCTTTATTCTAATCTAGCTCGCTAATAAGGCCTAAAAATTCCAAAAAGAAGCTAGTAAAGTCTTAATTCCATTATCATAGGTTTTTAAGTCTAGTAATAGCTATATATTTATAGCTGGCGTTATTATACATTTGTTCTAGTAGAGAGATAAAGATTTTAAAATTAATAAAGGTGTCGTTACGGAAGAATAGATCTGTAGTATATATAGCGTCTTTACTTAAATAAGATATTCTATAGCTAACTTTGCTAGCTTTAGTAGGGTATTAGTTATAGTTTATTAAAAGTTTAAGATAGAGCTTAATTATAAAGGGATATAGGTTATTTTAATTTCTATTAAATATTAGCGAATTAGGGAGCTTTTTAGATTTTATAGCAGGTATTAAATTTATTATAGATATAGGTTAAGTTACTATTACTAGTTTAGAGTTTGTGTTTAAGGGGCCAGGCTTAAATACAGTTATATTAATTTTATTTATAGGTGGTGTTGGGGTCTCTAATATAAGTACTTTAATGTTATAAAGTTCTTTGCGGAGTGCTTTTATTAATTACTAATACTAGGCTTCTAGTACAGCCCACTGCTAAGCTAAGGCGTCTATAAAGGACTATTGCATTATAGTTAACTATTCCCTAACTAGGGTTATAATACTTATGGTTATTAAAGAGGATTTGGGTTTGTTTACTATTTTAATAGTAGTTATTTTAACGCAACGTAATATAAGGGCGTAAAGAGGCTTTAGGAAAGATTTAAAGGAATAATATAAATTTTATTTAAATCTAAGGGTATATAACTCTTATAGAGTATAAGACGTTATATAAAAAGAAGGAAGAAATATCGGAAGCTTATAACTAAATATTAAAGGGTCTTAGTAGTAGACGCGTGGGCATAAGCGTATGTGGGTTTTAATAGGTTTTAACCAAATTCTATTACGTTGGTAGAATTTAGTGGAATTTAATTAAGTTAGCAGAATTTAGCAGAATTTAATTAACTTAGTAAAATTTAGCAAAATTTAATTAAAGCGTTAGAATTTATCTATTAAGTATTTTACTAAGACATTTCTACTATAACTGGGCTAGTCCCGTTATAATTACCTTCCTTTCTTTAGATCTTCTAACTCCTACTCCCACTCGCATATTTTGGCTAATATAGTATTAAGGATTTTTAAGCGTCGCGCCTAATCCTAATAGCTATTAGGCGTTATTACTAGCCATCCTTCTATTCGCTTAATAGCTCGTCTAAAATATTTAATTAAGCCTGTCTTTATAGAGATAGAGAAACAGATATAAATAAATAATTTGATCTGTATATCGCTTATAGGGTCTTTTTAAAGCTCTACAAGGGCGCATAGGTCTTTATTACTTATCTCCTTAAGTAAACTAGCTATCTCAGCCTTAATATAAAACAGCTCTATCTTTAGCAAACATTTATATAAATAAGAAAAGGTGGGGCAGAAAGAACGAATATAAAGCTTCTTTAATAGTAAGGTTAATATTGTCTAATCTACCGCGATTAGAAACTTCTATAATAACAATATAGGCTAATATAAAAACAAAGTTTAGCCTTATTTAGAAGGCAGTCCTAATTGCCATCTACCGCTAAATATCGCACTATAGGACTGTTAAACGGATAGATAACTAAAAGATCTAAGGTGTATATTTAATAGGTTATTCCTAGCTCTTCTTTATAGCTATATTATTAATTTTAGCTAAGCTTTAAAGTATCTGTTCTAAGTAGCCCTAGAAACTTATAGCTATTAGCTATTAGCCTTTAAGCTAGATAGTAAGGCTTAGAGCTCTAGTTTAGTTCCTATTTATTAATAAGTAGCTAAAAAGCAGTTAGTAAGCATTATAATACTATAGTAAGGTAGTTATTTTTTAATTTAAAAATTATAAAGGCAGCTAGTACCGTTTAAATCTTTAATATAGCCCATTAGCTTCTACCTTCCTATCCTTATAATAATAAGCTTAGCTTACTTTGCCATAAAGCAACCTAGTTCCGTCCATTCTATAAATATAGATTAGGCTATATGCAGCGTATTAAGAATATACCGTGTATATTAACTCCATATCTACCCCGCGCGGTTGTAATATTATACTATATTAGCTAGCTAGATAAGTACTAATACGTTAATAACTGTATATATATTATATACCATTTGCTATTCTGGTATTTTCTATAGCTATAGTCTAGCCTAGCTAAGTAAAGCCTAGCTAGAAGATGCTGGCTAGCCATAGACTTATAAGCGAAAATTATGTTCTTTATAATGCTAAGACATTTATACTAGTAAGCAAGGCGTTCTTCTTTAGCTATTATAGGGTGGCCGGTAGTAATTATATATAAGTATCTCCTCTAGCTAACGTAAGCTTATCTTTTATATTGATGCCATCTGCCCTAGAATGCCATAAAAGGTTCCCGTCGCCTCCTTAATTAGTGTTTCCAGTATATAGTCCCTAAATATTAGTTTCCCGATATTTCTAAAATTATACTAAAACCCACCCTTTTTAACTTTAATTTTCTCTACTACCATAATATAATAAATTATTATTATTCATTGCTTAACGTCCGATTCGGATCCCTATTGGGCCCACACGGACTACTCCTTATATATATATGGGGAGAAAACTCTATTTAAGAAAACCCCGTGATCTATCTCCCCGCCTTTTAGGGCTTGCTTGCGAGTTGCCTATAAGTTACCAGTGGTGCTCTACTACCTTACTTTTTAACCTCCTTGGGAACTACTGCTGCTGTAATAAACCTACGGACGCGCTAGTATTACACACTATACTCTACTCCTATAGAGTTATTAGGGGGCGCCTATTACT
>Ga0307507_10002326_pt1 | contig 40361 bp, 38 predicted proteins | sample 7_EM_MG_FD_207223 | JGI IMG/M metagenome (GOLD analysis project Ga0307507, IMG submission 207223) | Populus trichocarpa ectomycorrhiza microbial communities from riparian zone in the Pacific Northwest, United States - 7_EM | ecosystem: Host-associated > Plants > Roots > Unclassified | place...
TGTCGAACCAAAAACTAGGTCAAAATATGAGAACTCGTGTAGTATTGAATGTGGCTCTAAGGCCTCTATATATACACCAGATAGGTGACAAATAGAATGACGACGTAGTCGTCATTCGGTAGTGGAAACAGGTAATTAGACATTCAATGAGACATATGACGGTATATAGCGGGGTAGTGAGATATAGGGTACTAGGTATGTCATTTTCAGGTCGACAATTAGCTACTCGTGCATATGTCTTTACCTAAGGCTCATTGAATCAAAACGTACCTTTTGAGTACCTAAGTAAAATCTTCGCTTCAATTTGGAGAACGATGCGACTCTGGAAGAGGCCAGAGCCCAGAAGTAATGGTCACCGTTAGCGATAAACAAAGGCACTTTATTCTTCCTCGTCATCCCAATCTCGATCGATTGCTCCCAAAAGCATCTTCCAGACGTTTCCGTCCCAAGGAGTTGTATCAACAATGTCCCTATAATCAAGTTAGAGGTATTAGAAGGATATATCGCACACTCGGCACTGTGCATGGAATTGCCTCGAGTACCACGTACATTGGGAGATGTAAGTCTGAGTCCAGTTTTTGAAGTCGCTCCATTCCTCTCTTGTCGTTACCAAAACGGATGAACTGGATTCCCACTTGTGTATCGAGAAGACCTAGCTCTTTGAGTTTGTCAACGAAAATCCCAATGGGCTCATCGACTCCACCAAGAGGTCGTGATCCACCCTGCCAGACACCATCTGTAAACACGTAAATACAAATGGAACGCCCCTTAGAAGACCATTGCCGCAGATCTATGCCTAGAAAGTGCTTATGACGGCTTGATTCTAGAGCTTTAGGAAGCTCTGCTCGGTAAGGTTCGAGGATTTTCCCAAGACGTGATTTCATGTCACATTGACCTGCAGGTTTTTTCCTCTGTACCTTCTCTAGAAGATGGTGTGTACGTCTCGAATGATGAGATTCTAGGGAGTTGGTGAAGTGTAGATCAATCCCATCCGGGTCCACATGTTTAACCAGGTATGACAACGCGCTGAAAGTCCTCGTCACATTAGACCAGTAAGGACCCATAGATTTGGAGTCGTCAATTAGAAATACCTAGCCGAATGTAAGCACCATTTTAACAGCCTTATAAACTTTGCTTACATGATCACGGTTTCCCAGTCGATTAAGATATTCTTTTCCTGTCAAATGCTTGGTACCAGAGCCCGACTTTACTCTATTTTTCCATTCAAGAACTTCTTCAACTGACAATACGGGCTCCTTCTTTTGATAAGGATTGTGGACAGGCGTCTGGCTAGTTGAAGTAGCGCTTAAGGGAGTGTAGGGAGATCTGTATGGAGGAGAAGGAGGGGATCTATCTGGAGGAGATATATCTGGAGGGGGGCCATTGTTATCTTTCGGTGTTATGCCTGTCTTCAAAAAAACATCTAGCTCAGCGAAAGGATCATCTATCTTCCCCCTAGATTCGTTCGAGTGAAATGAGTCTACAAAATCTCGCCCAGATCCAAGCGAGGAAGGTGGCGTTGTCCCATTTGGAGAAGTACCGGATTCTGGCGTGGTTTCTTGGAGGCTCTCATATGGTTCCGGCGTTTGTTGTAATGGAGCGCGCGGTGCTAGGACTGGAGACGAGAATATCCGGAAGACTTTAGGGTACTCCTGCTCTCTCGCATTCATCAGAATACTCCGTGAGTAACCTTCCACCTGAAGAATATTAAATCGAGATTTGATATTTCCCAACATGCCCTCTATTAGTATGACGACGTGCTCTGTAATGTGGTCCTCATCGAGCCGTCGATTCTTGACCTCTTTGTGCATTTTCGACACAGCTGGAAGTATTTTGGTACCATCATGAAAACAGCCGCTGTATTCAGCATTGTTGAAGTTCGCGATTCGACCTGTCTCTGCTCTGCGTAATTCGCGATATTCCCTAACGCCGGATACACCTAAAAGAGTCCACACAATAGCTTCGCTAAAAATGCAGCCAAGTGACCAAATGTCGATAAGTGGTTCAAAATCATATGTGAGGGTTTCCGTGGACACCCCACCCATGCAACATTCAGGTGCACCTCTTGAGTTTCAGCGATGAAGCTTGTTTTCGGGAAATGGAATTTCTTACTATACATGGGGTTGCCAAATGCTTCTTTGCGTTTCAGATTTCTTTTACCGCCAGTTTTGCTTGCGAAGTGGCTCATTCCCAAATCAGCAAGCTTGAAATTGCGATCATATTCTGACGAAGTGGCCCCACTAGTCACTAGGATGTTCGGAGGCTTAATATTCTGATGTGACCTAACGTCCTTTAACTGTTTCGATCTTTCACCCAATAGAGGAAGTTTATGTACATACCCTTCTAATTCGTGTATCCTTTTGATAGGTTCGACCACCTTAAACAAACTGCTCCAGAACCGTAAAATGTCTTCCTCGCTTGAAGGCGGCGTTATACTCTCAAAGTAATCCATCAGATTACCGCCGTCGGCATGCTCAAGCAGGATGTTATATGTTCTACCATGTCGGTAGGCTCCAAAGAGTGAAACGATGTGAGGCTCATGCTTTACCGGTAGCATCATCTGATTGAAAGCCTCTACCTCATTCTGGTAGTACTTTTCAGCATCCTTGGTGAAGTATGTCTTAAGGACGAACGCCTTCGGCTTTGACCAACCATTCGAGTCCTGAAATATTCGAGGATTGTTAGCACTTACCGTACGTACTTTTTCAAGTCAAGGATGGAAATTCTCCTTACCAGATGTATTAAAGTGTTGTAATTTTCAAGCACTTTGATCTTATAAATGACTGCACTTCTTCCCTTTCTCATCTGCATTTTTTCAACAATTGGCAGAATATGATCTTCTTCAAAGCAGACATTCCATAAATTTTCCCTTACGAACTTCTGGGGGCAAAACTGCCATTGTGCGCTGTAGAATTCCGGGTAGAATTCTTCGATAGGGGGAGGCCAGTTATGAGGAGGGTGGGTAGGAGACAGGAAAGGTAAGTGTCTGTCGTCGAGACCAGGATATCGAATAAACCGTGTTATATACTCTGCTTTTCCAATGAATACGAGGATCGAAAAAACACGGAGGTAGTTCTTCTGGCGGATTTCGTTTCCTAGATTTGGCTGAGATAAGAGTTTAAATATTTTCCCCATCCGATTAGCATCAAAATAGTCTTGAAGCGCATAGAATTGTATGAATTTTGCTTTGGAGGAAGAACTATTACTGCCGCAAACTTGTTTCGCTTTGATATATTTATGAAAAGCTTCGATGCATTCTGCATAACCAGGCTGCTGCGATGTAGCCATCACGAGTGGCGCGCAACGTATGGAAACCGAGGAAAGATAGTATAGCAATATAAGTTGCGGGAATGGACACCCTCATTGACGTAGAAGTTTTGAAGAAGTGTGTTTTTGAGATCTAGCGGAAAGCAAGGTCTTTGCGGATGAAAGGGTGACAAGGCTGAGGAAGACAAGCAATGAGGGGCGGTAGTGCCGAGTCGTTTGTCAGCCTAGCAGGTGATCATCTGCTGCTGCAAACATCCCATATGCCAGAACGCCGTGACGTGTACGTCTAGCTACATTCACCAGGATCTAGGAAGAACGCATAAGTTGTTTTCATAGCCTGTTGGACCACTAAGAGCACTTTCAGATGCTCGAAAGAAATTCAAGAACGGGAATGGTAGACTCATTCAAAAAAAAAACTTTGACAAAATAAAGAAATTTGTAACACGTTATCCGGATCCTATTGTGGAGTCTTCAAAACCCGGTTAGGGATGCCTCGCGAACAGAAACCTCGATGAAACTAGATTCGACTGCGGTCACAGTGACTGGTTACTAATTTTTTTTTGTTGGCTTCGCTACCGTGGCCTGACTTACTATGAGTTAACCTCCGAGGACACTCACCGAAGATACTCACCAACGTAATACGTCAGTGGCAGAGTCCATGTTTTTCTAGAGTAGACTAAAGACATGCTGAACCTACAAAACTTCGCTTTGCTGGGCCTCGCGTGGACGCCATTTCATTGAGACCGCTGCGGCATGAAGGATACATTTAAAGGCGCTTTACCTGACTGGATACGTACAAGGAAAGGGAGAGACGTTGGATTTGCCTTTGCACGCTCGAACTGACCATGACACGACCAAGCCCCGTCCCTGCAATAGCTCACAGCCTGTTCCATATTGCGTTAAATACTGTCTCGCTACCGTCTCGCTACCAGCGCCAAGTTGTGTTAGCCTCGACGATTCCGCCACTTAAGCCACAGGGTTCAAAAAGTGTTGAAATGAGGTTATTGGGGCTAAAACTCTGTGCATTGCTTATTTCTATATAGGTGGTTGAAGAGATTTCAAGGAACTTCGACCGGCGGTCGAAGTTCTCTAATTGGTTAGATTCCTGCCAAGAGGTTCTCCCAAGTCTCATCACGTGATATCGTTGCGGGCTTGTTTTCCAACAAAAAGAGCCATTCAATTACCAGTTGCCGTGCCATATAAACTCCGGACAGGCTTTTGAAGGATTTTAGAGAGGGTATACAGCAGAAATAACTAATTGACGTGTACCTTAAGTTGAACTGAGCATGAATAGCTGAGAGACTACGTACACGTTGGGTGTAGTGGGCGTCTTTGAATATTCTTAGAAACTTGTCTAGAGTACTGTACATGTTTCGTAGCAATGTTTGATCGAAATCTCATATTAGAAGCAAGCCAGCATTTCCCAATAGAGATCATCGTAACCATATGCCCGGCCTTCGAGAATTATATCTTTCAGGAGGACTTCAGCTCCTGATGCGCCCTTTGCAAGCCCTGAACCAGAATAAGGGGCCCGAATCTCCTGGTTGTTTCCATCATAAAATGTGCAATGATGCACGAAAATCCAAGTTACCTCTAGTTCCTTTCCTGCATGTATATCATCAGAATTCTCCTTCCTCAACCTGCCTTCTTGCGCCTCTTAGAAATTCGTGCAGCTTGACCAGTCCGGGTCTGCGACATCACAAAGCGTCGTATCCAGAGGCCTGTCTCAGCATAGGCAGAGATATGCAGCGTTGTGATCTCCGATCTCAACTATATTAGTGGGATAAGAATGTGCTAGGGAGCTCAGGCGAATACCCTAAAAAGCAGCGATTAGGCTTTATCTGAGCATTTCCCGTCATTGGTAGCATAAGGACCCGAGCGATCCTTCCGTCTCACCCACCAATAAACGATATACCAGGCCACAAATGTCGCTATCATCACGGGTAGGCAAATCGCAAGATACAGTTTCAACCCTCGTAGCTGGAAGACTCGTTTCTGTCGACCATCATTGTCCGTAGTAAATTGAATGATGCCTGTGCTCATGAAAGTCTGTATGTCCGTTAGATATATAGGATTATGTATGGATAAGTTTTGAGTACATATTCTTACCGCTATAGAGATTCCCGGCAAAAAAAACAAAGTGACCAAGGTGATTATTCGCATTGATACGGTCTCCTGCTTAGTCTTCTCGGCTATTTCATGCATGCTTGTTGCCATAGCATCCAGATTGTAAATTGATCTTCGTGCTTCCTGTGTGAAATATTCACTAGCTTGCAGGCCTCGGTACTGCAGAATTCCATAGAGCTATATGCACAATTTTAGTTATACTTTCCGGAATTAAAATGAAAACACTCACCAGGTTCTTACGGTCACCCAGAAGACGCAGCATGCTTTCAATCCTCAGTTGCTGCATTCCGAGATCTTTTTCCACACCCAGGATGCGATTCTCAAACCTGGCAATGTCAGTTCTACAGTCAGACTTAATCTCCCCGGGGAGATCTGCAGCCTCAGTCGTGGAACGATAGTGTTCTCTCAGCTCCTTGAGAACGGTGACGTTTTGTTTGAGCACAAGGAGTGTTTCGTGTGTTTTTTCTTCGATGTACTGAATTCTTTGGAGATCAGTGAATGAGAAATTATCTTGTTGGCTGGTATTGTCTTCATCTTGGAGCCCGGGACGTAACTCATTAGACTTCGGCTTCTCGCCCGGCTGAGACTCGGGTGGACCCACCATTACATTCGGCAGTTGAGAAGCCATGAGGCTTGAGGGCATCTCTAAACGTAAACCCTGGAAGGGCGAAAATTGAATTTTAGATATAAAACTCCTTTCTGATGCTGTGCTCTGAGCCTGCGATGAGCTTGAGTGTGGCCTGGATGGAGGCCGTGACAATGTCTCTTGGTGACTCACGGAGAGGGTCGGCTGAGTGCGAGGAATTATCGGAATTGACATTGATTCAGATCCTGAACTCGACAGCCGATTAACAGGAGTAGAAAGAGTCTTTCTGGTGGCCTCCTGTAGCCCTTTCTCCAGGTCAGTGATGTACCATCGCCAGTTCTCTCCAGCCCAGTCACAAAATATCATGTGTGCCGTCAAAGTTGCGGCAAAAGAATGGCTAATCGATTTGAAAGAACCCAGTTGTGACAGTTTTGAGGCCTCTTCTATTCGTTTTTTCAGTAGCTTGTTCCCCTTGACATTTATCCACACTGAGCGACCTGTTTCAACATCAAATGAATGATATATTGCGGTCTGGCGTATTAACCAGGGCAAATCTGTTTGGCCACCTGACTTTTCCACTGACTGTAAGTTGTAGCACAACCGAATCTCGCGACCTGAACGTCCTAATTCAGGTACATTCACGCCTTTGTCTAGAGGATTCAGGCAAGTTTCATGTCGTAAACCGCTGAAGTGGAAATCTTGTGCGTATTCTTGCTGTCCGAATGGGAAGATGAAATCCAGAAATGAGGGCATCACTTGGTGATATGTGAGTGCCAGGGTAAACATGTTGTGGGAAATCCTTAATGGATCACGGGAGTTTCGAGCGTGCATAAAGCTAAGTATGTTAGCATAGAAACCCATAATATCTGTAGTTCATAGAACCTGACATGAATCTACAGCGTGGATCTGTGCGTGTTGGCTTAAATGCTTCTCGGAGTTGCTCCTTTAGCCTGTTTGTATTTTCGACACAGCTGGAGCTGAATTCTCCAGGGAGGTTAGTATGTTCTATATGAAATTTATATTATCTGAATTTCAATCGTCGATTGACTCTGGAGAGACGTACCTTCATCACCATCATTGAGTTCCAAGAAATCAAGAGCAGCATGACTTTCATCATGAAACAATCGATCCTTTTGCTCTTTAAGCCGGGTAAGGTAAGCTCTGAGGATATATCCGGAAGTGGTCTGATGCACAAGATTCTGAGGGTATGTCTCGAAGAGCTCGCAAGAACGAACCAATGGATCCATTTGGAGCTAATGGGATATAAGAGCAGTATACACAACGAGAGTGAAGGTGCATGAGCACCTTCAGTCTCCATGAAATCAGTCTCTTTTAAGCAATATAATGGTGCCCCAATAGGAATACATTCCGTTCCGAGTACGCGCGCAAAGCTTTCCCACAACGTGGCTGTGCAGAAACGGTCCCACGAATATCACTTGGGTAAAACAACACCACGCAACCCCTGACTTTATTTACCAGAAAAACCTAGCTTCCGCTCTTGGGAAACTTAGTAGGTGGGGGTTGCGACCTAAGTATCACTAGCTGGATGACGCAGGTCCAGGATATCTTTCCTCTCATCCTACCGTAATGTCAGGGCATCGCTCGCAGACTTTATCATTCGTTGATCAAAGCCTTACCCTTGATAACCTAGGAAGGTTTCGTAGGATCTGAAACTGATGATCGCCACTGCATATTTGTGTTTCATAGTTAGAGCCATGATTGGCGAAGTAGACTGGTGTGACCAACTTAGTGTCGCATGCGTTGTTGATAAAAGGCGTCCACGTGAGGCGCTGCTAATTTAATCCTAGTTACGTCATGTGAGTTCTGGATGAGCATTTCAAGTACTTCAAAACTAAATATATGGAGGAGATTAGGGGGTTCTGAAGTATCTGAAGTCATTCACGGCAATTACCTGGGGTTTACATTGGTTAAGTTTCGTGGAAATCCTGTCTTAGATGATAGGAAGTAACGGTGTCCCGGTCCAAGCTCAATATTTAGCTAGCTGAGTTTATATGGCAGCAGAGCTTGGATGTGATAGCTGTGAGATAATTAATGTGGTTGCTATGATGGAGGGCCGTAAAGTAGAACCTGTGAATATACGCGAGGCACGGTGGTATTTATTTGAGTGTGGACTATTCGGACAGTGACGTAGCAAAGACAACGGAGGAAAGAGCCATGGTGGGGCTATCTCGCTTCAGCCAATAAACTCTGAATTTATGCAACACTTGATGCATAGAAAGGCACACACGTGTTCGGAGATTTAATTTAGAAGCGCTGGACATGAGGCAGAGAATCTTCATACGTACAGCTCAAGTTATAGGCAGTGTTAGGTGTGGTCAAAAATGCCACAGGGGCTGTAGACAATGGGAATGTCGATATCCGTAGCTTTAATTATTGGATACATGACAAATAGTATGAAAAGCCGTAGTTCAATATCCAACCTAGTCCTAGCTATCGGAGGCTGGGAGAAAAGAGACTTGGACACGATTGGCTCTGGTGCAATTTAGTATTCTGCGGGGCCCCGCATCAACCCTGTCAACTACCACAATAACCATGCTTTCTTCTTTCGGATATTACTTATTTTGAATGGCTTCGGCGCAGGCCCTCGGCACAGTACAGATCATCAATTTAGCTGCCGTTGGAAGCCGGATTACATCCATATTTTACCAGCACCCACCACGTTCCTCTACAAGGAAATATATTATTCCTCTACCTAGGCATCAACCCCTGCTCCTGCGGTTAGAAGACCTCATTCTCACCTACTCTACAGCATGTGAAAGCCAAGGATCATTGAGGAATTCAGCATCATCCTACAAGCCCATATTGCGCGCCCAATTGGAACATCTGCACGCTTCGAGAAAGCAAGAATAACTGCCAAAGTAAGGGTGGGTAGTGTGGTCTTTTCTGTGATGGCTTTATCCGCGGACTTAGTTAGGGTAGTGGTAGATTGAGGGAGAGTCATCGTGGAGGTGACAAATGAGGTTTTAAAGCTCGAGACCGAGACCGCAGGTTCAGTGATAGTGAAGACAGAGGTGCTGGTGACCAATGAAAGGCTTATGATTACTGAGGTAGATGCTTTAAGCGTGGTTGTGGATCCCATTGTTTTTGTGTTTGTAATCGTGACGTAAAATGTTGATCCCGGTTGGATGTAGATAAATCATTCGTGATTCGGTTTTGAGTGAGGTTGTGGATGAAAGACGTTGAAGCTTTTAGAGTGATAGTTGATCCGATCGTCTGCTGGCTGGTGACTGCTTGAATACGTTGAGCCGGGGATGGTGATCGTTAATGTCTTGACATAGGTCAAGAATGTCGTGCTTGAAGTGACGGTTACCGCCCCAACAGCCCGAGGAATAAGACCACGTCTGAGCTTAGCTCCCCGAGTCGGTATGAAGGTCAGCGTAATTGATGTTTTCTTGGTAGTTGTATTTAGAGAAGTGACTGAGACCGTATATAGTCGAGCCTTTTTTAGCCGTGCTTGTAACCGTAGAACCGCCAATAGTTTTCGAGGTTGTGATAGTGACGACAGAGCTCTTAGGAGTGACTGTAACGATGGAAGTAATGGTGTTTTCAATGCTTTGAGTAGTGGTAAGGGCCTGAGGGGTAACCGTTTTGAGGGTAGACATTGTTGTGGTCTCTAGGACTGTTGAGGTCTTTGCTAGCAACCATGGTCGTCAAAAATAAGAGAGTCGTTGATTTCTTGGTAGTGGTCTCGTATGACGGTTCTGGCGTTATGATTGTTCCGATATTATCCGTGACTGTGGAGGCTAATGTGGTCACATCCGGTTCAGAAAGTCGACGAAAGCATACTGGTCGCCTTGAGAGTAGCAGTCTTGCAGATGGGGCTTGGAGTGACCTTGGATACGATATCATCAGTGATAGTAACCGTGGATAGTTTGGTTGTGTCGGACTGAGTAATGCTTGTTGTGAAAGTCTCTTTGTCGGTAATAGTCTTTGTATACTGTGGTTTGACACGTGGGATGAGCTGGAACTGATTACTGAAGGGGTTCGAGGGTTGGTGTGCAAGTGCAATGTACCAATGCCGCGGGAGAAAGATTCGGAGCAAGCAGTGCCCTCATGTGTGATTGATAGGGGGTAGCTAACGGTAATGCGAGAAGCTTCTGCCACACTGCGAAGGAGGATACACCGCCACCGTGGCGTTATATATAAACTGCCTAGCATTTCTAATGCCCCTCTTGAGTTCATCACCTCACACCTTTTCAAGACTTATCGATTTATCCTTCGGCCGAGAAACTCTATTATTTGTATCTTAGGCTGCCTATCTGCTAAGTTTCCGAAAGTCATTTCGAAATGCCTCTCCCAATTCACACTTCTAATGAGAAGCCCTCCGTCTCAGAGACGAACCCCTTGGTGACAGCGCAGCCATCATCCCAAGTATCCAATCAGGATTCGCAAATGGCATCAGCGAATTCTCAACAAACAAAATCAGAAGCCGAGCTTGCGGCTGAAAAGCTGTATGAGGAGAGAATTGAAGAGGAGTATGCCAAACGGGAGGGCGGCGCATGAATAATGATGGAAGATAAGCCTAGCTTGGGATATATTTCCAGCTAGGCCTTCTGCGAGTTGGCACAAATTTAATGGTTATTTCAGCGGGCTTCAACTTAGGTCCCCACTTCTTGTAATAGATAACCCCAATATAATTACCCAGACAATGCTTTCTGCACCAGTTCTTGTGGTCTCCCACTCATGGGAATCTTCAACGCAAGCTCGTGTCCCTGCTCGCTCATCTTAACCCATGTCTTCCTTAGTATACTGATAATCTTGTCCTCGTCGTGGTCTTTCTCGAATTCCTCAAGCTGATCGTCCAAGAATACCAGGCATGCCACATCTTCCAGCACTTGTGTTTCTTCGTCTTTCTTTAAGTCCTCCTTTCTTATGAGTGCTGCCACCCTTTCTGCTACGTCTGATCTATATCCACACTCTTTGCATATCTGTTCCACCTGTTCTGCCTGCCGCTTCTTAAGGGAAGCGCGCCAGGAGTGATATCCGACTCTGGTCATTGGGTAGGAGTCGCGGGGGACCTCCCAGCGACGGAAATGCTGGGCGTGAATGGCAAGATGAAGGGGTTCGGAGGCATTAGGCGCACGTTGGCCTAGATATTCGGCCATTTTTTGCGCATAGTGGAGCTCGTATGGGACATCTGCGCCATTCACTGCTATCCTCTTTGGATCAAGGGAGTGCGCGGAGTCGATCGCCGCGATAGCTTTTTCGAAAGGTGTAGACATATTTGGCGGAACTTTTTTGTACTGAAATGAAGGCTCTAGAGGGGTCGAGGTCCAGTGTAATAATGCCTATAGAAGATTAAGTGCTCAATTAAAGATAATGTGAAAAATTGATCATTGTCCACCAAATTCAAGCCGCATACAGCGCTCGCACGGGCCTCATCTCCGCTGATCATTCGTCCCTCCAACTCCACCTCGACTTCAAAACAAGGTCATATCGCGTTCAACCTCACCAAAACCACCACCTTACGCGCCCAATCTTTGTGACTCCGTCGACAATCGCAATGGCAGCTCCTGGGGCTAGTCCCACTGCACCATCAGCCGCTAACCTTGCGCTCTCCCCGCTTAATTCCATACCTCCGGACATATCACTCCACCGCGCCCTTCTCTTCGCCCTCGACACCCCTGTGCAACTCACTCCACAGGTCTGGGAAAAGTTCTGGCCCTTCATTGATAATGTATGGTGTGTGCACCAAAAGCCACAAGGACCCCACCCATCCGGCGTCTCCAAAATCTATGGCGGATGTCGACTGAATCGCAAAACCAATTTTCCACCCCCGCCATTGCATGAAAACTCCCGGCCTCGACAACGACGCGAGGGCGGGACATGTAAGGCAAAGTTCCGACTGGCTATCTACCCAGATGGGAGACGTGTCATAGAAAGGACCGGTGACCCTCATAGTCATACGCTGGAGCACATTGATAGCATCAAACGGAACTCTGGAGTACGGAATTTGGTTCTGGATGATTTCTTCAAGAGCTGGGAGGCCGGTGGAATCCTGGCATATTTGCGAGATACTGCGCACCAAGCTGATGGACGGGATTTGTTGAAAGAGGCTGGAGGCCTATATCTCAGTCGACAGGAGGTCCAGAATATTATGAATGGGGCACTCAAGAAGGCTTATCCAGGTCAGGACATATCGGAAGTCAAGTAAGTAACTCTACCCACGTTCGGCATCTCTGTTGGCTCTGCGGTACCTGGGGTGGGTGAAGGTAGGTTAAGTGGTGATAAATATGATTTGGCTAATAACTACCTTAAGAAAACAAATGGACAAGTACAAGACATACACAACCTGCAACTTCAAAGGCTGCAATGCTCCAGCCTTCCCAGATATCAAGGCGCTCATGGATCACCGTAAAGCCGTCCACGGGCTTAAGAACCATGATCACAGCGACAAGCTGTATGCATGCCCTGACAAAACTTGTTGGAGGCGGAAGAAGTCGAAAGGTTTTGCGACGCTCCTGGGTCTCGAAGAGCATATGAGGGAGAAGCATGGTCCGGGAAGCAATGCGGAGCAAACAATGGATCCACAATTGCAGTCGCCAGCCATGCAGGGTCCGTTGCAGCAAATGCTCACGGATCCTATCACACCTGCTTCCAGTACGCCAGAGTCGGTCGCACAGCACCATGGACAGGATGGGCAGATGAGGGCCGAGGAAACAAGAACATTATCCGAATCAGAGCAGGAGAGCATGAAACTACGTCTGAAGCGGCTCGAAATTGAACGTACGAAACTGGACCATGAGATCCAGAGACTGAACAGAATTCTTTATGGAGAGTCTTCCGAAGATATATCCAGCAACCATGGGGATGGGTGAGAGAAAGGCTATTAAGCGGCACAATAATATTGGACGAGCTGTATATCCATGATCCTAACTAAAGACATCTCACAGCAAGGTGGTAGAGCTTTGAGCATTGGCCGACCGCTTACCCGCGTTAAGTTCCGCCGCCATATCATACTTCGAGGGTACGAGAGCTGCTATAAGAGCCATGACGAGGCACTCCCGAGTGGCACAGGAGAGGTTACGATGCATTCACACTCATGATGAGAAGATGGATAAATATTCTGAGCACATTAGACGCGTTAACAAATCGAGAGGTGTTAGAGTCAGGATTCTGGGTGGATTTGAGGCATCGTTAGGACTTCCAAATCAAAGGACATAAGCATATGAAGTTACCGCTTCACTGTAAACCAATCTCAATACTACCTTTCTATCTTTCTACGTCTAAGGTTTTAGTATATACGATTAAATGAATAATCTCTAACATCACGACCTGAACTATATTTTGAGAATCGTTTAATTATAGCCCAGACAATAGGAATAAGTCAACAATGGCTCCCCAAGCCGTCCTCCACGTGCGCCCACTATCACCAAGCTCCCTTAAAGATTATCTTCATCACCAGGTCATGTTAAGTATCTAACCTAACCAGGAATCCCACCACGGAAAATTACGAGGGTTGCTCAAATCCTCAACCCAATCACCGATTACCACACCCTACTATCTGCACTCGCCCGAACCAAGCTGTTCAGATATAAGCATCTCAAATATGTCAACCGTAGAATTCTACCCACTAACCCACGCCTTCATCGCACGCGCCATGCAAGAGACAATCGACCACTACCTCTCCAATCTCTCCCACAACTCTTCCGCACACTCGTACGGCTTCCCGATCTTCGACCGCATCGCGCTCTGCCGCCGCACCATCGCGCGCTGTGATGCGACTGATACGCCCCCGCAAGTCATCTGGGACGACTTTAGCGCGGAGAAGGCTGCACTAAGCAGGAAGTGGAAGCACGAGGTGGTTGGGGATCAGTTGGGGAGAAAGGAGGAGGGGGCCGTGAGGAGAGCGCTGGAGGCGATGGAGAAGCGGAGGGAGCGAGAGTTGGAGGAGGGGGAAGTGCGGGAGGGTGGGGGAGTGATGCTTGGGTCGGTGTCGTCCGGGTCGTGGGAGAGGGATATTGATGATTTGGGGGCGCAGTATGAGCGGTGGGATGCGCACGTCCGGCTGCGGAAACTGGCTGTGGAGATGGAGGAGAAAATGGAGACCGGGGATACGATTCAGGAGGGACTGCAGGAGTGACGTGATAATGTTATTCTTGTACCAGGGCTATACTTGGGACGTCTGTCGAGGTGTCTATTGACTCGGTGGCGCTGGTTTGCTGGGCCTACGTGACAGCTATTAGGGACTCACCGGAATTGTAGTCGTTGCAGATGGTTAATTGTGTTTGTGCTGGTGCATTGCGAGAACAATAACCATGTTCAGTGTCGTGGAGCCAGTATTGTCTTACATGCATTAGGTATAGGAATCTGTCTGTTGTACTAGCCCACAAGGATCCTTTCTTCAAGGTACTGCTTCGCATTAAGAGTATTGAAAGGTAAAATTATGTCTTTGAGTCACAATCTGCCATTAACTTCATCAACTACGTAGACATCATCAATAAAAACCGAAAAATCCCTTTTGCAGTCAGTTCAGGCCAGCTGAGCCTCATTAGCCTGTCCCTTTGCCTGCGCGCCGGTACTTCAGCGTATATCTAAATCCCCGTGTTGTAAAACGCCCACATAACGCATCCAAGCGGTCAAAACATACTCCGCATAACTATCGCAACATCCTTACATCTCAAAATCCAGCGCCCAGCTAATCGTCACACTCGTACATATCCTCCTCTTCACGATAAATGCTTAATCGGACAAAAATTCCAATCAAGGCCTTTTTTGGCAACGACAAAAACGAAAGACGACAGCTAAAACACGTGTTTGGTTATCTAAATTTACGGCCACCTTTGCTTGGTAGCCCAATGCAGGCCTAGTTTTTCAAGAGCTTAAGGTGGAGTATAAAATGCCTTCTCTGAAGTAACGGGCGTGAAAATTCGGCGACGGAAAGGAGTGCTACCATAAACAGTCGATAAGTCGCAATTATCTTGGTATAGCCAGGGGGGGTGTAGTTTGAGCCCGGACAGATATGGGAAAGATGGCTCCTCCCCCTACACGATTGCGTTGGAGAACGCAACTCCGAGGATTTAAATGTCCAAGGCATGCGTACGGTAATCGAATCATATTTCATCCTAATAATGCTTACGGCGTACTTAGTATGTTTGAATTCGTGGGCTAAAAATCGCGTTACTCTGCTGGATCATGGCCTCAATTTTTGCCGTCTCGTTTGCTTCCAAGCTATGCATCAGCTCAACTTGCTGTTCTTGGTTCAAGCCGGTACTTCGAGCATCTAAGCTCCACGATGGAGGATAAAGATAATCCGTAATAGGGAAGCCGTTGCTCGCTGCATATGATTCATTATATGTAGGACTTGTCAGAGCATGGGATACAGGAGGCATGCTGTAAGTCTCTTGGTGTGGGAGAGAAAAGTTTGGGTTCCAGTTTGGTAGGTCGGAGAATGTTGCAGGAAGGGGATTGCATTGAGAGCCCGGGTCATAGTTCATGTGTAGAGTAGGGTCACTCTGGTACTTCGGGCTAGTGTCGATAACAGGCTGAGGTGGCACTTGCGATGGAGATGGTTGGGCGGAGTAGTAGCCCTGAGGAGGAGGGGAGGACTGGTACGAACTGCCTGTGCTTTGATGTGAAGTGAAAATAGACTGTTGAGGAGAAATGTAGCCAAACGGCGGCTGTGACCTTTCTGAAGGGGTGTTGAGAGATGTAGTAGAGACTGTCGCGGGGCTAGTGGTACGAGATCGGTTTATCCCATCAGTTGCGCTTGATGTGACTGAGGCACTTTCAGAGGGAGATCCAGCAGAGATTGGAATGTCGCCATCCTTGTCATAGATCTTCATGCAGGCACCAATAAGGTTACGATATAGCTCGTGGGCAGACGCTACCCCGGGCCACCGTTCCGAAGCCAGTTGGATAGCCTCCAATGCAACGGAGAGGTGGTGTTCGACATCCTCTCGGCTATGCGTGCGGCGAATCTCCGAGTAAGAGAGAGTCCAAAGTATGGTGTTAATGGCCATGAATATGGATTGCGTGAAGATCCAAGTAAGGTCAACAGTCCTAGTCTCAATCTGCCTTCGTTGCATGTAGATGTTGTATTCACAAGCGTCGTAGCACTGAGCAGCAGCTCTGACGGACGGTCTCGGGACTTGTGGAGAAGGACGGAAGAGAAAAACGATCATAGTGTTATATCTTCCAATAAACCTAAAAGGTATAAATGTTAGCCTCAAGTCGCACAATGCTAGAACCTTGCATGACCGGTCCCAACATCAAAGATTTGATGCAGAGCGTCGCGAATCGCACGAATGGAGTGGGAAATTATTCAGCAGCAAAAGAGAAGTCCAGCATTAGCTTACCAAACTTTATTCAATCCAGACCCTTCATCCATCTCTGGGCTCGTGTCTCTCCAAGCAATTAATTTTGCTTCCATTTGTTGGAACCAAGGATCCTGATCGTCTCTCGGCCCAGGTCGCTTTTTCTGGTAGAGTTTCCTTCTGATCTCCAATTGGAGTAGCCTCATTTTAAAGAAATGGATTGATATCCATTTCTTTAGTGATGCCTGAGGGGCTGGCTGAATTCCTTCTCTTGCTATGTATTGATCATCGACAAGTTCGAAGAATCCTACATCAATATGTGCTTCTCTCGTAGCGAAGATACTTGGTCGACCAAGACTATGAGCAAGTCCGAACTCCATAGTTAGAACGCTCCAAAATAGTCGTCTTCTCATATCAATTTCGAGGGGATTTGCCCGGGTACCCCCTGAACCTCTAGTTATAGTCTTTTCTTCGTTGAGACCAAGTGCCTGAGTAAGCCGAACAGCGAGACCAATGATATAGTAGACAGCGGTGCGCGTGGGAGTAAGAAGTGAGTACCCGGCGATGAGGCAAAAGCACTGCAGTGTTTTGAGGTTCATGGGTTTTATAGCACCCTCCAAGAATTTGAGCGCGGCAAGGTAGTAACTATCAGCCAGACCAGCATACTGAGTATCCATCTTCTGTAAGCTAATGGCAATCACCATCCGCAGACTAAAGTTTTGATACGCATCAGTAGAGCCATTGTACACATCTTCAACGTCCTGAGCAAAGGTTGGTTCATGAAACACGGGATACATAGGATGAACTATCATATCTCGGTTAGCACCGTCCCGAGGCAAACCTTAGCAGGGAATACGAGCCTTTGAGATTAAATAGCTGAACTAACAAGTTCGTCAAGTCCCTGTTTGGTAATTCCTCAGCCGCAACATCGCTTATCAGCGGGTAGATCTTCGATGTTGGTTTGGCCTCCTCCTGAGCAAAGCGCTCCTTTATCAACCTGGCTCTGGAATCTGGAACAATGTCTGATATGCTCTTGGAATCGGTGAATTGCTTTGCGAGCTGCATCACCAGCCGGGTGATGGCAATACCACTCGACGGCCCAAGGAACTTGGATTCATCACTCTCCTGTATCCGGACAGCAGCAGCCCCGCGCATCACATCCTCCGGGTCTGGCTCAATATCATCTCGCTCCAGGTCGGCTAATTGTTTCTCTAAATCGCGAACTTTATGTTGTAGGTGGACTACATAGTTCCTCGGTATTTTGGTGCCCTTGGTCGGGTCGTAGTACTCGCAGTGGGAATTCGTTCGCTCGCAGGGTCCGCAACGAGGCAGTCCGGGATCGCATCGAGTTTTCCTCTGCCAAAAGTCAATTTTGCCGTCGTCTTGGATGCGAAGGATAGGCCTTACCGTGCGACACCTGCAGCATGCAGTAAGGGTGTGAGCGATGCGGGGAGAGCTAGCTTCTTCGTTTGCGCGGACACTTCCTTCACGCTTGATTTGGGTAGATGGGCGGCTTCGCTGGGCGGCTGGATCTACGGCTTCGGCCATGGCGAGGCTTTGTCGAGGAAGTTGCTTGTGAGGGAGTTCGAGGTGGTTATACTCGTAGCGCTCGACTCCATACCAAAGAAGCAACCATGGTATGATGAGACACTTTTAGCTGCGACAAGAAGATGCTTGGACTCCGCAGTCGCACGGCCAAGAACCAGGGAGGGGACAAGGCGATTTTTGGATGGAAATATGGCGGATGAGAGCAAAAGGTACCCCGGCTGTCTTTGCGAGGCACCGGCGCGGCGCTTGGAAATGGGCGTTTGGTAGGCGGGCTGGACTCGCCTTCTGCCTGAACAGCACTGGATGGGTGTCGTGGGGTTAGTGCCTTGGTGCCCGTGGGTGTACATGTACATACAGTAATTTGCGCGCGGCAGGGAGGGGTGCTGGATCAAAGCCTGCATTGAACCTCACCGCTAGCCGACTGCCCTACTGCCCACGATCCCCATCGAATATTTGATCCCCAGGCCCGTTGCAGGTCCGTTGAGACGATCCGGACCACTACATCTAATCGGAAAGACCGGTGAGCACTACCCTGCGAGGCTGCAGCCCAGGAAGGCTGAGTGAGCCGCTGCTGCGCCTCCTCCACCCTCTCGTCCACGTTGTGTAGCCACGCCACGTCCTGTATACTGCTCCACTGGAACGACAGGTGAGCTGAAAACGCGGCTTTCTTGCTTCACTTGTGCTCTCTACGCGCCTGCCTGGTCGTACCGCTACACTCTCACACACTCTCAGCTCACCGACCGCCCCAACGCCCTGGTAGCTGCTTCGGTGAGTGAGCAGGCGCGGCAGACAGGCAGACAGGCAGGCAGGCAGGCAGGCAGGCAGGCAGGCAGGTAGGGTGATGCAATACTACAGCATGCCGGAAGCCAAACATGTCTTTTCTTTATTTTCCACACATGACCCCAAGTGTTTCTCCTTAATCTCTGGCCTTTGTACTCTTACCAGTCGCTCCCGTATCCCCGAGGCGTTCGCACCAGTGGACTTGCAAGCTGGCATGTCATGTGTAAATCCATATTAACTAGATTGCCATGTCTGCAGAAACTACCCCATCCCTCTCCGACAACGACCTGATGGTCTTGGAAACCCCGCTCCTCCGTGTGAGCAGGCCGGTGGCAGCTTGCTCGCGATGCCGCTCTGCCAAGGTCAAGTGCGACGGGAAACTCCCCGCCTGCACTGCTTGCGAGAAGTCGAACCGGGCCGCCGAGTGCTCCAGCACGAACGACCAGTTTGCGCGCGGTAAGGAGAGGAGCTATGTCGCCACTCTTGAGGCGAGAGTAGAGAAGCTTGAGAAGAAGCTCAACGAAGCAAAGGCGAGGAGGAAGTCCTCAGTAGCCATGCCAGACTACGATGCAGCAGGAACACCTCGCCGCACTTCCGTGGATACTCTAAAAGCCTCCAGGCCTATTAGTAAACGTGCTGCACGACGAAAAGAGGCTTCTGATATTGATGAACTAGTTTCTGATTTCGGGCTCCTGTGAGTGCCATCTTCTTTTTGCCCACACTGCTCCAATGGAACGCAAATGACTAATAAAACCCCTAGTGCTGTCAACGCTACTGCTAGAGATTTCTACGGCTTCACATCAGAAATGTCGTATGCTCGTCTCATTCTGTCTGCAAGTTCCAAGGAGTCTTTGCCCGCTGGCATGACAAAGGTCCTCCCTCCACGATACGCAGCAACACCTCTAATTCAGCATTATCTGAACAACATTTTTATACTCTTGCCAATCTTCGAAGAAGCGAGCTTCTATGCTTCCGTGGATGCAGTTTACCATGCGGATCCTGAAAAGGCTTCTGCCTTTGATCACTGGACCGTACGAATGGTGCTCGCGCTGGCGTGCCTTACAATATCCGATCGGCGTGGTGACACTCACTACTTGGATGCTGTAGGCCATGTCAATGCTGCTTTAGAACATGCTGAAAATGTTCTGCATCCCGGCTTTATCACTAGCATTCAAGCCTTAGTGCTGCTTGTCCAGTATGCGATGATGGACCCTCATCATTTCGATAGCTGGACCTTGATCGGCGCTGCTTCGAGAGCCATGGTGGATCTGGGTATCCATCAAGACCCATCAAAAAGTGCCTCTATACCAAGAGTAAAACTAGAGCTTCGAAGAAGAGTTTACTACTGCGTATATGCACTGGACAGGTCAGTCTTCTCTCATTAGGATCATTCATTCTCTAACTAATAATCCATCAGGTCTACCTCCTTGGTCCAAACCCGCGCATTCTCCTTCTCCGACGACTCAGCTAATGTTGCTTTGCCCTTCTCATCCAACTCTCTCTCACCCTCTAAGAACTCTCCGAAGACTCACGTTTGGCTCCAATCCTTCGACGCGGCCCTCGACCTTTTCCGCATCCGCCAAATTCAATCAACCTGGTATATGGACCTCTTCCAATCTGGCCGTGAGGCCTGGTTAGATCCCTACCCTTACATCTGGCGCACCTATGACGAAATGACAAGTTGGTTTCAAAACATGCCCGCTACCGCACTCCCTTCAACCAAAGCGTTCTTTGAGCTAGAACTCCTCTACAGCTATGTCTACATTCTCTCCCCAAGCCCACGCATTCCAAGGATATGCGAATACGCTCAGCGTTTAATATTTGAGCATTGTATCGCTTACGCCACCAACCTCCTCGCTGTTCTTGCCAAGCCTTCAAACTCCACGAAGCCACCTCCGACCTTCTACGACGCCATGCGCGCTTACATGACTGGCCGGCAGTTCGTTGATGTCCTTGCTAGGAACCAAGACATCATTCTGGATCCCATCCCGCCAACCCCACCCGTCCCAAGTGGTTCAGGGTCTGCTTCTGAAGATCCCCTAAGCCCGCCAGCGGATGTCCCCCCGCCGGCGTTCCCTACACCTCAGCCATCTCCTGATGGGACCCCAGCAGCAGATCCGACTAATCGCGCTATAAACGCCATCAACGACTTCACGACCATCCTCAGCCGCTTCGGCCTATGCTTCGGCTACATCAACTGGCGCGACCGCTTCCAGCGCGAATCCGCGGCCCTCCTCGCGCAATTGCAACATCGCGCATCGCTCTCCCCAGTCCCGAGCCCTCAGCATCGCGCCGTCCAGCCACACCATCCACAAAGCATCTGGAGCAACATGTCCACCAGCCCGGCAATGACGCATCCCCACCCGCACTCATACACCTCGACCCCGCCAAGCTATCCCGCAAGCCTGGCCAGCCCGTACAGTCAATCCACCTCGCCCTACGCGCCCGCCTACACCACTCCGTCAATGCAGCCGGTGGTCGACTGGGGCCCGGTGCCGCAAGTCCAGGGCCAAGCGGTATATTTCCCGCCGCTGCCGCCGCTGCCAGGCGTGTCCGGAGCTGGTACCGGCATGAGCAGCACCGCGCCAGCAGTAGACGGCCTGGGCGCTGGGAGCGAGATGACTACGACGGGGTGGGAAACGCTGCCTGGCGGAAGTCTGAACGCGAGGTTTATGTGATGCTGTTGTATGCCACGAGATCATGTAGGATGAGACGCGGGAGATTCAGGAGTTGTTTTGGAAAATGGTTTGCTCCGCGCGATCCAGCTAGACGGATATGGGTTGAAGTATAGATTCAGTGTATACGGGGTTGAAATTGGAGTAAATAACGAGAGGTCACGATCATTTTTTTATGAAGTCAGCAATGTATCGAATATCTCTTAAAAGGACGCGGGGATATTAAAACATGTGGGCATTACAAGCCACATAGCCAGTCCAATTTGAGCAATCGAAGTTGTTGCAGAATTAAAACACTCTCATTCATTCAATGAATCATATGAATATCATCCTTGCTGTCCAACTCACACCACTGAGGTCCAGAAATCTGATCTATTTAACCAGGCTCCAAGAAAGAAGGGGAAACAAAATGCCAAGTGCCGCGCAATGCAAATGCCCAAGCTGAGCCAAGACCAGGAATAGTGATAGAGGCAATACAGGGGGAGGGGGAAGAGGAAAGGACGCTGGAGCTAGGAGCGGATGTGGTGTGCGGGTGAAAAAACAACGGAGTCTGGTATAGCTCAAGGGTTGCTCAGTGCGAGACACGCATCAACCGCCAATCCAACCCTACGTTAAAAAAAATTAGCACGCAAGCTCTAACTTGGATAGGAGTGAAATGGATTTGATGTAGGATGACATACCGCCCCTCCTTTAATCTCACAACATCATCGATGATTTCCCTATCCAACTCTGGGAACATTCCCGCCAGAGTTTCTACAACCACACGATGCTCTTGCCACTGTATCCTCCTCGCCTCCTCCGCCTCGGCACTCGCCTGCCGTGCCGCTGCATCTTCGGCGCTTACGCGCTGGATAACCCTTTGCTGCTCAGCACTGCGCCTCTCTTTCTCATTCGAGCTACGCGGGTTATCACTACTACGCGGCGCTAAAGGTGGAGCGGGTGATAAGCGCGGCGTGCTACCAGGCTGCGGTGTAGACGCTGGCTGGCCAGCTTGACTGGAAGAGGCGGTGTCAGAGTCGGAAAAGATGCGGCCAATGGTACTGAGAGGTTTCTGGATCGTTCTCAATAATCCCGCCACAGCTGCGTTTTCCTCGCCCTCTGGCGCCGGCTCTGAAGCGCCCTTGCCTCCATCCTGTTTCAAGCTTGTCGAGCGGCGCGGGCCCACCCTCTCGGCGTCAAGTGAGTTCCTAGGCGTGACTTCCGCACGGCTTAGAGATGATTTCTCGGAGAGGTGGAGGTGCGGTGAGGGCATGCGGCGATGCTGTGGCTGCGCGGGAGTTGGAGGCGGGTTCGCTTGGAGGAGACGCTGCTGCTGAGCTTCTTCCTCAGCGTGGTGCCGTTCTGCGATGGCGGAGACGGCAGCCTCGACATTCGTTTCAAACTCGGCATCGGATACGGTAAGAGAAGTTCGATCAAGGTTCTCGATAAATTGGACAGCGCCCATCTAGCCGTAAAGGGTCAGACATGCGCAGTAATTTAGGCACAAGGATGGAAGATCAGGAACGCACAAGAGAAGAAATGTAGTATCCTGCCTCTCCACCAAGTTTGTCTTGATTGCGGAAGCGTAGAATATATTGCACGTTTGACACTAAATGGTCTGGATTTGCTTGTAGTACTGTATAAATGAGTAGTGGCACAAAGGAGTCGGCCGATTGATCCGTTTGCGAGGTACGTAAGAATCCTGTAACATCAGCCAAGTCGTCGGCGACAGGAGGCAAATATACAAATCATACCAAAAATTACTTTACAACAATTAAGTACACAAATTACTTTGTCTCTCGGCGCTCGGTAGCTCTTTATTTTGAGCAATTCTATTATCATTAGCACTAAGTTAAGTGGGTTGGGTCAAAGCTTCAGCATACCTTGTTGTGCTAGTAATAAGAATTTCCTACCTTTCTCTCCTACTGGTTTAATGTCCAGATGTTCCTCTCTTACCCACTTATAGATTCGTACTTTTTGTGCTAGTACTTCATCTCGCTCGACATCTTCTTGATGCTGCCCTCGCCGGCCTTGGCCGGGTGGTTCCTGTGCACCTCTTCGTCGGCCTTTCCCACCTTGGATTGGTTCAGGTGAGGGTATGGCGGGAGAGAACGTCTGTGAATACAAGCGGTTCATCACGAGTTTCTCCATTCCTTCTCTTGCATTATCAAATTCAGCGTCAGACACTGTCCGCCAGACTTCGCATTGGGCCATTTTCTTGCTGATGAACTCTAGAAAGTCACTTATTATCTTGACTTGTTCATGTACCATCCATTGCTTCTTTCCGAACTCGAGGAGGAACGACCGTAAAAATTTCGCAACAGGGTCTGCTGTTCGGTGTCGGAGCTGTTCAAGGAAGCGGTGAAAATCAAAAGGAAGATCGGGTTCAGGATCTGGTGCAGGTGGAGGCGGTTTATACATGTTAGCATGCGCTTTGGGTGACGAAGAGTCTTCGTATACCGGTGCCTTTTCATTCGAAGTACCACCAGTATTAGCATAGTAGAGGGACGAGGTTCTTGGAGGTGGTGAGTGGAGTGTTTGGCTTTTTGAGAGGCTCGATTCACCTGGGTGAGGCAAGGTTCCGGCGTTAAGGGGCTCCAAACTTGACTTGCGAAGCGGATGTGGTATTGGAGAATCTAGTATAGGCCCGGCAAATTCCAACCGTGGAGACATGATCTCCTCTATCCCTGGCCCTTCCATTCCATCATCAAACTGCTCCATAATACTTTGGATTTCAGATCTGGAGTCGTCCATTGTATCCTCCCCTGCCTCATATTTCTCATTGTACTCTGCCGCTTCGGGGTCCTCCGAAGTTCTTCCATTCATTTTCGACTCCTGTGCTACAGGCGTGAGCGCACGGATCGAAGTATCCTGATTCGAATTCAAATATTTCTCGTCTTTAGGCGGCGGTGGTGGCGGCGAAGGAGAGCGAACTGTCTCTTTCTCCGAGAATGGCTCTGGGGGTGGAGTTGCAGGCCTTGGAATACTTTCTGCTTGGCCGGGCAATTGTTCGGCGGGCTCCTTGGACGGTGTAGAAGGTATTTCAGGTCCTTTATCATCTTCAAGTTTCTCATTCTCCAGCTTAGAATCTTGAGACAGTGTTTTAGGCAAAGGCCCTCCCGTCTGCTCTAAGTCATTCTGTGTGTCTGGAATGTCTGCCCTGTGTTTGTTGACCTGCTCCTCCATATTTGGTAGCTTTGCTAGCTGTGTGACCGCCTCAGTAAGTCCATTGTGCTTGCTACTCGAGCTCTCAGCGAGAGGCTCTTTAGATTCAGTATTTTTGATGTCTTCGCCAAGTTCTAGGCTTTGGGCTTCCTGAATGTCGGCTATCTCGCCTTCCTCAGTCGTGATCTGGTCCTCATGAGGTTTAGCAGGTTGGATCGGAGAAGACATAGGCCGCCGTCCGGCTGAAGATGTATTTTGGAGGGTTTAGGTGCTCTTTAGTAATCTGCCCATAGAGCAGCACACACCGAAAGGGAAAAACACAGATTTGCACTTGTGGTTTGTAGTCTGTAGAGAAGGAGAGTGTTGAGTCGTGCCTTGTCTCAAAGTTGAGCTACCTTATCCATGCAGGTGTATGCGTGGATGATGGGTGCCAAGATCGGCATCTTGGCCGAAACCCGCCGGCGCTAGTTAAAATGCCGTCTAGTGCTAGCAACTTGGTGGGTGCGAGTCAACATCTCTTTCCCACCCTATACCAGCTGCGCGACATTCTTTTCATTAGACCTCATAACGCCCATCAACTGCCATAATAGCTCATGTGCGGCATATACTTGTCAATCAGCTCTTCTGGCTATGTTTCTCCAAATTCCGGGACTCGACAGTTCTTGCACAACCGGGGTCCTGACAGTTCAAGAGAGCATAAAGTTGTGGTTGGGCCTCCTGCACCTTTTGTTGAAGTCATCTCATATCAGCCGCTCTATATTACCTTCATATCCACTGTTCTGTCACTACGAGGAAGCAATATTGTACCTCAACCACTCATCGATGAAGCCTCCCAATCCGTTCTTTGCTGGAATGGGGAAGCCTGGAAACTTCATAATGTTGAAGTCGCTGGTAATGACTCCCAGGGGGTCTTTCAGCTTTTTCTTAAGGCTTCAGCTGGTGAAGCAGTGACCGGTGAACTTTCTGCACACAAAAGAATTCTAAATGCAATTTCTTCCATATCTGGTCCCTTTGCGTTCGTCTTCTATGACGCCCCAAATGCTCGCTTATACTATGGCAGAGACTGCCTTGGAAGACGCTCATTACTGCAGAAAACTGACTCTATAGGCGAGCTTATTCTTTCTAGCATCTGTGACAATAATTTAGGCGACCAGTGGTCAGAGGTTGAGGCTGATGGTGTATATTTCGTTGAATTATTCCCTCCAACCAATGCCGGTTCCCAAAATATCCTAATAGCAAAGCAAGAATATTTCAATGTTACTCGCGCTTATGCACACAATTGCGAAGGCGGGGACTCTGCGACGCACTTAGTATGTCAGCCGCACTTGCACTAATAGAAGATGCTAATTTACTTTGTAGAGAATGCCTTTCCCACAATTTAACAAAGTTCTACCAGATAGCATTCCACCGGCCCTTTCACTTAGCTCTCCATCCGTTGACCAGCTCCATCAAGCACTCCGCAAGTCACTTGAGCTGCGAGTTCGAAATGTGCGCTTATCATTTGAAGTCGGACTGGAAGGAACCAGCCAGAATGATTCCAAAATTGCGATTTTATTTTCCGGCGGTCTCGACTGCACAGTTCTTGCTCGCTTGGTCCATGATATTCTTCCGATAGAAGAATGTGTTGACTTATTGAACGTTGCGTTTCAGAATCCCCGAGTTCATCGATCACTTGAAAATGCAAATAAAATGCACCTCTCACCCTATGAGCTATGTCCAGATCGGATTACAGGAAGAACATCTTATGGTGAACTCCAAAAGGCGTGTCCCGGGCGGACTTGGAGATTCGTGGAGATTAATATCCCATACTCAGAAACAGTGACACACCGTGACACTGTTGTTTCGCTAATGCACCCGCACAATACTGAAATGGATCTTTCCATATCCTACGCTCTCTACTTCGCTTCCAAAGGCGTTGGCCTCGTCCACAATTCGTCTGATGGCAAACCACATAACTACTCAACTTCAGCTCATGTTTTAATATCCGGCCTTGGAGCTGATGAATTATTTGGAGGTTACCAGCGGCATGCTACTAGTTTCTCTCGGCGAGGCTATCCTGGACTGACCGCCGAGCTTGAGCTGGATATTAACCGCTTAGGAAAGCGAAACCTTGGACGAGATGACCGCGTGATTTCTAATTGGAGTAAAGAAGCAAGATTTCCATATCTGGATGAAGAACTTCTTGCATGGGCTCTGAATCGTCCCGTCTGGGAGAAGTGTGGATTTGGCGAGTGCTCATCATCCATTGATTCAGGCCATCCCACCGGAAAGATAGAGCCTGGTAAGAAGGTTTTGAGACTTCTGGCCTGGAAATTAGGTATGACAAGGGTCGCTGAAGAGAGAAAACGCGCGGTGAGTGCTGCACCCCTCACAAAAAAGCTAATGCTGATAGCCCAAAAGATACAGTTCGGCGCCCGAGCAGCAAAAATGGAAACTGGAAAGACGAAAGGGACTCAGATCCTGTCTTGATGACTCATGTTCCGGTACGTTTTGTCTCAGTTTTTCTTCAGCTCTGGTATGCCAGAGACCTCTTTCGCGGCGATGATGACGAGACTGGGGCTTCGGCTCTAGTCTCACAGATACTTGGGAGATTGCTAGGGCCCATACTCTGCATCTACGACTGTCAAACTGCTCTGAGTTTCCAATCCATGGTAACCGGGTCGTATGGCAACCGCGGTGTGGCGTCAGACCTTGGGATCTATGACCCAGAAAAGGCAAGTCTGAGCCACGCGACTTTATAAGCGAATACCCTTACGCTCCGTTTGACATCAATAGAGCAGCTGTCACTGATAGTTCTGCAGTTATTAATATCACTGTGTTTGACACAAATCGGATTCTAGTTGATGAGTGGGTACGGGCGATGTCTTATTCGAAATTTGAAAGGCTTAATCGTTTAGATTTATCGTACCTTAAGCTCCCCCAGAGCAGTTAGTGCCTCCAGGCAAGCATACTCAGATGTTGAAACGCCGAAAGTGGCGCCGACGGAGAAGACAGTATTGGCGAAGATAACAGTGAAAGTGGGCGTGAGGACAGAGAACCTGGAACAGGATAGACATAATCAGGACGGAGTCCTGGAGGCTTTGTATCACAAGCTCGTTATACTTGTTCTTCTAAATCCAGAAGGCCAATAGGATCTTCTTACCGTGTATAGAGATCTGCAATTCATGAAGTAGTATAAACGGACTCATAAATGGTAAGACTAGCGTCGATAGTTTCCCGCTACCATCTGGCAATCTATTAGGACGATATATTGCGTATTTGATATCAATAATTTGGGTTTTAATGCGGCTGTCTGCATCGCTTTTCTAAGGTATTTCGACTATGCCTTCCAATCTGAATCCACTAAATGATAACCAGTGAAGTGGCCGATTTAATTTTGTGAGTTCTTTTGTGATGGACTTTTGGGATGGCTGACTTGAGTAGCGTGAGAGCTAGACCATGTTTCTACCTGAGGTTTTGACGGCTTTTACTTCCAACCTTGCAAAACGGCTGACTGCTTGCCTATCCAGCCCATGGGCTAACTTTCCCTATGAGGAATGTTGTGACGCTGGAGTTTATGCCAAGCTGTGAGTGTTTTGCAGCCTGTATGTTGGTGTGAAACGTGGCAGAGTGCTGATCTGCATACAGATGTTGTCTCCCTCTAAGTACCGCTCTCCCCTCGAATCGTACTCAGAGATCTACTGCTTAAAGGCTCAGGTTAATACCCAAACATATAAGAAGGGACGGAGAAAAAGTATGAACAAGTGTAGATTTAGGCGCGGAGATTGAGGCGGAAGCAGAGGCAGAGGCACGAGGACGAAGCAGCAAAGGCAAGATGGAGCACGTGTAATAGGTGGAGCTCGGTAGCTTTCGTAGTAGAATTTATATATGTTTGCAAGCGTAATACGTCTATTTCTTATCTAATATCTAATATGTAGGAAACATTCATTTAAAATACATGAAAAATCCGGAAAGAGGACTCCTTTAAATGCTTCAAATGTCGTGTAGTGTTTGTCTGCTTTATTTTAGGTTGTCAGATATTCTCAAAGAGTTGTGCTTTACGTAAAGGAATAGTAATGGCAGTTTTCAGAAACGATCTTATAAACCTCCCAGATCCAGCCTCATCGCCGTGACGTGGTGTCAGCCTATCCTGCAGCCCTGTAGATGCATGCATGATCACCGGCATTGCCCCGTGCAGGATGTAAGTATGGCAAACTACACCCTTGTAACAAGCGAGGTAATAGAAATCTCTTTGTATATAATAAAATATATTACCTAGGAAAATTATATACGATACTAACGTATGGAATATGGGTGCGTATCGATTGGTATGCGCGGGCCGACCCCACTTCTGCGTGGCGAAACGGCATACCTAATTAAGAAATAGGGTGGCTTTCTCTGTGAAAAGCTCTTTGCTCTCGTGCGGAATATTATTCCAGTAGGCTTTATGACATAGAGCCAACAGATGAGATAATACTGTGCCTTCAGTAATTCTTACTAGTAAATTTATCTTTCAATCATGTCTCTCTCGACTGACCCTATCAAAATTTCACTCTCTCAATCCGAGCTGAAAGTTGGTGCACTTACCCAGCGCAATCTAGAAATTGCAACTCGTGCTCTGCATCGCGATGGCATGGTTGTGATAGAAAAGTTAATACCTGAAACGCTCCTCGACAGGCTGAACGAGAAGATGGTGAAGGATGCACTTGAGTTACAGGCAAGAAAAGATAACTCGTACAGCAATAACAAAGGCTACATACAACAAGATCCGCCATTGACGGCGGATTGGTTTAGTGAGCAGATTTATTTCAGTAAGTCAGACATATTTAGGGCTCGATTTATTTGAGACTTTATTATCTTACTCAAAACTCTCCTTAGTGGAGACTCAAACCTGTCGCCTTGCTTATGATTATTTATCCCTTTGTTCCCTCTTCTGAATTCCATAGCTCAATTATACTATCTAGATCCTATCGTAACCCAGGTGACCTCTACAACTCTCGGGCCGTTCCCTCTCGTCTCCTTTATCTCAGGCAACACCGCACTTCCTCCAACAACTACCTCGTCTCCAACAGCTCAACTCGCCCACACAGACACCCCCTTTGACCACCTCGATCTCCCCTTTGCCCTTGTGGTAAATATTCCTCTTATAACCATGACGCCCGAAAATGGCTCAACAGAGGTATGGCTTGGCACGCATAGCATTACAACACTTGCATGTCAAGAAGGGGTGCATGGAGATCGAGCAAGTGGAAGGATTAAAACGAAGTTAGTAGAGGAGAGAAAGAAAGTGAGAGGACCATGTCAGCCGATTGTGAGCAAGGGGAGTGTGGTTATCAGAGATTTGAGAATCTGGCATGGTGGAATGCCAAATTCATCAAAGATGCCAAGGGTTATGCTTGCTATGAGTAAGTTAGCCTTCGACGGAGCTTGAGCACTCTAGTAAGACAGCATATCGCTAACGCTCATAAAGTCCATTTTGCACCTTGGTATCGAAACACGATGCAGGTTGAATTTGCAGAAGAGTTAAGACCACTTATTTGGAAGGAAAGGATTGGCTTGAGAGTTGCGGCGAAGTTCTTGACCAAATACGAGGTGGAAAAGAGGTATTTAAACCGACCATTTGTGAATATGTATGGATTTGATCAGCAAAAGCGGATTGAAGGCATATTCTAAATTTGATTCAGAAAGAGTATTAGATATTTTACCTGGTTCTCATAGTTCGAACGCAAACTTGTACGATCTATTGAGCAGTATTTGCAACATTTGCTCTAGGAATTATTTTAAAGTAGAGTTTTTGTGTTCGTAATGTGGCTGGATAAGGTTGTAAGGCATCAATGGAAACAGTTGGAGTTGTGTCGACCGTCGAGGTCACTGTCAGGTACCACCTTATGACTCACCACCCTGTTTCTTGCTATCGTATGTCTTAATACCTATTTCTATTACCTATTACCGACTAAGACGTATTATAGGACTATGTAATAGATTTAGAACTAGGAACTAGTCTAAAATTCTTTTTACTCTATGAGTTAACGAAAGTTAAATAAAAAGTATTAAGAGAATTTGTGTAAGAAAGTCTGTAAAAAGGATATATTAGACTATTACAGTTATTAGCAGGATATTCAGTATTATTCGCACTAAAGAAAAGCGGAAAACCTAGACTAGATATTAACTATAGACAATTAAACAGTATTACGAAAAAGGACAGATACTTTTTACCTTTAATTAGCGAAATATAAGATAAGGTCGGTAATATAAAGATCTTTACAAAGATAGACCTTAGGTAGGTATATTACTAAATTAGGATTAAAGAAGGAGATAAATAGAAGGAAGTATTTAGAATAAGAGAAGGATTATATAAACCATTAGTTATACAATTTGGATTTACTAATATACCGGTAATGTTTTAAAAATAAATTAATACAATTCTGACACATTACTTGGATAAGTTTATAATAACTTATTTAGATAATATTTTTATTTACTTAGATATAAAAAGTAGTTATAAATACTATCCCTTTATAGAGTAACCATTTCTTGCACTTTTTGTATATCTAAGCCTTATAAGCCTATTTAAGGCTCTATACTGTATATAGCTTAGTATTAAGGCCTTAAGTTAGTGTAATTACTTAGTAGCAGAGGTGCTAGCGCCTTATTAATATCTTTAACGCTTAAATATTATAGTAAATAGCAGCAACGTAGCTAGGAAGCCTATATAATATTTAGTATAGTTAATTAAAAAGCTTTAATATTAGGGAAGCGGTAAATGGACACCCCCTAATTGATACACGGACACCCCCCAATCGATACGCGGACACCCCCCAATTAATACACGAACACCCCCCACTGATTGAGTTTAGTTCCTTCCTGATCAAGTTAGAATATTACGTGAATTTAAGTTGTTTGCATCTGCATTGGTGCGCGACCGCGCTCGCGCCTGCGCCCACGCGTGCGCCCACGCGTATATACCCGTTATTCTGTTCAAATACTGATGGCTCGCGACGAGTCGATGTTTTAACGCGAATAGAGCCAGCTGGGCAGCCGCGGCGGCGCTCAACAGTTAGAGGCTGGGGTGGGGTAATGTTTTGGGTATGGGCGCGCGACGGGCGCGGGCGCAGGCGCGATCACGAGCGTGCTTATAGAGGCAGCTCATAGACATCAAGCAGAGGTAGCAGCACCTAAATAAGTTCACGCGGCGCCTTACAGGGTACTACATAATCCAATCAATCAACTTAGGAGTAGGTAGGGTGGGTTACATATGGTACAAATAATAGTAGAACACAAGATACTATTAGAGGTGCCTCTCCCAATATTAGCGGTGATATTTAGCAGGCTTTTAGAGGCCTAGGAGCTCTGCCCTTTTACAAGGACTTTGCTAAGGGCTCCTTTGGTACATTCTAACTTTAATTTAAACTCTACCAGTTATACTATAGTCGAAATTAAGACTTGATTAAGGTGTTACAGTTATAAAAGTTATATTTTAATAACTTTGATTTTCGCAATGCAGATGCAAACAACTTAAATTTACGTAATATTCTAACTTAATTAGGAAGAAACTAAACTCAATTAGTGGGGGGTGTTTGTGTATTAATTGAGGGGTGTCCACGTATCAATTAGGGGGTGTCCATTTGCCGCTTCCCTAATATTATTCCCGTCTATTTAATTCTTAAATTACTAGCAAAATATTATCCTTATACCGCCTAAAAACGTTATATATCTTTAGCTTTAAAGCCTTTAAGGCCTTTAAAGCCTTTAAAAGCACCTTAAGCCTAAAAGTCCTATTTATAATCATTTTAAGCGACATAATATATATATAATAGCTTATTATTAGTAGTTATACAGTCTCTAAAGGCTTTAGTAGCTTTAATAGCTACGTAGTAGGTAGTAGTGCTGATTAAGGATATTAAGGACGCTTAGCTAAGTAGCTAGATTAAGAATATTAAGGATAAATTAGGAGCCGTTTTTAAGGCCTATGGTAAGACTGCTAAGGATAAGGTAGATGAAGTAGATAAAACCGAATTACTAGAGCTATTAGCTAAAGAAGTTATAAGAATAGGCCTTTTTGCCATTTCTACCTTATAAAAGCCTATAGCCGCTATTTCTAAGCTAGATACTTAATTAGCTTATTTATAGGTTAAAAAAAATAGGAGTAACTTAAGCGCTTTTTTTTATATCTTACTACCTTTACCGGAGGGCGCTAAATGTTAGGTCTTTAAGAAAATGAAGCCGTTAATAAATTCTTTAGGTAAGGCGTTTAAAAAGTATATTATACCTAGATCTATAGTTAGCTTTAATAAGATAATGGTAAGGTTTACTAGACGATCTACGGCTATAATTAAATTGCCTAGTAAGCTAATACCTAAGGGCTTAAAGATAATAAGCCTTTGTTAATATGGATATTACTATAGCTTTATATTTACCTTACCTAGCTACTCTTTTTAGGCTTCCTTCTTAAATATATTATTAAAATATTGTTCTCTTAAATACCTCTAAGTATATCCTCTACTTTACCTAACAGCTTCCTCTTTAAGCTCGTTAATTTTGCCTATTTTTAGACAACTACTTTATAGATATTCTATTACTCTAGGTGCTTTAATAACTTAAAATTGCTATAGCCGGCACGGCTTAATTAAACTTAAAGAACTATCTAGAGGTATATAAAAGGATTAATAAAATAAAGGAAAGGCTACCATTTAATTTTATTACGGGAATAGTTATTTACGTAATTAATCTAGTACTTTTAATTATATAGTAGGATAAGAATTTAGTACGGTTTTTAATAATAGCTTACTTATATAGTAATAAAGACGTTAATAAAGTTAATTGGCGTTAACTACTGGTATATAATTCCTTCCTTAAGAAGCTAGTAGCTAATATCTAGGGCGATAATTTAGTTAAGAAGTTAACGCTTTTTAGGCTCTCTATTAACTATAATAACTAAATAGGCGGCGTTCATATTTATAATTAGCTTTAAAGCTACTATGCTACTTAGATTACCACCATATATATCTAGCTACCCTTATTTTTCTAAGCGCTTAATACGGCTATAATTAACGCCTATATTATTAATGTTAGCGACTTAGTTAATCGAGGCATGAGTATGGCAAGAGGGTCACGCAAGCCTATACAATTAGATTGTCTATAAACGAGGATCTAAAGCTAGAGAAAAGGAAAGGAGAAGAGTAGCAGCGCCGCTTAACGTTTTATAAGATCCTTTAGTTATGTAATTATAATCTACTATTTTCTACTAGCTTTCTACTATATTTTACTGTATTCTGCCAGTACCGTAATATTATCCCCCCCTCTAAAAAAGCCTGCCCTTAGGCTTTATATATCCGTATTACGCCTATAGGGTATTCTTATCTTTATACTCTTTTAGTAGCTTATTATCTTTATTATACTAGCACTCTATCTACTTGTTTAGGTACTTTAGCGGTCTAGGTTTATTAAGGTAATAGCTATAGAACCTCTAAAGCTTAACGTACCCTATAGGCATGTGGCCACCCCACCAAACCACCGAGGGCAAATATTGCGAATTACTCAACTATAAACAATTATATTTATATAGCTATCTGCTAGCTAGTTGCCTGCCGTCTAGGGCACGTACGCGCTGTGTGTTCTGTTGATTTGCACATGCTGCACTTGTGTGGTGCTCGTTGAGGTCGCTTAACTGCTGCCTCTGCTGCTACCGCTACTGCCTTCTCCTATGCAGCTTGTGCACGAGAGGCCCCTTCTGCCCCTGATAGAACACCCCCTTTAGCTATATACGTGCGCTTCTTTGCTCTCTTCCTTTTCTGGCGCTGATTTTCAAATCAAAGCTTCTAATTTTTGCTTACAAGTAGTATAGCGCTTAATATTGCCATTTCGCACCCCTTAACAAGCTGGCTAAGGGCCTGTTCTATTAGACTTGGTAGGCTATACGTACGCCGCTTAAGATAGCGCTTTAGTAAAACAGCCTGCTTCTATAGCTTAGTAATATTGTAAGGTGTTTTAGCTGCCTAAGATATATTTAACGGTGAACGGCGTTAGGGTGATGGTGTCTAATATTCAGTATGCAGCTGCGACAGTACGTAATTGGGGTTGTATGGAATAAGGCTAGTAGCTGCAAATCCTGCCCGTATATTATTTTAATGTAGCGCTGCTTGCCTAGCCTGCCTATACAGCGGCAGAAATTTATATTTATTAATGTGATTAACACCGCGGCCTATAAGCTGTTTAACGCTGTATCCGTAGGCCTGCTTTAGCGCCAAGAAATAGCCTATATTAAGTAGCTGCAGTAGATGTAACAAATGCGCCGGCATGCAGATAATAATAATCTTATAATCTAGGCAGAACTGGTTAAATTTGGGGTTAATATAGCTGCCGTGGCCGTCCAGTATAAGTAGCTAATGCGTGCCAATAGTGTGATCCTTTGTATACTTATGGAATAGATTTAGCCAGGTTAAGCCAATCTTATTTATTATCTAGCTATTATTGCTAACACCAATTAACCAGTTATATGGAATAATATTATCCTCGTACTAAGCAGCTTAATATATTACTGCTTTAAAGATAACTAGTAGGGGAATTGTACTCCCTAACGCATTAATATACTTAATAACTGTAACCCATTCTTAATTACCTGGCTATACCGTCCTAGGCTGGCTAGTACGCTCGGTTCCGGTAACAACTCTTATAGTTATAATAACGCCCATCTAGACGCCAGTCTTATTAAAATTCTGGGTATCTTTATTAAGAATCCCATATTATATCTTTATGTCTTAAACACTTTTAAACTAGCTTTAAATAAGCATAGAATCCTTACATTTAGCACGCTGATAGTCGTACTTGCGATTCCATTTAGATTATAAGTCGTCGTGGCGCTTAATAAAGTCGTATACCTATCGCTCGCTAACCGGTTATAATCTACGCTGGGTAGCTAGAAGGCTAGCTATCTGCCGTATAGTAGAATTCCTAGGTGGTATACCGCGTTAATCCATTAACAGAATCCTCTGCTTAAGAGTCTTTTCTTATGCTGGTGTAAGGCGGCAATTTGGCGCGATAGAACCGCGTTTTGGTATAATGCCGGCAATGCGGCGCCTGGCTGTTGTTCGGGGCACATTATACGTTATTATAGCAGGTTAGAGGGCTTTAAATTGGCCTTGTTTATAGGCATTAATAGCTAGAACAAGTCTGCCCTCTTAAAAAAGGGGGTTTTCCTGTTATGGGGTGGCCATTGAGGTTGTAGTTGTATAACGCGTCGCGCGTTTTCACGATTTTAATAGGGTGGCCACATGCCCGCAATGGCCATACGCCCGCAGGGTACGTTAGTATTTCTTTAATTTCCTATTTATTGTTGCTATTAACTTAAATTAGTAGGGGCGGTTTATTCTTTTATCTAGGTAATAGGTTATTTATAGCCTTTTATAGCTTATCTAATAAGAAGATAGGGTAGACCTTAATTAAATTCGGGAGCTTTACTTTATATAAGTTGCCTATCTTTTTAAGAACCTTATACGGTCCTACTATCTAATAGTCTAGCTTATGGCTAGGCCGTTTTATCTTCTAGTTCTTTATTATAAGCTAGACTATATCGCCTATAGTAAAGTTAGGCTTGCGTCTATACTTATTTACTTACTATTTTATTAATTTCTAAGCCTTTTCTAAATTTATATAGGCTATTATCTAGGCTTCTTCTAAGCGCTTAATGTACTACTAGGCTTCCTTATAGGATAGTTTTTTGCGTATAGTCTAGGGCCCTTCTAGTCTTTCCTAGTTAAAGCTTATATAGGGTAAGTAGTCTATTTCTAGTTAAATAGAGGCAAACCCAGTAGAGTTATAGGGCAGGATTGCTTAGGTATAGTTTATTAGTAGTAGTTTAGCCTAGTTATTCTAGAAGTAGTTAATAAAAGGCTAAAATCTCTAGTCTAAATATTAATTTATAATCTTTATCTAGCCGTTTATTTAGGGGTAGTATACTATAGAGAGCTTTAGCCTAATACCTAGAATCCGGGTAAACTTGTTCTAAAAGGCCAATATAAACTACGGCCTATAATTAGATATAATAGTATCTAGTAGTCCGTAAATTTAGTAGATATAGTGGATATATAATTAGGCCGCCTCCTTAGCGTTAATATTCTTATAATAGAGAATTAAAAATGGGCGCTTGCTAAAGCGGTTAACTAGAATTATAACTATATTATATCCGTTACGGTCTATAGGTAGCTTATAAAAATCTATAGAGATATACTACTAGGGGCGTTCTAGTATTAAGAGTGGTTTTAATAGTCCTAAGGTCTTATCTTAAGGGATTATAGATTTACGGCAGCCGTTGCAGTTTTATATATAATTGTCACAAAGCAAGTATAAGCGGTAATAATATATAGCAAAGTAGATATTATTAAGCTATATACATAAACTGCGTAGTAAAGTTAAGACATTGCGTAAGGAGAGAAGGTAAGGAAATGGGAAGAAAGGGTATATATTATTAGTTTAGTTGCTTAGTTGATATATATATGGAGCAGAATAGAATTTAAGGAGCGGTCCTAGCAGAACTTAGTAGAATTTGGTGGACTTTAGCAGAATATAGCAGAATGCGGCAGATTGCCGTTAGATTGCCGTAGATTACCGGCAAATTACTATTAGGTTGCTGTCTCGCGGGCAGTCTTTTCTTACTGCATTAGTGGAAATAGGTAAACGTATATAAGGTGTTACGGAGGTGTCCCATAATAGTACCCCCCCTTTAAACTCAAGCTTCTGCGAGATAGGGCTGTAGTAGTTCTAGGTAGAGTTTGTAAAAGTCTTCTACAGCTTGTATAAGTCCTATAGAGTTAACGGGTTCCTATATAGGCTTATAAAAGCCTTTCCATTTTATAAGGTATATATATTAGTGTTTTTGTTTATTATACTTAATATTGTTAATTCTTTTAACAAGGTACTTATCCTTATTATTCACTTTAACTAGTGGGGGAGGGTCTTAAATCTATCTAGGTAGGGCGTTTAATATAGGGGCAGTAGGATAAAGGACTAATATATAGAATATAGGGTGGATTTTAACTGTATTAGGGAGCTTTAGTTAGTAGGTATAAGGAGAGATAACTCTCTTAACCTTATAAGGGCTAGCGTTCTTCCAATTAAGTTTCTTAGTAGGTTGTTTTATATTTAGATTTCTTATATCTAGCCAGACAAAGTTGCTAATTTAGTAGGCTAGTACTAGGGTTTGGTTCTTATTTACTACGGCTTTATAGACAGATTAGGCCTATATTATTTTATTAGTAAGGAACTCTTATAGTTCTTTTATCTTCTTTATAAATTTATTTACTTCTATAACCTATAAGGTATAATAAGCGGGGTAAGGGATATTACTAAAGGGTTTAAAACCTATTTGCAAGTGCTAGCTGTAGTTAGCCAGGAATAGGGAGACCTTTGTGGTTTTTAAGATGGAGTTATTTATAGTAAACTCGGTAAATATAAGCTAGTCTATCTAGTCTTTCTATAAATACAACGTATATATCCAAATATACTATTCTATTATAGCATTTACACGTTCTATTTAACCGTCTATTTTTAAGTAATATACTATAGACAATAGTGCTTTAATATGGAGTTAGGTAGTTAGTTTTTTCTAAAATATAGAGATAAGCTGTCTACCTTTATTGGAGACGATTATTTTAGGAAGTCTGTAGAGTTTTTATATATAATTTAGGAATAATTGGGTAATGGTAGGTACTAACATATTAGGGCAGGCAATTAAGTATTTTATCTTAGATAGTTAGTCTATAACTACTATAATATTTATATACCCTTTATTTACGGGGAGCTTAATAACAAAGTTAATTAAGATATCCTTTTATCTTTGGTCTGGAATAGGTAGTAGCTTTAGAAAGCCGTTATACGTCTTATGCAAAGCTTTGGCTTATTAGTAGGTATAGCAGCTAGAGACGTACCTTCTTATTATATTATATATATTTAGCTAATAGTACTCTTATTAGAGGAGTTCTAGGGGTTTCCCTTAGCCTAAGTGGCTGGCTACTAGTAGATTATATATATGTTTAAAGAGCTTAAGCTTAAGCTTGTTATAGTTGGGTATAACTAGGCAGTTTCTATAGTATAAGCGGTCTCCATAAGCTTTGTATTTACTTAAAAAAATTCTTTTAGAGCGTCTAATGCTATCTCAGATTAGCTTAAGTGTCTTTTAGATAAACTCATTATTTGGGTATTTATTAACTATTATCTATTTAATTAATTAATCAGTTATTTAAAGGATGTGCATTATAATGTCTTTAACGGGAGGGTTAAATAGCTTAGGGCGAAGCTGGGTTTAATTATAGTAGGTATATGCTTCTTCCTGTGCTAGTATATCTTATAAACATTAGGTTAGGCTATTAGGTTTTTAAACTTAAACGCCTAGATAGTATATAATTAAGAATTAGAAATAGGATAGGTATTCTAACTAGCGGGCTTAATAATAACTTAGCTATTTTATAGTTGTGAAATACTATAGATTCTTATAGTTGCTAAGGACCTTAATTAGAAATCTAGCGCCTTCTAGTTTGGGTCGCCATTATTTAAAACACCTAATAATGGTTAATAATTCCTTATTATAGATCTCGTAGTTATATTTAGCTAGGCTTAGTTATTTTAAGAAGTATGCTATAGGGTATAGTACTCCTTTCTTATTATACTAAGACAGAATGCCTCTAGTAATATAGTTGGATAAATCAGCTTCTATAACGCTCTTTTAGTTTAGGTTATAGTGTTAAAGTATAGGTACAGTAGTAAATATAGCTTTTAGATAAGTAAAGGCCTTTTTATATTCCTTATTAAAGATAAAGGCTTTATCCTTTTGGGTTAGAGCTATAAGGGGTAAAACTAGAGCAGAGAAGTTGTTAATAAACTATTAGTAGAAGTTAGTAAATCCTATAAAGGCTCTTATATCCTTAATATTCTTAGGTTCTTACTAGTTTATAATTACTTTAATCTTCTTTAGGTCTATTTATATGCTATTTATAGAAATAATAAGTCCAAGATATAGGACTTCTATTTTATAAAACTTATACTTATCTATATCTAATTATAAGCTAGCTCTACACAGGGCTTCTAAAATAAGGTTAACGTGTTTCTTATATTTAGTTAGGTTATTACTATATATTAAGATATTATTAATATAAGCAGTATAGAAAATGTCCAAATAAGGTTATAGGGTGTTATTTATAAAGTGTTAGAACAAACTTAGGGCATTTATAAGGCTAAACGGCGTTACTAAGTATTTAAATAGTCTATATCTAGTACGGAATGCAGTAAGCTATTTATCTCCTTTTATAATATAGAGGCGGTTAAACATATGGATAAGGTTGAGTTTTATATAATAGCAAGCCTTACTTAATTAGTTTAGTGTCTCTTAAACTAACAGGAGCGGGTACTAATTCTTAATAGTAATAGCGTTAAGAGCTTAGTAGTCTATATAGAAGCGTAAACCGCCACTAGGTTTCTTAACAAAGATTATAAGTATAGCTATAGGCAAAAAGCTTACTCTAATAAATCCTTTACTTAGGTGCTCGTCTAAGTACTTTTATAGTACTTTAAGTTTATTCTAGGACATTCCGTATAGGGGTTTAAATCCTAGCTATTTTCCTTCTTTAAGTACAATCTTATAGTTATATAGTTGGTATTCTGCTAACTTATTAGCTTCCTTTTATAAAAATACCTCTAAGTGCGTATAGTGGCATACTAGTACGTTCATGGCAGGGTTAGTATACTTCTTTAGTACTAGGGCCTTTTTAATATTAGCTATTATAACGGCAAAGATTATATATTTAGGTTTCCTAGCAAGTTATGCTAATAGGGTGGCTCTAATTATATAGATGTCTAAGGTATTAAGCAAGCTTAGATTGTCCTTAGTTTCTTATATAGTTTCTTATTTAGGTTTAGGTTTAGTATTAGGTATAGAGTTAGTATTAGATTTAGGTTTAGGTTCTTTAAGTATCCTTTTTATAGTAGAAT
>Ga0307507_10002327_pt1 | contig 40352 bp, 13 predicted proteins | sample 7_EM_MG_FD_207223 | JGI IMG/M metagenome (GOLD analysis project Ga0307507, IMG submission 207223) | Populus trichocarpa ectomycorrhiza microbial communities from riparian zone in the Pacific Northwest, United States - 7_EM | ecosystem: Host-associated > Plants > Roots > Unclassified | place...
AGGAATATGCAGTTAGCTTTTAAAGTTGTTAAGTAGGTTAACTATATATTATTTAACTTTTAAATATGTCAAGTAGGTTAACTGCATGTTATTTAACTTTTAAATATGTTAAGTAGGCCAACTGCATGTCAAGAAATATGCAGTTAGCTTTTAAAGTTGCCAAGTAGGTTAACTGCGTGTCAAGAAATATGCAGTTAGCTTTTAAAGTTGTCAAGTAGGTCAACTGCGTGTTATTTAACTTTTGAATGTGTCAAGTTGGTCAATTGCGTGTCGAGTTGGTTAAATTGCATGTCAATTACGCGAAACGCGAAAACCAAAGTCTACTTGAATCTCATCCTGCGAATATTTTCCCGATGTCCCTACCTTACTAGGCGTTTTGGACGCTATCTAGAACTCTATTTAAGACATTTAGCAGCTAGCTATAGGGAATCTTAATAGAGGAACACTTTATTACAGTATAGACCTTAAAGTTATAGGTAAAGGCTGCGTTATTAAGTAGGGAGGCCTAATTAGACTATTCTTAGTTTGTAAATATACGCAGGTATACCTTAAGCTCCTAGTTTTAGCGTTCTGTCTAACTATCTATCTATAGGTGGAATGCGGTGCTAAGCTTACGCTAAACGCGGAGATAGTAGTATATAGTACTCTAGTACTTGCTTATAAATACGCTACCCCTATTAAAGATAATATTATTTAGTAAAGACTCTAAATAAGAGTTCTGCAAGTTGCGTAGCATTAATTATCTTATATACTAGATAGTAGCGCCTAGCTTTATAAAACAGTCTATAAGGATAAGGACGGAGTTACACTCTACGCTATTAGGAGTCTTAGACTTAGGGAGATCCATAATAAAGTTAAGTAAATAATATTGCTAGGCTTAGGTAGGGACCTAAAGAGGCTGCAGCTTACTATAGGGTTTATAGCAGCGCGATTTATAACATTAGTAGGTATTATAATTATCTAAGTATTTGTGGAGATCTTTGGTAAGACTATTTTAAATATACTTCTACACAATTACCTTGTAGGTATAGTTAAATCTATAGTGGCCACCTATAAGATTATTATAATTCCGCTTAAGGATCTCCTATTACAGTAGTGTATAATTTAGTACCTAAACCTTATTATTTTACCTTAGAAGTCCTTAATTATTAAGGATATAATCCTTATTACTAGCAGGAACCTATCCCTAGGTTAACTAATTATATATAGAGTATGTAAAGGCGTCCCTTTTTTATACTCTATAAATAAAATTAACTAGTGACTTAGGGGGGTATTCTATAAACGCCGTTTTAGCTAAGGTAGCTATTACTACCTCTTGCCGTGGCACAAGACTCTGTATAAAGTTAGTGCCAGTAAAGTAATACGTAATATACAGGTAACTTGCTAGGTTATTATGGGGGACTATTGCCTAGGCTAAGGGATCTTCTCTAGGGTTAAATGCTATTAGGCCAGTTAAGGAGGTCTTAAAGAGAATAGTAGGATACTCTAGTCTACCGGCGCTATATTTATAAGAGTCGCTTATATACTATACGTATACTACTTACTGGTTTAGTATAGTAGCACCAGGGCTACCTATAAGGCCTATAACCTACAACTTTTGCTATAATATAGGCAGTATAGCATTAAGGACTGTCCTCTTACTGCCATCTTTAAAGCCTTTAGTATAATCCGGGTGCTAGAATAGTATATTAGCGGGATTTGCTTTACCTAGCTTATATTCAATCTTAAAATTAAACTTAGCCAGTTCCTTAGCGTACTAAGCCTGGCGAGCAGATAAGCTCTTTATAGTCATAAAGTACCTAAGATTATTATAATTATAGAGCACGCGCGTTATATATGCGGCGTGCTTAAGGTAACAGCGCCATATCTTAAAGCATTGCACTATAGCAAGTAGTTCCTTATTATATATTATACCGCACTTCTAGGCTAGTAAGCTTCTAACTATAATAAGCAATTGGGTGCTAGTAGAGTTAATCTTTCTACTTAAAAGGCTGTAGAAATATACCGCTATAGGCATAATTAAAAGCGTTAGTAATTACTATTAGAGGTAGATTAGAGTTAAAGTGGCAAAGTAGAGGAGCCTATGTAAATGTAGCGCGTAGCTTATAAAACGCCTACTAAGTATTATTAGGCTAAGACTGGAATTAATACCATTTAGTAGGCCCTTTTTTACGCTTCTACTTCTTCTTCTCCCTATATAATATTAGGTCGCAATATGCCTATGCAAGATATATATATAGGGGGTATACAATATCTAAGTAGTTCTAGATAAATCGCCTATAGAAGTTAGCGAAGCCAAAGAAGACCTAAATATCCCTATAGGACTTGGGCTTAGGCCATTCCTTAATAGCTTTTACGTGGGCAGGATCCATTATAATACCCTTAGGTATAACAATAAAGCCTAGAAACTTAATATCCTTAGTATAAAAGATGTATTTTAATAGTTTAGCGTAGAGGCCCTAAGCGCAGAGCTGTTACAGTACCTACTTAACGTGCTTAACATGCTTGTCCTCATCATTTAAGTAGATAAGAATGTTATCTAGGTAAACTACACAGATAGTATCCACTAGGGTCCAGGGCTTTTTAAATATAGCTTTAAAAAGTTATAGGGGTGTTAGCAAGACCAAAAGGTATTACTAGGTACTTAAAGTAACTATAGCGTGTCTTAAATGCGGTCTTCCATTCGTCTTCCTTTTTAATATAAATCCTATAGTATACATTATAAAGATCCAGCTTTGTAAATATCTTTATATAGCTAAGCCTATTAAAGAGTTCACTAACCAGTAGTAGGGGGTACCGGTTTTTAATTATAATCTTGTTTAGGCGTCTGTGGTTAACACATAGCCGTATTATACCTTCTGCTTTTGGTATAAAGAGGATAGGCGCTCTAGCAGGCGACTTACTAGGCCTAATCCAGCCCTTCTTAAGAGCACTCTCTAGGTACTCCTATAAGATCTGCAACTCTTTCTATAAGAGGTTATAGATGGGCATCTATAGTAGTGTCTTGCCTTCTTCTAAGTCAATTATATAGTTATACTTAAAGTTTTAAGGTAGTATACTTGCTAGCTTATCAGAGAAGACATTAATCTCTTCTTTACATGCATCTGGTAGGTTAAAGCCCACGAAGGTTAAAGCAACTATTATATGGTAGTATGCTTCTAGAAGCTAGTAAAGAGAAGGGTGCGGCTAACATGCGTTTTATAGGTGCGCTTATACTAAGAGTGCATATAGCTCTACTACAGTATGCTTAATAGTTTCAGGGTTTTGATTACCTCCCCCCTAAGTTAAGGTAGTCTATACTAGCACCAGAGGGTCTCTATAGGTACTTACTACTAGTAATAACAGGTCCTCTATTATGTTTATAACTAATATCTCTATGTTTAGAGGGTCTGCACAGGTACTTACTACTAGTAACAATAGGTCCTCTATTATATTTACAACCGGTATAAAAAAGGAGTTTTCTAGCTATAACAAATAGACTATTTCGCTAGCCTTAATGTCCACTAGAAGCGCATTAAGGGTAACTATTTAAAGGTGTTCAGGGTCTAAAGTACCCTAGACAAATTATCCAGAATAAAAGCTAATTAATAGATCTGCTTCCGCAAGCTAATCCTATCTAAGAACTATATTATAACTATTAAATAAGCCACCCTAAAAGGTCTAGGAGCCAATAGTGTAAGGGGTACCCTAGGAGTCACTGGTAGTAACCATTAGATTATAGGCATCCCAGATTATTATCTGGTTGCTATTAAGGAAACATATAATAAGTTTATATAAATATAGCATGTAGCTTATAAGCAGGTTAAACCTATAAACAACATCTTAGTTAATAAGGTTAATTTAGCACCTATTATTATATAAGCAATATAGGCGGACTTTACCCTAGGACGTATCCATTGCAATATATACTATAATGCGTTTTTTCTCTCCCTCTATATTAGGCCCTAATTGCAGTTAAAAAAGATACGCTACTAGGGCTTTAGGTTTTCCAAAGGCTAGCCTAACTTATCTTTACTAGTTTGCTTTTAGTGTTCTTTATAGTGGTTGCCTATGGGTCTCCTTTAACTTATATGCATAGCACTGGCGTTTGGGGGGTTCCCTAGGCCATTTAGCTTTTAGATATTCTCCTTAGGAGTTTGCTTAAAGCGTCACCCTTTTTAGGTTCTATTCCCCAAACCTAACTCTACAGAGCCTATACTACAACCACACTTTATACGCGATAATTTACCACTACTACTTATGCGATCTTCCGCGAGCTTTGTAGTATTAAGCAATTACTCTATACAGCGGATTTTGTTAAAGAGGTCCTTAGTGGTTTTTACCTATTAGGCAAAGTTCTGGCGGAAGAGCTTTACTTATAGGTAGGCTGGGAGGTATAAGAACCAAAAGTCTACCTATTACTTAAAATTAACAAAAGGGGTGTATAAGAAGAGGTCTTTTAAGCTATATATACAGGCTAGAAAGACATTAAACCTCTAGTTCTCCTTTATAATAGCCGTATAGTACATAGTAACATTATTAAAACATCTTACTATAGGGTTCCTAATCTAGTCTTAAACCATAGTCTTAAACTCATCCTATAGTAAGGGACCTTTATCTTTAGTGCCTAACCAGTAATAAACCAGTTAGGTAATTACCTTCTCTTTTACAAGACCTTTAATAGCCTATTGCATGCGTTGCTTGCAGTTATAGGCAGCGTCATTAACCTTAAATTGGTTCTTAACTACAGTAATCCACCGGTCAAAATACTGTTAAGTGGTACTGCTAATATCAATAGTATATGCATAGTTACATTTATATGGCTAAATCCGCGGCTGAGTTATAATTACGCAGGCGAGGGGGCCTGTGCGTTTAGCGACTGTGGAGGTTACCCTATATCTATAGTTGAATTTTAATCGCTAGCAATGCCGCTTTTTTAATACCTATTAAGCCCTATGCGTAGAGCCTGCTAAGCGCTTTCTGCTTATACTAGAATGGCAAAAATCAGCTATGGGTTAATGGAGTTATTCGCGTTTTAAGTTGCGCGCCGCCATTATAAAGTACCCCAAAGCACCCTATTAAACTTATATTGCACTAAAATAAGCCCCTAGGGGGTTATAGACAAAGGCTTTAATAGAACTTATTAGAATTTAGATATAGATAATATATAACTATTTTAAAGCTTTTTTACCCGCTTAAAGCCGCTTACAAAGCTAATCTAGCGAGCACTATATCTGCTCCTACTGTAGATTAACCTACTATATAGCCGCCTCCTCGCTGACCTTCTGGGCCTACGTGACCCGCTCAATCTCCTTAATAACCTTAAGCTATAAGGAGTGCTATTAAACCTCCTTCTGCTAGCTAGCCCGCCTTTTACTGCCCTATTTAGAATCTAGCGCTGCTATAAAAGGATTACCCCCTAGCCCTTTAGTCTACTTACGCCAAAGGGCCTATATAGAGTTTACTGCACGGCTTATATAGTATATAGGAGGAGACCCGGACCTAGGCTCTAGCTGGGACTGCGGCTTTAACTGCGGCAGTGGTAGTAGCGGCTGCGGCAGTGGCAGTAGCGGCTGCGGCGGCGGTGGTGGCAAAGCTATATGGGAAGAAGAGCCTATAGCGCTTGCCCAAGTGGACGTATATTTGCTAGATTCCGTAATAGATAAAGCTAAAGGGGCCGCTTCTATAGGCGGACGCGGGGGGTTAGTAAACTGGTATACTGCTGCTATAGCTAAAGGGGGTTCCAGTTAAAATGTAAGGCCTCTAGACGTCAGTAGTTAAAGCTGCAAAGACTAGGCTCCCTAGGACTTATCTAGACAGTTTAATAAGCCCTTAACCTTGCTAGCTATCTGCTTATTTTTAGTATATAGAGCCTTTAATTAGTTAGTAAGGAGTAGTATAGCCTAGTAGAGAATTAATAGCTAGTTTAGGCTCCCCTCTTCCTATAAGTAGAGCTCTAGCTCCTATATAAAGGCTTTATACGCCTTATACTAAAAAATAGGGTGGCTCTATACTGGATGGCTTAGGAATATCTTATAAAGGGCTACTAAGTCCTATAGAATAACCTCACAGAGGTAAAAGAGAAGGCTTATAACCCCTATGGTGGCAAGGTTATTAATTTAGTATAGCTATAGGCCAAAACAGCCCTTCCATTTATCTAGTTTGGGCTATATTATTAATAGCAGCGTATTAGGTAGTATAATATCCGCACAGCGGATTTTAAAATAGCCTATTTATAAGGGGTGCTCTATTATTAACCTTATAAACTCTTACGGGAGAGAGTTTAAGTAATAGCCTACTATCTGCTCTTGGTTTTACCTCCTAGTGCGTTAAATCTGGTTTTTGCTAACCCCCTTTAGTTCTACTGTCTTAGCGCCAGCGCTTTGCCTAATATACGTCTTCTTCTCTAAGAAGACGCTAATATACTAAAAGGCCTTTGCGACCTAATCTCGCTGTAAGTTATATAAGAGGGCCGCCTTATAGTCCCTCGTACTGCTCTTAATTAGGCGTATATTATACTATACTAAGCGCCTACTAAAGTCTAGAAATGGCTTAGTATTAAGATCCTAGTGGTATAGGAGATAGAAGGCTAGCCCGCTAAGTATATAAATAAGCGGTCTCCTATTCCGTAGGGCCCTAATAGTCTTAAAACGGCTATATTGGTTCTGCTTACCTACGCGTGTAGTAAATATTAAGGGCATATAGCGTGTGGGGCCTTTACCCTTAAACTTAAAGGTAAATAAATCTAAGATCTTAGCGGAGCGTCTATTACCGCCGTGGGTAAGCATATGGTGGCCTAGTAGGATATTAATAAGTGTGTAGAAGTAGCACTCTGGGGATAAGACGGCGCCCCTAGTCTAGAGCTCGCGGCAGACGCTCTAAAACTCCTCCTTAGTATAGCCGTTAAGGAGGGTATCTCTGCCTTTGTCGGCGAACTGCTCTTTCTTATACTGCGTGTCCCTCCGCTGTAGCGTCTTTAGGTACTCCCTAACGCTGTCCTCCTATAGAGATAGGTGGCTATTTATTCCTATAGCTTTCTGTATCTAATAGAGGTCCGTTAAAGCGGTAATATAGCTATAAACTAACCGCTATAAGAGACGTGTCTCCTCTTGGGGTATATTACTATTGGCTTTATAGCTCTTCCCTTTTAAGGGCTGGGCTGCAACCTTCTTAACAAGAAAGAGAAGTAGCTTATCCTCCGTAATGGTATCGCTGTTATAGTACTACTTCCGTTTATAGAAGGCCTAGAGCCAGATAACGTGTTAGCCATAGGGCGCGATAGGGGTATTATGTCCTTCTTACCTTAAACTCTCTCTACTTTGGTTTGTATGTTAAAGATATATTCTTAGGCCTAGTGGTATGCGTAAGGACGAGGATATGTTGCGCGTTAGCGCGTAATTTGGCATTATTGGCGATATTAATCTCTACGCGGTTGGTTAGCGCTATCTTATATAGTAGGTATAATAGTAGACGTGCTGCCGCGATTAAGGATTAGGTAGGGAGGACTTTTTTATATATACTTAAGGCCCTAATGGCCCTAATTACCGTATGGTCGGCGTCCATCAGCGGCTTAATTAGTAGGTGGTCCCTAATACGCGTATTTTTATAGCTTGGCGCTTATGGCGCTATAGAGATCCTTAAATCTGACCCAGGTGGCTAGCTGAATATATGATTTCCCAGCTGACTGAGGATAAGCCGGGCCTTGCATACTAGGTGGTAACTTCTTAACTAAGGCGTTAAGATTTGTTTAGCGTATACATTCGCCATATAATTTATACTCTTTACTAGAGAGGCAACGGGAGGGCTTTATTAAATCAATAATGCTCTATAAGTTGGCTATTTTCCTAGCCAGCTCGTCTAGCTCCTTTATATTAGTAGTATTTAGTAAAACGCTAGTAATCTTACTAAGCTCTAATTAAGCCTAGGTATATAGGTTAAACTAATCTCTAACGTTTATAGGTAGCTAATCGTTTTAAGGTTTAGAAGGTGGTTTAGATTCTGCTAGTATATTTCTAGCAGTATTATCTGCACTAGATCCTAAGGCGTTTAGCGGTCGTATTATTAGCATATTACTATTAGGTATAACGTGTTTCGGGGGCAAGCTGGCCACCCGAGCATCCTGGCCACCTCAAAAACTTACCAAAAATTAGAAAATTCATACTTTAATATCTTAACAACCACATAATAATAAATTCTAATAATTTAAATTTGGACTTTTATATACACTTTGCGGCTTCTGTTAAAGTTGCATAGTAATTAGTTTAGTAGTTTTTAAGATATTACGATTTAGCGGCTAAAACAAAGCTAAATTACTATATCTTAAAAACCACTAAACCAATTATAATGCAACTTTAATAGAAGCTGTAGAGTGTATATAAAAGTCCAAATCTAAATTATTAGAATTTATTATTAGGTGGTTGTTAAGATGTTAAAGTATAAATTTTCTAATTTTTGGTGAGTTTTTAAAGTGGCCAGCTTGCCCCCGAAACACGTTAGGCGTCAGTTTTCTTTTTAGAGGCATTATAGAACAATTAAACCGGCTATCCTCCCAAGGGGATTGGTAAGGATTTAAATATAAGGTAAGGATATAGATAGGGAGCTCAATAATGGAATAATAGGGTATATTGTATAGATAGATAAATCCTTAAGGGAAAAGGAGGAGCGAGGTAAGGAAGGGTTTTCCCTAGGTATATATAGCGCACGTGCCTTACGGGCGAGTCACCCCTAGGTTGCTCTAGGGTCGCCCAAACCTTGCGGCTATATAACTATCTACTTAGGTTTCACCTAACAATCTGTCTCTAAAACTTAAAAGCCCTATATACAACTCTATAGACCTTAATGCCGCTTGATTCTATATATCCTTAGGAACTAATAAATAAAGAACTTAAGCCATAAATAGAGAATGCTTTAAATATGGTAAAAAAGGATATATTTAAAAGCATTGCCAAACTTACCCCTTAAAAAAGGTCTGCTGTAGTTCCTCCTGTTCCTTAAATTATACCCGCTTTATAAATTATACTTAAACGCTATAAAGTACTTTACTTTTAGTTAACTTGGAAAACAAATTATCCTAAGGCTAAGTTACGCCTTAGGATAAAAGGTGGAAGAGTATAAGTATTTAGGCTCTTTTAGCGCTAATATATAATATAACTCCCTTAATATACTTAGTGAAATTTAAATACTTAGCAAATAGAAGGAAGTATAAATCCTTATAAACAGCGGAGCTATTAGTATAGGCTTTATTAATACAAACTATATAAAAACTTAACACCTAAATTTAAAGAAACTTAATAAGCCCTAAGGCCTATAAAGCTTTAATGGTAAACCCTTAATATATAGTAAACTAACGCACTACGCTCTTATAAAATTGCGGATAGGTAAATACCTTAAATATATTTCCCTATTTATAACACCTTTAAAGCATTATAAGATAATACTTAGATATGGATAGCTAAAACAATATAACCCTTTAATTAGCTGGGTTAAAGAAATACTAAAGTTCCATATAACCTACTGCTCAAGTTATTACTTAAAAAACCATTTACCCTATAAACATATATACGACTATTTAAATTTAATATAATATAAATTGCCCTTGCTATAAACCTTAAGCCAATATAATAAATCTACAACTGCCAATTATGATAAAGAATGTAAGGATGTTCCATTAAAACTTTTTAAAATTTATATAATATAAGCCGTGCCTTTTATCTTATTAGCAAAAAGACAAAACTATAAAATCTTTACTATAACTATAAAAGATATTAAGAAGGCACTAGAACTAAAATAATATCCTAACCCTTAACCTTTTATACCTAAAGAGTACTACAATCTAATTAACAAGTTTAAAAAAAGATTTATAGACTAACTAGCCCTATATTAAAATAAGTACGATTTTAAGATAGAACTTAAACCTAGTATAACACTAAAGGCCGGCCTACTATATAGTATGTTATAAGAAGAACTGCTTATAATATACGGAGGCTATTACGGACGCTTTAAGTACGATGTTATAACTACTTGGAGAAGAGTCGCAGGAAGCTAGTTAGTTGATACAGGCACGGTCTAGGATAGATCCGGTGGAACCATGTAACGAGGAATGGTAGCCGAGGTTATATAGTGTGATCTGTATAATCTGTGTGATCTGTGTAATCTATAGGACAGAGTAGATAGAGCAGACAGAGTAAACGGAGCGAAGGGATTTCTTAGAAGTATGGTTGTGTATTTAAAGGACCACAGTCCCTACCTAGATAGTTCTCTCTTTGTAGTAAATCTTAGAATACAATTAGAGTTAATCTGTTAGGTAACCACTCCACTAGTTATTATTATGTTGTTGATTTTGTTCTTACCTATATACCTAGCCCATTAATAGAACCCACCGTAGTTCCTACTATAAGGTTCCGTTACATATTCACTACTAAGGTTACGGTATTAAACAGAGAGATTGAACAATATGCCACTAAGAGTAGCACTAGTTATAATGACGTCGGCAATAGCTACAACCTTAGGGCCAGGTAATACCAGTATAGATAATGGGGATTCTTAAGTGGTTACGTAAGGTCAGTTACAGGAAATAGTTGATCACTTATAAGATAATAATAGGATACTTAAAGAACGCATTAATGGAATTGGAGCAGTAAAGATTAAGTTACCTTTAATTAAACAGTTCTTAGGAGAGAAGTTAAAGCTTAAAGGATTTCTTACGCAAATGCACTTTAAGGTAGTATAGGAAGGAGTAAAGTTAGCAATATTGTTAGACTAAGTAGCCTACGCAGGATTGTTCCTAACGGGGAGGGCACTTAAGTGGTTTAAGCCGTATCTTACGGAAATATAGGCTAATAGTATAACAACTACTAACTAAGATGTATAGTATATATTTATAAGTTGGAACGGGTTCGCAGAGTGACTAACGCAGATATTTAAAGACCTGGAGGCTATAACTATAGCGGAACGAAAGCTTTAGAACTTAGTATAACGCACTTTAATAATTAAGTATATAACACAGTTTTAAATACTAGCTACGCAGGTTGAGTGGAATGATAAGGCGCTTATAGTATAGTATAAATAGGGACTTAAGGCTAAAGTCTAGGACGTAATTATCCTAATAGAAGATGCGGATACTCTAAAAGAGTTAATAAATTAGTTAATAAAGATTAATAATAGGATCTACTAAAGGGAACAAGCTAAAAAAGGGTAAGATAGAGTTCCACAGTTATACAAGGCGCAGAGCATGTAATGACAGATATAGAGTTAAAAACTATGGAATGGCGTAGAGCTAATAGACCTGAGCGGTACCAAAGAAACCTAAAGATGGGAAAAGAAACTATAGAAACCTAGAGGTTAAGGATCTAATGATTAACAGACTAAGAAGCTAAGGCCAAACTAGGGATCTTAGCAGTAGAAGATATTTAGGCGGACTCTACAGTAAGAAAGATGGTTTAAAGATAGAGCTTATATAAATTGCGGAAAACAGGGTCATTTTGCTAGAGACTATAAAGGTGGTTAGAGTAACTATGTAGTAAAGGGAACCAGACTAGCAGACGGTACGTATATATAGAGGGATGATGGTGCACTGTGAGGAACAAAAGAGTGTTTAATTAACAGTTTTGCGTATTATTATAATAACGCATGCCGAATTTATAAAGATGTTAAGTATGGCGTAAGCTATTAGCTGTAGAAGCTATTATTATTTAAGTTTAAAGAAACCAGCGAACCAGCTTATAGATCAGACGTTAAGGACGATAAATTTAACATAGGCGAAGTATTTACCGATGATAAGGTAATGAAGGTAGCTTACTAGGAGCATGTAAACCTTAGAGAAGTTAAAATAGAAGTAGAGACTAAAACCATTACCAAATAAGGTTTAGTAATGGGTATAGCAATACCATTAGATATAATTTCTATCGCTTTACAAGACGATAGGAGTAATATTTAAAAGAAACTAAGTAAGTAGACAACTGCTAGTGCTAGCTCATCACTTAATAAAGGCAAAAGGCCATAGGCTTAAGATTCTTAAGAAAAGATGTAAGAAGCTTAAGACTCTTAAGATGAGATAAGACACACCTAAGAACCTACAATAGACGAAAACTAATAGGAAAGGGCAGTAACTCAGTTTAGTAATAAACGAATAAGTATAGGATGTAAGTTTAAGAACTACAAGTTTAGGGAACAAATAAGAACGTTAGCAATTCTAGGTAAACGCAGTGTTCAGCCTAAAGATTAAATAGTTAATACTAGGATTAAAAAGCGAGACGACTACAAAGATCTAGCTATAAGACGCAGAAAATAAGAAACTATGGATAAGTTTAGAACAAGAATTATTATATAGCAAAAGCAGAAGCTAGATAAGAGGTCAGCTATACTAGGTTATATAAGGGACAGAGCACCCCTATAAAGAGTTACTAATAGGCTAAGTATAGGGACACCTAGGGTAAAGTGGTTAGACAAACTAGAATAAGAAGAGGATTTAGATATTCTAACTAGGTTTAAAAAAAGATATACTAAAGAATGTTATAATGTAGCAATAATAAGGTACTTTCTAACAGATAGACTATACACACTAAACCAGTTATATGGAAAGTGGTATAGGCAACAACACAATGACGAATAGGAAGACTTTTATATATAGCTAGATAAAAAAGTTGTCTAAGACCAACCCATTATAGAAAAACGCATAAGTCACATTAAAGGAGCATTAATTATAATATTAAGGAACCTAGAAGAGGGATCCAGGGACTAGAGAAGCGAGTGATAAATCTTAGTACCTATAGCAGAGATACCAGTGGTTAGGTTAACTAGGTATAGGTTTAAACTTAAGAATAAAGACAAACTAAGAGTTAACCTAAAACACGTAGCATATTATATACTATCGTAGATAGCTTATATGGATGACACGTGTAACATATATAGAGCACTAAAAGATAAGAACCGAAAATACCCAGTAAGAATGTATTGGGCACCAGAAGAAAAAAGGTTTAGGAATGCTAAGTATATACATAGTTGGCACCTAGTAGAAGTATAAGGTTAAGGGGACTTAACACTTTAACCAGGAAGATTCCTTATGGAAGAATGCCTAGACGGATAACAGTAGTGGGAGTGCCTAGAGAACACTTATCTATAGTATATAGAGGAAAAGAAACGAACTAAGTATTAGCTAAGGTTAGACTAAGTACCGGTAGGATCTAGCAGCTAACAGTTGGGAAAAGGGGAGGTGTATAGAACTAGAGGGAACTAGTGTTAGAGCCTTAGACCCTTAAAGGAATTTAAGGATGATACCTGAACTTATAAGTTAAGTGGCAAGATTAGCAGTTTAAAGTATTGGTAGATAGTAGAGCAATAAGAAACCACATATTATTAAAGGCAGTAGAAAGAATGGGGTTACTATACAGACAGAAGGAACACCTATATCCACTTATAACAATTTTAGGAGATTAGATAGCCTACGGAGGAAGCATTATCAATCTTAAAATAGGACCTATTTAGATAACTATCAAAGGGAGACCAGTTAGAATGTCTTTTAATATCCTACCGTTGGGATAGGACGAGGCAATACTAGGAATGCCTTAGTTACAGGAGTATAATCTAAAGATCGATTAGGTTACAGGTTAGGTCAATATTAAGGATATACGACAATATAAAGTGCGACAGTAAACCAAGTTGGTATAGTATCAAGTCGGAGCGACATACAAAGAAACTAAGTGAGGCTTAAGTTATATACCAAAGAGATACCATAAGTATGGAAAAAAGTTATAGTCACTAGAAAGTAAGAAGCTGTTAAAGCATGCAGCTTAGGACTACGAAATAGAATTAGAAGAGGGAATGAGTTTAAAGTTCTTTCTAATTTATAAGCTTACTAAAATAGAGTTAGTAGCGCTTAAGGAGTTTATCTAGGAGAACTTACAAAAGGGATACATTAGACTGTTATAGTTATTAGTAGGATATCCAGTACTGTTCATCCTAAAGAAAAACGGAAAACTTAGGATGTGTATAGACTACAGACAGTTAAACAGCATTACCAGAAAGGATAGGTATCCTTTACCCTTAATTAGCGAAATCTAAGATAGGATAGGCAATATAAAGATCTTTACAAAGATAGATCTAAGATAGGCGTACTATTAGATTAGGATTAAGGAAGGCGACAAATAGAAGGCAGCCTTTAGGTCAAAGGAAGGACTGTATAAGCCGTTAGTTATGCAATTCGGGCTTATAAACGCACCAGCAACGTTCCAGAAGTGAATTAATAGTGTATTAGGAGAACACCTAGATGAATTTGTTATAGTATACCTTAATAATATTATCATCTACTTAGAGAGTGAGGAAGAGCACGGAGAACACGTTAAATGGGTCTTAAAGAAACTATAGGAAGAATAGATGCTAGTAGCAATTAAGAAATACGAGTTCTTTACCCAGAAAACCAATTTTGTTGGATTTATTATTAAACTAGGCCAACTTAGTATAGATCCAAAGAAGATCGAGGCTATAGTGAATTGGCAAGAACTAGAGAACGTTACGCAGTTAAAATCGTTCCTAGGGTTTTGCAATTACTATAGAAGGTTTATAGCGCAATGGTTATAGAATATTAAGCCGTTTACGCGGTTAACTAAGAAAGAAGAACTGTGGGTATAGGGAAAGGAGTAATAAGAACTATTTAAGAGAGTTAAAGAGTTGTTTACCTAAGAGCCAGTTCTTAAGATCTATTAATCAGGTCTAGAGACGGTTGTAGAAACGGATGCATTAGACTTCGCACTAGGAGCGTGCTTCCTATAGAAATATTAAAATGGATGGCACCCAGTAGCGTACTATAGTTGGAAGATGACACTACTAGAGTTAAACTATAACATCTACAACAAGGAGTTGTTAGGTATAGTTACAGCACTTAAGGAATAGAAAGCATTCTTACAAGGCACAGAGAAACCATTTGTGGTTAAGACGGACTATAAGAACCTTATAGGATTCCTAATAACAAAGGAACTTAACCGGAGATAGGTTAGGTGGGTGGAAATGCTTATAGAATACCATTTCGAAATTTAGTATACCAAGGGTATAGATAATATACGAGCAGACGCTCTAAGCAGAAAGACTAAACTACAAAGTAGTAAAAAGCTATTGGGAGCTTTATTACGAAAGGATTAAGACGGATTAATTAGGTATAATTATCCAAAGATCGCAGTAACTAAGAAAAGTCAGATCTATAAGTTACTAGAAAGTGATTGGATATAGAAGATCTAAGAAGCATAGGTAGAGGATCTAGACTCAGAGTAATACGTAAATAGAGAAACAATGTATATACCTAAGTCTATTACAGAAGAGTTTGTTAAGAAATTCCATAAGGGAATAATATAAGGACACAACGGAGCTATAGGCTTAGTGTTAAGACTTTAAGAGGAATACATTATTTAAGGAATCTAGGGACTAGCAAGACAAGTTATAAAGGAATATCCAGATTGCCAAAGGAATAAACCAATGAGGTATAAGCCGTATAGAGGGCTATAACCTATTGAGATACCAGGAAGACCATAGAAGGTTATATTATAGGACTTTATTATTAAGTTACTAAAGTCAAGAGATCCTATTATAGGATAAGATTATAACGCAATCTTAGTGATAGTAGATAAGCTAATAAAGTGGGGATACTTTATAGTATACACTAAAGAGATATCAGTAGAGGATATCGCTAGAATCTATATAAAAGAAGTGTTTGTAAGATATAGAGTACTAGATAAGATTATATTGGATAGAGACCTAAGATTTATAGTAGTATTTTGGGAAGTGTTTCTGGCAGAATAAGGGGTTCGCGTAGCAATATCTACAGCGTATTATCCGCAGACGGATGGATAAATAGAAAGACTAAACTAGACACTAGAATAGTATCTAAGGCATTATATTAATTACGCACAGAACAATTAGGTATTGTTACTACTAGTTATATAGTTTGCATATAATACAACACCATAAGAAGAAATGGGGATATTACTATTTAAGGCGAATTATGGATATAAGCCAAGAATATCGTTATTACTATAATAAGCAAAAAAGACGAGTAGCACAGCTAAGCAAAGAATAGAGATGTTAATAAATCTTTATACAGACCTTAAAGAAACAGCTAAACTAGTATAAGAACGAATGAAAAAGTACTATAATGCTAAGAGATCTAAGGGACCAGATCTTAAGGAGGGGGATAAAGTATGGCTACTACACAAAAATTTTAAGAGTTAATGACTAAGTAAGAAGTTGGACTATGTCAGACTAGGACCTTTTAAAATTAAGTAAAGAATTTTATTAGTTACGTATAAGTTAAACCTACTAGTTAAAATGAAAATCTACCCTATATAACACGTTGTAATGCTAGAGCTAGCACACGGGAATATTAAGCTACCAGTATATAAGGCAGATATATATAGAGGATAGAAGGAAGACAAATAGTAAGTTTTAAAGATTATTAGTTATAAGGACGTGGATAACGAAACATAGTATAAAGTAAAGTGGATAGGCTATAGTGAGACTACCTAGAAACTATTAAGCAACCTAAAGAACGCTATGGGAAAGGTATAGGAGTATTAGAAGAAAGTAGGTTAGGTAGCATTAATAAGGAAGGATCGCCAAAGAATAAGTTACCTAAGGGGGATCTAAGAGGAGCAATTGCTGAGCTACTTAGAGTTGTTTCCCTTGTAGAAGGAGAGTTAGTTCTTTTATTACCTAGCTTAAATAAACCCTATTAAACTAGTTTCCACTCCTTAGAACGAACCTTCTTATATACTTTCTTAAGACAAAGTAGATGAGCGTAAGCAGAGGCATGAGCTTTAAGGGCATAACGCTCCTTGTCTCTTACCCGCTTAGCGCAAGTGTGGTCTTTATCCTGGAGACGACAAATCTCGCCTAAGGCACTTAAGAGCTTACCGTTGAGTTTTGTAGTAGTAGATTAAACACGAGACCTTATAATAAGTTACTTAGGGAACTTAAAGACTGTTAAGAGTCATAGGACGCGCATACTTAGTATTAGAGATAGAGCGAACGTCGCAAGATAAACGAATGTTTGCTTTAGTGCACTCCAAACAAGAGGAAGGTTGTTAAGTAGTAGGACTTACTAGCGTAACATAAACCAACCCCTCTTTTACACAATAAGAATATGGAGATGGTATTACCTCACCTAGTGATAGTATGGAGGAAACCATACGCGCATAACGAATGGTTAAAGAAGAAGAAAGAGCTTTAGGTATAATAAGTAAGAATATTAACCAGATTAATTAAACGGACATTATACCTCTAGTAGATAACTTGGAGATGTTAGGAATCTTCGAGAATAAAGATAAGGAGGAGGGAGATAGTATTATGGACGCTTTAAGTACGATGTTATAACTACTTGGAGAAGAGTCGCAGGAAGCTAGTTGGTTGATACAGGCACGGTCTAGGATGGATCTGGTGGAACCATGTGACGAGGAATGGTAGCTGAGGTTATATAGTGTGATCTATGTGATCTGTGTAATCTGTGTAATCTGTGGGACAGAGTAGATAGAGTAGACAGAGCAAATAAAGCGAAGGGATTTCTTAGGAGTATGGTTGTGTATTTAAAGGACTATAGTCCCTACCTAGATAGTTCTCTCTTTGTAGTGAATCTTAGAATACAATTAGAGTTAATCTATTGGGCAACCACTCCACCAGTTGTTATTACGTTGTTGATTTTGTTCTTACCTATATACCCAGCCCATTAACAGAACCCACCGTAGTTCCTGCTACAAGGTTCCGTTACAGAGGCAGCGTTTAAAAGTTTCGATCGCCCCCCCGGTCACGCTAGCCCTTGGTGGCTTAGTGTGGCGTAAGCGAGGCTTGGCGCGCACGGTGGGGTTGCTAATAATTCAACCCTCCTCCTAATACTGCACTATACAGTCTTTAAAATAGATTAATGTTTCTTACTATTTGTTATGGTTAACTATTATAATATTGCTACTAGGGCTTAGGCCCTAACTATAAAGATTTCTGGGTTAATAAACGCCTAAATTACTGCTGTTTGTGGTATAAGCAAAGCTGTAATTAGGAAGCTTATTTAGAAGGCTTATTTGCGTGGCTTTAATAAAACTAAAGACCGCAAAATCCTTGATATCTATCTTAGAGATTCGGCCTAAACAGGTTGTCCTTTAAAATGTACGTCTATAAAGATTTAAGAGGTTATTAATAAGGTTTGTTGCAACCGTTATGGCAGAGAAAAATCCACTGCCCAAATTGCTCTTAAGGTTGACCTTAGCGCCACCACAGTATGGCAAATTCTTAAGCTTATGAACTTTTAAAAGACAAAGCCAACATATAAGCTGGGCTTAAGCGCAAAGATGAAGAAGGATAGGCTTAAGTTCTGTCTTTAGTATAAAGACTAGAAGTTGGAGGATTAGAAGCGTGTTATCTGGAGTAACGAAACCTTAGTTGTTCTTGGCTATCATCTTGGAGGCTACCGCGTGTGGTAAACTTTAGAAGAACACTTCTTAAAGTCTATAATAAGAGAGCACTAGAAGGGCTATTAAGAGTTTATGTTCTGGGGCTGCTTCTTATATAATAGGAAAGGTCCCTACTATATTTGGGTTTTAGAGACAAAATAATAGCAAGCTATTGCCACTGCAGATCTTATTAAAATTAACGCTGAGCTAGAAGATATTAAGAGGCAAGAATAGGAGTTAAATATATTAATAAGGCGTATAGGACTTAAAAATCTTAGAGGTAAGAAACCTATATGGAAATGGAATAAATCTCACAGCAAGCTTATAAGAGGTGATGGAAAAGGAGTTGATTGGTATTGCTACGCCACGTATGTATTGAAGCCAAAGCTTATTCCTTTTGCTTAAGCTTGCAAAAAGAACCGTCCTAATACGCTTATCCAAGAGGATAAAGCCCCCTCTTATGTTAATACCTATCACAATCTTCTTTTTAAACTTAGCAAGGTACAGCAGCTTCTTTAGTGTGGCAACTCTTCTGATATAAATATGATTGAGCCCGCATGGCCCTATCTTAAAAGAACTACTACAAAGAATGGCGTACTTATGGCTCCAAAGCCTGCCAAGAAGGTGTAGAAGAAGGCCTGGAAGGATCTTAAACAGTGGCGAATTTAGAGGTAGATTAAGAGAATTCCTTGACATATAGAAGAGATAATTAGGCTTAAGGGAGGCAACGAGTATCGCAAGGGCTCATTAGATACACCATGCCGTACTGGTGCTCTAGATTACAAAGTTCTACAGAATAATTAGGAGGATATTAAGGAAGAAGAGGAGGAGCTAAAGTCACAAAAGCGTGCCCTAAAGAGGGCAGCGGTAAAGAGCGCTGCTGGCGCTACTTTGGCAGCTATTTTTGCTATACTAGATAGGCAAGAAATACCACAAGAACTACGCTAAGAACCACCTTAAGAGCCACCTGAAGAGCCATGATGAGTTCTATGCCGTTGCCTTCCAAATGAGGTCCTTAATGAGAGTTTTATTGGCCCGGAGGAGCCGCTACAGCAGGTAACTGAGCCATTAAAGAGGCCACGGCAACGAGGTGGTGGGCAGAAGAAGTAGCTATATATATCCTATATATCTATACCACACTAGGTATTAAATATAATGTTATCTATCTACACTTTTTTGTTGTAGAGAGCCAAAATCCATCTGCTACTCTAGCTTCCTTCCTAATTAGGACGCCAAGGCATAGTGACGTGGCGTTTTTGGGGGCGTTTTTGTGGCTTATTGGTGGCGTAAGGGCGATCGAAACCTTTGAACGCTGCCTCCGTAATAATACCTTAATAAGCATCTAGAAAAAGGATTTATTTACCCTAGCTAATCTCTATTTACCTTACCTATACTATTTATTAAAAAGCTAGGAGGAGGCTTAAGATTCTATATTAACTATTAAGCTTTAAATATAATTATAATTTAAAACTAATATCCAATTTCCCTAATTTAAGAGACGCTTAACCATTTAGTAGAGGTATAGTACTTTATAAAGCTTAATATAGTTACTACCTTTAATAAAATCTATATATATAAAGGAGATAAGAAGTATATAGCTTTTTATATGCAATAGAGACTCTTTAAATACCTAGTAATACTGTTTAGTGTAAAGAACGGTCCTAGTATGTTTTAGTAATATATTAATAATATTTTAATCTACTTATCCTTGCTTTTTAAATATTGGAAATATATTAAAATAGTCCTTAAACACCTATAAGATATAGGCCTATAATATAATATTAAGAAATACAAGTTCTATATATCTAAGGTTATATACTTAGGCTTAATAATATCCCGTAATAGAATTAAAATAGACCCTAAGAAAGTTGCTGTAATTATTAACTAGGAAAGCCCTAGCAATATATAAGACATTTAAGGATTTCTAAAATTTGTAAATTTCTATTAATAATTTATTAACTACTTCTTAGAAACTATTTAGCCGTTAGTAAACCTAATAAAAAAGAATATAAAATTTAAATAGACCACTAAATGTAGATAAGCTTTTAATAACCTAAAGTATTATTTTATAACTACTCTAATTCTTACCTACTTTAACCCTAACCTTAAATATATTATTAAAATAGACTTATCCAATTATATACTAAGGGGAGTGTTATCGCAATATAATAAGAATGGTAAGCTATATCTAGTAGCCTTTCTCTCTTAGAAACTCGCCCCTACTAAATTAAACTATAAGATATTTTAAATAATAGTATCCTAAACTTAAAGGATTATTATTTCTAATACGCGTATTGACGGACTATAAGAACCTATAGTACTTTATAATTATAAAGCAATTAATATAGCGCCAAATTTATTAGGCTAAATACCTCTTATAATTTAACTTTAAGATTATATATTAACCGGGTAAACTTAATTAGAAGCCTAATATATTAATATAATAATTATAAGACCTACCTATAAACGATATTGTATGATTATAGCACGTGGTATACCAGACGCGTAGTTACGCGTTTGGTGCACTAACTGTGACAGCTTACACAAATACCTCAAAACTGAAGCTTGTGGATTGCTATCTAGTAAAGATACTAAGCTAAGGAAAAGAAGAAGAAGAGTTGTTTAGGGGCAGTAGGTAAATATATCGCGAGGGCCGCCAAGGCGCTAGTGGTAAGCGAGCTAATAGCGATTTTCTATACCGGGCGTGGAAAATCCTAATTGGTTGAATATGGCTGGTGACGCGCACCGGCGCCGTCACATTACCCCCCCCTCTTAAAAAAGCCTGCTCTTAGGCGTTATCTAAGTTCCTTATTATTATTCAGATTATTATAATTATCTAACCCTTCTTCCTAGCATTTAATCTAGTTATCTAATTTGCTTAGTAATCTGGGGAGGTCTGGGTAGGCTAGGTGGAAGTCCTATAGTTTATAGAGGGAGTACTTAAAATTAGATGCAGGATACCATTCTGGGTTCTTATTATGGCCAACCTAGCTTGTATAGTACTTTAAAATATTACAGACCTTCTTAACTGCTAGGATCTCTTTAACTTTCTATTCCTTATCCTCTACAATCTATATTGGCGGTGGGGGGTTGTTATACTGTCCAGGTAATAGGTTGTTTGCAGCCTTTTATAATTAGCCTAAGGAGAAAATAGGGTAGATCTTTATTAAATCTAGTAGCTTAACCTTAAAGGAGTGTTCTACCTTCTCTAAAATCTTATATAGACCAGCCCTTTGGTGGTCTAACTTGCGGCTTAGCCTCTGGGTTTTCCAGTTCTTTATTAATACCTATACCTTATCTCCTACTTAGAAGTCTACTTTGCGATAATGCTAATTCACATTAGCCTCTTTCTTCTCTTGCGCCTTTTTTATAATTATTTAAGCAGTCTCCTAGGCTCTATGCATTCTCTTAGCAAATACCTGGGCCTCTTTGTGGCTAAGGCGTTCGCGAGCCATTATGGGTTTGGTAGGCCTATTCTAATCAAAGGACATTTGTGGTACGTACCCATTAAGCAGTTTAAATGGTAATATCCCTATGCTATTATGGGGGAGCGTAAGCTGCGCGTAGTTTATTATAGGCAGTAATTTTAACCAGTTATCCTAATAGTAGTTTATAAAGGGATGTAGCTGCTAGTTAAGGTACTAGTTTATAATCTTGGTTTAGCTGTTAGTCTAAGGGTGGAATATGGTGGAGAGCTTAATTTTAATCCTAAGGATACGGCAGAATTTATTCTAGAAATCCAATATAAACTAGGGACCATAGTTAGAGATAATTAATTTAGGAGCGCCGTAGAATTGGTAGATATTGTTAATATAGAGGCAAGCTACATCCTTTGCAGTTGTGGTCTTAAGGCAAGGGAGGGAGACAGATTATTTATATAGTTGGTTAATTACTACAAAGGCCGCGTTATAGCTGTAGGCGTCCTTTGGAAATGACTTAAAGTCTATTATAATATGTTGCTAAGGGCGTTCTGGAACTGGCAATGGTTATAACTACCTAGGAGTTTAATCCCTAGGGGGATCCGCGCATTTATAGGCGTGGCAGTTTCTAATAAATTGTTCCACATTAGATAGAAGTCCTCACTAATAGTAATGGGGCGCTAGTAGTTGGTGTGTCTTATCTTAACCAGGGTACGCTATTAAGACTTAATAGTGGGCTTCCCGGATTAGCTCTGTCTGTAGGTTGTTAACATCTAAAACTATAAGCTGTTCTTGGTATAAGAGCAGTCCTTCTTCCATTTCTAAATTAGGGTTACCTTTTAAGGCTTGGTCGCGGAGGGCCTTTAGGGATTTAGCTATGCGGTTTGCGGTTAAGATATGGTTAACTAATCCTATTGGTTTGTTTAAGAACTCTCCTTTTATAGGTGCTAGCTCATTTTATTTAGAGTTTAGTTCCTTAAGGATATATGGGTTGAGCTGTTTAGGACGAAGGAGGGTGTATGTGTAATGTTAAGCCTTCAGCTCGTTCTGGGGGCCTACATCCTGTTCTCTCTAGGTTAGAGCATCAGTCTTGGAGTTTTATGTACCTAGGTGGTATATAATTATAAAGAAGAATTAAGAGAGTATTTTAGCCTATTAAGCCTATTAACTGGTAAGCTGCTTTATTATTATAAAATACTTTAAGGCTTTATAATTAGTATAAACCTTAATCCAAGAGTTTATGCCTTTAAGCTCCGCGCGCCATTAGGACAGCAATTAAATAATAGCTAGCATTTCTTTATTGTGTACCTTGTAGTTACACTTAGCCAGGTCTATTGTCTTTAAGAAGAAAGCAATAGGGTACTATTCGCCGTCTAGATGTAGTTGTAACAGGACTCCCGCTATGACTTTATTAAAAGCATCTATTTCTAGTATTAACTTAAGGTCCGGGTTATAATGATAAAGAATTAGAGAAGAAATAAGCCGATCTTTTAACTCCCTAAAGGCCTCTATATAGTCATTACTAAATATAAAAGGCGTACCTTTCTGGGTAAGTTGTATAAGAGGCTTCGCCATAACTCTATAGTTATAAATAAACTGGTAATAGAAATTACAAAAGCTAAGGAAGGACTGGATCCTCTTTATAGTATAAGGGGGCTCCTAGCTGCGGATTGCTTTAACCTTCTTAGGGTCTACTTTAATCCTATCTATACTTACAATAAACCTCAGGTACTTTATGCGTTTTACCCTAAATTTATATTTCTTAATATTAACTTATAAGCCTGTGTTCTGTAATCTCTCTAGGACCTTCTTAATATAAACTTGGTGCTTGAGTTTATTATCTAAGTATATAAGAATGTTGTCTAGGTATGCTGTATAGAATTTGTTAAGGTAATTAAAAAGAACGTTATTTATATACCTTTGGTACATAGATGGTCCATTTGTTAGTCTAAAAGGAAGAACTTTATATTTATAGGACCTATAACGGGTACGGAATGTTGTTAAATCTTTAGATATAGGGTTTATTCTAATTTGGTGGAAAGCTTAATGGATATTAAGTTTAGTAAAGGTCTTTGCCTGGCTTAGATGTGCAAGGGTCTTGTTAATTAAAGGAATAGGATACCAATCCTTTTAAGTAATAGCATTTAGCTTTTAATAGTTAATATAAAAACGAAGGCCTCTATTAGGCTTTTTTATAAATAGGATAGGGGAAGTAAAAGGGGCTTAACTTAGCTTAATAAACCCTTTATTAAGGTTATTAATTAAGTACTACTTTATTACCTTTAGCTTATCTATTAATTGTTAGTAGAGAGGGCTATAGCCTAGCAAGTTACTGTCTTCTAATTAAATCTTATAATTATATGTTTGGTAAAGGGGCAACTTATCTAAAGCCGCCTTTAAGAATGCGTCCTTGTAACTTGCATAAAAAGTAGGAAGGAGGCGTTTACCTAGTTCCTTGTTAGCCTCCTTGGCTAGCTTTTCCTCCCTATCCTTAATAATTTGGTTAATCTTATATAGGCTTGTTATAAAGACCTTATTGTCCTTCTGGTATATATTAAAGTGGAATGCTATAGCGCTAATTACGGCAATGTCTACTGTGGGGGGGGGGGTTACCTAATAATAGGGGCGTATGTGACTTTAGGGACTTCTAAGGTATTGGCGTTATTGTTACTCCTTTTAGCTCCTGTTGCATCTTCTAAAGGCTATCCCTTATATCCTGTTAGTACGTTCTTTTCTATGCCGGTTAGATCTACGCGATTTAAACGTTGTCTATGTTACTGTCTGTCCTGCTTCTATACATAGAGTCCTCTTTAAATGTGGCGCTTTGGGAGAGTATCTTTATTAGTATAGAGTTCTTTCCAGCTTCGCGGCGGGCGTCTTTTTAGGTAAAGGCTAGGTCACGGGCCTAGATATCCTACTGGTAGGTAGAGTTAGCCTTCGCGGCTAGTGTTTTATAGTTAGTTTAGATTTCTCTAACAAAGGAGGGTATCTTTGGTCTATCCTCCGGCTAGATAAACTGTCTTTGCCATACGTTTAGCCAAATATTAAAGTAGGACATCTATTTTTGGCCTAGGATTACATTATGGGACCCTAGGTCTAGGATATAAAATGGGATACTGTATTGGTGTTGTCTATTAAGAGAAATATATAACCTTAAGACGTGGGTAACTGGTTAACCAGCTTAGCTATTGTAGCCTTTTACCTAGATAGGCTTCTCTAGTAGGGTGGCTTTTACATTTAGAAACTTAGCAACATTAATTGTATAGGCAGTATTTATAAAGGCGAAGCTATTTGCTCCAGTATTAATAAGGGCGGTTGTGTTTACTCTATATCTATTTTAAGATACTGTATATGGAACTGTAAAGTGTTTTCTACCTATTAACTAACTTAAATTGATCTCTTTAAGATTAATAGGGTACCCTAGGGGGGAGTCTTTCCCTAGGGTTCTTCTTTTCCTAACTCCTTAGACATTTCTCCTTCCTCCATCTCCTTAATATTGCCTATACCCTTTAGCTCTGGGTAAAATAAGGCAAAGTAACCCTCCTTATTGCAGTTGTAGCACGTGGCCGAGGCAGGGTTAATTAGGGTATTATGACGAGTACTAGTTATGGGCGTAGTACGTAGCTAGTTAGGCGAGGCTCGCCAGTGCGTAGTTATAACCGCTTTTTGCACAAGGGCAGTTATAGCTTATCTTCCTACTCTAGCTCCTATAGGTATAGCTGATGAGTTCTAATCGCTATGGAGTTACTTCTACCAATTAGGGCGGGCGTTAATCCGTTTTAGTTCTAAGTCTAATAATAGGCAATGAGCTGCGAGTTTTTTATGTGTTAGTAGGTTATCTAAGATTATAGCAATCTTTTCTTATAGCCAGATTGTTAGCTTATTGTATAGGTCTAAATGGTAGTTCTTAAGGGGAACCTGGCCTTCTCCTATAAGGTGTAGGAATTAAGTCTAGAACTTAGCAAAGGGTTGGTTTAGTTTTATTATTAGGCGATTATAGTTGTACTAAGCATCCTATACTTTATTTAGGTTAATATAGATAGCTGCTAGGTGCTGTATTATCTTATTAATAGATGTAAATTGGATAGGGGACTTGTCCTCAAACTTAGCCTAAAGGTGCCGTTAAGCGTCCCCCGTGGTTTAACCAAAGAGGTAGAGTATTTTAGCTTCTTTAAAAAGGAAATGGTTATAGTTAACACGGAGCTTTCCTTATACTTAAATCCTCCAATTCTTAAAGGTAGGGTTTATCCTATTAGACAGTGGTTGGGGGTTAAGGAGCTTAACGGACTTTAATTGCTTTGTTATTGTATCCGTACTCCCTGGTATATTACATTTAGTGGAGTTAATAGGATAACTAGGACTTCTGGAAGGGGGAGCTGAGCTGCCTTATAGGGCTGTGAGGCTGTTTAGGATCTCTTGCAGGGTCTCCTGTGTGCTTTAAACTTAGAGACAGTTGGCTTCCTAATTGGCCGTTAGGGCACGAATCTGTTTATGTACATCCATAATATTATTATTATCTTTAATTTTGGATCCCAATTGAATCTTGTGTTCTTCTTGGGTTAGGGCAGCTCTTTTAGATAAGCTTGCTTTAGGTACCATTATTAGCTTCCTAAGGTTTATTAGAATTGTACAATTTTAATTCTGGGGGTATAGGTTTAATCCTGTCTGGCTTATAGGGTAGGATATTATTAAGGCCTTCCTAGGCAGTATAGAGTTGTTTTGGTGTCTAAGTATAGTGTGTTAACACGTTGTTATAAACAAAGTTTCTTTTAGGGTAGGATATTATTTAGGCCTTCCCAGGTAGTATAGGGAGAGCTTAGTATAATGTGACGGCTTGTATAAATGCCTCTAAACCAAAGCTTGTGGATTGCTATTTAGTAAAGATACTAAGCTAAGGAGAAAAAGAAGAAAAGTTGTTTAGGGGTAGTAGGTAAATATGTCGCGAGGGCCGCTAAGGCGCTAGTGGTAAGCGAGCTAATAGCTATTTTCCATACCGGGCATGGAAAATCCTGATTGGTTGAATATGGCCGGTGACGCGCACCAGCACCGTTACACCAACCACTTATATGCTGACTAATTAGGGGGGAGGCGCGTCAGTATATATACTACGTAGTCTACCTTAATAGAACGACAGTTACCATCCAAATAAGCATACAATACTATACGTATTTCGTGCCCCTGGATATGACTTACTTATATTATTAAGTTAATACAAACACTGATTAGTAAGCGCGCACAGATTAGCAATTACTTGATACCTCCCCCCAAGCAATACACGACAGCGACTACCTGTTTATATCCTAGTACGACCTGCTAGAAGGTTGGAAGTTGGGGATTACGGACTTATCACCAACTCTGTATACTTATTTAAGTCTTAGTACAGTTTACTAGAAGTTTATAGACGTGAATACAGACCTTTATAAAACCCCTGCCCCCCTGCAAACCACTATAGAACTGTTAATTGCCTTTACAGACCATTAAAAAGACCTCTTAAACTATTACGGACCTGTTAATTGATTTTACAGACCGTTATAAGACCTCCTCTACCCGCTATAAGCTACTACCACCTGTTACAGCTTATATAGATATACTACGCTACATAATATAGCAGATATAAGCAAGCAAATTAATGAAGGTTAAAAGAAGTGGAGTTAAGGAGTTGACCTTACGTCTGCGGACGGCGTTAATAACTATATTAATTTCAAAATCCTTAAATACGGACACTTTAAGCTTCTAAACAACGATTTATAGAAATAATATAAGGAAGACTTTGCGGACTTTACGGAAGCTATCTTTAAGGCTTGTAACCTTATAGCTACCCACAACCTATAAACCCTCCTACGTCACCAAGGTGTATGGGTTGAAAAGGATAGACAAGTTACTATTGCACGGTCTCTGTATAATACACTATATAAGGAGGACCAGATAGAATGGACTAAAGAGTAGATCCTAGATTATATTAAAACTAGCAGACTCTTTACCTCTTTTAAACTAAATAGGATCTCCGGTTTTATAGACGACCTATTTAACTAAATTCGTCCTATAGACCAAAGAGATCTTAGAATTAATCTTACGGGCCAAAGCACACCTAGTACTTAAGTTACGGACCGCAATACCCCCACAAACCAAAATACGAACCAAAACTCCCCCGTCGCTTAAGTTATAGATCCGTAAACCACCTAAGTAAAGACCTATGGCAAGGAGCTAGCTAACCTGGCTAAGCTCTATACTAACAAATCTAAGTACAGCGGTAAAAACAACAACTTTGACTTTAAACTAACCATCTTTACGGACCTTTGTTAGAAGGCTGATATCCCTAAACAGGAGTTTAGCCAAGCCTACTCTACTATACTGCGTGGCCTAGCCCTTGACCACTACTATACCAACCTTAAAAGCAACCCCCTTGGCGTCCCCTTTAATAAGCTATATAAGGCTATATGCAACTACTTTAAAGGGCTAGAATATAAGCGTAATATCCTTACCTAATGGAATGCGATTAAGTTATAGACTGTAATTAATAAGAATACTAAAAAGTTGATTACAGAGTGCCTGCAAATCCTTATTAAAGACCTCTGGCACCTATAGTACGGCCTTAATGTTAAGCTTTAAATAGATAACTTCCTATATAACAAACTTATTATGGCTTACTAGGAAGTTGTCACGAAGTTCGTGTAAAGCAGTTCATTGATGAAATGGGTTAATTGATTGATGATCTTGACTTGATTGTTAATTGATGTCTATGTTTTGACCTAGGGCCCCTGGGGCTCTATAAAGAGATTTACAATACACGTGCCCCGTGCACGTGACTCGTGCACGTGTCCCACGCCTTAGAGAATACAGATTATCTAACACACCCCCTTAGCTTTAAGCTCTTTGAGGTCACAGCTAGCCACCTTCTCGTGTCCGTCAATAAGTCAATTGAACCGTAATCTTAACTGAATCCTTCCGTCTTGCTCTGATACCGTCCCTTAGGTCCTCCAGTTACTTCTCCTTATCCAGCTACTCCTTAATATCCACCATCCCAATTATATTAACAAAGCTTTAAAACCTCTACTTGGGCAGGGCCTTTGTAAGTCCATTAGCAATTATCTTCTTTATCGCTGTTTATTAAAATTATACTCATCTCATTGCGTATTCCTGATGTAGCTAGTATTAATGGATATTAATATGTTAGAGCTTTATAATTAGCTTTGCCGTGTCTTCTATAATTAGTTAAAGCGTCTGCGTGTTATTACATTTAATAATTAAGGGCTTATTTAGGCGTAACGTTATTGCTTTAAACAGCCTACTAATAAAGATAGCTTCTTTTACTGTCTGTAATAGGGCTAACAACTTAGCTTCTATGCTTAACATTGTAACTATACCCTACTTGTTTGCTTTCCAGGTGATTAGCCCCCTAAATAGCTTTATAATGTATCCTTATAAGCTCTTTCTATTAATAGAGTTATTTGTAAATAATGCGTTGCTAGCACAGATAAATAATTGCGCTTCGCTTCTACTGTCTCTACCATTGTCTTATCCTTTATTACGTATTCCTTTATCTCTCCCTCTACCGTTTATTTCTTCCTAATCTCCTCTATAGCAGATTGCTCTACTTCTCGTGCTATATAGGTACTGGATAACTCTATCTACCGCTTAATAATGCTCTTGGCTTAGGTCTTAATTAAACCTTACCAGCCTTAATACTGCAAAAGCAATATCTAAACGCGTTGTAGTGGCTACATAAAGTACTAAACCTAGTTTTCTCTAATATAGCATTGTAGAGGCTAGTAGGGATCTAGGACGGACTAATAGGTCTGTATTAGGGGACGGACGCATTAGATGGATTATATGGTAATTAGTAGGGAGGAGTTCTAATTCTGCCATAGGAGTGTCTGGAAGACGCCCTTTAAGATCTATCTTATACTAGTTAGCTATCTTCTTAATATAGGCTTCCTAGGATAGCTATAGGAGCCTCTAGCTATAATTATATAGTATGTAGATTTCTAGGAACCATTTTAGCTCGCCAAGGGTACTTATCTAGTATTCCTTGCTCAGCTCCTTAATTGCTTCTTAAGCCTTCTTCTTATCTATCTTTTGGTAGCAGAAGACAATATCGTTAACATAGAAGAAGACGACTATTCCACCTTTTAGCATAACGTATGGCTCCTAAGGTACTTCTTTAAAACCCAATTTGTTTAATAAGCTTATAAGATTCTTCTGCTATAACAGTAGTAATCATTGTAGTCCGTACAGGGCTTTTCTTAAGCGCAGTACTTTGTCTATCTTTCCTTTATTAAACCCTAACGGTAACTTTATATAGACAACCTTATTAAGATTGCAATAGATAAAAGCATTAACTGCATCTATCTGTGTCGTCTTTAGGTTAAATTTTATGGTAATCGCCATAAGGGTTTGGAAGGTCGTACTAGCTAATATAGTAGCTCTTATAGGTAGGTCTCCTAGGGCCTATTGATTTCCGCATACTACTAAGCGTGCCTTACATTTCTGGAGAAATCTATGCTTGTCTGTCTTGTAGATGAACACCTACATTAAGCTGAGGACCTGCTGTCCCTTTGCGTGCTTCTTATCTATTTCTTAAAATGACCTTATTTAATAATGAGATTGGAGATGGGCTTATTAAGCCTCTTGGAACTAATCTTATAGAGGATGCGTATTAAGGTCCTAAATTAACTAAGGTGGCGGAGGTAAGTTCTTCCTATATAATCTGACATTATATATTCTGCCTAATTTTAGCTTGCTATTATTAAGTTAACTATTAAGGTTAAACTTCCTTCCTACTATAAGGGCGCTATAATAGGCTAAAGTAATCCTTTTAGTAATAAAGTCTTTAAACCTGTTATTGCAGGCTTCCTTAAATAAGTCTTTAACAGAGTTATTAAACACCCCCTAAGTGTAAAACCTGTCTCCTACTTGGCTAACAATGTCCTAATTAGTACCTTATACATCTAACTTTATAGGATACTTAATATAAAAGGCATATAGAGATTCTTCGTCTTCTTTTGTTGGAGGTGGCGTATAGTATATATCTTCAAGAGCTCTTGCAAGCTTAAGATCTACTAACTTATTAAAGGTTCAAACTGGCTTATTAACGTCATCGTCTTCCTCTTAAATTGATAGTTTAAATACTTCTTTGTTATCTTCTAGAAGGACCTTATTCTTAGTTAGGGTATTAGGAAGTTAAATCTTCTTAATTAGCGTGTCTAATTCAGCATGTAGGTCCTTTAAGATATCCGTTTGCTTGCCGTTAAAGAACATCTTTTTATTAAAGATAACATCCCTAGTAGAGATGATGATACCTTTATGTGGGATCTAGATCCTATAGATATTGGTAGAGTTATAGCCAATAAGATAGCTGATATGGGCTTGTGGATCTAGCTTGCTTAGCCTTTTCTTCTTTAGCTAGGCGTCTAACGTTATCACGTACGCCCTATAGCCGTAGGCTTTTAGGTATACCAGTTGCGGCTTTCTTAACCTATTGGCTAGGTAGGTATAGAACCTCTTATATGGCGATTTCCAACCATTGCTTTCCCATGGCGTTTGATCTTAAAGGTACACTGTGTAGTTAACTATCTCGTTCCATAGGTCGTGCGGTAGATTGGCAGCAATTCTCATTACTTATGCTCTCTCAATAATTACACCCCCTAAGTGTTTAGTGGTACTATTTTAAGCTTAGGTATATAGCGCTAAAGGCTTAAATGTAATCCCTTAAGTCTATAGCCATCTAAGGGTTCTCCTTCTCCCTAGCTTATTATCTAACCTAATAGTATTAACCTTAAGGTTATGCCTCAAACGAATCTATTAGGTGAAATCTTTAAGCACTTATAGTGTCTCCTTCTCCTTACTATATGTCATTATAAAATATAGGAAAGTTCTTTCTAAGAAGGTGTTATAGATAAACATAACTTATATAAATCCAGTATGTGCTTCCTTAAGGTTAGTCTAGTTAATATAGAGGTCAAGACAAGGTTTATTAATGTTTTGTTTTAAGAACCTTCTTAAGACCTAATGCTTAATTTTAGTGAGACTGCAATATTAACATTCCGTTATCTTTGGGCCCTAAAGCTTAACTCCTAAGGCATTAAGACCTAGATAATAAAGGCTTATAGGTCCTGGATGACCTAGACGCAGATACCATAGATGCGCATTACCTTTCAAATCTGGACAAGCGTCTCTTGATGATGCTCTGCGCTTCCATTAACATAGTAGTTGGCTTATATTAAATACTAATAGACTTCCTAGTTGGACGTATTTAATAGTCTATTGTCTATAATATTCTTCAATTTAACATAGGATTATATTATCCTTCCAAACTAGCAGATTGTTGTCTCCTTTATTATCCCAGTAGTACCCTCATTTTTAAAGCAGACAGAACAACACTAGGTTTATATTAAAGTCCGTATAAAAGGCGACGTCCTTAAGGCGTAGGGTTCCCTTACTCTTGTCTAGTTTTATAACCTAGACACTGACATCGCCATAGCCTAGTATAGGCACTTCTAAGCTGCCGGCAATAACATATTTATATCTTAGAGCTTTCCTAAAATTATAAAAACAAGAGAGGTTATTAAAGATATGGAGAGTAGTTCCTAAGTCAAGAATAGTCAATAGCTTTAGTGGATGGATTTAGCCAGTATAATACAATTCTGGGAATATCGCATTAGCTTCTCCCTTAATCTTAACTTCCTAGCTCTTATCCTGTTGTTATTAAGCCTTATCTTCTTATTCTTCAAGTCTAATCTTTATAACTTAGTTAGTAAGATTCTTATTCTTTTCTACCTTCTTTAATACCCTATTAATGCGCGCATCTCCTATTATAACTCCTGCAGGTCTCTTATCTTTAAATAAACACTAACAGTCCCGTAGGGAGTGTCCTTATATTCTATACGCTAAGCACTTAGGTATTAGCTTCTTACAGGACGTCTCCTTATCCACCAGTGTCCCGGCTCTCTTTAAGCATCTATTATATGCTAAGGTCCTTCCTCTCTATAAACCTTTAGTAGTATTAGAGTGATCCTTAATAGCTTGCTCTGTAAAGTCTACATTGAAGGTACTTCCTCTTATAGTAGCATTGGCTTTCTTTAAGGGTGTTCTAAGTCCTTCTTGCAGCTCCTTTACTACTCTACGGTATTTAAAAGATCTTAACTTCTAAGGGTTATTTAACTTAGTAGTGTACTTTATACAGTAGGCGTTGCTAAAAGGTTAAATAACTTCTGCCAGATCTTAAAGCTAGATTCTATCTAATATTTAAGGGATCTTGTACTTCTCTCCTAGTAACATTACGTATTCCCATTAATTCAGCCACTAGTTCAGCTTTAATAACTACTTGAACCCCTTAAGAGCTTCTATATACTAGTGTTGTACCTTCTTCCTAATAAACAATAAGGTAGGTTCTGTATTCTCCTTTAGGCGAGATAGCCATTCTTTAACTGTTAAGGAAGGGTTAAGCAGCAGCTTCTTCTAAATTAATACTATAGATGTAATCTAGGTATAGATCTGTTAAAGATGATCTTCCTATCTAAGGAAATACTTTATGTCCTAGTTATAGTACCGTCTACTATTCTTGTACGCTTTCTATTAATTTGTTAAGAGCTGTATATATAAGGTTGCATTCTTATTAAAATCTATAACTTCTAGATAGGGTGGTTCTTATAGTAGACCTTATTAAGGTACTGTATTGTCTGGGTTAATATATACCCATATTTATTAATCTATAAGGGCTCGGAGTTGCTATAGCCATTGCTCCTAGTCTTCTAGCTTATTGAGGATAATCGTCATTAACGAACTCAACATTAGTAGAGTTATTTTGACTAATAGGCAAAGGAGGAATTAAGATGGTATTTTATTGTTAGGATCGTCCTTATTATTAGGATCGTCCTTATTATTAAAATTGTCCTTTAACAATTAAGGTGGAATCTTATAGAATCTCGTGGAATCTTGTGGAATCTCGTCCTATAACAATTAAGGTAGGATTTCTATTAGAGTCTGCGTCTTAACGATGAGGTGTTAGAGTCTGACAATGAGGTAGAATTTCTTTAAATAATTAAATAATAGCTAAATAGCTTCTTAAGTCGGTGGACTGGGCTTATAACTGTCACAAAGTTCGTGTAGAGCAGTTTATTGATGAAATGGGTTGATTAATTGATGATCTTAACTTAATCGTTAATTGATGTCTATGTTTTGACCTAGGGCCCCTGGGGCTCTATAAAGAGATTTACGATGCACGTGCCCCATGCACGTAACTCGTGCACGTGTCCCACGCCTTAGAGAATACAGATTATCTAACAGAAGTAGAGCCCTGCAAATATGCCTGTTACAAGCCTATAGACACCTTAGCTGGCCTTATTAATAATTTACGGTCCTCTATTATAATATATAAAGTCTTAAACCCGCTAGGCAGTACTTAAGCCTTTGTTACAGACCTACAAAACCCGCAAACTAACTTAGATGCCTACTTTACGGACCGCCGCTACCGCTAGTAGCACCTATACCGACTAAGTCCCACCTATAACCCCCGCAGCAACTCCTGTATAAAAGTATACCCCCACAGACAAACCAGCCAGAAGTGCTTTATGTGCGGTAAGGAAGAATGTTGGTCTATAAGGCACACCCAGGAAGAACGTAACAAGTCTAAGAAGAGATTTAATAGCCGGATTAACTAGTTTATCTTAGACTATAAAGGAGAGGAAGTAGAGGAGTCTCTTAATAAGTTAATAGAAGCCCTTATAATTAACTTTAACTTAGACACTTAGGAATAGGAGACCTTAGAGACATTCCTAACCACTTTTGGACTTTTTATGGACGGCCAAGCCTTTAATATTACGACCGTATTAGCTGACGGCTCCTTTATACACTTAATCGCACCTAAAAACTAACCTATAAGCACACCTGTTAGACTTATTACGGACGTTACGGACCACAAATAGGACCTATTTGCATATATTACCACAGAACGCTATACCCCTAAAGAATTCTATGGCGTTATAATTAATATAGGTGCCTCTAAAAAGTCTACTGTAGGTTATGGATAATACCTTGTATATAAGACCACCATAAATAATAATATGGACATTGATACTATGCAAACTGGGGCCATAAATGTCTAATTTGGCATTGGCTTAACCGTATTAATTAAATTAGTTATAGTTAAGACCCTAATTGGCCTAGTTAACTTCCACGTAGTAAAAGCAGACACCCCTTTTCTACTCTATCTTGCGGACATAAACAGGTTGTAGGTTTACTATAACAATATTACAGACACCCTAATTGGCCTCGCAACTGCCCTAGGAAGCAAGTATATTACCCTACTAATTATACAACAATTTAGACACCCGTTCCTTATATAGGAAGAGACTTTATAAACCTATATTTAGGAATCTTTTAACTATAACCCGTGCTACCTTACTAGTACTGAAATCCACCGCCTGCACCGCCGTTTCGGCTACCTATTAGCTAAAAAGCTGTATAGAGTCCTTAAACGCTTTAGACATAACAATGTTAATAGGAAGGTAACTAACCACCTAACTAAATACTGCTCCTTCTGCCAGAAATACAGATGTTCCCTAGGCCAATTTAAGTTCACTCTTTATAAAGACCTTAATTTTAACCACTTAGTGTATATAGACATTATATACATTAATAGCAGCCTGGTATTATACATAATTAATAAGGTAACCCGCTATTAAGCCGCCTATTAGTTATAAAATATATCCATAAAACACACTTAGGATATTTTATGGACCTGCTGGATTAACATATATATTAGACCCCCTGAGTATATCACCCACAACGCTAGTAGGAACTTTATTAGTAAGGAATTCTAACAGTATACTATGGCCATGGCTATTTTAATAAAAGCTGTCCCAGTTAAAGCGCACTAGTCTATTAGGCTTATTAAGTAAGCTTACCTGGCTCTATAGAGAGCTTACTAGATTATTATAGACAAGTATAAGGACATCTAAAAGGAACTGGCTTTATAGATGGCCGTAAAGGCCGTTAATGACACCACTGGCCCTAACAGACTAGTACCCACCCTCTTGGTTTATGGAGCCTACCTAAGGATGGGCAAACTGGACCCTCCTGCCCCATCCGTTATGGATTAAGCAGCTATAATACGGAAGGCAATGGCTGAAATAGTTAAATTATAGGCCAAATAAACTGTTAATAACGCTCTATACTACCGCAACAGACCTAATACAACCTTAGTATCCAACCTCCCGCTTAATTTGGAAGTCCTTATATAGCGTAAGAGCGGCAATTGGACTGGACCTTATTATTTACTAGCTGTAGAAGATGAAACGTGCTGCGTATAACTTCCTAGCAGACTAACTAGCTTTAGAAGCACATCCATAAAACCCTATTTTTAGTCTAAATACACCTATAACGTCAAACCAGACGAACAGGAAGTACCCGCCAAACTAGATAAACTAGAAGCACCCTTATCTACCCTAGAAGTCCCCCATAAACCCACCAAACCTACCAAACCTGCCGTAAAGCGTAGTTAAGGACGTCCCTAAAAGAACCCTATAATGGAGAATTACTTAACCTCCATAGGCACATCTATAAGGCAACCTCCGCCCGTAGACATATTAGTTCTAATACAGGAAACCCCTTTTATAAACTTATAACGCAAAGAAATTAACGGACTATTTAAAAAGGGCGTCTTTGCGGTTATAACAGAGAGAGACGTTCCGTAAGGCGTCCGTATATTTAACTCGCGCTTTATCAATAAAATTAAGCACCCTAGTACTAATAAAGCCTTTAAAAAATTAAGGCTTGTTATATAAGCTTATAACAACTAGGGAAAGGACTTAGTCCTTATGCAATTGCCTACAATTTAACGGGTTAGTTAACGGATTATACTTGCACTTATACCTAGACTACAGCAAACTAAACCCGTAGCCCTCTACTAATGGGATATCTTATAAGCCTATATGCAGTCTAATACCTACCTAAGTAGGGACATCTTTATACAACTACCCCTTAAACTCAATTTGCTACTAGGAACAATTTTATAGGTTATAAAACCCCTTTACGGAGTGCCAGAAGCTAGAAACCACTGGTTTAAGACGTATTACTAGCATTACATCCGTAAACTTAAGATAGAGCAGTTAACATATAACCCCTGCCTCCTATACACCCCATTAAACAGCCTTAGTATTATTGGACTCTAAACAGACAATACCCTCTTCTTAGCGGACTAGACTTTTATAGATGCTAAAGAGACTAAACTATAAGAAGCTAAGTTCCTGGTAAAGCTATAAGAGCAGTTAACTAAGTAGACTCCAATTAAGTTTAATAGAGGTTTAATTACACAAAAGGGCAACTTAATTTAGCTAACTTAGGAACGCTAAGCTTAAAACCTAAGACTTGTTATAGCAAAGCCTATAGACCTTACTAGTTCCCGCGGAGAGACCCATAAGACTGTAAATATAAAGGACCAATATGTTGCACAGCGTGCAAGAGGCGCCTATATTGCCATAGTCTGTCAACCCAAATCTGCCTATAATTTATCCTTTGCGGCCTAGGTAATAGAACCGCAAAAGGAAAATGTTAAGCAGCTTAATAAACGCATTTAGTGGCAAATTGACAATGCAATAAGAGGACTTACTTTTATGCCACTGGTCCTAAATTCCCTTAGCTTACTAGTATTTACGGACGCCTCCTTTACTAATAATAGGGACCTATCATCACAAATTGGCTTTGTAATTGTATTTATAGACCATAATTAGGATACAAATATACTCTACTAGTCTTTAATTAAATGTAAATAAGTAACCCACAGTATACTAGCTTCTAAGCTATACGTACTAGCTTACGGCTTTAATATAGGAGCTGTAATTAAGTCAACAATCCAGAAGATCCTACAATTGGGGTAATTACCCCTAGTTCTATGCACTGATTTAAAGTCCCTTTATAACTGCATAGTTAAACTAGGTACAACACAGGAGAAGAGGCTTATAGTCAACCTAATATGCTTATATTAGGCCTATAAACGGCGTAAGATTGCAGAGGTTAAATGGATTAGCAGCAGAGACAACCTAGCAGACGCCATAACTAAGGCAAAGCCGTGCCAAGCTCTTAAAACCCTAATTAACATAAATAAGCTTAATCTAAAGGTTATAGAATGGGTGGAACGAGACTAGTAGAGCACTTACGGTTCATTTACGGCTTGTTGGAAGGCCGTACGGTTTATTTTACAGACCGTAAGCAGGACTTACGGCCAACTTAGAGCACCGTTTGGAAGGCAGCCCAGAAGGCACCTCGGGAGGGATTTCCTATGTATTTCTTTTATGTTCTACGGTTCTATTAAAGCAATTACGGGGGCTATATACAAGTGGGTCTATTTTTAAGTGCCGCCAGTGTACGATTACAGCACGTGGTATACCAGACGCGTAGTTACGCGTTTGGTGCACCAACCACTTATATACTAACTAATCAGGGGGGAGGCGCGTCAGTATATATACTACGTAGTCTACCTCAATAGAACGACAGTCACCATCCAAATAAGCATACAATACTATACGTATTTCGTGCCCCTGGATACGACTCACTTGTATCATTAAGTTGATACAAACAGATATAGACAAATTAATTATAAATTAATTATGGATTTTATTGCCTCCTAAATATTTTAAAAAACTATATTCTATATTTCTAGATGCGGAACTTAATAGAAATAAATTAGAAGTTAATAAATAGAAAATAGAAATTAATAAGCTAATAGAATATAAATATAAGAATAATATATAGAAAATAAATATAATAAAAGCTATTGGTAACACAAGGTGATATCACATAGCTACGGTTCGTAGATAGTATGATAATAGTTAATTAATTCTTAATAGGAATAAAGAAAGGGGTAAGGAACTTAAGGTTCCTTACCACGCTAGGGCCACGTTAACACGTGACGGCAATATGCCTCGCGTGACGGCAACTTGCCTTATTCCCAACACTGGCAACTCTTCTTTTTATAGTTACCATCTATATATATACAAACAGACAGGATGCGACAATACTAGATAGTGTACAACAATACCAAACAATATGCAACAATATGTGACAATACAGCAGTTGGCAGAATTTGGCGGATAACGTAAAGACGGGTAGGCCGCTAAGGCGCTAGTAGTAAGCAAGCCAATAGCGATTTTCTATCCTAGGGATAGAAAATCCTAATTGGCTGGTTTAAGTTAGGGTCTATAGAATATTATACTCCTACTCCCTTTTAACCCAACCTTTAACTCATATATATAGAGTGTTTATATTAACAAACGTTTCTAGAGCCTTGTTTAGGTTTGCCTTCATTATTACATCTACTAGATTATCTTAACCATTAATCTATTAAATCTTAAAGAGTTCTTGCCGTTTATAGGATTAATAAAGTGCCATAATATTAATTATAAGGCGCTTCTCCTTATAGTACCAAGCTTAACCAAGCACTTATAGAGGGAGTATAAATCGGTGCATACGATTATAGGGATAACAGGAAGTTTAAGTTAATCTATAATTATCTTTAGGGTAGTTCCAATTGCAATTACCATATTAACTCCGCCGACCATTCTGTATATCTCTGATACTAGAACGCTTTAAGTGACGTATTTACTCTTAGTTAAGCTCTAATAGATAAGATTGCTATAGATTATAAAGTCATTCTCTCTAGTAAATTTATTTGTAATAATGATCTTATATCCTAACTAGGAGCTAAAATCTTTGTTATTTATAAATAATCTATTAATAAATATAAAGAGCTTAGCGGTAGGAAGATTAATAGGCATATAGAGTAGTCCCTAATCGAGATGGTTCATTTACCAGAAAAGACGTTTATTTAAGGCAAGAATATTGTCCTTAGTTGGTTCCTAGTGTTAGGCGGCAACAGAAAGATTAAATAAAGCCTTAGGTTAACAGATAGAAGCAACATAAGCTCTATAAGCGCGTTACTCCATATATCCTTACTTTAGAGAATTAGCGTTAATAACGTTGATCTTCTTACCTTAACCCTTCTAGCATAAAGCAATAGAATCCTTGTTTAGGGAAAGGGTGCATCCATTAAAGAGTAATAGTATTATTAAATCAAGCTTTTCCTTTGGCTTTACTATAAGATTTGCCTTTACTAACTTATCTTCTTTAAGAGCTAAGAATTGGTCGTCTCCTAAGATAATTATATTATTAGTTTATATGCCAACGATTCCAAATGGAGTTCCTATAGTTATAATCAAAAAGCATAGGTTAAATATAGAAGTAGTTATTAAAAGCTTCTCTTTATAGTGCTTGCTATAGGTAGCCCACCAATGGGTTCCTACCTCTGCAATTCCATATAATGGCTTAAGCACAACCATAATTGTATCTTCGGGATATTAGTAACGAATTTACTCTAAAAGGTATACCAATATTAAGCGCTAAAGGTGCGTCTCTAATTGGGTATAGGCCTAAATAATATCTTATAAATAAACCGCCATTCTATTCTTTATTAAGGAGGGAGCTAGTGTAATAATAACTCGCTAACTAGCTCGTTAAATTATAGGAGATTATATAAGAA
>Ga0307507_10002328_pt1 | contig 40331 bp, 6 predicted proteins | sample 7_EM_MG_FD_207223 | JGI IMG/M metagenome (GOLD analysis project Ga0307507, IMG submission 207223) | Populus trichocarpa ectomycorrhiza microbial communities from riparian zone in the Pacific Northwest, United States - 7_EM | ecosystem: Host-associated > Plants > Roots > Unclassified | place...
GGATCGCGGTGCCTAAGTAGGGGGCTGATGAGTCATCATAAGGATGACTAATCAGAGACACAAACAACGACACATAACCACGTAACTTCTGTCCATATATTCCGACAAAGAGGTTTAAACTTTATAGGCTCTACCTACTTTAAATATCTTTATAATTCTAATAAATATATTAGAAACGCGTTATAATATATATAATAGAATATTAACCTATTTAACTCTTGTTTTGGAGTATTTAGTTTTGTTTTATTAATTAAGATTTAATTTTTTTTAAATTATATTTTAAATATATTTGCAATAATTCATACCTATATATTTCCGCTTAAATTTTAGAGTAAAGACCTTACTAAAGAATAGGCAGTATATATCTTTACTAGGGTAAACTTCTTTAAAATATAATTAAATCTAGAGATATTTAAAATATAATTAAATCTAGAGATATTTAAAATATAATTAAATCTAGAGATATTTAAAATATATTAGCAAAACGTTCTATATATATTTAATACTTCTTAACCTTATATAAATATCTCTTGGGTTTCTTTTGCCTTAAATATTAATATAGTATATATACCTATCTATATATAAAGACGGGTATTCTAAAATCGGTATATAATACTTAATAATCTATATTATAAGTAGATTAGTAATAGCTTATACAAAAAAAGTTAGTTCTTTTAGTATCTACTATATTATTATTAATAATTTTATTTATTGCCCGATTTGGTCCCTTCTCTAGGTCTATATAGGCTTCTACCTTCTATTTATAGGAAAAATCTCTAATAAGGGAAAAACCTAGATATAACCTTCTAGCTAGTTTTATTCGCTCCGCCTTCGCCTAGCCTATTTACCTTTTATACTATACTTTTAGGGTATTTTAAAAGGTCTAGGGGGTAGTAGAAGGGTTTAGTAATTTATCTATATACTACCTTTAGCGCGGTATAGGTGTTTAGTTCCCAAAGGGCTAAAAGGGAGTATATCCTCCTATATCCTCCTATTAGATCTTATATACTATCTAGAACTATTAAGGAACTCCTTAACCTATATGCTATTATTCTACTATATATAGGCCCCTACTTATAAAAAGTATTTAGGTAATATTATTTATACCCACCCTAGTAAATAGCTAGTCTTTTACTATGTGGTAGTTACAGAAGATTATTATATAGCATATTAACTATATAGGCTATCTATATATATAGTATAGTATAGTTTTTAGGCAGGTAGCTATATAGCTTAATAGCTAATAGTAAGGTTTAACTACCTACTTATCTAGGCCCTTACCCTAGTTTACGCCTATAGCGATATAACTCTTAGGGTAGACTAGACCCCTTATATCTAGGTAACTCCTATTTACTTCTTTAGCGGACTTTATTAGTGTACTACCCTAGTAAGTAGTCCTGTCTATTAGTATACTATATATATATCTATTCTCTTAAGCCACGTAATAGTCTCTTTAGCTAGGATATAATCCTACCTATTTACTAGGTATACTAAGGGTTAAAGCCTAGCTAAGAAGTAAGGTCCTTAAAGCTAGTAATAGCTACTATATACTACGCTTTATAGGAGGCTAGTAGTAATATAGGGGCGCAATACCCTATATACTGCTAGTTTCTATTTTATATTACCTATAAGGGTCTCCCTATAATATGCTAACTATATCTTATAAAATAGGTTATAGACTAGGTTTTGCTAGGTAACTATAATAGGCTCGCACAAATGCTTCTAAACTAAAGCTTATGGATTGCTACTATACAAGAATACTAAGCTAAGGAGAAGAAGAAGAGGAAATAAGGCTTTAGGGGGTAATATATATACAGTACGGGCGAACTCCGGAGATTACGCCAAGCTAGCTATAGGGGCGGTGCCCTAGCACCGTTATAGTAACCCACTCTACCCTATTCTACTAACTAAGCTTATATTCCCCCCTTTTATAAGCTAGCCTATATTTTTAACTATTAAGTCCTTATCTAACTGGCCTATATTTCCCCTATAGCCTCCCCTATATATATATATAAGGTCGCATATACTATGTTTATTAAGACCCTTCTATAAGTCGCCTATAAGTTAACTATAAGTTAAACTATAATCAAGCCTTGTAGTAGATACTACGGTAGACTTTTTAATAGGCTAGGTATATAGGTAAATAAAAAGTCAATAACGTAAATATAACTAGTAGAGTAGTTGCCTAACAGATTAACTTTAATTGTATTCTAAGATTCACTATAAAGAGAAGAACTATCTAGGTAGGGACTGTGGTTCTTTAAATACACAATCCTACGCCTAAGAAATATACTAAGTACGTTGGTACGTTAGTACGATGGTACGTCCTCCACGTTCCCACATTCCCATGTTCCGAACTGGTCTCGTGACTAGCCACGTGACTCGGCTACCCCTCGTTCTATGGATTGATCGGTTCCAGCGCCTCCCGTACTGTCTTAACCAACCCGTTTATGTCTTCTCTTGGTGGTCGTACTACTGCTAATATAAGGTCCGTAATATAAACGCTATAGGGCCGTTAAAGCCGGCCTGTGTTTCCGCTGTTTAGAGCTTTACCTATATTTCTACCTCGTTAAGCTATCTAGTCGCCGTTACGTCGCTATTATATCGCTATTACATCGCTATTATATCGCTATTACATCGCTATTGTATTACTATCGCTATTAACTAAGTTGCGCATACTACGCCTATTAAGGCCCTCTTCTAAGTTACCTAAGTATACTAGATACTAAATAGGCCCTTAAAGGGGCCTTAATAAGTTCTTCGCGGTGGCCTTAGGGCCTTAATAAGTTTATATAAATCTATAATACGTTAACCTTAACAAGTTCTTATAAAAGGAGGTTCCCTCTACCCTCGCCATATCCCTACGGTCTTAGAGCTAGTGCAAGCCTAAGGGTGTCCTATCATACGCTTAGGGCGCGTTTATATTAACTAGCCAGATAAGGCTAGTTTCGGGCCTAGCTGCGAGCCAGGTAGTTATACGTCGGGCGGTTTTCGTATTTTAGTTTCCCTTAATAGCCCCCCTAGATAGTATAATAGGAGCCTTAAGTGGGGATAGTAGGACTCCTAGTGTTATTAAGGGCGATATACGCGTCGCAGGCTTAGCACTATAGAGTCGTAACACCAGCGCGCTGCGCGCGCTGCGACAGCTTTCCTCTATTACCTCTATACTTAGCTATTATAAGAAATAATTTCCCAATAATGTTTCTACCTGCGGTAACGTAGACGCGCATTATAGGGGTATTTTATCCCTTACTTGGGTATATTGCCTAAGGGCCGCTTAGGGGTAGCCAAGGCCTAGCTAAAGGCTAGGCTTAGTACCTCCTTATAAGCACCTTAGGCTTACAGCCCTTCCCTCCTTATCAGTTCGTCTCTATACTTAGGGTATTACTATACCTACTCTTTACCACGTGCTTTCTACCGCTATATTAATAGCTAAGCTAGATCTAAACCAACTTATTGCCTATAATTAACTCTATATGGAATATAAGGATAATATCTGCGTATACCAGAAGTAAGAGTAAGCTATAAATAATATTAGCAATTATATTATCTGCATAACGTCGGTAGCCTACCTCCCTTTTATTAAAGACCTTGAAATAGCATACAAACGCCTTTAAGAGTTAAAGACTGTACTTACCCCTACTACCTTAGGTTAAAAGCGCGACGTCCTTAATCAATATATGGCTCTTAAAGCCTATAACAAAAAACAAAGTATTGAAAAATGGTTGAATAGCTGGAGGAGCATCTATAAGCTAGTAGAGGAATTGGAGCTTCCAGACGTATAGGGATTTAGGCCCCGCTATAATTTTATATAAGCTATTAAAGCCATCTCTTCTAGTTTCGTAGGAGTACTAGAAGTAGACCTAATTAGAAAAGAACAAAAAGATAAAAAAGCCCTATCTATTATCGATCTGATTAAGGAATTTAAGAAGCACTATTGCATGCAGCAAGCATTATCTACCTTAGCTGCTAATAACTCTGCATTTGCAACCTTTTAAAATAATTCCAATTTAGACTCTAACGGCAATTCCAATTCTAATAGTAATTTAAATTTAAATTTGAGATGGAATAAGGAATGTATATACGGCCTTATACATTGGTTTAACGAATGCTACTATATTGCCGAGTATAAGCGCCCTTAAGGATGGAGACCAAGGGCAGACATCTAGAAGAAAGTAGATGAAGCTATCTTATTATAAGGGTGCGAAGAGGCTTTGGAGAAGATTCGAAGGAACAATATAAATTCTATCTAAATCTAAGGGTATATAGCTTTTGCAGAGTACAAGACGTTGCTTAAAGAAGAGAAAGGAATATAGGAAACTTATAACTAAATATTTAGGGTCTTGGCAGTAGATGCGTGGGTATAAGCCTACGCGGATTTTAATAGGGTTCGACCAAATTCTATTACATTAGTGGAACTTGGTGGAATTTAATTGAGTTAGCGGAATTTAGTAGAATTTAATTAACTTTGGCAGAATTTGGTAGAATTTGATTAACTTAGCAGAACTTGGCAGAATTTGATTAAAGCGTTGGAATTTATCTGTTAAGTGTTTTACTAAGACATTCCTACTATAACTAGGCTAGTCCTATTATAGTACCCCCCCTTTTGACTAAAGGTCTAAATAATTTAATTTTAGTTAAGGCTTATAACCTATTGTATATTATATAATCGCGTTATAAGCGTTATGGTACATTTTAAGTTCTTTTTAATTTCGAGTTTCCTACTATTGTGTTTTGTGTATTTGTGTTAGGTGGCAATTATTTACCTTTATATTATGTCTATCTAGCTAGAGTAGGCCGCGAAGGATGGTCCTTATGGAATTCTTTTACTAAGGAAGGCACGTTGGCCTTAATCTAGTTATAGGTTTCCTAGGTTTATGTTTTATATCCTTTCTACTTAATAAGAAGTTTAAATTGTTTAGATTGAGTTTTCTATTATATATTATTAATTAAGTTAATAAAGTAAGAACCGTTACTATTGTTAATAATTATAGGAGGTAGTGGCGGGATTTTATAAGTTATAGGATTATCTCTTAAAGATTATAGCAAGCTTATATAAAACGTTAGGTGTAATTTTATTTTAGTTGGTAGTTTAAGCTTATAGGTGTATATGCTTAGTTTCTTCTTAATTTAGTATAGGCCCGCGAACTTCTAATTAAGTTTCTTTAAGGGCCGTTAAGTCTTTAAGTTTTGTGTATTTAGGTAGGCTATATTACCTTCCTTAAAGTCCTATGCGGGAGCTTGTTTTTTATTCGCATGCCATTTCTATAATATTTAAGTGTATATTAATTTACTTTATAATAGTTCCGTTAACTGCTTTATTTAATTAGCGAAGTTATGCGCGTTAATTAACTGGATCTGTTTAATTATAGGTTCTGTTATGTTAATATTAGGTTGTAGCTTAAATTTAAGTTAAGGGTCTTGTCCGTAGGTTGCATAAAACGGTATTACGCCTATTAATATGCTTATTATATTATTTGCAGTAAACTTAGTTAAAGGCAGCCATTTTTCCTAGTTGTCTTATAGGTAGAAGTAGTATATTTATAGGTATTATTCTATAATTGTGTTTATAATTTTGGTTTAACTATCTATCTCCGGATAAAATATAGTTAAGAGTTATATTTAAATGCTTAATTGTTTATATAGAGCTTGCTAGAAGTCTAAAACGAACTGGCTTCTATGGTTGGATATTATTAAGTTAGAAAGTCCGTATAGCTTAAAGACGTGCTTAATAAAATATTTGGCTACTAATATTGCATTAATTAAGTCTATGGGAATTATATATTATATTTTTATAAGGCGGTTAATAACTACTATGGTATTTATAAACCTATTACTGTTAGGCAAATTAACTATAAAGTTAATTAAGATGTTGCGCTATCTTTGTATTAGAATTGGTAGCGGTTAAAGTACTCCTTGCTTCTTTATATAAGAGGTCTTTCCACATACATATATTCTATATGCTTAAACGTATTTTTATACATAGTCGTGCATTATAGGCTAGTAGTATACTTATTAAATAATTTTATAAGTCTTTATATAGCCAGGATGCCCTGCTATAGGGGAGTTGTATATAAATTTAAGTATTTTAAATTGTAAAGGTTTGGAGTTTGGAACTACTATCTTCTATTAATAGTATAATTAATTGTTTTGAATTTCGCATTTAGTAAGTGTAATATCCTTATACTATTGTTTTCCTATTTAAATCGCTTTTACTATATCTATTATTTATACATTGTTCTTATATTTGTATTTTATTAGCTTATTAATTTCCATTTCCTATTTATTAACTTCTAATTTATTACTGTTAAGTTCCGTGTCTAGGAATATAGGATATAGTTTTTTGAAATATTTAGGTGGTAATAAGATCTGTAATTAATTTATAATCTAGTTATCTAAAGCGTTTATAGATAGGTTCTATAATTATTATATTAATATATTAGGCTTCTAATTAAGTTTATCTAGTTAGTATATAATCTTAAAGTTAAATTATAACAAATATTCAGCCTAATAAATTTGGCGCTGCGTTAATTGCTTTATAGTTATAAAGTACTATAGGTTCTTATAGTCCGTTAACACGCGTATTAGGAATAACAATTCTTTAAGCTTAGGACACCATTATTTAAAGCATCTAATAATTACAAGTAGTTCCTTATTATATATCTTGTAGTTTAATTTAGTAGGGGCGAGTTTCTAGGAGAGAAAGGCTACTAGATATAGCTCGCCGTTCTTATTATATTGCGATAATACTCCCCTTAGCATATAATTAGACGAGTCTGTTTTAATAATATATTTAAGGTTAGGGTTAAAGTAAGTAAGAATTAGAGTAGTTATAAAGCGATATTTTAAGTTATTAAAAGCTTATTTGTATTTAGCGGTCTATTTAAATTTTATATTCTTCTTTATTAGGTTTACTAACAGCTAAGCAATTTCTAAAAAGTGGTTAATAAATTATTGGTAGAAGTTTGCAAATCCTAGAAATCTTTAAATATTTTATATATTGCTAGGGCTTTCCTAGTTTATAATTATAGTGACTTTCTTAGGGTCTATTTTAATTCTGTTATGGGATATAATTAAGCCTAAATATATAACCTTTAATGTATGGAACTTGTATTTCTTAATGTCGCATTATAAGCCTATATCTTATAGTTGTTTAAGGACTATTTTAATATGTTTTTAATATTTAGAAAGTAAGGATAAGTAGATTAAGATATTATTAATATATATAGTAATAAATATATTAAGGAATTTATAAAGCATATTATTAATATATTACTAAAACGTGCTAGGACCGTTCTTTATGCTAAATGGCATTACTAGGTATTTAAAGAGTCCCTATTATATATAAAAAGCTATATACTTCTTATTTCCTTTATATATATAAATTTTATTAAAGGTGGCAACTATATTAAGCTTTGTAAAGTACCGTGCCTTTACTAAATAGTTAAGCGTTTCTTAAATTAGGGGAATTGGATATTGGTTTTAGATTATAATTGCGTTTAGAGCTTAATAATTAATATAGAATCTTAAGCCTCCTCCTGGCTTTTTAATAAATAGTATAGGTAAGGCGAATAGAGATTAACTAGGGCGAATAAATCCCTTTTCTAGATGCTTATTAAGGTATTATTGTATTATAAGCAGTTCTTCTTATAATATACCATATAGCGGACTAAACTTTGGTGTTGTGCTAGGTTTAAGTTCTATTTTAAAATTATACTTATTGTAACGGCTCGCATAAATGCCTCTGAACCAAAGCTTGTGGATTGCTATCTAATGAAGATACTAAGCTAAGGAGAAGAAAAGAAGGGGGTCACCAGGACTATAGTAAACATATATAAAAGGGCAGCCGCCAAGGCGCTAGCGGTAAGCGAGCCAATCATAGGTTAGCAGAATATGGCAGCAGCATAGTAGAATTTGGTAGGTGACGCGCTCTAGCATCATTACATTACCCCCCCCCTCCTAAAAAAGCCTGCCCTTAGGCGTTGTCCAAGCTCCCTATTATTATTTAAATTATTATAATTATCTAACCCTTCTTTCTAGCATTTAATCTAGTTGTTTAATTTATATAGTAGTCTAGGGAGGTTAGGGTAGGCTAGGTAGAAGTCCCGTAGCTTATAGGGGGAGTACTTAAAATTAGATGTGGGGTACCACTCTAGGTTGTCGTTATGGCCTACTTAGCTTGGATGGTATTTTAAGGCATTATGGACCTTTTTTACTGCTAGGATTTCTTTAACTTCCTATTCTTTGTCCTTAGCAATCTGGATTAGTAGTAGGGGGTTATTATACTATCTAGGTAGTAGATTATCCGCAGCCTTTTATAGCCGGTCCGGAGAGAAGATAGGGTAGATCCTTATTAACTCTAGTAGCTTAACCTTAAAAAAGTGTTCTACCTTTTAAAGAGTCTTATATGGGCCAGCCATTTAGTGGTCTAACTTGTGGCTCGGCCTCTAGGTTTTTTAGTTCTTTATTAATACTTATACCTTATTTCCTACTTAGAAGTCTTCCTTATGATAATATTAGTTTATATCGGACTCCTTTTTTTCTTACGCCTTTCTTATAATTATTTAAGCAGTCTCCTAGGCTCTATGCATTCTCTTAGTAAATGCCCAGGCCTTTTTATAGCTAAGGCGTTCGTGGACCGTAGTGGGTTTAGTAGGCCTATCCCAATTAAAGGACGTTTGTGGTGCATACCTGTAGAGCAGTTTAAATAGGGACATCCCTATACTATTATAGGGGAGTATAAGCTGCGCGTAGTCCATTATAGGCAGTAATTCCGACTAGTTGTCCTAATAGTAGTCTATAAAGGGCCGTAGTCGCTAGTCAAGGTACTGGTTTATAATCTTAGTTTAGCCGTTAGTCTAAGGGTAGAATATAGTAAAGAGCTTAATCTTAATCCTAAGGATACAGTAGAGTTTATTTTAGAAATCTAATATAAACTGGGGGCTATAGTTAGAGATAATTAATTTAGGGGCGCTGTAGAATTAATAGATATTGTTAATATAGAGGCGGGCCATATCCTTCGCAGTTATGGTCTTAAAATAAGGGAGGGAGACGGATTGCTTATATAGTCGGTTGATTACTATAAAGGCTGCATTATAGCCGTGGGCGTCCTTTAGAAATAACTTAAAGTCTATAGTAATATATTGCTAAGGGCGTTCTAGAACTGGTAGCGGTTATAGCTACCCAGGAGTTTGGTCCCTAGGGGCATTTACACGTCTATAGACATAGCAGTTTCTAACAAATTGATCTATATTAGATAGAAGTCCTCGCCAGTAATAACGGGGCGCTAGTAGTTAGTGGGTCTTATCGCAACTAGGGTATACTATAAAGACTTAACAGTAGGCTTCGCGGATTAACTCTGTCTGTAGGTTGTTAATATCTGGAACTATAAGCTATTCTTAGTATAGAAGTAGTCCTTTTTCTATTTCTAAATTAGGGTCCTCTTTTACAGCTTAGTTACGGAGGGCTTTTAGGGAGTTAGCCGTACAGTTTATAGTTAGAATATAGTTAACTAGCCCTATTAGTTTGTCTAAGACTGCTCCCTCTAAGGGTGCTAGCTTATTCCGTTTAGAGTCTAGTTCTTTAAGAATTTATAGGTTAAGCTATTTAGGATAGAGGAGGGCGCGCGTCTAGTATTAGGTCTTTAGCTTATCCTAGGGTCCTACGTCTTGTTCCCTTCGGGTTAGTATATTAGCTTTAGTGTTTTACTTGCTAAAACGATATATAATCATAAAAAAGAATTTGGAGAGTATTTTGGCTTAGTAGGCTTATCGTCTAGTAAGCTGCTTTATAGTTATAAAGTACTCTAGGGCTTTATAATCCGTATATATCTTAATCTAGGAGTTTGTGCCTTTAAGCTCTACGCGCTATTAGGATAATAATTAGATAATAGCTAGCATTTCTTTATTATGTACTTTGTAATTACACTTAGCTAGGTCCATTATTTTAAAGAAAAAGGTAATAGGGTACTATTTGCTATCTAGATATAACTATAATAGAATTTCCGCTATAACTCTATTAAAAGCGTCCGTCTTTAGTATTAATTTAAGGTCTAGGTTATAGTAACAAAGGATTAGAGAAGAGATAAGCCGATCTTTTAACTCTCTAAAGGCTTCTATATAGTTATTATTAAAGACAAAAGGCGTGTCTTTCTAGGTAAGTTATATAAGAGGCGTTGCTATGACTCTAGAGTCACGGATAAATTGGTGGTAGAAATTATAAAAACCTAGAAAGGACTAGATCCCCTTTATAGTATAAGGGGGCTTCTAGTTATAAATTACGTTAACCTTTTTAGGATTAACTTTAATCCCATTTATACTTACTATAAACCTAAGGTACTTTATACGTTTTACCCTAAATTTATATTTCTTAATATTAACTTATAAGCCCGCGTTCCGTAATCTCTCTAGGACCTTCTTAATATAAACTTAGTACTTAAGTTTATTGTCTAAGTCTATAAGGATGTTATCTAGGTATACCGTATAGAATTCATTAAGGTAATTAAAAATAACATTATTTATATACCCTCAGTACATAGCTGGTCCGTTTATTAGTTTAAAAGGAAGAACTTTATATTTATAGAACCTGTAATAGGTATAGAATATTGTTAAATCTTTAAATATAGGGTCTATCCTAATTTGGTAAAAAGCTTGGCGGATATTAAGTTTAGTAAAGATCTTTACCTAGCTTAGACGTGCAAGGGTTTCGTTAATTAAAGGAATAGAATACCGATCCTTTTAAGTAATAGCATTTAGCTTCTGATAGTTAATATAAAAACAAAGGCCTCTACTAGGCTTTTTTATAAATAGGATAGGGGAAGTAAAAGGGGCTTAACTTGGCTTGATAACCCCTTTATTAAGGTTATTAATTAAGTACTACTTTATTGCTTTTAGCTTGTCTGTTAATTGTTAGTAGAGGGGGCTATAGCCTAGCGAGTTATTAGCTTCCAATTAAATCTTATAATTGTATATTTAGTAAGAGGGTAACTTATCTAAATCCGCCCTTAAGAATACGTCCTTATACTTAGCATAGATAGTAGAAAGGAGACGTTTAACTAGTTTCTTATTAGTTTCCTTAATTAGCTTTTCTTCTCTCTCGTTAATAATCCGGTTAATCTTATATAGGCTCATTATAAAGACTTTATTATCCTTCTGGTACATATTAAAGTGGAATGCTATAGCGCTAATTACGGCGATATCTACTACAGGGGGGTTATATAATAATAGGGGCGTGCGTAACCTTAGGGCCCTTTAGGGTATTAGCGTTATTATTACTCCCTTTAACTCCTATCGTATCTTTTAGAGGTTATCCCTTATATCTTATCAGTATATTCTTTTCCACACTAGTTAGATCTACGCGATTTAGATATTATCTATATTACTATCTGTCCCGCTTCCGTATATAGAGTCCTCCTTAAATATAGCGCTTTAAAAAAGGATCTTTATTAGTACGGAGTTCTTTCTAGCTTTGCGGCGGGCGTCTTTTTGGGCGAAGGCTAGGTTATAAGCCTAGATATCCTACTAGTATATAGGGTCAGACTTCGCGGCTAGTGTCTTATGGTCGGTTCGGATTTCTTTAATAAAGGAGGGTAACTTCGGCCTATTCTTCGGCTAGACAAACTGTCTTTATTATATATTTAGCCAAATATTAAAGTAGGACATCTATTTTCGGCTAAGGATTATATTATAGGACCCTAGGTCTAAGATACAGAAGGGGATACTATATTAACGTTGTCTATTAAGGGAGATATATAACTTTAGGATGTAGGTAACTGGCTTACTGGCTTAGCCGTTATAGCCTTTTACCTAGACAGGCTTCTCTAGTAAGGTGGCTTTTATATTTAGAAACTTGGCAACATTAATTATATAGGCAGTATTTATAAAGGCGAAGCCATTTGCTCTAGTGTTAATAAAGGCAGTTAAGTTAACTCTATATTTATTTTAAGATACTATATATGGAACTATAAAGTATTTTCTACCTATTAACTAACTTAGATTAATCTCTTTAAGATTAATAGGATACCCTAGGGGGGAGTCTTTCTCTAGGGTTCTTCTTTTCCTAACTTGTTAGACGTTCCCCCTTCCTCTATCTCCTTAATATCCTTTAGTTTTGGGTAAGACGAGGTAAAGTAACCCTCCTTATCGCAGTTATAGCAAGTAGCTGTGGCAGGGTTAATTGGGGTATTACAATAAATACTAGTTAAGGTTATAGTACGTAGCTAGTTGGGTAAGGCTCGCTGGTGCGTAATTATAACCGCTTTTGGTGTAGTAGTGGTCGTGGCTTATTTTCCTACTCCAGCTCCCATAGGGGTGGTGATAAGCTTTAATTGCTATAGGGTCGCTTCTGCTAATCTAGGTAGGTGTTAATCCGCTTTAGCTCTAAGTCTAACAATAGGTAATAAGCTGTAAGTCTTTTATAGGTTAGCAGGTTGTTTAAAGTTATAGTAATCTTCTCTTATAGCTTAATTGTTAGTTTGTCGTAAAGGTCTAATTAATAGTTTTTAAGGGGGACCTAGCCTTCTCCTATAAGGCGTAAAAATTATGTCTAGAATTCGGCAAAGGGTTAGTTTGGCTTTATTATTAGGCGGTTATAGTTATACTAAGCGTCCCGTACTTTGTTTGGGTTAATATAAATAGCCGCTAGGTGCTATAGCATCTTATTAACAGATATAAATTAAATAGGAAAGTTATCTTCGAACTTAGCTTAAAGGTAACGTTAGGCGTCCCCCATAGTTCGGCTAAAGAGGTAGAGCATTTTGGCCTCTTTAGAGGGGAAATGGTTATGGTTAATTTAGAGTTTTCCTTATACTTAGATTCTCTAGTTCTTAAAGGTAGGGTCTATCCCATTAAATAGTAGTTAAGGGTTAGGAAGCTTAACGGATTTTAATTACTTTATTATTATATCCATACTCCCTAGTATATCACATTTAGTCGAGCGAATGGGTTAACTAAGGCTTTGTAAAGGGGAGGCTGGGCTACTTTATAAGGTAGTAAGGCTTTCTAGGATCTCCTTTAGAGTCTCTTATATACTTTAGGCTTAAAGATAATTAACTTTCTAATTAGCCGCAAGGGCGCGAATCTGTTCGCGTATATCTATAACGTTGTTATTATCTTCAATTTCTAATCCTAATTAGATCTCGTGTTCCTCTTAGGTAAAGGCAGGTCTTTTAAATAAGCTTACTTTAGGTGCCATTGTTAGCTTCCTAGGGTTTATTAGTCTTGTGCGCTTTGGTTTTAATTCTAGGGGTATAGGTCTAGTCCTGCCTAGCTTATAAAGTAGGATATTATTAAGGCCTTTCTAGGCAGTATAAAGTTGTTCTAGTGTCTAAATATAGCGCGTTAACGCGTTGTTACAGACAAAGTTTCTTTTAAGATGTGGGGATATTATTAAGGCCTTCCTAGGCAGTATATAGAGAGCTTAGTATAATATAACGGCTTGTATAAATGCCTCTAAACTAAAGCTTATAGATTGCTATCTAATGAAGATACTAAGCTAAGGAGAAGAAAAGAAGGGGGTTGCTAGGACTATAGTAAACATATATAAAAGGGCAGCCGCCAAGGCGCTAGCGGTAAGCGAGCCAATCGTAGGTTGGTAGAATATGGCAGCAGCATAGCAGAATTTGGCAGGTGACGCGCTCTAGCACTGTTATACTTATCTTAGTACGGGGCTAGTTAATCTATAAATTATTTTTTAAACTTGTTAATTAGATTATGGTACTCTTTAGGTATAAGAGGTTAAGGATTAATATACTATTTTAGTTCTAGTGCTTTCTTAATATCTTCTATAGTTATAGTAAAGATTTTATCTTTTTATCTTTTTACTAACGAGATAAAGGGCGCGACTTATATTATACAAATTTTAAGAGGTTTTAACGTAAGATCTTCGCATTCTTTACTGTAATTAGCAGTTATAGCTTTATTATTTTAATTTAAGGCTTGTGGTAAGGGTAATTTATATTATATTAAATTTAAATAGTTATATGTATATTTATAGGGTAAATGGGTTGTTAAGTAATAACTTTGGCAGTAGGTTGTATAGAACTTTAGTATTTCTTTAACCCAGCTAATTAAAGGGTTGTGTTGTTTTAGCTATCTATATTTAAGTATTATCTTATAATACTTTAAGGGTGTTATAAATAGGGATATATATTTAAGGTGTTTACTTATCCGCAATTTTATAAGAGTATAATGCGTTAGTTTACTATATATTAATGGTTTACCGTTAAAGCCTTATAGGCCTTAGGGCTTATTAAGTTTCTTTAAATTTAGGCGTTAAGTTTTTGTATAGTTTGTATTAATAAAGCCTATGCTAGTGGCTCCGCTATCTATAAGGATTTGTACTTCTTTCTATTTACTAAGTATTTAAATTTTGCTAAGTATATTAAGGGAGTTATATTATATATTAGCACTAGAAGAGCCTAGACACTTATACTCTTCCGCTTTTTATCCTAAGGCGTAACTTGGCCTTAGGATAATTTATTTTCTAAGTTAACTAAAGGTGTAACGGAGCCTTGTAGTAGGAACTACGGTGGACTTATTAATGGGCTAGGTGTGTAGGTAAACAAGAAGTTAACAACGTAATAATAACTGGTGGAGTGGTTACCCAACAGATTAACTCCAATTATATTCTAAGATTTACTATAAGGAGAGAACTATCTATAGTAGGGACTGAGGTCCTTTAAATACACAACCATACTCCTAAGAAATCCTCCTTATACGTAAGGTATGTAAGATATATAAAATATGTGGTTATATACCGCGTACCTGGCGTATACTACGTATAATATTATATGACTCGCTTACCATTCCTTATTATATGGTTCCACCGGTTCTATCCTAGACCATACCTATATTAACTAACTAGCTTCCTCTAACTCCTCTCTAAGTAGTTATAACATTATACTTAAAGCGTCCGTAACACTATCTCCCTCCTCTTTATCTTCGTCCTTAAAGATTCCTAATATCTCCAAGTTGTCCACTAGAGGTATAATATCCATTTAATTAACTTAGTTAATATCTTTACTTATTATACCTAAAGCTTCTTCTTCTTTATAAGCGCAGCGCTATGCCCGCACTATTGCTGCCATACTGTTACTTAGTAAGGTTATGCCATCTCTGTATTCTCATTGCATAAAAGAGGGGCTGGTTTATATTGCATTGGCGAGTCCTTTGTCTCGGCAACCCTTCTCTTATTTAAAGTGCACTAAATTAAATATTTAATTATCCTGCGATGTTTATTCTGTCTTTAATGCTAAGTATACGCGTCCTATAACTCTTAATAGTCTATAAGTTCCCTAAGTAACTTATTATAGGGTCTTATGTTTAATCTGCCGCTGTAAAGCTTAAGTCTAAGTTAGCTGCCGTCCGCGCTAAACTTTACTGGTCTTTAGAGGAGACTGCTCTAGCCCTTAAGGCTTAGTATTGTTCCTTTAAGACTTAACAAGCTACCTTCGCCTAGTTAATCCGTCTTAAGAAGGTTTGTAAGAAGGTTCGTTCTAAGGAGTGGAAACTTATTTAGTAGGGTTTGGACGAGCTAGGTAATAAGAGAGTAACGTCTTCTATAAAGGAAACAACTCTAAGTAATATAGTAGTTGCTCCTCCTAGGTCGCCCTTAAGTAACTTATTCTTTAGCAATCTTTCTTTATTAACGCTGCCTAATCTATTCTCTTTTAATACTTCTATACCTTTCTTATAGCGTTCTCTAGGTTACTTAGTGGTTCCTAGGTAGTCTTACTATAGCCTATCCACTTTACTTTATATTATATTTTATCCTCTACGTCCTTATAACTAATAACCTTTAAAATCTACTATTTGTCTTCCTTTTATCCTCTATATATATCTGCTTTATAGACTAGTGGCTTAATATTCCCGTATGCTAGTTCTAGTATTACAACATACTATATAGGGTAGATTTTTATTTTCTCCGGTAAGTTAAGTCTATATATAACTTCTAAGATTTTTGCCTTAACTATAAATAGTCCTAGTCTAACGTGGTCTAATTTCTTACTTAGTTGTTAACTTTTAAAGTTTTTATATAGTAGCTATACTTTGTTCCCCTCCTTAAGATCTGGTCCCTTAGATCTTCTAGCGTTATAGTACCTTTTTATTCTTTCTTGTACTAATTTAGCTATTTCTTTAAGGTGGTTATAAAGACTTATTAATGTCTCTATTCTTTCTTTAGCTGTGCTATTAGTTTTTTTTTACTTATTGTAGTATTAACGACGTTCTTGGCTTATATCCATAGTTTGCCTTAAAAGGTAACGTGCCTATCCCTTCCTATAGTGTTACGTTGTACGCAAACTATGTAACTGGTAATAATAATACCTAATTGTTTTATATATAATTAATATAGTGCCTTAGATACTGTTCTAGTGTCTAGTTTAGTCTTTCTGTTTAACCGTCTGTCTGCGGGTGGTATGCAGTTGATGTTACTGCTTAAACCCCTTATTCTGCTAAGAATACTTCCTAGAATGCTGCTGTAAATCTTAGATCTCTATCTAATATAATCTTACTTAGTGCTCCGTGCCTTGTGAATACTTCCTTAATATAGATTCTAGCTACGTCTTCTGCGGATACTTCTTCTATACACACTATAAAGTAACCCCACTTAGTTAACTTGTCTACTATTACTAAGATTACGTTATAATCCTATCTAGTAATAGGGCCCTTTAACTTTAGTAACTTAATAATAAAGTCCTATAATATAACCTCCTATAGTCTTTCTGGTATTTTAATAGGTTATAGCCCTCTATATGGCTTATACCTTATTAGTTTATTTCTTTAGTAATCTAGATATTTTTTTATAACTTATTTCGCTAGTCCCTAGATTTTTTAAATAATATAATCCTCTTAAAGTCTTAATACTAAGCCTATAGCTCTGTTGTATCCTTATGTTATTTCTTTATAAAACTCTTTTATAAACTCTTCTACTATTGCCTTTAGAATATAGATTGCTTCTTTATTCTTATACTATTCCGCTTCTAGATCCTTTGCCTATACCTTTAAAAAAATTTATATCTAATTACTCTCTAGTAATTTGTAACCCTAAATTTCTCTAGTTGCTGTAATCTTTAGATGATTATACCTAATTACTTTATCTTAATCTTTTTGTAGTAAAGCCCCTAATGGCTTCTTATCGTTCTATAGTTTAGCCTTTCTATTTAAAGTATCTGCTCTCGTATTAACTGTACCCTTAGTATACTAAATTTTGAAATAATACTCTATAAGCATTTCTGCCTATCTAACCTGTCTTTGGTTTAGTTCCTTTATTATTAAGAATCCCATAAGGTTTTTATGGTCCATTTTAACCATAAATGGTTTCTTAGTGCCCTGTAAGAATGCTCTCTATTCCTTAAGTGCTGTAACCATACCTAATAACTCCTTGTTGTAGATGTTATAGTTTAGTTCTAGTAGTGTTATCTTCTAACTATAATATGCTACTAGATACCATGTGTTCTAGTGCTTCTATAGCAAATATACTCCTAGTGTAAAATCTAATGCATTTATTTCTATAACCGTTTCTAGCTTTAGTTAGTAGATCTTAAGGATTAGTTCCTAGGTAAATAACTTTCTTTACTTACTTCCCTATACCTATAGTTCCTCTTTCTTTATTAGTCTTATAAATAGCTTAATACTCTTTAACTATTATGCTATAAACCTTCTATAGTAGTTGCAAAACCCTAAGAATAACCTTAACTAAGTAACGTTCTCTAGTTTTTACCAACTTACTATAGCTTTAACTTTCTTTAGGTCTATACTAATTTTCCCTAGTTTAATAATAAATCTAATACAATTAGTCTTTCTAGTAAAGAATTCGCATTTCTTAATTGCTACTGGCATCTATTTCTCTTACAGTCTCTATTACGGTGCTGCAATAAAGTAGACTAAATAACTACGTTGTGGTATAAAGAGGAGAAGAGGCGAAAGGGGTATTATATATAAGTAGTAGGGCCATGCGCCAAGGCGCTAGTGGTGGGCTAGCCAACTGTAGAAAATAGTACGAGACAGTATAAAACAGTATGCGATAGGTCAGTGCCGTGACAGTACTCCCTTCCCCTAGAAGGTTTAGTCCCTAAACTAAACAAGTAACTCTAAAATAGAATATTACGGCACTAGTAAACTGCCGTCAGATTACTGTCAGATTGCTATTAAGTAATGGCAAATTGCGGTTATATAGCCAGTGGCTACAGTATTGGTGGAAAACGGTAGATTTGGTAAGCGAAGATGTTAGTTTCGCTTACCGCTTTTTGCTAAGCTAATAACTAGCTAGCTTAACAAATAGCGTTGGTAGAACTCCACACCGCCACCTAAACCGACTAGGTGTGGCGCTCTTGGCAAGAATCTAACTAATTAGACAACTTTAACCGGCGGTTAAAGTTCCCTAAGATCTTAACTTTTCTAAATTATCGTGGTTGTTGTCTATGGCCTTAGTGTGGCGAGTCTCTCTTATTTTATACCTAGTCTAGGGGTCCGGGCTTTTTAGGGTATTATTTATAGAACTTTAGTAGTACGCGCTTATACCCTTTTAGGGACTTCTTGGGTTCCTAGGTTTTCTTATTATAATACTTCCACTTAATATAGTATATTAAGCTATGCTCGTCCCTTTGTTTATTATATACATTAAGAATTTTTTTAAATTCCCACTTGTTTATAATATTGCTATTATTATCTCTTTTAGCTATCCTGCCTGCAATATTATAATATTCCTCTTCATTAATACGTGCTTAGCCAGGGATCTCCTTGGGGAACTAGAGGCGGACTTTTAATATATAAAAAGACTTATTAACGCGAATATGGTCTAGGAGGTCTACTATAATTGCCCCTTTATAGGCAGCTAAGACGGGCTAGGGTCTATCCCAGTTATTATCCTATTTTCTCTTAGGCTAGTTAGTCTTTATATTTTTAAGACTAACTATAACTATATCATCCTTTTTAAATATTATACCTTCGTCCCATTTCGTATTGGCGTTATCTTTATAGTATTGCTAAGAGATATAAGCTAGAGCTTTAAGCTAAGTTAGGATACGCTTAAAGCGGTTAGCAATAGTATTAGCTTATAGGTACTATTTCTTTATATATATAGATAGGGCTAATAGCTAGGGGCCCGCTGGTTTAATGCCTAGATATAGGTTGTAGCCGTAGTTAGTAAAGAACGGTGAGATTTCCATAGTCTTATTAACTTGGTTATTTATGGCAAACTTAGTAAGGGGAAGCCAATTTATCTAATTATCTTAGTTAAAGCTTATAAAAGCACGTAGGTACTTATTTATTACTATGTTAACAATCTTAGTCTAACTATCTATTTTGGGGTGCTATGCGGAACTAGGGTTTAAGGTTACTTTTAGGCGCTAGTTTAGGCGGTGCTAGAAGTTAGAGATAAATAAAGACCCTTTATTGGAAACGATAGTACTTAAGGCGCTGTGTAACTTATAGATAGTATAGGTAAATGCTTTAATAAGCTCCTTAGTGTCTAGGCTGGTAACAGAAATAAAGTATCTTATCTTTATTAGGCGGTCAACAACGACAAAGATATATTTATATGTTTTGCCGTTGCGAAAGCACTTAGGTAGGTTAACGACGTGGTTAATAGAGATATCGGTCTATAGGCGGACTGGTAGTTCTAGTAGTTTTAGGAAACCGGGTAGTGCTAAGCGTGGGGTCTTTATGCAGAAGTAAAGAGCGTAGTCTTTTATAAAGGTAGCTATAAACTATAAAATACCTAGCTAATAATAGGTTTAACTAAGGAGGTCTAGGGTTTTAACGCGACCTAGGTAGCCTATAGGACCTAAACTATACGTATAGTATATAACTTCTAGTTAGAGTTTAGGTAAATTAGGGACAATTACTCGGTTTCTATAGTAGATTAGGCCATCAACAATTAAGTATTTAGATTTATTATAGTGGAGCAACTTCCTAATCTACTTAGGCCAGCGGCGTGCCTTATGGCCTTCCTGTTCTTATAGCACGGCTAATATATCTCTAGCTAGTTCGTTCTTTTTATAGGCATTCTTAATAAGCTCCTTAAGGGGTTTTTTCTTAGGCTTTAGGTTTATTACTGTAATAAAGTCCTTAATGCTCTGGTCTTGGGATTTGCTTAATAGCTTGTCTAGGATAGTAGGGTTGACTTTTTTCGGTAGTAAGACAATGCGGTCTCTGTGTTATAGGCGTTTATTACTAGCGTTAGCAGGTGCTACGCCTAGGAGGCGGCTAAGAGCGTCTAGAATTGTAGCTTTAGTGCTAGGCCTATAGGTAATAATAAAGTTAAACTAAAAGAGGAACTTAGCCTAATGGACTTAGCACTAGTTTAGTTGTTTTATTATTATAAAGGTCTAGAGGTTCTTATAGTCTGTAATAATCTTAAATAGTTACTTAGTTCCTTATAGTTTGGGGCGCCATTCTTCTAGTACTTTTATAATTACTAGGAGCTCCTTATTATATATTTTATAGTTATATTTAGGGGCAGAGTACTTAGCGGAGAAGAACGCGACTGGCTTAAGTTTACTATCTTCGCCAGCCTAGTAGAGCACTCCTTCTAAAGCCTAGTTTAAGGCGTCTATTTCTACTACGGTCTTCTTTATATAGTTATAGTACGCTAAAACCGGTGCTGTAGTAAACGCTATTTTTAAGGTCTAGAACGCCTATACTTAGTTAGGGCTCTATAACCAGTTAATGCTTTTCTTTAGTAGCCTAGTTATAGGCTTAACTACCTTAGAATAGCCTTAGATAAATTGTTAGTAGAAGTTCGCGAAGCTAAGAAATTGCTATAGTTCCTTAACTAATATTAGGTCCTTCTATTTCTATAGGGCCTATACCTTCTTAGGGTCTATAGTTATACTATTAGTTAAGATAATTAAGCTAAGGTATTTCGTTTTTATAGTGTAGAACTTAGACTTATTAATATTAATCTAGAGTCCAGTATTACCAAGTTTCTGGATAATTTTATTTATATATCTTATATGCTTAGCGCGTGTTTTTAAAAAGATAGGGACATTATTAAGGTACGTAGTATAGTAGTTATTGAGGGCGTTATGTAAAATATAGTTAATATAGTTCTAGAATATAGTAGGCGCGTTATAGAGACCAAATAATATAACTAGCATCTTATAGAGTCCAAACTGGGTAATAAATACTATAAGCCACTTATAGCCTTCCGCAATCCAGATCTAGTTAAACGCAGCAATTATATTAAGCTTAGTAAAGTACTTAGCACTATAGAGTGCGTTAAGTGTCTTATAAACTAGTGGCAATAGGTACTAATTTTTAATAGTAACTATGTTTAGGTCTTAGTAGTTATAGTAGATTTATATACCGCCGCTAGGTTTTACTACAAGGAGGAGGGATACGGCGGCTAGTAAGGTTAATTTATAGATAAAACCCTTATTTAGCATCTTGTTAATCCACTTCTTAATATAACTAAGTTTATCAGGTAAGAGTGGTCTATTTTTGTAATATAGGGCCTGCTTTCTAGGTATAATCTTAATTTTATAGTTCTATGGTTAGTAAGGGGGTAGCTTCTCTATGTTTTTAGGGAGGAAGTATTTAATATATTTACAAAACTCTTTTAGTAGGCATTATAAAATATCTCTATAGGTTAATCCTGGTTTGCCTTTTAGAAATTTTTTAATATTGGTGTTAACTATTTTTTGGCATAGAAACTTAGATTTAGTTTTTAGGTTTGTCTTAAGGAAGCTATAAAAATAAGGGGGTAGCGCTTTTTAGGCTTTCTTTATTATATAGTCGCCTTCTACTAGCTGGCGAAAAGACCTTTCTAATAGGTTTGGTACTTCTACTAGGCCTATAGGCAGTTCTTTAAGCAGCTATTAGTGTTCTTCTTATTTAACTAGTTCTACTAGCTCCGCTATATAGATCCTTATCACTTTTATATCTTTTTGTTTATAGAACTAGGTAAAATTAACGGTATGGGTGTATTTAATATTGTCTAGATTGGGGCGTGTCTGGTTCTCTAGTGCTACGGCTAGGCTGGTACGGTTTGGTTAGCCTGGGAGGGCGGAAATGAGGCGGTGGCCCTATACGGTACGCGTGGGAGATAGGTATAAGGTTAGGCGTTATAGGGAGAAGGTCTTAATTACTCTAGTTTCGGTCTTAGCTATAACGCTCTTAGCTATTATACATGCGGTTACATATGCGTATAGTAGATAACTTAAAGTTAGGTGTCTTATTAGCTGTCCTAGGTTAAGTGGGTGTATATAGGGGACTTATAGTTCTAGCAGTATTTGTTTTTTTAGGGATACGGCAGTAGTCTAGTCTTTTAGAATCTCCGCTTTATTTACTGCGTATATTAGCTTACTGGTATTAGGCACTTCTTCTACTATCAGCTAACAGTATCTAAGCGTTGGCTGTGCAATGCGTCCATATAGTGCTACTCAGTTATAGTTAGGGATATGCTATGGGAGATAGTTATAAGTACAGTAATTAGAGTTAAATTTGAGCTCTAGAACGGGGAAGTCTAGTTTTAGGTTATGCTTTTTAAGCTAGCGCATTCTAAGAATTACTAGTGTTAAGGGTAATAACTTTATAATATAGAAAAGCATAGATTCTATATAGTGGCTAATTATTATTTTTGCTATAAAGTAATGGGTAATAAAGCTGGATAGGAGTCTATTAGTAAGGCAGAGTGGTTTTAGGACTAGGAGTCTTTTTATTATAATATTATGCTTTTTTATAAGCGAGTCTTCGTCTGCAAATGCTGGTGCTATACTACTACTATTAATAAGGCTTACTGTTTTAATAAAAGCTTCTAGGAGTAGGTTATGTAGTAAGGAGAGGTAGGTCTAAATAAGAATAGCATTTCTATTATTGTTTACTATTCTAAGGTTAAGTAGTAACTGGCTTAGAATAAGGTCTAACTAATCTAGTAGTATAAATCTAATCCTTTTATTCTCCTCCCTATATAGTTCTAACCCTTAGAGACGACTTAGTCTAAGGATTGGTCTTTTAATAACTAGATTATAGGGCTTAGCTAGTGGCTATAGTCTTAGCTGGTATATCCTAACGTATTAGTCTTTAACGGTGTATATATGCTAGGGGGTACTTTACTAAGGACATAGCCGGTCTTATAATTAGTGGTAATATAGAGCGCTTATCCGTAGTTTGTGTACGGGACTATTAGCTAGGGCTGTATTGGGGAAGGAAATTGTAGGGGTAGGTCTCTGTATCTAAACCCACGTTACCGTCCACGGTTATTGTTTTAATTACTATCCCCTCTGCTAAAGAATCCGCCGCGGCTAGGAGGGGGTTGGCGTGGTAGCATTGGGAGGGGATTTAGGTTTATCTTAGGGTTATAAGCATCTTTTTAGTAGCTGGGTTGACTATATGCTATACAGAGTCTGTTATCTATGCAATGTCTTTAGACGTTATTAGGGAGGCTACTACTACTACCGCTAAATTTAACGGCGTTAAGGTCTATTGGGTTATTCTATGGTGCTAGTGCTAAGGTATTATTATTAGGTAATATAGGTTAATATCCACCAGTGATATTTAGCTTAGCGGCATTTAGCTTAGTATGGTGGGTATAGTTCTATAGGTTATAAGTAAATATATCCATTTACTTGCTCTAGCCCTTATAGTTAGCATTATTAATCTTGCGGCTAAGGGTAAGGGCTAGGTCCTTTATCTTAGGGGAAGTATTCTTTCTAAGTAAATCTACCTTTTATTCCTTAGTCTTGTTTGCTTTAATTATTAACTTATTAAGCTCTGCTTTCTAGGACTAGTAGTTACGCTTACCTTAATATAAAGTATCTAACTTATTTTTAGCCGCTTGGGTTATATCTATAGTCTTATAGTGTCTTCTTATATATATAAATATAGAGTTTCGGTTAGAAAAGGTCTATTTACTTAGGTTATTTAGGTATATGCGTGGCATATTAAGGCTATATTTAATATAGTTATAGGCCTTATCTATTAGCATGTCTGATATATAGAGGACTTTATCTATTAGGGTCTTAAAGCACTTTATATCCCTTTAGAAAACGCCTTAAATCTTTATTTCCTATATTTTAAATTTTTCTTACTTTTTAATTAGTAATCCCTTACCGTTAAATAGGGTTGGATTTTTTACTTTATGCTTTTTTCTATAGGGCTTAGCTAGAAGAGGGGAGCTAGTTATAGGGTTTGTATTCTTATTGGCAATAGCCTAGGTAAGTATAGCGATCTAAGAGCTTAGGCTTTATATAGTCTTAGTATATACAAAAGCTTACTGTTTGTATTGTTTAACACGCAGTTTAAGTGTCTCAAGGGAGTTAATTCTATACTGAGCTTTTTTAAGTTAGGATATTATAGTTTAACCTTTATTATAGACGACTTAGAGACCGCTCTTAATGCTAGTTAAAAAGGTTGTATATATAGAGAGGTGCTGGAAGGTTCCTGCCATATTAAGGTCCTTAGGGTACTCCGGACTACTCCTAATTGCCTAGGCAATGTGGGTATAAGGGGTATTAAAGAGGTAGGCAAGCGCTTCGCGTGTGTTTATTAATGGGGTATTATTTATGTTTTGGTCGCCTATTTTAAGGGATCTAGGTAGGGTAATTAAAATCTTATAAGGCTAACTGTAATACTAAGATTATTAAGACTGTCTGGGACTATACTAAGACTATACTGAGGCTATGCTAAGACTGTAGTATGGTGTTATTGGTTGCGCTGGGTTGCGATTATACTGGGAAAAACGGAGACTATAGATAGAGGCGGTAGACTAGGAGGGCAAAGATCGCGACGGGGCGCAAAAGGAGATACCATAAACTGTTATGGTGCTGCAATAAAGTAAACTAAATAACTACGTTGTAGTATAAAGAGGAGAAGAGGCGAAAGGGGTATTGTATACAAGTAGTAGGGCTAGGCGCCAAGGCGCTAGTGGTGGGCCAGCCAACCGTAGGAAATAGTACGAGACAGTATAAAACAGTATGCGATAGGTCAGTGCCGTAACAGTCTCTTTAAGACCCACTTAACGTGTTCTCTATGTTCCTCCTTACTTATTAAATAGATAATAATATCGTTAAGATATACTATAATAAATTTATCTAGGTGTTCTCCTAATACGCTATTAATTCGTTTCTAGAATATTGCTAGTACGTTTATAAGCCTGAACTGCATAACTAATAGCTTATATAGTTCTTCCTTTGACCTAAAGGCTGCCTTCTATTTATTACCTTCCTTAATTCTAATTTAATGGTACGCCTACCTTAAGTCTATTTTTATAAAGATTCTCACATTGCCTATCCAGTCTTAGATTTCGCTAATTAAGGGTAAAGGATACCTATCCTTTCTAGTAATGCCGTTTAACTATCTATAGTTAATACATATCCTAAGTTTTCCGTTTTTCTTTAGGATAAACAGTACTGGATATCCTGCTAATGACTATAATAGTCTAATATATCCCTTTTATAAGTTCTCCTAGATAAACTCCTTAAGCGCTACTAACTCGGTTTTAGTAAGCTTATAAATTAGAAAGAACTTTAGACTAGTTCTTGGCTTTAATTCTATTTTATAGTCCTATACTATATACTCTAACAGCTTTTCACTTTTTAGTAACTATAACCTTTTGCCATACTTATGGTATCTCTTTAGTACGTAACTTAAGCCTTACTTAGTCTCCTTGTAAGTTGCTCCTACTTAGTACCATATCAACTTAATTTGCTGTCGCATCTTACGTTATTAAGTATCCCTAATATTAACCTAACCTATAACCTAATTAATCCTTAGATTATATTCCTATAATTAAGGTATTCCTAGTATTGCCTTATCCTTTCCTAATAGTAGGATATTAAAAGACATCTTAACTTATCTCCCTTTAATAGTTAACTAAATAGGTCCTATTTTAAGATTAATAATGCCTCCTCTATAGGCTATCTAATCTCCTAAGATTGTTATTAGTAGATATAGGTATTTTTTTTATCTATATAGTAACCCCATCCTCTCCACTACTACTAGTAATATATGGTTCCTTATTGCTCTACTGTCTATTAATGCTTTAAACTATTAATCTTGCCACTTAACTTATAGGTTTAGGTATTAACCTTAAATTCCTTTAAGGGTTTAAGGCTCTATTACTAGTTCCCTTTAGTTCTATAGGCCTCCCCCTTTCCTAACTGTTGGCTGCTAGATCTTATTTATACTTAGTCCATCTTAGGCCAATACTTAGTTTACTTCTTTTCCTCTATATACTATAGATAAGTATTCTCCAAATAATTCCACCACCATTATCTATTTAGGTATTCTTCTATAAGGAATCTTTCTGGTTAAAGTATTAGGTCCCTTTAACTCTATACTTCTACTAGGTGCTATCTATATATATACTTAGTATCTCTATACTTTTTTTTGTCTAGTGCCCAATATATCCTTATTAGGTACTTTTAAGCTTTATCTTTTAGTACTCTATATATGTTACACGCGTCATTTATATAAGCTATCTATAATAGTATATAATACGCTAAGTAACCTAGGCTAACTCTTAGTTTATCTTTATTCTTAAGTTTAAACCTCTATCTGGCTAATCTAACTGTCGGCCTCTTATTTACAGGTACTAAGATTTATTATTCACTTCTCTAGTCCCCAGATCCTTCTTCTAGGTTCCTTAACGTTATAATTAACACTCCTTTAATATAACTTATGCGTTTTTCCGTAATAGGTTAGTCTTAGATAACCTTTTTGTCTAGCTATATATAGAAATCTTCCTATTTATTATTATATTGTTGCCTATACCACTTTCTATACAACTAGTTTAGTATATATGGTCTATTTATAAGAAAGTATCCTATTATTGCCGCGTTATAATATCCTTTAGTATATCTTTCTTTAAATCTAGTTGGAATCCCTAGATCCTCTTTTTGTTCTAGTTTATTTAACCACTTTACTCTAGGCGTCCCTATCTTAGGCCTATTAGTAACTCTTTATATAGGTACTCTGTCCCTTATATAACCTAATATAGCTAATCTCTTATCTAGCTTCTATTCTTACTATGCGATAATTCTTTGCCTAAACTTATCTATAGTTTCTTATTTTCTGCGTCTTGTAGCTGGATCCTTAAAGTCATCTTACTTCTTAATCTTGGTATTAACTTTTTAATCTTTAGGCTAAATACCACATTTACCTAAAATTAACGTTCTTATTTATTCCCCAAACTTATAGTTCTTAAACTTGCGTCCTATACTCATTCGTTTATCTTTAAACTAAGTTACTGCCCTTTCCTATTAGTTTTCGTCCATGGTAGGTCCTTAGGTGTATTTTATCTTGTCTTAAGAATTTTAAGTGTCTTTTATCTCTTCTTAAGAATCTTAAGCCTATAGCCTTTTACCTTTTCTAAGTAGTAAGCTAGCACCAGCAGTCGCCTGCTTACTTAATCCTTCTTAGATATTGCTCCTTCCATCTTATAAAGCAATGGATTCCGTATCTAACGGTATTATAATACCCGTTACTAATCCGCGTTTTATAGTAGTTTTAGTCTCTGCTTCTATTGCGTTATTAAGGTTTAAGCGCTCCTAGTTAGCCTCCTTTTTCTCCTTATTGCTATTAATTAATAAGTACTCTAACTCTATTATTATGGTTACTAATCTTTATCCACACGTTACTATAATATCTTAATTTAGCTTATAGAGTTAATCTTGTTCTTTATCTAACTTTTTAGTTCCTTTAAGTCCTCTTAACTCTGGCTCTTGTGGCCAATAGCTTACACCATACTTAGCGTCCTTATAAATTTGGTATGCGTTATTATAACAAAACGCAAAGTGTTTAATTAAATACTCCTTGGTCCCGCGTAATATACTAGTATCTATAATATTATACTCTAACGACCTAGTGCCCTTTACTGCGTGGTTACTCTGACCACCTTTATAGTCTCTGGCATAGTGACCCTTTTTTCCGCAATTTATATAAGCTCATTTTTTAAACTATTCTTCTTATTATAGATTCCGCCTAAACGTCTTCTACTATTAAGATCCCTAGTTTAGCCTCTGCTCCTTAGTCCTATAATTACTTAATTCTTAACCTTTAGGTTTCCATAGTTTCTTACTCCATTATTTAGATTCTTTAGTACTGCTTAGGTCCATTAGCTCTCCGCCGTTCTATAGTTTCTAACTTTAGCTTTATTAATGCGTGCCCTGCGCCTTATATAACTATAAAACTCTATCTTGCCCTTTTTTAGCTTGTTCCCTTTAATAGATCCTATTATTAATCTTTATTAATTAATCTATTAACTCTCTTAGAGTATCCGCATCTTTTATTCGGATAATTACGTCCTAGACTTTAGCCTTAAGTCCTTATTTATACTATACTATAAGCGCCTTATTATTCCACTTAACCTATATTATAAGTATCTAAAACTATGTTATATACTTAATTGCTAAAGTTTACTATACTAAGTTTTAAAGCTTCTATTCTGCTATGGTTGCTACTTCTATGTCTTTAAATATCTATATTAGTTTTTCTACAAATCTATTCTAACTGGTAAATATATACTATACTTCTTAGTTAACAGTTGTTATTCTATTAACTTAGATCTTAGTAAGGTAAGATTTAAACCACTTAAGTACTCTTCCTGTTAGGAACAATCCTATATACGCCACTTAGTCCATAGGTATTGCTAACTTTGCTCCCTCTTATATAACCTTAAAGTGTATTTATATTAGAAATCCTTTAAGCTTTAACTTCTCTCCTAAGAATCGCTTAATAGAGGGTAACTTAACCTTAGCCGCTCCTATTATTATCTATTAATTAATTAACTATTTCTTATAACTAACCCGTTATAACTAGCTGCGAATTAGTGTCCCCTATGCTAGTATCTCCTCCTAACCCTAAGGTTGTAGCTGCCATAGACTAGGTTGTAACTAGTGCTTTAGGTAGCATATTATTTAACTTTATTAATACCGTAACTAGGTAGTAAATATATAACGGAGCCTTATAGTAGGAACTATAGTGGACTTATTAATGGGCTAGGTATATAGGTAAACAAGAAGTTAACAACGTAATAATAACTAGTAGAGTAGTTGCCTAATAGATTAACTCCAATTATATTCTAAGATTTACTATAAGGAGAGAACTATCTACAGTAGGGACTAAGGTCCTTTAAATATATAACCGTACTCCTAAGAAATCCTCCTTGTACGTAAGGTACGTGAGATACGTAAGATATATGGTTATATACCGCGTACCCGGCGTATACTACGTACAACATTATGTGACTCGCTTACTATTCCTCGTCACATAGTTCCACCGGTTCCATCCTGGACCGTGCCTATATTAACCAACTAGCTTCCTCCGACTCCTCTCCAAGTAGTCATAACATTGTACTTAAAGCGTCCGTAATAAAAGGTGAGGTGCTTTATAACGTCTAAGTACAATTTATAGAGCGGATATGATTTAAGGAATAGGAGGAACTACAGCGGACCTTTTTAAAGGGGTAAGTTTGGTAATGCTTTTAAATATGTCCTTTTTTACTATATCTAAAGCATTCTCTATTTGTGGCTTAAGTTTTTCGTTTGTTGGTTCCTAAGGGTATATAGAATTGGGTGGCATTAAGGTCTATAGGGTTATGCGTAGGGCTTTTAGGTCTTGGAAAAGGATCACGCCTTAAAGTATATACTGGTTTTGTGGAGTTTTGAACGTAAAGTATAGTTAACTTTAGAGAATAAGTCTATTTGTTATATTAAAGGTCTTTATTAATTCGTTAATATATTATAGCAAATTTGGATAGGTTTTTTTAGCAGTTTTCTACCTACTAATTAGGCTCTAATTTTATCCAAAATAGCTTATTAAAGGGCAGTGACTCTAGCGGCTTTATTCTAATCTAGCTTGCTAATAAGGCCTAAAAATTCTAAAAAGAAGCTGGTAAAGTCTTAGTTCCATTATTATAGGTTTTTAAGTTTGGTAATAGCTATATATTTACAGCTGGCGTTATTATACATTTGTTCTAGTAGAGAGATAAAGGTTTTAAAATTAATAAAAGTGCTATTGCGGAAGAATGGATTTATGGTTTATGTAGCGTCCTTGCTTAAATAAGACATTCTATAGCTAACCTTGCTAGCCTTAGTAGGGTATTAATTATAGTTTGTTAAAAGTTTAAGATGGAGCTTGGTTATAAAGGGATATAGGTTATTTTAGTTTCTATTAAATATTAGAGGGTTAGGGAGCTTTTTAGATTTTATAGTAAGTACTAGGTTTGCTATAGGTATAGGTTAAGCTACCGTTACTAATTTAATGTTCGCATTTAATGGGTTAGGTTTAGGTACCATTATTTTAATCTTATTTATAGGTGTTGCTATTAGGGTCTATAACGTAAATGCTTTAATATTATGGAGTTCTTTATAGAGTGCTTCTATTAATTGCTGGTGCTAGGCTTTTAGTATAGCCTGCTACTAAGCTAAGGCATCTATAAAGGACTGTTATATTATATTTAACTGTTCTCTAACTAGGGTTATAATACTTATAGTTATTAAAAGGGATTTAGGTTTATTTACTATTTTAATAGTAGTTATTTTAACGTAACGTAGTATAAGGGCGCGAAGAGGCTTTAGGGAAGATTTAAAGGAATAATATAAATTCTATCTAAATCTAAGGGTATATAGCTCTTGTAGAGTATAAGACGTTGCGTAAAGAAGAGAAAGGAATATAGGAAACTTGTAACTAAATATTTAGGGTCTTAGCAGTAGACGCGTGGGCATAAGCCCACGCGGATTTTAATAGGGTTTAACTAAATTCCATTACATTAGTGGAACTTAGTGGAATTTAATTAAGTTGGCAGAATTTGGCAGAATTTGGCAGAATTTAATTGACTTGGCAGAACTTGGCAGAATTTAATTAAAGTGTTGGAATTTATCTGTTGAGTGTTTTACCAAGACATTCCTACTGTAACTGGGCTAGTCCTGTTACACTTATCTATACCTTGGATTAAACGCATTATTAACTAAATTTAAAAAAGAGAATAGGAAGTAAAAGAGAACAATTAAAACATAGAATTTACAATTAATTTTAATTCTAAAACCCCAGCTTCTACTAAACCGACTAGCTATGCTGCTGTGTTTAGTACTAGTTAAATTCCTTTTAAACTCTAAAATACCTAGATACTTAACCCTAGCGTAGATACCCACGTCTGTAATAATAAAGAAGACTTTACCTTCTTATACCTAGCAGTAAAAGACGACTACCTAATTGCTAGCGGAAATTTTTAAAAAATATAAGCTTACGGATTAGTAACTATTACTATTAATACACCTACTAAGAAGTTAAAAATGAAGCTATCCTATATAGCACTAGCACCTACCTTTTTTATAAATATCGTAGCACTCTTAAGAGCTACTAATAATGATATCCATTTTAACTTAGGACGAAATGCGCTATACCGTCTAGCAACTGGCGAAATAGTCTACTATGCGAAATGACTAGGGGGCTACTAGGCACTAATGCACAGAGAGCCTAAAAATACCCTAGACTTAATAACTTAATTAACCTTCTTAATAGGAAGATTTTAGCTAAGCTAAATAGCCTATAAACTAATCGGAGCTACAGCTATAAGATGGTATAAAATTCTCGGCTATATAGGACCTAATGCTATTACGCAGCTTCCTAAGCATGTTATTGGCGTAGAGCTAACCAAATTTGAAACTAATGAACGAGCACCGCTTAAATTTAAATGTGAAGTTTATTTATTAGTAAAGTATATATAGCAGATCTCTTAAAGATAAGAACACGAATTTCTAGCCACTTGACCATTTAAATGGCTAGTATTTAATATTATCTACCTTAGAGTACCAGGGTATAATGGCGATAGATATGTTATGCATTTCTATTACACATATTCCAAATTTAACTTTATATTTACCTCTAAGAATAAGGACAAAGCTACTGTCCTATCTACTATTCGCAAGACTCACTAATTAATTAAAATATAATTCTATTAAGATGTTATCTTCTTCTAGAGTAATAATAAATAAGTATTTAGATATATAGTGTGTAAATAAAGGCATTACCTTTAAATGCTAAGCACTATATACTAAAGAATAAAATAGTGGAGCAGAATAATCTAGACAAACCCTTATAGAATAATTAAGATCTATATAGCTAGAAGCATTCTTATCCCTATCTCTAAGACTAGAGGCTTTCCTTACTACTGGCTATACACTTAATCAAACACCAAATAAGCAACTAGGGTAGAAAACTCTGTATAAGGTCGCCTATGGCAAGTTACTATTACTTACCTATATGTACGAATACGGTTATAAGACCTATATGCTGAATAAATAAGTTAGAAAGGGAGACAAGCTAGCTCCTTATATATTAATTAGGCACCTATTTGGCTATAATTTAATAAATATCTATTGAATCTGGATTTTAAGCCTTTACAAAGTCATTTGAACTAGAGACGTTATATTTAATAAGACCTCGTTCTATAACCCTAAGGGTTAGAACATTAACTACCTACTAAGGAAAGTATTAGAAGATACTATCCAGACAATTAGTCTACTAGAACCTCTCTATAAGGACAAATCTAAAGACAAATCTATCTTACATAGACCTACCTTAAATGTAGATTAAATGACTATATTAAGCGACTTAGCAGAGCTTTTTATAAAGGACATTAAACAGCTACCAACTCCTAGTAGAACGGTATCTCTAGATTTACTAGAAGCAAACACCACACTAGGAGGACTTTAAGACGATATCTTGGATATAATTAAAATAGGTTTTACCTAGTTAAGCAGTTTAGCAGAACCGTTAAATACAGCTCTATGAGCTAATAAGGTCTTAGCCAATCCTTCTGCCAACCTTATCCTACTAGAAGGTTCCAAATAAATTCAACGTTAAGTATATGCAACAGCACTAGCCAATCTATCTACCCTATTTGGTTACTATGCTGGCTTTGCCATAGGACTAGTAAAGGACGTCAACCGAACTGGATCCTTATCTCTATATTGGGACAATCTTCCTCCTAAACTAAGGAACCTTAAAGAGCTAAGAAAGCACCCTTTAACTACTGGCTTTTAAAAGGCCATAAAAAAAGAATATAATGACCTAAAATGCTGAGGGATATTCGAGACTGTATTAAAAGAAGAAGTATATAACGAGTAAATCCTTCCACTGAAATGGGTCTTTAAATACAAGTTTAATAGCAACGGCTACCTTTAAAAGCTAAAAGCTTGACTATACGTCCGCGGAGACCTATAGATTACCAAAGAGGAGACCTATATAGTAACCCTAGCTGCTCGAATATTCCGTGCCCTTATGGCTATAGCAGCCGCATTTGTCTTAGAGATTTAATAGTATAACGCTATAAGCGTATTTACAAATATAAGACTAGATAAGCCAGTCTACTATTACTGCCTAAAAGGCTTTAATTAAAACGGATATATCCTAAAGCTACTTATGGCGCTATATGGATTAAAAGTCTTACCACTGTTTTAGTATAAAGAGCTTACCAGTACACTGGCTAAATTTGGATTAAAGCCTATCTTAGGTATAAACTGTCTTTACACTAATAGATGACTTATTGTCTTCTTCTATGTAGACAATATTGCCGTTCTATATGCCAAAAAGGACCTTTAAAGACTAGAAGAATTTAAAGCTAAACTTCTATATTAATACGAGATCCGTGTACTAGGAGATCTATAATAGTTCCTAGGAATTTAAATCGAACAAGATTATGTAAGTAGAAAGCTCTGGCTCTGCTAAGATTCCTATATTAAAAAGATAGCTAGTTGATTTAATATCTAACCAGAAAGGTTCCCTAAAACACTACTACCTAATAAACTAATTCCGTCCGAGCAGTAGACGAACTCTTAAAGAACACTAGCCTATTAGCAACGAGTTGGTTCCCTTACGCACCTTGCCGTATTTAGAAGACCTAATATTACGAAGACATATTCTAAACTGGCCGAATTCCTTATTAATCTAAATTAAAAGCACCTTGACGCATTAAACCAAGCTATTGCCTATTGCCTTAGAACAAAATCTATAGCTATTAAATACTCTAGCGAAGTATTTAGAGCATACGTCTACTTTAGAAACCCTAAAGGAGAAGATGTCACCATTTACGGAGTATCTGACGCAGCATTTGCGGACTATAAAGAGACTAGACGGAGCTCTTAAGGATACCTATTTATCCTGCTTAGAGGACTAATTGATTAGAAGGTAACCCTATAATAATTAGTAACTCGCCTAACTACCAAAGCGGAGCTTCTCTCCCTATCTATTGCCGCTATTGAGATTATCTAGCAACAGCGTTTCTTTAAGGCAATTGGCTTTAATTTAGAACGTAAATTTACCCTACTATGCGACAATATATAGACGATACGACTCCTAAGACAGGATATACCAAAGCTTAACACTAAGCTACGACATATTGACGTCTATTAGGACTGGCTTAGATAGGAAGTCTAAGACAAGATGCCTGCCGACGGTCTTACTAAGATCCTACCCCGTTAAAGGCACGAGGCATAGGTAAAGCAATTAAATTTAGTGGACATTTAATACTAGATCACTGCTACAACTAATAAAAACTCTTAAGTATTACCCTATACTACTCTAAAAGTTATATCTAAATTTCCTATTTTGGTATAGCTTCTATCTTCATTTTATTTTCTATAGCTTTAACTACACCGTCAAATCTGGGGGGGTGTGTAACAGTTTACTAGCACTACGCTGAGATACAAGATCGTCGCCTAAAAGGCTCTGAGACAGGATCTACCCTACCCTCGTATGTCTCGGATATGGTCGGATATTAAGTCATAGACTTTGGAGTTCGGGGTCTACTTTTATGTATTTAGTTTACTTGATTTCCATAGATTTAGAATTAAGTCGCTTATTTAATTCTCCCACACTGCACTGTTACAAGTATACCTACTCTTATAGTATACGCGGTCGTCTTAGATAAAAATAGAGGATTGTAAAATATAAAATTACTTAAAGGCGAAGCCCTCGGCTTACTGCCAACTACTACCTAAAAGAGTATAGAATTGGTTTAAATATAAGGCATATTGCCCAGGTATATGGTAGGGAGTAGGTAAGCTAAGTATAAGTTATAAGAGAGTTAATAGAAGAGGACGATATGGTAAAGAGTAAGTATAGCAATACTCTAGTATAGAGACGAACTAATAAGGAGGGAAGAGCTATAGGCCTAAGGAGTTTATAAGAAGGTGCTAAGGACTAGCTAAAGGCTAGCCTTGGCAGCTCCTAAGAGCCCCTAGGCATGCACCTAAATAAGGGGCTAAAAGATCCCTTATACCCTTGCCTTTTATAAATATAGTATTAGGTAAAACCTAAGCAGATAGTTATATAGCTATAAGACATAGGCGACTCGCATACAACTTGCCTATAAGGTATGTGCCTTATATATACTTAGGGAAAACCCTTTCTTATTTCGCATCTTAGACTCCTTCTTTCCCTTAAGGATTTGTCTATCTATATAATACACCCTATTATTCCATTATTAAGCTCCCTATCTATATCCTCACCTTATATATAAAAAATTTTTAAAAATCTTCTTACTTTACGATTTACTTTATAGTTAAAAGAAGTCCCCCTAGCCTCCTTCTATAGCCTTTAAAACGAATTTAAGGCCTAAATAGCATGGCTATAGAATATCTATAAGGCCTAGCGTCCGAAGAATACTATAAAGGCATATAAGCCAAAGTAGAAAAAGTAGAAAGACTAGTATATAAGACTAAAAGGTAGTATAAACGGTACCTAGGTTATAGAAGATAAGCTTTACCTATTTCTAGAGTAGTAAGTTATTAACTCGGAATTATAGGCCGCTAACTATTAAAAACGTAAGTTAAAACGGAAAAATATATAAAAAGATAATAAGTAGGTAAAGAAGGGGTAAAAGATAAAAGGGTAGTTAGGGGGGAAGGTAGCTATAGGGGTAGCTATAGGGGCAGATATAGGGGCAGCGGTAACTATAGGGGAGAAAGCTATAAAGAATAAAAAAGGGGAGATATAAAATAAGAAGACTTTAAACGCCCTATTTAATTAGATAGTTTAATACTTAGGGTACGTTCGGTTGCAAATCAGCTCCATATCATATTTGTTCAATCCGTGCGCCTTTTAGTGTCGTCCGTTTTGTAATTAGTAGCGGCTACTACCGCGGCCCATTTGAATCTGTAATTGAGTCGATCGTTCGGTAGCCTCCATATGAGGCTCCAGATTTGGCTTCGCACAATCCGGATTGACGTCGGTGAGCGATTTGAGTGAGCCCTCTCTGCCACCAGGCCTCTATCGCGACTCCCTACTTTGGTGTAGTAATGGAGCCTCCTCCTCGACCAACGCCCCCTCTGCGATCAACGCTTGCTACACCTTCGCTCACCTCCCGTAGGAGCCGTAGCAGAGCTACAGCAACGCCCGCAACGCCCATATATCAGTATGCTGAGTACGGACGCCCCCCAGAAACAAGCTCATCGCAATTATGAAGGTCAAGGTAATAACATCAGATAAGGCTTGCAAATGCGACAGCAGTATCGCGGTTGGGGTGTGTGGAGTCGCCATATCACAAGAAGTCGTTACTTTGGCGCGTATATGAGAGCTCAGATTAATATGGAATATGGAACAGAGGCTTGAGGGCAGCATATAGAAACGGTGCCAAGAACCTCATTTTAACTACCGTATATAGTATAGCTTGCAAATTTGACGCGCTTACTGATATGGCGGAGCTCCATATTTAAAAGTCGTCAGATTTACCGAACGACAGCCTCATATTCAGATTTGAGCTCCATATCGGTTAAATATGGAGCCTCCATATTGAATATGAAGCTGCAACCGAACGGCCCCTTAGTTATAAATAGTTACGTCTCTATTATTACCAAGCTTTATATATGGTAGTTAGAAGGTAAAGCCTTACTGCCGCTATAGGGGGCGAAACTCTTAGCAGTACTAGATAGTGTCCGCCATAATAAGGACTAGATTTAAGGCGTTAACTTTATTAATTAAGGCCTATTTATAATTACTAGCGGCTATAACGTTAAAGGGCTTAAAAAGGTAATTACTTAGTACTAGAAAACGGGCTCTAAAATACTAGGTTTAGTTAAGTCTTACCTTTAAACTATGGCCGAGTATTTATTAGGTTTATATATTACTACTACTACTATATACTCTATCTAGTTAATATAGCTACCGTTTTCTAACCCATTTCTTAGGCTATACTATTATTACCTAAGGTAAAAGTAAACGGGATATTTATCTTACTAACCTTATTCTTATTAAACTAGAAAATAAAGGACCTAAACTAGATAAGTTAGCGCTGTATATAGTTATATTAATAAGATAGAGGGAGTAAAATTAGTATAGTAAGGTTAAGTATATAGGCTATATACGGAACGCCAACTCTATTCTCTACCCTCTTTCTATAATAGCCTTCTACTTCTTTAACCGCTAGGGTAAAAACGGTACTAAAAGCTTTCTATTCTTTTAGTAGCTAAAGAACTACTATAACCTATATATCTTTCCTAGTAGTATTAAAGTACTATAACAGCCGTTAAGCTATTATATATAGTTTAAATATAATAAAAAGATATTCTAGTGGGTAAGAATCTACTTAAAAGAAAAGATCTATAGCGCTAATAAGTAGAGTATCTAGTATACTAAGCTTAGCGGCGTTAAGGAGACCTAAATTAGATAGACTAGACGTTAAAATATAGACGCGATAATAAGAGCCTAAAAGGAGCTCTTGCTGCACCTGGCCCAAAAAGACCAAAACCAACCAAAAGAACCCTGAAAATCACCCAGAGAATCCCCCTGAGATGCATGCATTGTAGGGGAGGCACACATCGAATGACAGTGGTTCGCACCCGTGTGTGACCGCCAGAACCACGCCTAGCAATAGCCCTCTATAACAAAGACGGGCGAATACTATACTATAAAGCGGAAATACCTTTATTAAGAAAGCATCTAATAAAATATAAAGCCTATTAGACACGTCTAGTATCTAGAATTATAGGGAAGTAACTATTAGCCATAACAAACTAACGTAGCTAGTAGAATAGCTCCGCCAGTCTAGTAAACCTTAGGCGCCCCTCTAGTAAACCCTTAATTAAATCCTCCAACGGCTAAGCAAAATTAAAAATAAATAAAACCCCCCTTTACCGGTAAACTGCACCTAGGCCGCCGTAGCTGTGCTTCTATAGCATAGGGAACCCACCCCCTATAAGATAATAACTGGGTATATAATTACAATATAACCAAATATAGAAAAAGCAGAGGGGCTTAGGGGATAATTAGAAATAGAAGTCCTTATAGAGATTTATAAAGAGGTCTATAATATTATTATAGTCCAATACCTTAGGAGTAGAGATATTAGAGTTACCTTAAAGGATTAATAGGTAAAGGAACAAGCCGTAAGGGTAGGGGATAGGCTAGGTAAACGTATTAGTATAAAAGTACTCTATAAGGATTACCTAGTTAAAGTCCTAGTGGTTCCTATAAGCCTTAGGGTAGAAAAGGGACGCTAGGCGGATAATATAGCAATTATATAGGAGATAGTAAGATAAATAGAACGCCTTATTCTAGAACTTAAGATTACCCAAATCTAATAGCTTTAATAGGAAAATGTAAACTAAGCATATAATAAGAATAATGAGAGGATATAAGGGTTGCTAGAGACTTGCTAGGGAGACACTGGACGAATATATAGCTCCCTCATTGTTAGCATATATATACTAGGAATGCAAAAACTCCTTATCTAAAAAGGAATAATTATAAATGGCCTTATATACAATATAAGACTCTATAACTACAGACTACGCCTAGAACGATGCTATTACTGCGTATAATAGGGACATACCCAAACCACATGCGCAGCACAGGTGTGCTGCGGCCACTATGCAGGCCCCTATAATATAAGACACTGCTTAAACTAAGACTAAATAAAATGCGTAAACTGCCACTAAAGTATATATAAGGCGTAGGAGAGAGAAGACTGCATTAAATACAGGAGACGGAAGGTAAGGGCTTAATAGCTACAGGAATAACTACACGCTAGGTTATATAAATGGAAACAATAGGCGATAAGCTAGGGGGACATAGGTGCCTTTCCAGCGTTTCCTACCTTTAGTAATGGGGGGCTAGGCCAGCCATCCTAAGCCTTAACGGGCCAGAAGCGGCGCCGCGCGATATTACCAGACTAAATAGGGATATAAGGGTTATAGGGTATATAAGGGTTACAGGGTATATAAGGGAGAGGACACCCTATAGAAAGACCCCTATGGATATCTACAGCAAGCTTAAGACCAGGACAATTAAGAATTAGACTTAACGCAGCAAATATAACATTTGCAGCCAACCTATAAAGGGCATATAGCCAACCAGTAAGATTAGGGGAAGAACTAGAGACAATAATAGATTTAGATATAAAAGCGCTAGTAGGAACATAAGATATAGAAATAGAAAGCTCTATATAAAATAAGTAGTAACTAGGGTGTAGATACAAGAGACAAAAGTTCTAAATATCCTAGAGAAAGTGGAAATAGAAGAAGTGAGGAATAAAAGAGAGACAAAGAACCCTTACTAGGGGTCTGCCACCTATCCATTATATAGTATAACTGCGGCAATATAAACTACCATCTCGCAAGGCCCCTACTAGACAGTCTAGACCTAGAGAAACACTATATCCTTGCTATATAAGAGCCGTATTATAATACCTATATATAATTAATATACTGCCCCTAAGGATTCTAGCTTCTATACGAACCAAAAGCAGCTATACGCGTGTACTTTATAATTAGTAAGGCTATCAGCCTATCCTTATAGTTATGGCAGGTAATCAACCTAGATATTGCAGTTATAACAATCCAGATATATAGGGGACCGGTATAAATTATTAATGTGTATAACCCTAGGGTTAAAGGCGTCCCATAAACAGAGAATATTATATTGGTAATAAGCTTACTAGAAACTAAAGGCACAGAGTCTATTTTATTAGGAGATATAAACCTTTACTACCTATAGTAGGGAGGTATCTATATTGCTGCTAACTAATAGGTAGAGTGCTTATTAAGAGCTATAGACATCTGGGGCCTTAAGCTAGCTACCCCCCTAGGAGTAATTATATGGCAATAAGGCACCGCCAGAAGTATAATTAACCTTATATTTATGGACAAAGGCCTATACTAGAGACTTAAAAGGTACAACCCTAAAGAAGAATGGGCACTTGCCTTAGACTATATCCCTATCTAGATACAACTAGATCTGGATATTAAGGCGTAACTAAATAGTAAAAGATACGTAATAAGGAAGCTTAAGACAGACAGTTTCCTTAGTATAGTTAAATAATAACTTTAAGACCTAGAAGAAATCCACCTAATACTAAATAAGCGAGGCTTATTAGCTACCCCTAAGGAAATTAAC
>Ga0307507_10002329_pt1 | contig 40322 bp, 62 predicted proteins | sample 7_EM_MG_FD_207223 | JGI IMG/M metagenome (GOLD analysis project Ga0307507, IMG submission 207223) | Populus trichocarpa ectomycorrhiza microbial communities from riparian zone in the Pacific Northwest, United States - 7_EM | ecosystem: Host-associated > Plants > Roots > Unclassified | place...
CCTTCCGGGCGCGCCCCCCCCCCCCCTTGCTGTTGTCATCGGATGTATTACTCTTGCGCATCCGAGGATCGATTCATGCCGTCGCCCTATCACGTGCAACTTACGCTTGGCCCCAGAGCTACCTTGCTAATTTTGTGTACAGAGTCATCGTATGAGAGTGAATCTTTTTACGGTCCCCGAAGAGTAGGAGTTGTCTTTAGTATGGAATAAAGACTGATTTAGGTTTGCGATTCAATTCGCTAATAATTGAAAAAAAAAACGAAAAAAAAAAACCAAATCTGGCGTTGAACTGATTTTTTTATCATTTTTTTCCCACAAACTAATCTCCTTATGCTCTGTATCCTCGCATCATTTCCTTTCTTCTCTTTTCCGTGTGGTATTCTCATTTTCGTGCTGTCTTAGTCTGTTTGTTTTTCACCTGTTTTTCACCTGTTTTTGCTCCGAGCACCACATCGGAGAACATCTCTATACGAATCTCTTCAGGGTTTTCTCCGGGTTTTCGACCTTTGTTCTCCTTCGGTCTCGTTCTTTTTTATGACTACTACTACCGCAGCTCTTATTTTTTTTTTCTCTTTTGTTTCTACTCTTTTTTAGTTTTGGTATAGCGTTATACTCTTTATTTATTTTTCTTTCCTCTTGGATCGGGGCAGATGGGATGGAATAGCACAAACGGATGTACGAAAATAAGAAAGAAAAAAAGCATGAGGATCACTCACCATCATCATCTTGAATCCCCTTCCTTGTGCAAGAGTATAAGTTAGTGTATACCATACCCGCAAAACTGAGTAGGGTTAAGAAGGTTATTTTTTCCTTTTTTTGCTTGCTTGCTTGCTTATCCCCCCGTGTTCATGATCGCTTGATTGGTTTGGTTTAGTGTGAGGCGAGGGGGGGGGGTTTAGTCGGTCTTTATACTAAATCGTGATAAGGGCAGGCAGGCAGACAAGCAGGTAGTCACTTCTATAATATAATACGTTAAACTTTTGCCATCATAACCGCAAACCAAAAATGTGATAACTGTAGGTTCGCCTCTAGCACAGTACAGTAGAGCATCATACCAGTCCCATATAATAATATACAACATGACCAACCAGCCAGCCAGGAAGCCAGGAAGCCCGTCCGTCAGACCGGACAATTTCGACGAGTGATTTCTTGTGAAAACAAATTACTGACCGACCCGACTTGCTTGCTTTCCCGCTATCGCACTGTTGCGGCAACGCCATAATAATACTCCCCTTCTATGTATAGTATGATAATATTATTATAATAATTACCAACAAGTGTGAGAGAGACCATGCTGACATGTAATTCAGGTGAATTATGAAAAGAAAAAAAAAGATGGGATTAAAACCTTCCTTTCTCCCTTCCTCCTTTCCTTCCTTCCTTCCTTCCTTCCTTCCTTCCCTCTTCTATTCTATGGTATATAGAAATAGTACAGTATAATACTATAACCACAAGAAATTATTACCTTATCTATCCACGCCCAGAGAGAGGGGGGGGGGGGGGAATAATCCGCCCGGTATGATAGTACCAGTACGATAATATTATTATAATATTATTATACATTAGTGATTGGAAAAAAAGCACAATACGCAATAAGAGGCTAAGGTAGGTATGTACTATATATTATGATATATAAGAGCCGAAAGAAAGATGCAGTGTGCTACCGGTACGGTATTAATTCAGCGATGAGGTTGTTGGGTAACGTGACTTTCTTCTTCTTCTTCTTCTTCTTCTAGTCTGGTCTGGCGTTATGTATGTACTCGTACGGTATGGGTTTTGCTCGGATGCTGGGGTGTTGTTGGTGGAAAATTGTTCACGTGATTTGTCGGGTTGGTTGGGTTGGGTCGGTTGGCTGGCTGCTGGTTGATTGTGAGTGATTGGTTGTGAAGGGTAGGGGGTATGCTTGTATTTGGGCTTGGGGGACGCGTATGTATGATACGTTTGGAAATGGTGAGATGGGCTAAAGGGTATGGTATCGTAAGGATGGTTGGAGGGTTGGCGGGAATCATGAATAAACTCTTGGTTACCGCGACTACCAGCGTGCTACTATTGATTGATTGACTTTTAGTAGTTACTGGTGGATGGGTAGGTAGATATGTGGGTGTAAGCAGAGTTGGGAGCTTGCAGAGACATCGGTGGGTATACATTATATCGGACAAACAGACGGAGAGGATCAGCATAGTATAGCATAGCAGCGGTAGTAGTAGTAGTAGTAGTAGTAGTAGTTGCCAGTAGTAGCCTGGCAAGAGACAGACAAGACAAAAGAGACATACCACGATGGCGACGACATCAAACTCCAGCGTGAAAAAAAAAAGAATGAAAAAAAAGAAAGAACCCGTATCGTGACATATTACTCCCCCTTTCCCCTCTTCCCCGGATCTGTTTTTCCCCAACCTACAAAGCGCACAACTAATTTCTAACCCTCTTAACAACCTGACACTCCAAATCCCCCTCATCCCCCTCCTCCCTGTCATCCCTATCCCCCCCACCCCTCTCCCTCCCACCCCCATCCCTCAACCGCCCCCGTACCCCATTCCCCGCAACCAATGAACTCCTCTTCCTCCCGGTCCCATTCCCACTCCCATTCATCACCATCTTCCTCCCATCGCGCTCGCCTTCGGCGACCAAGATAACTTCCTCCTCCTCGCCCGGATTCCTCAGGTTGTGAAACGAGGCGTGATGACCGCAGCCGTCGCATGCAAAGCTACTCGCCGCTTGTAGTGGGTTTAACATGAAGCGAAGGCAGGGGCAAGAGGTGCTTAGGACGCTAAGCTAGTGAACGTTAGCAAAGAGGTTAGAGGAGGAGAAATGAGAGGGGTGCCAGCGGGGGGCCCTACGGGCGGGGAGGGAAAGGGTACTTTGTGGACACATTTGCCGCGAGGCACTTGGTAGTTCATCACCGACCAGATGTTTGTTGCAGGCTTCGTGGGGGGGTTGTGGTTTAGGGACATTTTTGTTTTCTTTGTTTATTCCGCGAGGTAGCTCTCCTGTTGTGTGGAGGATGTAGCGTTGGTCGGGTGGTCTTTTTGTGCGCCTGGTTGTTGCTGGGAGGAAGGAAGAAGGCGTGGATTAAAGTGAAGTTATAGACGGGACGGGGCGGATGAGATGGATGGATGATGTTGTTTGTTTTTGCCAAGCGTTTTAGGTTAAGCCGCGGTCATCGCGTGTCACTCGATTGGTAGAACTCTCTCGACTTAGGAGGGGATGGAAGGAGAGGGTAATTTGTGGGGTTCAGATTTATGCGGTTGCTAAGCGTATATCGGCGAAATTTGGGGAGTCTTCGGAGGGCATGTGTAGATCACCGAGAATTCACAGCGAGTGATTCTTGATGAACCCAAGGATTGGTCAAACCCACCACGGTATCACAGCTATCATACTTGTAGGGAGAAATCTAACGATCCTCACCAGACCCCCCTTTCCACTCCAAACTCCACACTTCCTTCCCAGCATTGAACGGCACAACAATCTTGTCCTTCTCCCCAATCTGACCAACAACCACCTCTCCTTCACTCTTCCTCAATAGGATCCCTGCCTCAGCGCCAAACTCCCTCTCCAACCCCTTCTCTCGCACTTTATAAAACCTCCTCCCAAAGTCGCACACGAACCCCTTCAACATATCCAACTTTCCCACCTTATCGAACGCCTCGGCGACCAACTGCACAGCATACGGTTGCGTAAACACCCCAGCGGCAGTCCTCCCGTTCTTCGCCCCAATCTTCATTTCTCGCGGATGCGGTGCCGAGTCCGTTCCCAGGAAGAACTTTGCATCCCCGGACGTGGCGGCCTCGACGAGCGCAGCGCGGTCAGATGGGAGCTTAGCAACGGGCTTGCAGAAGCAATGCGGGTTATCCGCCCATTGGTCTATCGTGAGGAATAAATGGTGCGCGGTGATGGTTGCAGCGACGGTATCGCCACACTTCCGGACCGCCTCTACTGCCGCTGCGGTGGTGCAGTGCTCCAATACAATCCTTAATTTCGGAAAGCGGGCGTGTAGGTCCAGCAATGTTGGTAAGAAGGTCTCCTCGGCATTTAGGATCGTTGTAGTCTCGCTGGACGGTGACTCCCCGTGCAGGTTTAGCACTAGGTCGTGCTTTTCCATCGCGGCGAAGACAGGGTAGTACTCCTCGTACGAGACCACGCCTGCCTCGGAATTTGTCGTAAGGCCTTTCGGATAGGACTTTACTCCTATTATCTTTTTCGTGGAAGCTACGTGCTCGATTACTGCTGGGGTAATCGCCGGGCAGAGGTACAGGGTCATCAGGAAGGTCACGGAAGGTTCAAGGTCCGCAAGCCCAGAGTGGTAGGAGAGGGCTTGGGGTACGGTCGTAATCGGAGGGACGAGATTTGGCTACGGGATGTTAATTCTGGGGTCTTTAGGAGGGGAGGGTGAGCTACCATGACATAAACGAGTGACACCCCGCCTTTTTTGATCGTGGGAACGACGACACGCATCATGTCTCCTTCACGAAGATGAGCGTGGAAGTCTGCAGCTGGGGGGAGCTCAATTGTGTCCATTTCTCCCTTCTTTCTTAATTATGATGTCGTAACTGTGGTTAATGCGCAATCGGTGGTTGTTGGAAATGATTGCGGTGGAGGGGTTATGGCGGGGCCTCGAAAGTTTAAACATCTACCCAACCCTGCCCCTCAGAAAAAGCTTGGCAACTTAATGCAGGGTAACCAACCAACCAACCGACACAGCCTGAATCCCAACAGCACAATAACCCTGCGTTACAATCCCCAGGGAACGTTGACAACGAACTGTTGATTGATTGATCTACAGCTATCGATTCCAACCTCCTAGGTTTCCATCTCCAACCGCCAATTCCATCCTCCCTTGAGTGAAGCTTCTGAAAGCTCCCTGCTATAGCCGATTCCCGGGGACCCCCCAATCCCAAACAACGGGCTAGGGAACCGAACGAACTGACAAAAAAGATGGCCCTAGACTCACTACTCAACCAGCCCGTCGTGATAGACAATGGATCGGGTACTATCAAGGCTGGCTTCGCCGGTGAGGACCTACCGAAATGCTTCTTCTCGTCGTTCGTCGGTCGGCCGAAACACACACGTGTACTTGCCGGTGCATTGGAAGGGGATGTGTTTATTGGGTCGAGGGCACAGGAGCTGCGAGGGCTGCTCAAGATAAAGTACCCGCTTGAGCATGGGATTGTCACAGATTGGGATGACATGGAGAGGATATGGCAGTATATCTACAGCGAGGAGTTGAAGACTTTGTCCGAGGAGGTGAGTTTGGGGTAGGATATATGGCTATTGGATAGGATGGAAGAGGTTATAGAAGGGAGCTAATTGTGGGATTGGGACCGGATGAAAAGCATCCAGTGTTGTTGACTGAAGCACCTTTGAATCCTCGGACAAATAGAGATACCGCTGCACAAATATTTTTCGAGACGTTCAATGTACCGGCTTTATTTACCTCTATACAAGCTGTCTTGTCACTGTATGGAACCTTAACCCTTCTATTAGCCTTCACAAGCTCCATTAGTAGCATTCCTAGCTGATTGTAGATTATTAGCTACGCTTCTGGTCGAACAACGGGCATCGTTCTCGATTCCGGAGATGGTGTTTCCCATGCCGTCCCCGTATACGAGGGCTTCGCGATGCCGTCCGCTATCCGCAGAATTGACGTTGCTGGTCGTGACGTAACGGAGAACCTCCAGGTTCTGTTGCGAAAATCCGGAGCCATATTCCACACTTCTGCTGAGAAGGAAGTTGTCCGGACGATGAAGGAGAAGACATGCTACATTGCGTTGGATCCAAAGAAGGAGGAGAAGGAGTGGGCTGGTGGTGGGGCCGCGAAGACCGAGGAATACAGACTGCCGGACGGACACATACTCAAGGTAAGATTCCCGATTCGCTGCCTTTTTCACTCATGCAGGCACCGGGACGAGGATGGGTGGGTACGCGAGGGCGTTGCTAAATTGTGTGCATTTCACCAGCTCGGCTCAGAAAGATTTAGGGCCCCAGAGATTTTATTCGACCCTGAAATCATTGGTCTCGAGTACCCGGGCATCCACCAGATCGTGGTTGATGCAATCAATAGGACTGACATGGACCTGAGAATGGAGTTGTTTGGGAATATTGTCCTGTCTGGTGGCTCGACGTTAACGAAAGGTAACGTGTACAACCCACCCTACCGGTATACTAGGGTTTCACAAAAAAGCCGAGCGCTTCCGATCCGACCAGATCTCAATTACCGCACAGCAGTTGTGTTTTATATATATATATATTTTTTCCGCTTCTCCGCTAGAGTTTAACGGCTGACGAACGAGTTCATGGCGTGTTCGAACGATAGGATTCGGTGATCGACTACTTTCTGAAGTCCGGAGACTAGCGGTCAAGGACATGAAGATCAAGATATTTGCGCCTCCTGAGCGGAAGTATAGCACGTGGATTGGAGGTTCAATTCTGGCTGGCTTGAGTACTTTTAGAAAGGTTCGTACTTTCATCATTTGGGGATTCCGTCACACACCACACACCACACACATGCGCCCTCTGTTATTATTTATTATTATTTATTCTTCCACCTTCTCTCTCTTCATATATACCGGCGTCATCACATCACGCCTTTTCGCCGGCTGTTGATCCCATGGTTGCTGGTTACTGTGCCATGTTGTTACGTTTCGCACTGCTGCCCCGCATATCTGTTACGAGAGGAAAATTTCCCGCTTCCCTCCCCTACCCTTTGCTGCCTGCCCGCCTTCTTTTCATGTTAGAACTCTTGTATTTTCCATCAACTTCTTACCCTCTCCACACACCCACACCCTCCCCTCCTCCAATACCGCAAAACCTACACGGGAAAATCCCGTGCATCACTACTAATTATACCATGATACTAATACCGCTATTTCGTAGATGTGGGTTAGTATTGACGACTGGCACGAGAATCCGGAAATCATTCATACGAAGTTCACTTAGACATTTTTATTTTATTTCTCATTCTCTCCTCTTCCCTTCTCTTAGCCAGCGGCTATTGTTGTTGTTGTTGGATAGAGAGCGAAGCCGGATTATCATAGTTTAGTTAGCCTACCTACACCCCACCGTAGCAAAGTAGACAAGGAGAAATATACCCGCAAACTATCTCCTCGCTTGTTCCATTCTCTCCTCTCCCCACGGACCAATGAGTAGAAAAGAAAAAAAGAAAAAAAAGAAAAAAAGAAAAAAAGAAAAAGGAAAAAAAGACCACCATGCCGAGCAAGGGGGCTCTTGCGTTGCATACCGCATTACGTTCTTTTTTTTCTTTTCTTTCCATCCAGAACTCCCGAGCAGGGCAGTCCCACAACAACAACATACCATACCACACCATACAAGTACGAGTATCATTACACAAAAGTAAGTGAGGTCCTGTGCTGTATGCAACGTACCGTAGCGGAAAAGCAAGAAGAAGAATAAGAAGAAGAAGGGGCTACAGCGCCCGGGTACGGTACCATGATACAAAAGTGTTGGAGAGGCACAGTCACATCGTACTGTATACAGGAACAAAAATGCGGGGTACTGTACGGCAACGCTTTTTTTTGTCTAAGGTTTCGCCACGGTAAGGGGGGTTTTCCAAATTTACTTACCGATAGAGGTGGGATGAGAGGGGAGGTTGGTTAGAAAAGAAGAGAAAAAAATTAAACAACTACTATTGTACTTCGTAGGGCGGGATGGGAGGGAGGGATGGGAGGGGGCGTGCTCGAGATACTTGTGGTATTGGATGGGTGGGACCTTGGGAGGTACTCTGCTGTGCTGTGCTACTAAGTGTCAATACCATATTGTAAGGCGGAGAGTTAGAGTGTGCGGTATCGTACGCGCAATGGACGGTAAGTCTAGTGTTAGACTACCGTTATCGGAAATTGGCCGAGAGAGGAGGAGGGGTTTGCTTGGTGGATGGATGGGTATCATAGAACTGTAGAGTAAGTACAGGGCAAACAAAAGTCTTGCGAATCCCACAATGTAAATAGCGACACTTCTTGGTATGATATGTTTATGATGCTTGTATGATAATGTACTGTTGTGATTACTACTCTCTTAATAGTAGGGTGAAAAATAGGAAACAAGATACAGTTAAAAAAAACAAGAATGAAGGATGAATGAAACTCGTGAGAATAAAGTACAGTGTAATTAGTGGATACGTCTTTTTTTTTTCTTTCCTTTTTTCCCTATGATCCCTTCCTTTCAAAAGTGCCGGGGAAACAAAAGTTTGAGTAAAAAAAAGTAAGAATCCCATATTTTCAAATATCTAGTTCGAATCTTAATATATACCGCCTTTTTTTTTTTTCCTTTTCAGTTTTTCTTCAGATACCAACAGACAGACAGAAACAGATTAACCACTTCAATCGATAACGATAACGATAACAAAGATAAAAAACTAAAAACTCAACGCCGTGCATAAATCATGCACCAGACTCCAAGAAAATCCCCATTAGATAAAGAAAAAAGGAGAAAACAAATCAAAAAACCCCACAAACATAAGCTTTTTCCTTTCTTCAATGATTAAAACCCTCCTCTTCAATTCTAGCAGTTTCAAATCTAAGAGGAAGATCTAACCCTAGCAAGGCTCTCCCAAACCCTATCAGCGCCACTCCTCAAGCTGTGCGAGGAAAACCTCGGCGACGAGCCGCGAGAGCTGGTGCTGGATCTCGGGCTAGCGTCCGGGGATCCAGTGGGGCTAACGCTATAGTGCGACTTGGTCGCAATGGCTTCTGAGGGGACAATGTTGCCGGCGCCGCCGCGGCCAATGGAGTACACGGGTGCATGGTGCTCGTGGAAGATACGGTCTCGCTCGAGCTCCTCGTCGAAGGAGAACATTGCTCGCTCGGACTTGGGCTTAATGTTGCCAGCGCCGCCACGCCCGCCAAAGAAGACACGGGGGACTGGAGGGGTGGTAGTGGCTGGGAGGGCAGCCGCGACGGTTGCAGGGAGAGAAGAGGTGCTTGGGAGACGGCGGTAGTTGCCTGCGCCGCCGCGGCCGGCGTGATAGTAGGAGCCGGCGTCGTGGACGGGGGTGCCTTCAGTGATCTGGAAGGGCATTGCGGTTATTTAGTAGAGGTGGCCGTGGTGGTGGTAGTTGTAAAAGGAGGAGGTAGAAGCCTTATTTATATGCTTCTAGTTGGATACTATGGTAGGAAGTATCGATCGCTTTGTAAGATATGGTACTGTAGTAACAGTAGTAATAGCAGCGAGGTAGAGTAAATAATATGGTAGTAGATGGTAGTAGGGAGCAGTAGGCGGGCAAGCTCAAATATATAAGCTGTAGAATAGTAGTCTCAAAGTCTGAGTCGATAGCTTCAAAATAAAAAGGTATCCAGAACGGAAACTAGAGAGGTCTTTATATCCTAGGTGAGGCCTGCCCTGACGATCCCGCTAATAGCAAATCTGGGGCAAATTGTGTCCCAAAAAACTTTTTGTGTGTTGCTGGGCTGTGGCTCACCACCACATCATCCATTCATCAACCTCGCCCTTGCGGCATAGTTGGTTGAAGGGGTAACGGCCTCGTGATGGGGGGGGTGAATGGTTGGTGGAAAAGGATGGCTCAAGGTCCATGAACCGAACGGCCATGAGCTAATTCATTCTTGCACAACCTATACAGGGTGGGAGGAAGTAGGCGCTGAGTACTCGTAAGGCTCCGGACATACCAAGCGCAGCAGGTGTGTGCGGTACTACTCCAGTACGAGCTTAGAAAGGGAAAAGGTTTTCTTTTTCCATTTCTTTTTTTTTTTCCTTTTCCTTTTCAGAAGCTGGGTCGATGTGCTTTAGCAAGCTCAGAAAAGTAGGCGGGCAGGTCAAGCAAGCTGCTAAAGTTCACGGGAACAAGCCATCCCATCAATGACCCATCCCAGATCCAACGCGGAGGAAATTGAATTGGTTGAAGAAACAAAAGAAATCTGAGGCAGGCAAAAGAAAGAAGGGTGCGCAAGAGAAAAAAGTATCTTTTTTTTCCTTCTCAGCGCCGAGCACCCACACAAGCCCCAGCCCATGCTGAAAGTGTGGTAGACTGCCGCCTGTTCGGCGTTTTCGCTTAGAGATGCAGATAGGGTTCAACCAAAGCTAACTTTAGTTGAAGCCAATTTAGTTGTGGAGGCATAAAAAACGTAACCTTTGTGCAAGGAGTTTTGATTCGGTATTCCACCGAACATCGTGAAAATGACGAATTTCCACCCCTTGGAATCCGTTGCTTCCCATTCCGTTTGCCTTGCCCTTAATGGAAATAGAAAAAAATTGAAAGAAAAGAAAAGAAAAAATTAAGAGAGCTGTTGGAATATTCGAGGTCAGATGGTTTGGTACCTTCATTGGAATCACAAATTACCTAACAGCTAATGTGAGCGACCGACCACCGTTTCGCCTCGGTCGCACTAAGAGTCTCTTTGTATTCTCACGCCCTTTTCCTCCCAGGGCTATTCTCTCTCGTAATGGGCAACCCGCAATTGGAAAGGAGAAGGTTTGGTCCTTGGAAGGAGGTATGGTGAATTTTGGCAGGACTGGGAGAACGCTTTTTTCCTTTACATCATCATCACCATCAGCGAGTCTAGAAGTGAAAGAAGAAAATGTAGTTTAGCGATGAATGAATCATCAAACGGATGCGATTACAGTGCCTCATTGTGGCGAGCTGATGATGAAGAAGAATGGAGAAAGATTTCCTGTCAAAAGCGTCAGATCCACAACGTCATCCCAGACAAGAGCTAACGAGCGGGAAAAACCGTTGTCAATTGAAGGGGAAAAACAGCTATCATACGGCAGAGATCTTGATTGATCCCAAAACTATCCCAATGTCCGATAAGAAGTTACAATACAGGGGACGGCAGTTATTCAAGGTTAACCAGCTAAATTCAGGTTGGCAATCTTCTGGCTTTGTACTCGGTTAGACTGTTAGCGAACAGTTAATTTAGGTTAACCCGCAAATCCCGAGGCTGTGCAAGAACTGACCAGCAGACAAAGCTCCCCAGTGAAAAGAGGAGTTTTTTTTTTCTTGCAGCGAGGCACTGTTGACTGTGCCCTCTTGGGATACTGAGAAATTTCTATCCCTTCCAAATCATTTCGTTCTCTCTGGTAGCTTCCCTGGTAGACTACCGGTGCTCTGATACGGTACTAGCACGGTAGCACCCATCATTCGTCGACTGGTACAAGTATGGCTACCAAAGGTGCAGACAAAGAGCTGAGAGACCTCTCATCCTCAAGCTTGAGCTACGGCAGGTAAGCTGCAAACAAGACACCACTCTTCCATGGGTTCTATGAATAGGGTGCGCGAATCGGCCCACCAGGCAGCTGGCACCGCACCCAGTTGCCCCAAGCTGCAAGGTACCGCCAAGCTTTCATTCCTGGGATCAATGGCGAATTTTTTTTCCTTCCAAAAACTTTTCTAAAATGCGGGGAAATTTCCCGAAATAAAAATTACAAAATAAAAATTGCCAGTCAGGAGCCTAAAACGGAAAGAACCTGCCGAGGTTCGGACTTCCACGAACGGATTTGTTGGCGAGATCTCCGTCAGCCTGAAATATTTCTATGGAGCTCTCTTCCAAGACGTCTTCCCTTTCGGCCTTTTATTTTCTTTTTGTGCTCCCTTTGTCGAGGTGAGTGAGATCTGTGATCTCCGTTTCAACCTGCTGGGAAGTGGAAGATCACTTGATGCAATGGAACTATTCTCCAGCTAACGATCTCGCTGCTTTCGTCAAGGAGCCGAGAAAAATTTCATTCCAAACGGACACCGTTCCCTATGATACGGGAGCAGGTAAGGAGAAACCAGGGAAACCACTGGAGGCAAAAAAGCAATATGGGTAAACAATCCGGGCGTCATAGCTCATCATGCGTAAGAAGCAATATATTTTTGTGTGCTTCGTTTCTTTTTTATCACCGACAATGGTAGGAGAGGCTCTGGCCTTCTGGTCTTTCTTTGAACATCGTCACCCCCGTGCCCATCGAGCCCGTAAAACCGAGACCTGGGAAAGGAAAAATGGATTACAAAAGAAAAAGAAAAGAGGCGAATGGCCCGCAGAACCTTTCCAGCCGGGGAAAAAGGAAACAAACAGTCAGAAATACATGTAATAAATCACCGGCACAACAACCTGCTGGCTCACCGAGCCATTCTTCGTGTGGCCCTTCCTCTAGAGTATAGAGAAAAGCATCGTGAGATTCAAGGAGGCGTTAAGCTAGTTCTTGGCGGATAGAAAATTTTTCAGCATCGCAACTCCTGCATTTTCGTGCGCATCAGTACTTGTAACGGACATCGTGACATCGTGACCATATGACGTCTCATCTTTGCGCATTCCCCTAGAACCAGAACAACGAATTACCAGAGGGGGGTATGCTTCTTACCAGCCATCAATAGCAGATACCTGAATGTAGCTCCCTTCCTACTATGCGCTCCCAGTAGAAGGACCCAGGAAACCAGAGACCTGCGTAGAAGTTTTCCATCTCTGCCAAAGTTGGGTTTGGTGGCACCACTAGCCTTCCTCATCAAGTCGAGTTTCTTTGGAGTGAATGGCGGGTACCGCATCTGGTATTTTCATAATGGAGCCTTTGGTTAGCAACACCCTGGAGCACAGTTCAACTACGGTACAGAACATCCTGAAAACGGCAGGGAAATTGTATGAAGTCCGCTTGGAACCGAAGCCCGTGTCCGCGAAACTGCCGGCAGGGCGGCGAGCGGGCGACAGTCGTGCTCTCTTTTTCATCGTGCATTGGCAAAGTGGAGCACTGGGGTGGAGAAAAAGTACAGGAGCTCAAGGAAGGAAAAAGCAAGGGTACCGGTAAAACATACGCGAAGTTGGCCCTCCATCCACAGCGGCTGGTTCACCACAGGTCGTCTGTGAACGAAGGCATCAAAGGAGGCCTTCCCTGTTGGGATGAAGTGTGATCGTCAGTCAAAATTCGGCACGAGCCCATTGTAGTCGTCAAGGGAAAACAGCGGTAATGAAATCCATGCTGCATCGAACCGATCACTGGTTCGACGCCGTTCATCCGCCGCCTCAGTGTCGCCTGCGGTAGCCTGTGCCAGTCCTCCCCCAACAAAAGCAAAAGAAAGGGAAGGAAGGAGCTCCTCCACCATCGGCCGCTCCCGCGACTTGAACACACAACAAAGGGGAAGAGGAACTTGGGGAAAAAATCATCGTGACTTTTTTGTTGTGGACAACAAACTCACCTCTGTAAGAGCCGGTGCCAGACTCCCCAACCCCCCCAAATGGAACCGATGGAAGTATCGCATGGAAAAATACGCTGCATCGTCAAAGTATCAATTGTCAGCAAGCGTCGGTCTAGATGAATGGTTGACTTGTCAAAGCCCAGACTTACTCATTCACAGTCGCTCCACCAGACCTAATGTTCTTCAGGACTGCACGAACAGGTCAGCTCTTGCCCCCTCAACAGATTTTCAAAGTATTCCCCTTACTTTTCTCTTCCTCCTCTTTTTCCCCGGAGAAGATGTATAATGCCAATGGGCAATCTCCAACCTTTCTGGCCACCGATATCATGCTATCCAAATCTTCAACTGCAAGCATTGGAAGCAGAGGCCCGAATATCTCCTCACTCAACAAGCTGTCTTCTGGGCTGGTGATTTTGACTAGAGTTGGTTCAATAAATAATCTCGATTCATCCTGCCCTCCACCGTACAGGATCGTTCCTTTGGTATTATTCAACAATTCCGTGATACGGTGATAGCATCTTGTATTGACAATGCGTCCCAAATCCGGCGACTTCGATGCCCCCTCGGGGAAGAACTCTTTCAAGGTTTGGACAAATGCGCCGACAAACTCGGCTTCAAGAGAAGGGTGTATAATGACATAGTCAGGAGAAAGGCAGACTTGTCCCAGGTTGTGAAATTTCCCCCAAGCAATTCTTTTCGCAGCAAGCTTTGCGTCTGCTGATTTGGTAATAAAGCACGGATTCAAACCTCCACTAAATACCGAAAAAGAGGTCAGTTAGTCGGACCTTCGGTTCTATCGGGGTTGCCATCAGTTCGGTGACAGCTTACAGTTCTAGAAGCACTGGGGTCAAGTGTTTTACCGCTGCAGTAGCGACAATACGACCAACCGCACCATTGCCTGTGTAGCAGATCTTATCAAACTTTTGGTTTAGAAGCTCGGTCGACTCGGGGATGCCGCCATTGACGACAGCATAGGCTTCGGGGTCAAGGGCGCTCTCTATGATTCGAGTAATGACGGCCGCCGAATGCGGAGCTTGCTCTGATGGTTTGATAACTGCAGTGTTTCCAGCAGCAATCGCACCTATGAGGGGGGTCAAAGCCAGCGTAGCTGGGTAGTTAAAGGCTCTATAATCCGGGGAGCAGGGGGCGTTAGTCTAACATCAAGCATGACAAGGGAATATATTTGTTAAAAGTATACACGGTATTTGGCCTAGGGGGTGAAAGAGCAATAAAACCAACTGTAATAGAAACTAAGATACAGCACGTGCAAGTACGTACCCGATAACCAAAACTGTTCCCATGGGCTCTTTCCGAATACGCGGAGACAAGACAAGCCTGTGCAGAAACGGTAGGTCTACCTTGTCATCCGCAGCCCATTTTCTGAGATTTTTGAGTACGTAAAGGATCTCGGCGCAGGTCCAATCTATCTCTACTACCTTAGCCTCAAAACAAGGCTTACCAAGGTCAGCCTTAAGGGCTTGAATGAGCCGTTGCTCGTTGTCTTTGATACCCCAGTAGAGCTTGCGCAGTTGCTCCTCACGATAAGCAAGAGGATGCGTCTTGAGCGATGTGAAAGTGTTTTGAAGATGTGAAACAGTGGGGGCGATGGACTCCACCGGGGTCGAACTGAAGGGGATTAGCAGATGGGAAGCCATTTCAAACCTTAGGTTGAATTCGGAATTTGGTTGTTAGCACAGCAGAGAGTCTGCAGTGGTCGTGGGTGTGTAAATGGTAGTTTTTGGTCTAAGTGAGATCGCTAATCGTCAACGAGGCCCTAAGATTATTGAGAGAGCTGGGGGAGTAAGGGAAATTGAATTGAGAAAGGGGTAGAAACAGGCTCCTCAGTTCTAGCCTGATCAAAGCTATTGCGAAACTAAACAAAAGGTTGGTTTTGAATTCGGAATGATCTAGTTTGTGCCCCCTTTGAATTGATAGAAGCTGCTGAGGTTGGGAAGTCCATCTCAGTGCTGTCCGAACCGAGGCAGCAGGGTTGGGTTAATCATCCTTATCTCGACGGGCAATATGGAGAAAGTAACATGTGCCTACTCATTTTCCCGCAGGCTCCAGTAACCCGTAGATCTGCCGTTGGTCTATCGACGCTATTTTGTATTCAAGCAAGTCAATGTTGTGTCTCCGTCTCTAGGGCGGGAGATCTCGGGTTGTTGGGGGCGATCCTTAAACAGAAGGTGACGTCTGATCTGCAGAGCACCCCAAAAAGTTATGATAGGATAATTGTTTTTCCGATTACCGAAGCTGATGTGTGCGTCCCCAGGCCAGAAGCGAGTTTTTTTCCCTGGACGCCACGAATTGTGCCATGTCCCAGTCGACCGGGAATCAGAAACCAGGAAACACATCGAGATTCTCTATCTCATACTGTAAGATCGTGTTTTCTGGAGTCTGCATCTTAGCCGTTAGGATCCTGTGTGCGATTGTCGAGGGAGTTGAAATATTTCAGTTTCTCAATGGCTATAGGCTACAGCAGCAATTACTCTATAGGGTAGTATGGGATGAAAAGGAGATGAAAGGCGCTGAGGCTGTTTTAAGGTTTTATACTGTTCCAAGGTATGATATGCCCACGATTGAACATTCTAACCAATAAGTCACTTTGAGGTCCGGCAAGAAGCTATGGAACAGTTATTTAAGGTTAACCAGCAAAATATATCCTTGTCCATTCCGGTTAACGTGGTTCTCTCCTTGCTGGGGTGTTTTCCGAGGAATTTACTAATACGGTACCCTGGACAGGGCTCTGTTTCGAGCACTTGCAGTTTGAACGCAGGGAAACAGCACAGCTCACATATTCAGTCACTACTGGGCTGGGTATGATTCTTAAAGTCCCTTGTCCGCATCACTCTACCGTCAGCGCAGAGGGGAATTTAGAATAGTGAAGGAGACCTTACATTGTGCTCTTCGAACATGTCTGCTTTGCGAATGAAAATAAAACCTTAAATAAAAGCCAACCGGTGACTTGCGGCTAACTTAAGCATAGCACCCACCGAGGAGGAGGCTCCCAGATAGGGTACCCAAGTACGGGGAGTACTGCCTGTCCCCATAGGAGCAACTTTTGACATATTTTTCTCTTCCCCCACCTCTCAGGCATCGGGGGAAGGGAGCTTTGATACATATTGTGATCACTCCTCCTTCGTTCTGAGTGGCTATTGTTCCATTTTACTGTGCTTGGAGATATGACACCGGGCCTTCCACTTGCCTACTTCATGCCCGACAATTCAATTCCGGTAGCAACCCTTCACGAAATATCATTCGACACAATGAATCTCTCCTCGATCTCTATAAGTCTGGCATTTTTGGACACTATCGGGATCGCTTCAATCGACAAGATCCAAAATTGCTCTTCAGATACTATTGATAATAGTATCTATTGCCGTAGAGTGAAAATCCTCTAGGAACAAACCACAGAGCCTAGAAATCCGATAGGCACAATCGCCGATATCTGCCCCTTAGCCAAGCAACCCGGTGAATAAACGGGGCATAGCATTCTACTCCAACATAAGTCCCCGGGGGAACGACATCAGCGACCGAGTCCTTATTGTACAAGCCACGGCCCGGTATAGCGTCCTTCCCGGCAAGAGATGCATTCCGTCCACGGCCTAGGTCTTATTATAAATGACAGACCCCCAGGCAGATATGTTTTCCGTTTTCCCATCATCCATTTACACTAGCAAGATTCAACACGACGCTCCTGGCTGAGCTTCTTTACACATTCGTTCTTGTTCTCTATCCGATTTTGCTTAGTGCATAAATTTCTCTTCTCCCTTCATATTTATTTTATCAAAGTTTATTTTTAAAACCAACAACCTATCACATAGCGCTAGGATGCTCTATAACTCCGCTCTCCTCCTTACCCTTATTTCCACCGCCGCGGCACTCCCACCAGCGCCCGAGCCGTCGAAGAATGTGACCCGCCCCAATGGAATAATGGGCATGCCAAGGATACCCATACCGGTAGACCCTGAATCACTCATCCCCATGGTGGGAGCGATGGTGTCTGACCGCATGCGCGATCGTCACAATTGCGGTGTTCATCCTGATCTTGGATCCGGAGGATTCTTCGGCCCATTTGACTCCCACTCGCTTTTGGTTGGTGATGGGAAGGTCTTGAATGGGACGCAGGGGCAGGAGTTAGTTACCAAGGGGTGCAAAACTATGATTCCTGATGGGCCGAGGAAATTGTATGTCCCCACTGCTGAAAGATTGGTTTTTTGTTTAGCTTGGGGAGCGACTGACTTTGGGGGGGGAATAGTACGAAGAAGCCCGGCGAGAATGGTGTCTCGGCGTCAATGTGCATAAAATCTCCAGAGCAAGACAGGAGCAAGCCTGGCAATATGCTCAGAATAGCGTTGAAACCTGCTACCAAGGAACTCAGATACAAGGTCTATATCACTCACCCAATCCGTGGCAGCCTCGGTGAAGTCGAGGCCTCTCGGGAGGACTGCGAGAAGAACCTGAAGGAGGTCCTCACCGAGTGCTCTTTTCTCAGTGCTGGGGGATATGTCCTTGAGATGAAGGACAATAAGGAGCACCTTTACTATGGGTTGTCTGTTTCGGAGTGTGATGGGGATCTTCCTATTGTTTAGGGGAGGGAGTGTGTTTTTTATTTGGAGTGGGATTTTAGCGGGTTTTCATTTTTGGATTGAGGGAAGAATGTCTTTTGTTAGGACTTATTGATATATATGATATCTATCCTGAGGATTTTAGGCCTCTCTGGAGGGAGCATATCTGGTTGGGTGATAACATGCTATTATGACCCCATAAATTTCGACCTTCGGGCTGCTGCTGGGGAAGATTTGCACGAGTGACTCTTTATGAACTTTGTCATGAGCCGGATATGAAGCTCTGCACGACCATTCAACTAAATCTAGAGTGTTAGAATTTCCAGATCCTTTAGAATTTTATATTATAGATCGCCGGACCCACAAGGAAGAAAAGCCTTGATTTACCCAAACCCCCAAGGTTAGGCCGCCCTCGAATATGATACCGGGAAGGTAAACTGTTTAACATCACGTTAAGGCCAACAGCCGGAATTCCATGACCCACATAAGAAGAGGCTTGCGCAGGCGGACACGCTTCGAGACTCATAGATTATTTATCGTACATTCATGGGAGAAGTAATGGTTCCTAAACGCAGTTAGCGAGACACAGCATCCCAAACACATGTATTGTGCTTGTTTATAATAAGTTACGGTATCTTTCCTGCGGCTATTAAAGACTTCCTTAGCTCGGCCTCAAGCCCATTAGACTAACAACCCTAAGGCGGTCACCATATCAACCAATCTAGGGTTTAGCCCGCCCTACAGAAGACCATCAACCGTCACACCCACAACCAACCCTCACCACCCAATATTATCATAACCACCACCAGAATAATCAGCCCACCACAGCTAACAACGACGACGACAACGACACCAATCCAACTGCTAACGCACAGCCGACTTCTACCTCCAACGTATGTCCTTTTCAGCTCCCCCCCTCTAGAAAAGACGTCTCGGGAAATTGTTTGAATTCCTAAAAATTAACGTTCGGCTAATTCTAGGTAAAAACAAACCCAACACCCGACAATCATGGCTCACGAAACAGTTTGGTACTCTCGCCCTCGCACCTATGGAAAAGGTAGCAGAGCTTGGTATGTTTCTCAACGCTATAGGTGTGTAATTTGTGGAATTGGGGACTGATTTTCTGGGGGATAGCCGCGTCTGCGCTCATAGGGCTGGTTTGATCCGGAAGTACGGACTCAACATCTGCAGACAGTGCTTCAGGGAAAAGTCCACCGATATCGGCTTCGTCAAGGTATATTTCCCTCCGTGGGGCTTCGTACCAGGTTGGTGGGTTGGGATTGCTGATTTTTTTTTGGAATAGATGCGATAAATCAGGTCAGTTGGACGACTGGAGGGGGGGGGGAACGGTGTCAGGGGATCCCTAAGGGAGTTTATAAAAAACTGGGAACGGTGTTCTTTTTTCTTCTTTTTCCTTCCTAGGTTTCCGTATAGGGAATATTACCGAATCAATGAACGGAAATGTCTAAATGGGATTGGTGTTTTTGAGGTTATGAGGCGGTAGATGTAAAGCTCGGTGGAGTGCTCGAGGACCAGTATCGGTAATCCTTTGACATGCGACTATGGCCGCTTTCTCAGGTTATAAAGTCCGGAGTTCACCATAGCTCAGCCTGGCCAAATTTTCAAAACCTCGCATCGGCCTTCTAGTAGTATTATTCGCCGTATGTTAAACGGTGCATAAAAAAATCACAAACTCTCAGACGGCGCTCCAAACAAAGCCTTCAAAGTTCAAACGCTCCCATCCAAACATTTCCCCAAAACTTAAAATCAACCAGAGAAAGAGAAAAGTTCCTCACGTGACACCCTGTCATTGCTGAAATTTACGCGTTCCCCAGCACAATCCCTAACCCTGTATGGTAAGCTCCAGGAACACTTTACTGGAAGACTCAGCTACCCAACATACTTTAGTTCCTCACCTCCCTTAACTCCTTCTAATGCTCCCCGCAATAGCAAGCCATCCTTCTTTTATCCCCCCTGGCCAAATGCCGCCAGTAGTAAGCCTCTCTCTTCCCCCGCCAGCCCACTCGCAGATAGCTAGCTACATGAGCTAACAACAACTCCCAGACACCAAGTCCCTTCCGCTTCATCACCAACCCCTCCAAAAAACCCAAATCTCTAGACCCCGCATCAAGCTCCACCACAGCCTTGTACCTCCCCTCACCACCCACTTACACCTCCACCTCCATCCCCACGCCCATACCCAAACCAACAACAACAACCCCAAAACCGCAGTTCGCCCCAGCAAAACGTTTCCACATCCCGACACCTCAATCCCTCCCTGCGCCAACTCCCCCCCCACCGCTACCACCACCACCACCACCACCACCACCAAGAGCGCAAACCCCAAATTCAACATCCCCACCATTCCCATACTCAACCCGCCGCTTCCACATCCCACCTCCAGCTCCAGCCAGCACCACCACTCCGGCGCCCACACGAGCACGCTTCAGCTATGCCTCTAGCGAGAACAACAGCAGCACACAATCAACCACACCAGCACCCCCCCTACGCACAACCCTCCTCTTCAGAAAGTCCTACCAACGCGACTCGATCGATGCCGACGACGCCCACAGCGAAGAAGAACCTACCAGCCCCCTACAAAAGAAACGAAAACTCCGCTCCCATCATAGTGAGGACATAGAAAATGCATCATCGCCACCACGGCCCTCACCCTCACCCTCACCGCACGAACCCGACACTGAGAAGGAGGAACTCCAAGTCGAGAGACCACGGAATAGGTTCTTATCATCCACGCCTACTGCTGCAATTGCAACTACACAAGGTCATACGATAATCAATTACCATCGCAGCATACAACCCCCTCCCCCGGGAACTGGAATTGGAGAAGGAGAAGAAGCAATACCACTAGATTGGTCACCCGCTAAAACTCGTGCTGCAAAGCGTTGGACTGGCGGAGGACTAGCGGCTGAAGTTGCCGGCTGGGTTCTTGAGAAGAAGAGCTCCCTTCTTAGCACTCATGCCGCCGGGAGGGGAGGAGGAGGAGAAGGTAGGTTTGTGGTTACCGGAGTGAAAAGTGGTGATGGGGTATTTGTCGTCAAGGGAGAGGGAGAGGGGGAGAGGGGGGAAGGCGAGGGGGGGTTTCTACTCCCGATTGTTAGGAGTGGTGGTGGTGGTGCAGGTTGGGGGTTGTTGGCAATTGGGAGTTTGGTGGTTTATGGGTTGCCGTGGTGGGAGGTTTTGGTTGATGGGGTGAGGTTTAGGTTTTTAGTTACTTGGAGGGTGGAAGTGAAGGAGGAGGAAATGCGATGATGGTTATGGTTATGATGGGTAATGAATGTTTTTTTTATTTTTAATGATAAACGGGGATAGATAGACAGACATCGGAGCATTATTATACCAATACAGCGTGCTTTATTTATTCCATAAATTACATGTATAACATGAAGGGCTCCCACGGGATATCATAGTCCATAGTCCCATACCATCATATCATACAAACAAATAGCAAAGCGCCAGAAACCCCTCCATCCATCCATCCATCCCTTCCTCGTGAAACCGACCGCCAAGGCAAGAATAATAAACAAAGAATCGAATGCATGACTATATAGACTATACAGACAAACGGACAGACAGAAAACAAGCAAGCCTAAGTAAAGCTCCCCTTCGTCAGCATCCCCAAAACACCCTGCCTCTCCCGACCCTGCCTCTTCCTCTCCTGCTTCCTCTTCAACTCGCGTTCATTCTCAACCTTAGCCCTAACCTGCTCCCTCTGATGAAAGTTAATAGAGCTAGACGCCTTCCCGCCCCTCTTGATCCCCCCCGTGGTACTACTCTCCATGGATTTCCCGCCGCTACCAGAGGTAGTGGAGGAGGCGCCGGAAGACCCCTGAGAATCACCGCTTGTAGAAGAAGACATGTTTGTTGTGGCTCTGCGCAGCAGGCTTGGAACTCGGAATTGGGTTTCGGTGGCTGACTGGAAAGCCATTTTCGCGCTCTCGCTCATGGCACTGCTGGATCTTGAGGCGGCAACACGGTCTATGACCACTGTCGTTGCTGTTCTGCGGCGTTTGTGCATGAATGCTTCTGCTGGCTCGCCGTCGGAATCCGAGAGCTCGACCATTTCGCTGTCGTTTTCTTCGATGAGGAATGATAAAGTCTGTAAAAAAAGGAAACAAGTCAGTCATAGAGCATCACTCGGTAGATTTAGAATTGGATGGAAAGTTTTAACCAACCTCTCGGACATCTGCGAGGGATGGTTTCTTGGGTCTAGTGGTTCTGCGGGTATTAGAGGTGAGGGGTGTCTCGTTACTCTCTCCGGCGCTGTGTTGTGATCCGGGGGTTTCTCCGCGGGAGGCTCTCCCTCCTGCGACTATTGATACCTCCCGTGAATCCTGGCTCTGACTTGGATTCCGGCTCTGGCTGTCTTCGAGAAGCTCCAAGTCGATAAAGAGATCTTCCTCGCCCTTGTCAAGAAAGTCCATTTCGTCATCGCGGTCTCTATCTTCGATTGCGCTCAAGAAAGCTAACTTTTTGGGATTCGTCGCAAGCTTCTCGATATTGCCATCAGCCATCAATGCCTTTCTTATTTTCGCCATCTGCCGTCTCTTGGCCCTTCTCCGTGCTTCGCCGTCATCATCATCTGAGTCGTCAAGGTCGAAATCGGCGCCCCGCTTTTTTCGGAACAATCCTGTCTGAAGGTCTCTGAACAGCTTGCTGACATCCTTCTCATCCTGTGCTTTGTCCTGCTCAGCCCAGAAGGCTGCGATATCGTCCTCATCGACGACCTCCTTTCCTTCGTCATCAATCATTTCCTCGACGTCGCTATCATGTCCGTCTCCCGCTTCATCGTCACTGGCACCACCAATGCCTGCATATTCATCCTCGGATTCTTCGGCCTGTTCATGTACCATCTCCCTCGCTCCACTCTTGGTTTTATCAAAGTTTTCAGCCGCTTTTTCCTTCTTCGCAGCCTTTCTCATGACATCAAAAGCGGTCTCTTTTTTCTCCTCAACCTCTTCTGATTTTCTGTCGCCGTCACTCTCCCTTTCGTTTTCATCCTCCTCCATTACAGCAGTAAGATCCGTGCCTTTCTTCACGAGCCTGCCCCTCTTTCTCTTAGGAGGCTGTGAGTCGGGTACTTCTATTGTTGATGGCTCATCCTCATCAAATCTCGGAGGTGCCGGACTCGAAGACTTGACAAATCCGTCATCTTGTGTAGGATCAGGAAAACTCGACATTTGTGTAGACGGCTCGTAGTATAAATCTAATACTGGGAACGAAGGTTCATCGATCGGCTCTGAATCTTCGTCATCCTTTTTCTTAACAAACCCCAAATCCAGTCTGTCGTCCCCGAAATCCAAGGGAACTTGTGAATTTGGAATCCCTTCTCCTAGATCCTGTCTTAATGTTTCTATCCTCTCCCTGACTTTCTCCGGACTTGCACTAACTTCTGCGCTTGGAGGAAGCCCACTTAGCCCATTAAAAAGTTGTGTCATTCCCACAGGAGGAGGCCCGGCAATTTTGTTACGGAAAATAGAGGGGATTCTTGACTCTGCAATCTTCTGCTCTCCAGACTCAATCGGGTTATCTTCATTCTCCCCGTCTTCGTCTTCTTCCACAATGCGCAATTTCTTCTTCCGTATAGCCTTTCTTTTGAGAGTCTTGAAAGGCGCGAAATCGCCATTACTCTCGTCTGAGTCCTCATCCGCTTCTTCATCAATATAAGCAGCTGGCATCTCGGATAATCGAGGAGTTGGTGATAATAGGTCATTATCTTGAGGATACAGGGAGGAGAACGCTGGGCTTCCTAGGCCTCCCATAAGTTCGTTCTCATCCTCATCAATGAGGTCGTTGGGTTCTACGGCCTCTTCTTCCTCTTCTCTTTCCTCTTCTTCCTCCTCCTCCTCCTCCTCCTCAGAGCCAGATAATATTTCCACAATGTCTTCCTCTTCGAGCCAGTCGCCATCTGCTTCATCGTCTTCATTGGGGTCCATATCATCTATAGTAGCGCCCTCTTTCTTAATACCATCTTTCTTCTCTCTCCTCTTAATGGCTAAGGCCTCTTTGCGTGCCTTCTCCATATAATCAACTGCTTGCTGTTCGGTTTTGGCTTTCTCTTCAGCAGTCAGAATAATCACACCTTTTGCTTTTAACTCCTCAATTCGCTCTTCTCGTTCTTGTATCGCTTGCTGTCTACTCTTTTTCCGTAATTCCGCTTCAAGCTCACGAACAGATAGTTTGGGTTTCCCATGAACCTCGACCGGTGGCTTCACTCGCCTCACTCGACGCAGCTGATCAACCATTTTCTTACGCTCGGAATTGGCAATTCTCTCTTCATCTCCAGGCTTTACAATTTCAAGCTCCGAATCTGAATCAGAAGCATTCTCGGTAAGCTTGTTCGGAAGAATAACTCTGACAGGTGGTAGGACTAGTTTGGCCTTTTTCGACGACGTTATGCTTGCTTTCCCTTTCCCTTTGTCAAGCGCCGAGGATCTGGCCTCAATCGCTTTGCCCTTCCCTTTATCAAGCGCGAGTGCAGGGTGTGTTGTTTCTTCCTCATCAAACCCTTCCGACGTAGCCCGAGCTTTCCCTTTCCCTTTATCGAGCTTAGGAGCCAAGGTAGAGTCTATACCCATCTGCTCGGATTCACACTGCATTGGACCTTCGCTAGCCGATGGGCTCTGATTATCAATGTCCGTAGCACCTGTTGCGATCTTTGCAGACTTCTCATCTGCCTCGGGCAATGGAGAGGAATTGGGGCTGGACTGGTCCGCAGGCTCGGTTTCAGATCCGGTAATGATTGAACTAAAGCTAGATATTACTATATTTGAAATAAATAAGTACGGCGATCCATACCTTGAGTCAACAGGCACCCTATCCTTTTTGTTCTCATCCTGTTTTTCCGCAGGAGCCCTAAAGCCAAACTTCTCGAAGAGGCTCTGTTTGGTAATTGTTTTCTTTGTCCGTGCTTGATACTCGAGATGCATATTCCTAGCCATCCTCTGAGACTCCCGATGCATCTCTTCCAATGCCTTCTTTCCGGACCTCCGTCTCGGAGGTTTTTGTGACAAAACCCCTAGATCATCATCGTCTTCCCCATCATCGGTTTCAGATCCACATCCCAATTGAGCGTCAAGTTGTTTCCTCTTTTCTTCTAGTCTCTGCTTCTCCGCTTCCGCTGCTTGCCGCTCCTTCCGTTTCTTCTCAAGCAATTCCAAGAACCTGGCGTTCTTCTTCGGATCTGTTGCAAGCAAATTACGGACATCACCTTCATCTCCCCCTTCACTCTCACTGGCTGATACAGGAGTAGTGCTTTTGGATTGTGATGGGCCCTTTTGCTTGGGAGATTCTGTAGATCGTGTAGAAGTGGCTTTTGGAGATGCCTTCGGAAGCGCCTTTCGGGTTCGTTTCCGCCTTAGCGTAGGAACAGGGAGATCGTCGTCATCATCGTCCATCTGTACGGGAGCCTTCGGAGAAGACGCTGACTTATCGTTACCCGATTCCTCGTCCGAAATCAAGTTTGTCGAGGCTGTCTCCTTGCTAGCTAATAGGCTCTGCTTCACGCGCTCATATGCATCACCATTGCCTGTGGTGTTATTTTTGATGGTTGGAGGGATCTTGGTGGATTTGGTAGCTTTTATATCGGATGCACGTGGCATCATTCGACTTGCAAGTTTGCCCCTTGGCTTGTAATCCAATTCGATCTCACTATCTTCATCTGCAGCACTGTCACTCCCGCCGCTCTCCTCATCGGTAGGCTCCATCTCTGCCAGCATTGCCTCAACTTTTGATTTAGGCGTAAGAACAGGCGAAGCAGAACCGTCCCGTGAAGGTGTGCCAGGGGGAGACACCACCATAGACATAGCGGTAGGTGATTCTAGAGAAGCCATAATGGGCCACTCCAACCAAATATCTCTTGTAAAGGAGTGTGGTGTATTCGTTGCGGGGTTGGTGGAGGTGGAGGGGAGTTTGATACAGAATTGTTCAGTCAAAGAACAGGACGCGACAAGATGAAAGAGAGACGCGTTGAGCATTAAACGCGCCAAGACCCCTGCTGGCATTCTCTCGAGTACCCGCAACCTACTCGTAATTTACCTACACGACCAGAATTGTGGCTCAAGCAAGCTTTGGCAAAGCCTATGTGTCACGTGATCGTGATTCTGAGTGCCGGTATCGCGGCCATCTTGGCCTGGGGTTTAGGGTAGAATTACAGGGCCCAAACCCCCAGCACACACCTACTACAGTGCTCGAGTATACTCTTTTCCCATGAGATGTTTCGACTCTTGGCTACTAAATCGCAACGCAACATCCAGCACGATGCAGCGAGAAATCACATTTCTAAGCAGCGGATATGACGGTGAGATATATGTTTGTTGTTCGGATAAACGAAAGAAAATTTTTTATTATTCACGCATGGAAAACGAATGAGACATCTCCCCTCGAATCGACTCTAGGAACAAAAATCGAAGAAACATCTTCTAGCGCCCATATGGGAAATGATATGTGCATGTGAGATTCGTACTTTTGAGTGTTAAACAAAAGTAACTGGAGAATACCAGCGATTGTACAGTACTTGTTCCACATTCAAATCCTGTTTCGGCCCTAATCGTCTGAATTGGTCTCTAGGTGCATAGCAAATTATCTGTCCAGGCCACGGTTATCTTCCTTGTCCTTGAATGGTACGGTACTATCTCGCTTGGTACCGGTATGATACGGTATGATATGCAAGTCAAGTATGTCCTACCGACTACCAGTGGCTACGAGTACTTTTCAGATTTGCATATCTCGTTTGCTGGAAGCTGCCCCGCCCGGCCGCCTTTTTTCCTTTTTTTTTTCCCTTTTTTTTTTTTTATATCCACAAACCTTACCCAACGCGGAGCACGGAAGGTCAGTGAGCACTGTATCAGAGAATTTCAAGCCAAGCGTATTGGTTTCGCAGGCCCGCGGACGGTTATGTATGATAATAATAATGATAATAATAAAAGTGTGAGAAGGACTTCCTAGAATAGCTCTCTGCGACTTCCTTCTTCGTGTTGGTTTGCTGTCTCTCCCTCTCTAGCTATTCCAATGAGAGGGAGAAAGCAAGGAAAAAGAGGGCTTCCCAGACTTGTCTTTCCAATTCGCCTGTCTTTGGTTGGCTTCGGCGCTTCTGTCGTCCCATTTTTATCCCTAACACACAACATACGAACAGCAATGTTCAACAAGGCTGCTGCCACATGGAAACTGCTCTGCACCGCTCTGCACTCTCGCCCCCCCCACTAAACAATGCCCATAGAACAAGTGCGGTACAAGTACCTTTACTGTATATATTGAGCTGTGAAGGTACTTTTCCTCTGAAATTTAGGAGCAATCGAATAGTTCGGGCATCACCCCTGAACGACTGGCTGACCGGGTTTTTCAGACTTATTGACTCTCCTTTTTTTTTTCTTTTCTTTTTCTTTCTTGTTGTTCTGTCTGTGATATTTACCGTACGGTATCTCTCTCCACTATCTTCGCGGCGCTCGTTCTACACCCTATAGACGCTCTCTCCTGTACCGGTACCTTGCGCTTGCTCCTCTCCTTTCCATCTATTTATTGCTCCTACGTCCTTCCATTCTTCCGTTAGAATAGCTTTCGAGTGATTCTCTCCAGGGTCTCCTCACCGTGCTCTATCGCTCTTCTCTATTCTACTCTTCTCTCTATTTCCCTCCTACCATTTATCATAGACACTCCTTTTGAGTTGTTTTGATATCTGCCCCCCAACAGTAGTGCACATTACTGGTAGTAGTAGAAGGTTTTTTGTCGTTTCGCCTACTTTCGCTAGCAGCCCGCCTTCCTTTTCCATTCACTTGAAGCGATTGTGAAGCAGAAGTTACCGCTCCGCGCGTCCCCGGCGTTGCTTCTTTTGGAAACTTTGGCAAGTTACAGCAGTGGAGACCCTGGCCAGCAAGGATCGTCAATCAGCAACTCACCCTTCCTTCCTTCCCTCCTTCCTTCCTCCTTTCTCTCCCCCCCTCCTCTGTCACCGAGGGCTCAACTACCCCCCTCTACCCCTCCCTCTCATCATTTCCTCAAAGGTCCTTACCTTCCCTGCATCTAGTATCTTTGTACACGACAAATTCTCCTGAGCCCCACCGTTTCCGAACACCCTCCGGACACACGAGCTGCAACAGCAACTAATACTCTCTTTTTTCTCACCCTTCTTTCATCCTCCTCTCTACTCCCCCATCCGCCTTCACCCAACACTCCTTAAATCATAATACTATGACTGAAGAATCCGGCCTTAAAGGCAAATCGCTCAAGAGAAAGAATGTTAAGGGGTTGAAGCTCGGCGGAGGTGGACCTCCTGCTGCGGCCCCTTCCACCTCAGACGGCCAAGCTCCCGGTGGAAACGGGAGCAGATACTATGCTCACAATGATCAACTGAGTGATCAACTCAGCACTCTGGAAATCGGTGTTGAGTTTAAGCTGGACTTGCGTGCAGAGGATTTGAAGGTGGTGAATGAATTAGGTGCGGGGAATGGAGGGACCGTTAGCAAAGTCATCCATGCCCCAACGAAAGCTTTGATGGCAAAAAAAGTTCGTTGTCTCGGCCCCGCTGTGTTGAAGGTGTTCTACGAAACTATATTAACAAAATGGTGAAGGTCATCCACATAGATGCCAAACCGTCGGTTCGGAAGCAGATCGTTCGTGAACTACACATCATGCAGGAATGTCACTCCCCTTATATTGTCTCTTTTTATGGTGCCTTCCTCAATGAAGGAGATGTGGTTATGTGTATGGAATACATGGATTGCGGGTCAGATATTAACCCCCATCGGGCTGTGTGTGTGCTGTGCCTTGTGAATACATCCACTGACATGGTATATGACACTATAGATCCCTTGACGGCATCGCTAAAAAGATAGGCCCAATCCGTATCGATGTGCTGGGCAAAATCTCGGAGGCTGTTGTGGAAGGTTTAAATTACCTCTATAATGTCCATCGAATCTTGCACCGAGATGTCAAACCTTCGAATATCTTGGTCAACTCTCGAGGTTCCATCAAGTTGTGTGACTTTGGTGTTTCTGGAGAATTGATCAACTCGATCGCCGATACATTCGTCGGCACTTCAACTTACATGTCTCCAGAGCGAATCAAAGGGGCCAAGTACTCTGTCAAATCTGATGTATGGAGCTTGGGGTTGACCCTGTTGGAGTTGGCCATTGGGAGGTTTCCTTTTGACGCAGACGGCACAAGCGCCGGGACTAGGGCCAGTGCTGGGCCAATGGGTATTCTTGATTTGCTCCAAAAGATTGTCAACGAACCTGCGCCCAAATTGCCGAAAAATAAGGCATTCCCTCCTAGCTTGGAGAAGATGATTGAGCACTGCCTAATTAAGGATCCGGAACAGAGGCCTAGCCCTCAAGAGCTTCTGGTAAGCCGCAGTATCCCAGAGAAGCTACTCAACAGTAATTTTGCTAAACCGGTTTTTGTGAATCAATAGGAAGAATCGTTTATGAGAGCAGCCAAACAGACCAATGTGGACCTCGAAGCCTGGGCTCATGCTATTCTCGACAAGCCTCTCAATCGATCGTCAAGATCCTCACAATTGATCAGTCCCGCTCCTCCTCACCGAGAGTCTCCGGCTCCACCACGTCCATCATCACGTGGACAAAACACTCCTGGGAGAAGAACCTCCACTGCGGAGCGCAGCTCGAGTGAGCGAGGCACTGAAAGAGAACGGTCTGATCGTGAGCATCGCCCGCCTCCGGCCCCGCTGCAACAGGCACCTTTCCCAGCTCGTACAAGCTCGCATGGTCCTGGTTCTGGCAGACTTGAGGAGGCGAACTACCACGGCTCTGCAAGTGATCCGTCCAGAACCAACCAGCTGCCACATTCAAGGTCCTCCCGTCAAGCTCAATACCGATCAAATACAGAACCTGCAGGGCTCCCAACTTCAGATCGAAATGATAGCAGGGAGCGATATTCTCGTAGTCAGGGTGGTGAAAGGGAGAGGGGACGCGAGCAGGAGCACGTGCAAGGCACAATTGGGATCGGATTTGAGGGCGCACGCCAGCCAGAGATGAAGGAGAGGAAGAAGCAACCACCTGTTGGCATTATGAGCTCGGGGGGAGGCCTCTCATTTGTCGGATCTGGTAATGGCATCAGTGCTAACAGTCCTAGTGGAATCAACAGTGGCCGGTAGGACAGATTCAAAGCCAAACCTACTAAAAATTCTGGTCGCTATATTTAGTAAATGGTGTCATTTTGTTTCGATAGCTTATGATTCCATCATGTGTTTCATTTTTCACTTTTTTTTTCTTTTTCTATTTTCGGAGATATCAAAGGTTCTGCTTGTTTTTTCTAACTTTTTTTTCTTTTCTTTTCTCTTCTTGTTCTCTATTTATCACTCGTAAGGCAGATTCGCATGGTATGATACCGCTGAAAAATAGTTTCTCAAAACAAAAAAAAATGGAAAAAACTTGCCATTTCCCCCCTTTTCGCATCTGATGGGTTTTTGTTTGAATTTGCATTCGGTGGAGTGGCAATGGTTAGGGTCTTTTTTTACCATATTTCAGTTGAGCTCTACTTTACCTTACTTTGATGCCGAAATACCTTTTTTTTCTTTTCTTTTTTCTTGGACGGGTGGATAGGAGTGAAGATATAGAATTAAACAGATATGAATATTCGGTGTTATCGTTCGTTGGGATTATTATTGATGTGAGAATTGGGGTTGCTGTAGTCATTGGTACTCACTCGGGTTGCGATTAGGGTGTCTGTCTGTCGGAAGTATTATCATAATAATATTATTATGATAGAACAAGCAAGATATGATACTGTGGCAACTGTCTCCCTCCCTCTCTCTCTTTTATTGATCAGCCCCATTACTGTACTTTACGATTCAACTCTGGCTTGTTCTTTTCTGTGTGACTTCTAATAGTGAGATGAAAAAGGATTTACTCTAGTTTCTAACCATCCACGCGTTAGGCCCCGTTTCATGCGTGGTGTAAACATCCAATAGCCTAATCTAGCGACATTATAAACCGCCAGAAAAACAGCAAATAAACAAATAAACAAATAAACAGGCGCAATCATGAAGGCATAATGACAAAAAAAAATACCATTTCTGAACGCCCATTCGAAAAAGAAAAGAAAAAAACCCCCCCACTTCCATCCCTTCCTTCCCTCATTCCCATCCTCTCACCCCCCCCGCCCCGCTACCATCGCTAGGTTGATCAATGAATCATAACCCATACCTCACCGTCAGGCAGACCATGCCAAAAACCGCCACCCCTTCTTGAATCCATCCTTCGGTCCCATAAACCCACACATACGCCGCGGCGACAATACCGTAGGAAACTACATTGACGACCAGCCACACTGGCAGCCCCTTGAGCACGAACCACGCCACCCTAGCGTACGGCACTTGGGCGAGCGCCCCCCAGAAGCCCACCCCACCTTCGACCCTGTGGACGGGTACGATTGGGTCTATGTGTTCTTCCAGGAGCGATGCGCGGACGCGCGTGAGGGCAAGGTATGAGGGGATGACAAAGAAAAGGGTTGAGAAGGGAGTTAGGAAGTATGGGAGGAAAGAGTAGTTGGGTGGGTATATGATGAAGGGGAGTTCGATGGTTATCAGGGTGAGGAGGCCGTTGAGGGTTACGGCGGGGAGGGTTGCCAGGACGGACGCACCGGGGGTATTGGCGTAGCGGGTTAGCCAGGTTGTTGGCTGGGGGTGAGATATTTGGATGCTAGAGTTTTGTTAGTATGATATGATATTGGTTTTTTCGTTTATTTGTTTATTTATTTTACTGTGTGGATGGGGGGAGGGAGGGGAACGAACTGAACGACAGTCAAGCTGAGCCTTGAGACCGCTATCAAAGATAATGTCCCGCCGAGGACCCTTCCGGCGACATCACTTCCAGTCCAGTACTGGAGTTTCGAGATGACAAAGTTCCTGACCATCCTATCGAAGAAGGCGAGCGCCGCAGCTCCGATAAACCCTCTCCAAGGTGCAGCCCGACCACCGATCCTGCGGAGATGTCTGATAGTCCCCATGATACTATCCGTGACAAACACCTTCTCGCTCCGGGCCATCAACGGCTGTGCCTCCTCACATTCTCCTCCCACTTCCCGGCCCTGACGGGATCTTCGACTCCTACTCCTCGGTGGAATCGGCGGCGCTGAGGAGGACGAGGAGGGGGAGGAGGAAGTAGGTAATCCAGCCCCCGGGTGCTCAACGACAAGTAACGCGATCAGCAACTCGACTGTGTAATTAAAGCACAGGACGAGCACGCCCGCAAGAATGGATATCGCAACCAGCGCGACTAGTTGTTCTTCTTGGCCTTCCTCCGTGCGGGAGAAGGTGTACATTAGAGTGTTTTTGATGTACCGCTCCATCTCTGCTTTGTCGTTGCCGTTGCACGGTATACTGGTGAGAGATGGGCAGCAGCAGCAGTAGGAGGAGGGGAAGGGGGAAGAAGAAGAAAGAAGGGGAGGTGATGAGGCGATGCGATGCGATGCTTCGTGTATATATTCTCTGTTGAGTGAAAAAAGTAAGGACAAGTATCGGGTAAGTCAAACTGCAAGTAGATGGATGAGATCTGTAGCCGCTTATCCTTCCCCTTATGCTTTAAGTTTTGCTTCACTTTGCTTCATCGGGTTGGCGGGGGGGGGGCTGGCGGGGGCCAGGTGGCATGGGGTATTTCGGTGGGTTGTGACACGCGGGTAACTTTGGTGAGACCGAAGATGGGCAGCGGATCCGCGCAGGATCTGGGATGAGTGGGCAAGGTATGCATGGATCAGGATAACTTAACTTATGGTTGCCTGGAGAATTATCATGGGTCGGTGTACCATACCGAAGCTGAGGCTTTGAATCGATCAAAAACGAGGAAGGGATAGATCTATTATTCGTGGGCTGGATGCCGTATGATACCGGCTTATTTTCTGGCCAGTTAGTGGATTGGTTGGTTATGAGGCTGAAGTAATGGAATGGAAATGGAAGGTTCTGAGAGAGGATGTCTTTTTTGTTGTTCTTGCGATAAGATACCATAGTTTTCGAAGCGAGGATCAGGCGGATGGGGCTGATTCGTGATACCGGCACGAGGATTGGATCTGGTTCTCGAGTGAGTACTTGTGATGGGATGGTCAGGTAGGTTGTGTGCGTCCGCGTGAAAGAAGGATCAAGTCGTCTGTGACGCTGTGAGAAATGTGATATCGCACTGCTGAGTTACTCGGAATAATGAGCAAAATCTAGAGTTAAACCCGCCACATCCGGATCTATCTGATTGGTGCCCGTCTACATTATGTACTGTATGTCCAGAAACCGTCATCACCATCATAGCAATTAGCCTAAAACGCCGTTTTTCATCAAACTCATCAACACCTAACCTCGATATCGCCGGCTTTCGTCAAATACTTGACTCCTTTGTAAGGCTTTACACCCTCTCCCAATCCTTTTCCACCGACAACCTTCAAGCTATCAACCCTAACACCACTAGCCAGCCACCCTTTCACACTAAATGCCACTAGAGCACATCTCGGCATAGCCATTTCCATCTTCCTCTTAGCTTGCTTTTCTCTCTTTGCCTTCTCTTCCTCATTACCACCGTTGGCCTTGGCTGTTTTCGTTGTTTGGGCGTCCTGGTATTCTCCATTGTCTACGGGCTCCTCTTCTTCCACCTCACTATCGTCTCCGCCATAGCTTTTGATGACCACACCAGTTCTAAACGTAGCTGTTCCGGAGAATGCACTAGTGGTTGGTATCTTCCATGTTACTTTTCTGCCTTCATGATGGAACTCTCCTCGTGAGCACCGTGTGCCCGTAAGTGTTTTAACGGCCGGGGGAAGTGGGAAGGTGATTTTCACTTCCTCGACCGTAGGGTTATTGCTTGATCCCCCAAATGCTGGGCTCCGGCTAGATCTGGGACCAAAGGGGTTTGCTGAGAGGGTATTGGCTGCGGGGGCTAGAAAAGCGGTAGAAATGAAAACCCGGGCTTCGAACTCAGACGACAGTGGCCCAATTGCGGTCTTTAGCTCTACGCTAACAGGTAGCTGCGGTTGTGTTGCGCTTTTTGGATTACCGGAGGGCAGAAGGTCAATCTCATAAGATGCGAGGACAAATTTGCCGTCTGGAGGAACGAAAGATAGTTCCCCTGGGCGCTCCCTCCATCGAGAAAGTCGAACACAAGGGTGGAAGACAGGAAAGCCTAGGCCCCCGGATGGCGGGGCACCAAGCTTTTGTTTATGACTGGTAGGCGTTTGGAGTGTCATTAGAAGGTCAGGGATACCGGATAATTTGCAGTTGAATGCTATTGTACCGTTCGAGCGCGCAGATAGGAAGCGTCCGGAGGGAGCAATAGTTGCTGTGATCAGCTCTATTAGATCAACGTAGAGTTCGTTGTTGGTATGACGGACGTTGGAACGGCGCCAGGGGATTGCGGATAGAGTTTTAGTTGGCGTGGGAGTAAAGGATGAAGGGATAGAGGCACTAGAAAATCTGTTCAGCAGTAGATAGGTATTGGGGGAATATCGGATGAACCAACCTTGGTAAACCAGTGACACTTCCTAAGAGCTTTCCCATTAAGCTGGGCGGCAATACCACATCCCTCAATGCATTTGGTTCTGTTGTAAATGGGAATCCGTCATCACACATCTCGTTCAGCAACTGAGCAACTATGTCATAGTTTGCCTCAATTTTGCTCCCCAGCAGCGGGGATCCAAGATAGTCTTCCAGAACATCAATTACCCGATGCAAGAACTCCGATATCAACAGCGGCTCTATCTCAGAAGTTGTTGGTGAAAGAAACAAGAGGTTATTATGTATTATGTTGAAAAGTAGAGTAGGGGGTGAGGTCGTTGGTAGGTATATTAATGAAGGACGTGGTGACGGTTGAGCTTTGTAGAGAGAGTAGAGGGAGGCAGCAGTTGTGGCTGGTCGTGATCTCCATTCGTGCTGTAGAATCGGTGTTGTAGCCGGAGAAAAGTTGTCGAATACGTACAGGGCTTCGACGGCACTCATGTCTTTGCGAAGGTGGCAGTCGGTATCGGAGCTGCAGACGAATTTGTGGAGCAAGTGGGGTTGAAGTGAGGTCTGAGACAACCAACCACGAGCTGTTCTTGGCAGGTTTTTTGGTGTTTCTTTTTCTACCTTCCTTCCTGGCAACCTCGAATTTCTCAAATTGTTCCCGGCATAGAAACTAGATACATTCCAAGATGGGCAGAGATGAGATAAAATATTTGCCAGACACCCCGATTCCTCTGAGGAAAGCTCTTGCAGAGGATATGAAAGAGGACTGCCTGCCGTGTAGAGCGATAGGTATCAACACTTCACTCGTCTTTCTTTTTTTCTTTTTCTTTTTTCGTTTCTAACTTGATGATCTATCAAGGTTCTACTGCGTTTATTGGCCTCGGGATCTACACGTTTTTTTCCGGTCGCTCACAACTTCGAGCACAGGAGGCAGCAATACTAAAGTCCGGAACGAGGTGGGGGATTGGGGCACGAAGGCTAGGAATTCATGGGATAACGGCGACTTTGGTGGGATTGGGGGTTTACAGGATGGTCATGTGAATGTGTTTATAATGTCAGTCTTGTGCCCGTATTGGAGTGATTAGACTCAGCTCTTTCTTCAGTGTGTACGATATCATACGGATCCTATTTTCCTGGACTTTTCATCCAGAGAATAAAAAGTAATACAGATGCTGCTAGCAAGGCTCCGTTTGGGACCTCAAACCTCAGCATTTGTTTCTAGAGATGGGCTCACTGTGGTGTTTTTCTCGTTCGGATGTTTTGTGTACATTTTTTCTCATTCTTCCTTGCTTGTGCTCTGCCCGCCTTTCTACACGAGTAGGGTCACTGTAGGCTTAGAGGAGATGGAGGATGTTGTAGAGATCTTATTATAGGAGGTAGCTATTTTATATCTTCCACCAAGTCGGATATATTTGCGGACTTCTTTCTCCTACCAATCCTGCCTGGCCTTTCAGGTGGCAAAGTTGTTAGTAGGCGGGATGGGGATAGTACAGTACAGAATGATGAATGCACTACGGTACCATAAGTCTGATTGCATTTTTTAGACCGTTAAGTTTTTTTTCTTTCACCTCTGATTTTATAGTAAAGTATATACGGGTGACAGAGGTAGAATCGTAAAGAGTTCGGCTTCCTATATACCTATTATATATGCCATAATCTAGTACGGTACTCGAGTACTTAGGTGGTCCATAATACGCCTATCATAATATTATAGTATGATCCCGCACCAATGTTCAGTACAGTAGCTAGTTAGCTGCCAAGCCTCGTTACAGGGACTCCCGGAGCTTGGATCAGCATGGTGCTCGGGGGTGGCTCATAACATGACGCAGGTCCCGAATACGCAGCCCCTTTTCATGAGCCACAAGGGCCCCCCACTCCCCACTTTTGGATTGCAATATCATACGAACCCTCTATGTTTTCAATCATGTCGTTTATCTTATCAGCTGCTGCTCCTTCTCCCTCCTTTTACACTTCCCCCGCTACCTCCCAACATTTCTTTCTCCTCGGATTTGTTTGTGGTGTCTTCGTGCTTTCTTTAAAATTGTTATCTCCATCCTCTCTTTTTCATCTTCTCCAGGCTTCTCACTCAAGCTATGGCACTCTCTACGAGCTCGTTTAAGCACAATGTGCAAACTTTAAAGGATAATCCACTCGGCGAGATTGCTGGTTCTTTGGGGGATTTGGGAACCCTTCTGCCTCTTATGACGGCACTAACTGCTGGGGGGTCAATCTCGCTAACCTCTACTCTGATATTCTCGGGAGTTTTCAATATATGCAGTGGTGCCTTCTTTGGCATACCTATTGTGGTATCTGATCCCTTCTGATGTTTCTATATTGCCCCGAGGTTGTGGGGGAGAGTTTGTTCCATAGGGCTAACCCAAGTAGGTGCAACCCATGAAAGCTGTTGCCTCTATCGCTCTCGCTCGCCAGCTATCGCTAAAGGAAACTATGGCGGCTGGTATCGGTGTCGGCATCGTGGTTATGTTACTCTCGGTCATAGGAATGATCAAGAAGGCAGCCGACATGATACCTCTTCCTATAGTTAAAGGAATCCAAGTAGGTGCAGGGCTATCACTCTGTCTCAACGCTGGTTCTATGCTTTCGAACCTTAGCCTCAACCAATCCAAATGGGACGATAACCTCTTTTGGGCTATCGGTGCCTTTTCGGCCCTCTATGGGTTTTCACGGCTGCCCAAGTTCCCCTTTGCTCTGCTAGTATTCCTCCTGGGTAGTATATTTGCTGCGGTGGAGGTTGCTACAAGTGGTGGGATTTTGCCGGCCTTCGGGTTCTGGTGGCCATTCACCCCAACAATACCTACACCAGATGAATTTGCAACTGGATTCGGGACAGCGGGTATTGGCCAGATTTCATTGACAATATTGAATTCGGTGATTGCTGTGCGGTATCTCAGCGAGGACCTAATGCCCACCAGGCCTGCACCATCAGTTACGGCCCTGGGGATATCTGTTGGGCTCATGAATTTGACGGGTTGTTGGTTTGGGGCTATGCCCGTCTGTCATGGTATACTGGTTCATTGATTGGTTGTGTTTGGTTACTAACCAATAGACTTCCAGGCTCGGGTGGATTAGCAGCACAGCATAGGTTTGGGGCACGGTCGGGAGCTAGTGTGATGCTTCTTGGGCTAGTGAAAGTTTGTGCTGGATTGGCGTTCGGAGAATCGCTCACTGGCTTGCTCCAGACATTCCCCAAGTCTCTATTGGGTATCATGGTATGTTGAGAGCCTGAGATAACTCGTTGTATTACTAAGATCGACCTATATAGGTGTTTGCTGCTGGGATAGAACTGGCTTCTGTTGCAGAGAACCTAAACAGCACAGCCAGAGACCTTCTAAGCCCTACCTCAGCGGCGCTAGGGACTGAGCGCTCTCGGTCAGCTGTTTACGCCTCTTTGAGGGTATTGACAGAGCGCGAGAAGAGAGAGCGATTCTTAAACATGATGGTCACTGCTGCCATGATGCTGGCCTCTAAGAATACCTTTGTGGGATTTCTGGCTGGCGTTTTCTTTTGGTCTCTCCTCCGGCTGCAGGATAGGATGGAGGATTTTGGAGAGGCAAGGGCATCGTTTGCACCTTTGAACGAAGCGTCTGCCCTCTTGGGAAGATAGGCAGCCTGCAGTGGGGCATCACTATGGCAGTTTTTATAGACTTGAGCGCACTTTAAAACTTTTTGTAACAATAGAATCGGCGCAGTTATTGCCTAAAAACAAGCAATGCCTAATCAGTCAGGCGGCAGTCTAGAATTATCAATTCCAATAATTTAAGTTATTAGTCTGGCTGCTGAGTAATAATTGTGCTTGTTTAGTCCGGGAGTAAGACTCGTGGTGTCGCCAGGGCAACCGTGCCCAGTCAGAGTAAATACCTAACTCCACCAGAAAAGCACCCGTTCATCACCTTCCGAACAGCGGTTTCTCTTGCCATCTTCCTCTTACCTACAGCCGGAATTTTAGCTGCCGCTACTCTTTGCTTTCGTTATTCTACTACTGAAACGCACACAACCCAATCGCTATGCCTCCCGCAGGAAAGACAAAGAAGTCCAAGACTACCGATAAGTCGGGAGATAAAGATAAAGTGCACAAACTTTCATTGAAAGGTGATTCTCTCTTCGATTAGGGTCAGTGTGTAGGCAAGGAACTAACTCGGTCTTAGGGTCTTCGAGGCTGGTCACTGAATTTGTGAGTATTGATTGATTGCCTGGCAGAGCAGTCATTGCGAGTTATCCGGCTGGCTTTTGCTAACTCCTCTATAGTTTGAATACTCTATAAACACAATCCTCTTCCAGAGAGGGGTATACCCAGCAGAGGACTTTACTGCTATTAAGAAATATGGCCTTAATATGCTCGGTAATTTCCCTTCCCCTTTCTTCCCCTTCCCTCTTAGGGATCTTCGCCGCCTAATGAGCTGACGAGCGACATGGAAATAGTCTCCGCCGATGACCAAGTAAAAGCCTACATCCGCAAGATAATGTCCCAGCTGAACAAGTGGATTCTCGGCGGCAAGATCTCAAAGCTGGTGATAGTAATAACCTCAAAGGATACGGGCGAGAACCTGGAGAGATGGCAGTTCGACGTACAGCTTCAGGGCAAAGCCGCAAAGGCTAAGAACCCTCCCGCTGCCGTCCCTGCTTCTGCCGCCGCCACCACTGACGGCTCTGGCTCCACCAGCAAGGAGAACTCTGCTCCTGCTGCAGCGGCCCCAGTTCCTGAGAAGACCGAGAAGGAGATCCAGGAAGAGATCCAGAGTCTCTTCAGACAGATTACCGCGTCTGTCACATTCCTGCCCATGCTAGACGGGAGATGTACTTTCAACGTGCTTGTCTATGCTGACGGTGACGCGGAGGTCCCCATGGAATGGGGTGATTCGGATGCCCGCGAGATTGCCGGCGGGGAGAAGGTTACGTTAAGGAGTTGGGGGACCAGCAGTCATAAAGTCGATACTTTGGTTAGTTATAGACTTGCTGACTGAACTGACTGGCTGGTTGAACGATGAGGTTATGGGTGGTGGTTTCTAGGATTTTTATTATACATCGTGCTGTTTGGGCTGTTACTTGGGTCATTGGTATTGGGGTTATGGTTCGTTTTTTAATTAATATTATTATTTGACATGATTACTTGAGGTGGGTTGGAGTGGGGTGGTGTATACCTGGTTCTTGGATTTATATAAATACCAACCTGCTTGACGCGGGAAATCTAATATTGGGGATATGATTTGTACTGTACTGTACTCTATCGTGCCAGTAAATTAGTTGAGGGCAGGATAGCTCCGGTGAACCACCATATTGCTTCTCATCACTCCTGCGTGCGAGTTATTGCACTTTCTTACCACTCTCCTCCTCCTCCTCCTCCTCCTTAATTAGACTTCCTCCACTATCACCTACCGGCATAACAACAGCATCCAAACTCCCGATATTACCCACCTCGTGAAAAGCCGAAGCAATGTTCTATCTATCTACAGTACAAATCCTGCAGCCACCCCAACCCAACCCCCCAAATCGCAGGATAAAATCATGACATTGCGCGTAACACCTTCCCCAAACCTATTATACCTACCTAAATTACCATTATAGTTAAACTTATCCCCCCCACACGTAACAACAACATCAACCCACTCCTCAAACAATCCATCCTCGGCAACCATACTATACCAGTGGTACGGTATCATACTCGTATATAACGAAGATATAACACAACCACTACGGTATAATTTTCCCATCTTAAACAAAGGTACCCCCCTCCTCCTCCTCCGGCCCAATCTAAATGCCCGCACCCCCGCACCATCCCTTCCTAGGAGTAATAATGTTCCTATCAACCTTTCTTCTAGTATACTACTTTACACTCTTTTTCAGCATGAGTTCTTCTACCGGTACTGCTGTGGGCGGTGGTGACGGTGGGGGGCGTTGGATGAGGAGGGACTCGGAGGTGCGGAAGAGTAATGTTGCTGGCTTCTTTGCGCAGGATTTAGAGAGGACGGATCCTGGGGGGTTTGATTGGGTGGGTTTTTTGTTCTACTCAATCCGCTGGGAAGGGAGGGGAAGGGGAGAGGGGCTAACTATGGGTAGATTGAGAGTGGGTTTGGGTTGTTGGATGAATTTGATGTTCCTGGGCCTGGGATTGAGGTGGAGGGGGAGGGGGCAGCGGAAGGGGAGCGGGGGAAGA
>Ga0307507_10002330_pt1 | contig 40304 bp, 8 predicted proteins | sample 7_EM_MG_FD_207223 | JGI IMG/M metagenome (GOLD analysis project Ga0307507, IMG submission 207223) | Populus trichocarpa ectomycorrhiza microbial communities from riparian zone in the Pacific Northwest, United States - 7_EM | ecosystem: Host-associated > Plants > Roots > Unclassified | place...
TTAAGATGCTAATAATATAAGATAATACCAAAGAGCGTACTTAATAGATTATTAGTAAGATTAAAGATTAATCCCTAAACTAGATTATACTAAATTAGCTTAATAAAGAGCAAATTACTATATACCTATAGCTGCAAACCTTCTTAAAGAAATAAACTTAAGATCTATATATTGTATAATATAATAATACAGAACTATTTTGGAATAGGATATAGCTTAACCGCTATAATTTCCGCCAGTTTATAAACTTTGTAGAAACTTATACTTAATTAATAGATCTAGAGCCCTTTAAAAACAAGAATAGTAGCATCTATAAGAAGGAGAAGATTAGATTTATCTAGGCTAGAATTAAGCTAGCAATTTGTAATAAAATAAAGCGCGTAGGAGCCCTATTGCGGATTACTATATATGCAAATTTTGAACGAGCGGTTTTGAATGCTGAGGATGCGGTAAGGAACTAGACCTCTTCCGGTAAGAAGCTAGGGGGTAACTAGAAGCGTAGGCACTTTGGTAGCAATATAGGGCAGACCCAAGCTCTAAAGAAGCCGTTCTTAAAGAGAAATCCAGAATAGTTAAAGTTAGGGTCCTTAAGTAATGGGAAAGACTCCTAGGGCCAACCTAATACCCGTCTGGCACCCTTATAGGAACACTCTAAAAAGTTAAGAGAAAACTTCTCTGGAGGTAAACCTAATTAGAAAAATAAGTAGGGTAATAACCGCACTAATAATCCAAAAAAAGAAAGGCCTTAGTTATAGACCTCTTCTAGCTGTAACTAGGGCAAGATATAGAAGGAGAGACTCTCCGTATTACTATTAAGCTGGAGATAGTACTCCCTATGGGCAAGGTACGTTAGTTCTAAGCACTATATAATAGCGGCGCCAAAATCAATCTTATATAATATAATTTGGTAAAAGAGTATAAGCTTATCCTATTGTTAAGGTAGCGGAAACCTATTATAGGGGTCCTAGATAAGCATTGGATTAAACTATATAGTGCCTATAAGCTTATAGTATTAGTAGCCGACATGTATAACTATACTAAGGTAGTTAGCCCGCAACCCTTCTAGGTGGCTGACTTTGTAGGCTACAACCTTATTCTTAAATATCCTTAGCTTACGGAAGCAGATCTTAAGATACGCTTTAAGATAGGAGCCTTTAAATAGTGGAATAATAAAGAATTAGAAGGGCGTATTTTACTAATAAGCTTAAAAGACATCCTAGAAGATATAGCTCTAGGAGAAATAGTATACGCTCTACATCTAAAGGAGTATTAGATCTAACCCCTATTCTATAGCAAGATAGGTATAGAGCCTAGTATAGGCGATAACCCTTCTGTAACGGATACCCTATGGGGAACTACCAGATAGGTTGTAGAGACACTGCAGGAAGGCGGCGATCTTAAAGATCTTATAAGATACTTCTACCGCTATAGGTTACTCTGGCTTAAGCAATACGCAGAGAGTATGCTATAATACCTTAAACGTTGTGTTAAAGAGTTCCCTACCCTCCACTAGCTACTATATAAAACTATTTAATAAACAGTGGCAACTATATACGAACAGCCACTATAGCATATAACGCTGCCCGTAAGTGTTCTAAGGGAGCTCTAGGACCTACCCAATAATAATATAGAGGACGAGCGTGACCCTAACCTGTTAAATATTCTGTTAGGCCTAAGAGACTTAGGGTATTTTTGGGTAGGTGAGCAAAAGTCCTTTAGCAGAACTTGGAATATAATTATATAATTAATCTAGAAGAAGGTAAATAACCACTAAACCTTCCTATTTATAGCCTCTCTTATAAAGAGCTTAAGATCTTACGGGAGTATCTTAATGGCTTACTGGAAAAGGGATGGATATAGCCTAGTAAGTCACTAGTAGGCGCGCCAATCCTCTTTATTTTAAAACTAGATGGTGTTACGGACAGCTTAAGTACGATATTACAACTACTTAGAGAAGAGTCGGCGGAAGCTAGTTGGTTAATATAGGCACGGTCCAGGATGGATCCGGTGGAACCATATAACGAGGAATGGTAGCCGAGGTCACGTAATGTGATCTATGTGATCTATATAATCTGTGTAATCTATACAAAGTGTATAGAGCACACGTACCTCACGGAGCGAAGGGATTTCTTAGGCGTACGGTTGTGTATTTAAAGGACCACAGTCCCTACCTAGATAGTTCTCTCTTTATAGTAAATCTTAGAATATAATTGGAGTTAGTCTGTTAGGTAACTACTCCACCAGTTATTATCTTATACTGTTATATTATTAACTACATTTAATATCTACACACCTAGCCTATTAACAAGTCCACCGTAGTACCTACTACAAGGCTCCGTTACACATTTACTACCTAGTTACAGTATTAATAAAGTTAAATAGTATGCCACCTAAAGCGTAAGTCACGCCGTTAAAGGCACTAGTCACGACCTAGTCTATAATAGCTACGACCTTAGGTTCAGGAGGAGACACTAGTATAAAAGATACTGATTCGCAGCTAGTTACGGTAGATTAGTTATAGGAAATAGTTAATTAAATAATAGATAATAATTAAATACTTAAAGAACAACTTAATAGAATTAGAGCAGCTAAGATTAAGTTACCGTTAATTAAATAATTCTTAGGAGAAAGGTTAAAACTTAAAGGGTTTCTAACGTAAATGCACTTTAAGGTTATGTAAGAAGGGGTAAAGTTGGTAACACCTATGGACCAAGTAGCATACGCAGGACTATTCTTAACTGGAAGAGCACTTAAATGGTTTAAACTTTACCTTACTAAAATATAGATAAATAGAATGTTAACTACTAACTAAGAAGTACGGTATATATTTACTAATTAGAATAGATTCGCGGAAAGGCTAATATAGATATTTAGTAATCCGGAAGCATTAACTATAGTAGAAAGGAAACTTTAGAACCTAGTATAACGCACTTTAGTAATTAAGTACACAATATAGTTTCAGATACTTATAATATAGGTTAAGTAAAACAACAAGGCGCTTATAGCATAGTATAAATAAGGACTTAAGGCTAAAGTCCAGGACGTAATTATTCTAATAGAAGATGCGGATACTCTAAAAAGGTTAATAGATTAAGCGATAAAGATTAATAATAGGATCTATTAAAGGGGATAAGCTAAGAAAGAGCAAAATAGAGTTATATAGTTATATAAGGCGTAGAGCACGCAACAACAGATATAGAGTTAAAAACTATAGAATGGCGTAGAGCTAATAGACCTAAGTGGTACCAAAGAATCTAAGAGATAGATAAAGAAACTATAAAAACCTAGAGGTTAAGGATTAAGTAATTATAGAACTAAGAAATAGAGGCTAAACCAAGGATCTTAGCAGTAGAAAATGTTTAGGCGGACTCTATAGCAGAAAAAGTAGTTTAAAGATGGAGCTTATATAAATTATGGAAAATAGGGTCATTTTACTAGAGACTATAGAGGTGGTTAGAGTAACTACGCAGTAAAGGGCACTAGGTTATTAGAGTATAATAATGCAGATATAGGGATGTTGCGCAAGACTAAGGAGTGTTTAATTAAGCACTTTATATTTTGTTATAACAACGCATACCAAATTCATAAAGACGCTAAATATGGCGCAAGCTATTAGCTATAAGAGCTAGAGTTAAAAGAACTTAAAGGAACTAGAGAGTTAGATAAAGAATAAAATTAACTCTATAAGCTAGATTAAGATGTTATAGCAATATATAGACGAAGATTAGTAATAATAATAATAGAGTTAGAGTACTTATTAATTAATAGCAATAAGAAAGAAAAGGAGGCTAACTAGGAGCGCTTAACCCTTAATAACGCAATAGAAGCAGAAACTAAGACCTCTAAAAAACAAGGATTAATAACGGGTATTATAACACTATTAGATACAATATCCATCGCTTTATAAAACAGAAGGAGCAATATCTAAAGACAATTAAGTAAGCAGATAACTGCTAGTACTAGCTTACCACTTATAAAAGGCAAAAGGCCACAGGCTTAAGATTCTTATGAAAAGATAAAAGATGCTTAAGATTCTTAAGACAAGATAAGACATACCTAAAATTCATAAAGTGTAATAAGGAAGGCTTAGGTACCCATAACGGACAAAAACTAATAGGAAAGAGCAACGGCTTAGTTTAAAGGTAAATAAATAAGTATAGGACGCAAGTTTAGGAACTATAAGTTTAGGGAATAAGTAAGAACGTTAGTTTTAGGTAAACGTAGTATTTAGCCTAAAGATTAAAAAGTTAATACTAAGATTAAGAAGTAAGACGACTTCAAGAATCTAGCTACAAAACGCAGAAAATAAGAAACTATAGATAAGTTTAGAGCAAGAATTATTATATAGCAAGAACAAAAACTAGACCAGAGATCTAGCGTATAAGGTTATATAAGGGACAGAGTACCTATATAAAGAGTTACTAGTAGACCTAAGGCAGGGACGCCTAGAGTAAAATGGCTAAATAAACTAGAGTAGGAAGAGGATCTAGGGATTCTAACTAGGTTTAAAAGAAGATATACTAAAGGTTATTATAATATAGCAATAACAAGGTACTTTCTAATAGATAGACTATATACACTAAACCAGTTGTACGGAAAGTAGTATAGGCAACGACACAACAATAAATAGGAAGATTTTTATATATGGCTAAATAAAAAAGTTATTTAAGACCAACCTATTATAGAGAAACGCATAAGTTATATTAAAGGAGTATTAATTATAATATTAAGGAACCTAGAAGAAGGATCTAGGGACTAGAGAAGTAAGTAACAAGTCTTAGTACCTATAGAGGAAAGACTAACAGTCCAATTAGCCAGATAGAGGTTTAAACTATAGGTTAAAGACAAACTAAAAGTTAACCTAAGTTACCTAGCGTATTATACACTATCGTAAATAGCTTGTGTGGATAATATATATAACATATATAGAGCACCTAAGGATAAAAACCGGAAGTACCTAAAAAGGATATATTGGGCACCAGAAGAAAAGCGGTTTAGAGATGCCAAGTATATATATAGATGGCACCTAGTAGAAGTACAGAGTTAAGGGGACCTAATACTTTAACCAGAAAGATTCCTTACGGAAGAATACCTAAATGGAAGATAGTAGTGGAATTATCTAGAGAACACTTGTCTATAGTATATAGAGAAAAAGAAAAGAACTAAGTATTAGCCTAAGGAGGACTAAGTATAAATAGGATTTAGTAGCCAATAGTTAGGAAAAGGGGAGGCCTATAGGACTAGAGGGAACTAGTAGTAGAGCCTTAAACCCTTAAAGGAATTTAAGGATAATACCTAAATTTATAAATTAAGTGGTAAGATTAACAGTTTAAGGCATTAATTAATAGTGGAGTAACGAGAAACCACATATCACTAGCAGTAGTAGAAAGGATGGGGTTACTATATAGATAGAAAAAACACCTATATCTACTTATAACAATTTTAGGAGATTAGATAGCCTATAGAGATATTATTAATCTTAAAATAGGACCTATTTAGTTAACTATTAAAGGAAGATAGGTTAAAATGTCTTTTAATATCCTACCGTTAGGAAAGGATAAGGCGATACTAGGAATGCCTTAGTTACAGGAATATAATCTAAGGATTAATTGGGTCACAGGTTAGGTTAATATTAGAAATACTTAATAATATAAAATGCGATAATAAGCCAAGTTAGTATAGTACTAAGTTAGAGCGATATATAAAGAGACTAAGTAAGGCTTAAGTTATGTACTAAAGAGATACTATAAGTATGGTAAAAAGTTGTGGTTACCAGAAAGTGAGAAGCTATTAGAGTATACAGCATGGGATTATAAGATAGAGTTAGAACTAGGAATAAGTCCAAGGTTCTTTTTAATCTATAAGCTTACTAAAACTAAGTTAGTAGCGCTTAAGGAGTTTATCTAGGAGAACTTATAAAAGGGATATATTAGACCGTTATAGTTATTAGCAGAATATCTAGTATTATTTATCCTAAAGAAAAACGGAAAACTTATAGTATGCATTAACTATAGACAGTTAAATAGTATTACTAGGAAGGATAGGTATTCTTTACCCTTAATTAGCGAAATCTAAGATAGAATAGGCAACGCGTAAATCTTTACAAAGATAGATCTAAGGTGGGCGTACTATTAGATTAGGATTAAGGAAGGCAATAAATAGAAAGCAGCTTTTAGGTCAAAGGAAGGGCTATATAAGCCATTAGTTATACAGTTTGGGCTTATAAACGTACTAGTAATGTTCTAAAAGTGAATTAATAGCGTGTTAGGAGAACACCTTAATAAGTTTATTATAGTATACCTTAATAATATTATTATCTACTTAATAAGTAAGGAAGAACATAGGGAACACGTTAAATGGGTCTTAGAGAGACTATAAAAAGAATAGATGCTAGTAGCAATTAAGAAATGCGAGTTCTTTATAAGAAAGACCGATTTTATAGGATTTATTATTAAACTAGGAAAGATTAGTATAGACCTAAAGAAAGTTAAAGCTATAGTAAGTTGGCAAGAACTAGAGAACGTTATATAGTTAAGATTATTTCTAGGGTTTTGCAATTACTATAGGAGGTTTATAGCATAGTAGTTAAAGAGCATTAAGCCGTTTATAAGGCTAACAAAGAAGGAGAAACTGTAGGTTTAGATAGAAGAGTAAAGAAAACTATTTAAAGAGCTAAAAGAGTTGTTTACCTAGGAACTAATCCTTAAAATCTACCAACCAAAGTTAGAGACAGTTATTAAGACAGATATATTAGACTTTGCACTAGGAGTATATTTGCTATAAAAGCACTAAGACGCATAGCATCTAGTAGCATACTATAGTTGGAAGATAACACCACTAGAGTTAAACTATAATATCTATAATAAACAGTTGCTAGGCATAGTTATAGTACTTAAGAAATGGAGAGCATTCTTATGAGGCATAGAGAAACTATTTATAGTTAAAACGGACTATAAGAACCTAGTGGGGTTCCTAATAATAAAGGAGTTAAACAGAAGACAAGTCAGATAGGCGGAAATACTTGCAGAATATTATTTTAAAATTTAGTATACTAAGGGTACTAAAAACGCAAGAGTAGATATACTTAGCAGAAAGGCAGAGTTGTAAAGTAATAAAAAGCCGTTAGGAGCTTTACTGAGAAAGGATTAAGGTGGATTAATTAGGTATAATTATCTAAAAATTATAGTAACTAGAGAAAGTTAGGTCTATAAATTACTAAAGAGTGATTAGATATAGAAGATCTAAGAGGTATAGGCAGAGGATCTAGACACGGAATAGTATAAAAATAGAGAAGCAACTTATATTCCAAGGTCTATTATAAAAGAGTTTATTAAGTTATTTTATAAAGGACTAACACAAGGACATAACGGAGCTATAGGCTTAGTGTTAAGACTTTAAGAGGAGTATATTATTTAAGGAATTTGGGGACTAGTAAGATAAATTATAAAGGAGTGTCTAGGTTGTTAAAGAAATAAACTAATAAGGTATAAGCCATATAGAGGGCTATAACCTATTAAAGTACCAGAAAGACTATAGGAAGTTATATTATAGAACTTTATTGTTAAGTTACTAAAGTTAAGAGATCCTATTAGTGGATAAGATTATAATGTGATCTTAGTAATAGTGGATAAGCTTATAAAGTAGGGATACTTTATAGCATGTATAGAAAAGATATTAGTAGAAGATATTGCTAGAATCTATATTAAGGAAGTGTTTGCAAAATATAGAGTACTAGATAAAATTATATTGGATAGAGATCTAAGATTTATAGCAGTATTTTAGGAGGTATTCTTAGCGGAATAAGGAGTTTGCGTAGTAACCTTAATAGCATATTATCCGCAGATGGATGGATAAATGGAAAGGTTAAACTAGACACTAGAACAGTATTTAAGGCATTATATTAATTACGTATAAAATAATTGGGTATTATTACTACTAGTTACACAGTTTATATATAATATAACACTATAGGAAGGAACGGGAACATTACTATTTAAGGCGAATTACGGGTACAAGCTAAGAACGTCATTATCGCTACGTTAAGTAAAGAAGACAAGTAGCACAGCTAAAGAAAGAATAGAGATACTAATAAATCTTTATACAGACCTTAAAGAAACAGCTAAGATGGTATAATAGAGAATAAAAAAGTACTATAATGCTAAAAGATCTAAGGGACTAGATCTTAAGGAGGGAGATAAAGTATAGTTACTATATAAAAATTTTAAGAGTTAATAACCAAGTAAGAAGTTGGACTATGTTAGACTAGGACCTTTTAAAATTAAGCAGAGAATTTTATTAGTTACATATAAGTTAAACCTACTAGCCAAAATAAAAATCTACCCTATATAGCATGTTGTAATGCTAGAGCCAGCATACGGGAATATTAAGCCACTAGTCTATAAGGCAGATATATATAGAGGGTAAGAGAAAGACGAATGGCAAGTTTTAAAGATTATTAGTTATAAGGACGTAGATAATAAAACATAGTATAAAGTAAAGTAGATAGGCTATAGTAAGACTACCTAGAAGCCACTAAGTAACCTAGAGAACGCTATAGGAAAGGTATAGGAGTATTAGAAGAAATCAGGTTAGGGAGTATTAAAAAAGGATTGCCAAAGGACAAGTCACCTAAGGGGGACCTAGGAAGAGTAACTACCACATTACTTAGAGTTGTTTCCTTCTCTAGAGACGCTACTTTCTTATCACCAAGCTTAGATAAACCCTGTTAGACAAGTTTCTACTCCTTGGAATAAACCTTCTTACAAACTTTCTTAAGACAAAGAAGACGGGCAGAGGCAGACAAGTACGCCTTATAGGTAGTATATGTGCGTTAAAGCTCGCCTAAGGCACTCAAGAGTTTATCGTTAAGCTTTGCAGTAGCGGATTAAATATAAGACCCTATAATAAGTTACTTAGGGAACTAGGAGACTGTTAAGAGTTATAGGACGCGTATACTTAGCGTTAGAGACGGAGCGAACGTCACAGGATGATTAAATATTTGCTTTAGTACGTTCTAAGTAAGAGGATAGTTGCTAAGACAAAGAACTCGCCAACGCAACATAAACTAACCCCTCTTTTGCATAACAAGAATATGGAGATGGCATAATCTTACCCAACGACAGTATCGCAGCAACGGTACGAGACTAATAAGCTGTAGAAGAAGAGGCTAAGGGTTTAGAGACCTTAGAAGGTATAATAAGTAAAAATATTAACCAAATTGATTAGACGGACATCACACCTCTAGTAGACAACTTGGAGATATTAGGAATCTTTAAAGACGAAGATAAAAAGGAGGGAGATAGTATTACAGACAGCTTAAGTACAATATTACAACTACTTGGAGAAGAGTCGGTGGAAGCTAGTTAGTTAATATAGGCATGGTCTAGAATAGATTTGGTGGAACTATATAACAAGAAATAGTAGCCGAGATCATGTAATGTAATCTATATAATCTATATAATCTGTGTAATCTATACAGAGCGTATAGAGCACACGTACCTTACGGAGCGAAGGGATTTCTTAGGCGTATAGTTGTGTATTTAAAGGACCATAGTCCCTACCCAGATAGTTCTCTCTTTGTAGTAAATCTCAGAATACAATTAGAGTTAGTTTGTTAGGCAACTACTCCACCAGTTATTATCTTGTACTATTACATTATTAACTATGTTTAATATCTACACACCTAGCCTATTAATAAGTCCACCGTAGTACCTACTATAAGGCTCCGTTACAGATGGAACTATAAGGCTATATATAAACTATTGCGGTCTTAATAAGATTATAATTAAAAACTGTTACCTACTACCACTAGTTAGTAAAATGCTAGATTAACTATTTAGGGCGAAATTTTTTATAAAGCTAGATCTATAAGACGCCTATTATAGGCTTTGTATTAAAGAAGGAGATAAGTAAAAGACCACTTTTAAAACCTAATACGGCCACTTTAAGTATATGGTAATGCCTTTTAGGCTAGCTAATGCGCCTATAATATTTTAATTGTATATTTATAGAGCCTTAGGGGGACTAGTTAACTGTATATATATTATTTATCTAGATAATATTCTAATCTACTTAGAAGATAAGAATTAGCACAAGCAATATATCTATAAAGTACTGGAACGCTTAGATAATTAGGGCCTCTACGCTAAGGCGTTAAAGTATGTCTTTAACACTAAGCAGGTCGAGTTCCTAGGTTACATTATAACGCCTATAGGTGTAGTTATGGACCTAGTATAAGTGCAGACGATTTAAGAGTGGCCAAAGCTAAAGAGCTACTGGAATGTTTAAGTGTTTCTAGGCTTTACCAATTTCTATAGGCGCTTTATCTATAACTACTCGGACGTCGCCTAACACCTATTTAACCACGTTGCTAAAGCTTTTTAAGACCCGGCCTAAGAAGCAAAAAGCTTAAAGGCAAGAAGAAAGAAAACTAAGAAGAAACTAACTAAATAGTATAAACCATAGATATGGCCCGGAAAGGTCTAGGAAGCCTTTTAGGAACTATACGCAAAGTTTACAGAAGCTTTACTATTGCGGCATTTTAACCTAGATTAGCTACTAATAATAGTCACTAATATATTAAATTTTGCCCTTACTGGTATCCTACTATAACCTAATAGGCATTTAGACGCTACCTAGCTCTACTAAAAACTAGTAGCATTTTATAATAAAAAATTCTAGGGACCTAAAGTTAGGTATTATACCCATAATAAGGAACTGCTAGCTATAGTTAACTGCTTTAAATAGTGGCGACACTACCTTAAGTACGCGAGCTATACTACTTGTGTACTCTCAGATTATTATAATCTACGCTACTTTATAACTATGAAGGAGCTTATACCTTAACAAGCCAGATAGGCAGAGGAGCTTACGTAATTTAACTTTAAGATTAAATATAAACTAGGGGAAAATAACCTTGCTAACGGACCATTATAATGGCTAGACTATGCCAAAGGCTTTAAAACAAGAGAAAGAAAATAGATAATAGATATCTTACTCCCTACACTGCAGAACAAGTTTTAGGTATAGAATGCTTAAGCACCCATAGCTTTATATACTAAGTCTCAGGCGGTGTAAACCCTATTAGCTTCCACTAACGTTTTAGCTAGTACCCAGTCTATGGCTAACAAGGGTCTAAATATACCTAAATAGGACGTCCCTAATATAAGGTCGGAACCTAGTAATATACCACTAATTACTAAGCTATCCCCTTAAACTAATAATAAAGCCAAAGAGCAATTGGAACTCGGAGCCCTATAAAGACCAAAGAACTTTAACCTTATAGCAGCCTTCCTAACGCACGTGCACTAAAAAGTTATAAGATCCATAGTACTATCTAGTCTTATACTTAGAGTAGTATAAGGCGAAACAGCTTTTACCTAGGAACTATTTAAAAGGTTAACAGATCTCATCTATAAGGTATAATAGTGTCACAAAGTTCAAATAGATAAGCTCGTTAATAAAATAGGTTAATTGATTGATCTTAATAATCGTCTTAATTAAGGGTTTTAACCTTAATCTAACGTGTCTTCAGTGACGTGTCTTTATGCACGTGACTCGTGCACGTGACCCACACCTTTAGAGAATACAGATTATCTAACACACCCCCTTAGCTTTGAGCTCTTTAAGGTCAAAGCTAACTACCTTCTCGTGTCCATCAATGCGTTAATTAAACCATAATGTCGTCTAAATCCTTCCTTCTCGCCCTAACCTTCTCCCTTAGGTCCTCCAGTTGCTTCTCCTCATTCAGCCACTCCTTAATATCCACTATTCCGATTATATTAACGAAGCTTTAAAACCTCTGCTTGGGCAGGGCCTTTATAAGTCTATTAGCAATCATCTCCTTTATTACTATCTATTGAAATCGTACTTATCTCATTACGTATTCCTGACGTAGCCAGTGTTAATGGATATTAACATATCGGAGCTTCGTAATCAGCTTTACCGTATCTTCCATAATTAGTTGGAGTATCTATATATTATCGCATTTGATAATCAAGGGCTTATTTAGATATAACGTTATTGCTTTAAACAGCCTACTAATAAAGATAGCTTCCTTTACTATCTGTAATAGGGCTAATAACTTGGCTTCTATGCTTAACGTTATAACTATACCCTGCTTATTTGCTCTCTAGGCGATCGGCCCCCTAAATAGCTTCATAATATATCCTTACAAGCTTTTTCTATTAACGGAGTTATCCGCGAATAATGCATTACTGGCATAGATAAATAATTGCGCTTCACCTTTACCATCTCTTTTATTGTCTTGTCCTTTATTACGTATTCCTTTGTCTCTCCCTCTACCGTTTATTCCTTTCTTATCTCCTCTATAGCAGATTGCTCTGCTTCTTATACTATATAGGTACTAGATAACTCTATCTACCGCTCAATAATACTCTTAGCTTGGGTCCTAGTTAAACCTTACCAGCTATAATACTGCAAAAGTAATATCCGGACGCGTTGTAGTGGCTACATAGAGTACTAAACCCAGTTTTCTCTGATATAGCATCGTAGAAGCTAGTAGGGATATAGGACAGACTAATAGGTCTATATTAGGGGACAGACACGTCGGACGGATTATACGGTGATTAATAGGGAGGAGTTTTGATTCTGCTATAGGAGTGTCTAGAAGACGCCCTCTAAGATCTATCTTATACTGGTTAGCTATCTTCTCAATATAGGCTTCCTAGGATAGCCACAGGAGCCTCTAGCTATAATTACGTATTATATAGATTCCTAGGAACCATTTTAGCTCACTAAGGGTACTTATCTGGTATTTCTTGCTCAGCTCCTTAATCGCTTCTTAAGCCTTCTTTATATCTATCTTTCTATAGCAGAAGACAATATCATCAACATAGAAGAGGATAACTATTCCGCCTTTTAGCATAACGCATGGCTCCTAGGGTACCTCTTTAAAACCCAATTCTATTAGCGAGCTTATAAGATTCTTCTGCCATAATAGTGGTGATCATCATAGTCCGTAAAGGGCTTTTCTTAAGCGCAGTACTTTATCTTTCTTTCCGTTATTGAATCCTGGCGGTAGCTTTATATAGACGACTTCGTCGAGATCGCAATAAACAAACGCATTAACTGCATCTATCTATGTCGTCTCTAGGTCGAATTTTGTGGTGATCGCTATAAGGGTTCGGAAGGACGTACTAGCTAATATAGTAGCTCTTATAGGTAGGTCTCCTAGGGCCTATTAATTTCCGCATACTATTAAGCATGCTTTGCATTTCTAAAGGAATCCGTGCTTATCCGTCTTATAGACGAACACCCATATTAAGCTAAAGATCTGCTGTCCCTTTACATACTTCTTATCTGTTTCTTGAAATGACCTTATTTAATAATAGGATTGGAGGTAGGCTTATTAAGCCTCTTAAAACTAATCTTAAAGAGGATGTGTATTAAGGTCCTTAATTAACTAAGGTAGAGAAGGTAAGTTCTTCCTATATAGTCTAACGTTACGTGTTCTGCCTGATTTTAGCTTGCTGTTATTAAGTTAACTATTAAGGTTAAACTTCCTTCCTGCTAAGAAGGCGCCGTAATAGGCTAATATAATCCTTTTAGTAACAAAGTCTTTAAACATATTATTACTGGCTTCCTTAAACAAGTCTTTAACTAAGTTGTTAGACACCCCCTAAGTGTTAAACGCATCTCCTACTTAATAAGCGACGTCTTGATTAGTACCTTATACATCTAACTTTGTCAGATACTTAACGTAAAAGGCATATAGAGATTCTTTGTCTTCTTCTATTAGAGATAGTGTATAGTATATATCTTTAAGAGCTCTTGTAAGCTTGAGATCTACTAACTTATTAAAGGTTTAAACTGGCTTATTAACGTCGTTGTCTTCCTCTTAAATTAACGGTTTAAATATTTCTTTATTGTCTTCCAGAAGGACCTTATTCTTAGTTAGGGTATTAAGGAGTTAAATCTTCTCAATCAGCATATCTAATTTGGTGTATAGATCCTTTAAGATGTTTGTTTGTTTGCTATTAAAGAACGTCTTTTTATTAAAGATAACGTCCCTAGTAGAGATAATAATACCCTTATAAGGGATCCAGATCCTATAGATATTGGTAGAGTTATAGCTAATAAGGTAGCCAATATAGGCTTACAGATCTAGCTTACTTAGCCTTTTCTTCTTTAGCTGGGCATCTAACGTCATCGCATACACCCTACAGCCGTAGGCTTTCAGGTGCGCTAATTACAGCTTTCTTAACCTATTGCCTAAGAAGGTATAGAACCTCTTATATAGCAATTTCCAACCGTTACTTTCCCGTGGCGTTCAATCTTAAAGGTAGACTGTGTAGTTAACTATCTCGTTCCATAGGTTGTGTAGTAGATTAGCAGCAATTCTTATTACTTATACTCTCTTAATAATTACACCCCCTAAGCGTTTGGCGGTACCGTTCTAAGCTTAGGTATATAGCGCTAAAGGCTTAAATATAATCCCTTAAGTCCGTAGCTATCTAAGGGTTCTTCTTCTCCCTAGCTTATTATCTAACCTAATAGTGTTAACCTTAAGGTTATACCTTAGACAAATCCATTAGATAAAATCTTTAAGTACTTATAGTGTCTCCTTCTCCTCACTATACGTTGTTATAAAATATGGGAAAGTTCTTCCTAAAAAGGTATTATGGATAAGCATAACTCGTATAAATCCCGTATACGCTTCCTTAAGGTCAGTCCAGTCAATATAGAGGTTAAGATAAGGTTTATTAATATTCTATTTTAAGAACCTTCTTAAGACCTAACGCTTGATTTTGGCAAGACTGCAATATTAATATTCTATTATCTTTAGGCCTTAAAGCTTAACTCCTAAGGCATTAAGACCTAGATAATAAAGGCTTATAGGTCCTAGATAACCTAAACGCAGATACTATAGATATATATTACCTTTTAAATCTAGACAAGCGTCTCTTAACAATGCTCTGCGCTTCTATTAGTAGTATAGCAGTTAGCTTATATTGAACGCTAATAGACTTCCTAGTTAGACGTATTTAATAGTCTATTGTCTATAACGTTCTTCTATTTAATATAGGATTGTATCGTCCTTCTAAACTAGAAGATTGTTGTTTCCTTTATTATCCTAGAAGTACCCTTACTTTTAAAGTAGATGGAACGACACTAAATTCGTATTAAAGTCCATATAAAAGGCAACGTCCTTAAGATATAGGATTCCCTTACTCTTATCTAGTTTTATAACTTGGATAGTAATATTGCTGTAGCCTAGTATAGGCACTTCTAAGCTACCGGCGATAATATATTTGTGTCTTAGAGCTTTCCTAAAGTTATAAAAACAAGAGAGGTTATTAAAGATATAGAGAGTGGTTTCTAAGTCTAGAATAGTTAATAGCTTTAGTAGATAGAGTTAACCAGTGTAATATAATTCTAGGAATATTATATTAGCTTCTCCCTTAATCTTAACTATCTTATAACTCTTCTTATCCTATTATTATTAAGCCTTATCTTCTTATTTTTTAAGTCTAATCTTCGCAACTTAATTAGTAAGATTCTTATTCTTTTCTACCTTCTTTAGCACTCTTTTAATGCGAGTATCTCTAATTATAACTCCTTCGGGTCTCTTGTCTTTAAATAAATACTAACAGTCTTAAAGGGAATGTCCTCGTTTCTTGCATGTTAAGCACACGGGTAGTAGCTTCTTATAGGATGTCTCCTCGTCTACTAGTAACCTGGCTCTCTTTAAGTGTCTAGTATATGCTAAGGTTCCTTTCCCTAGACCTTTAATAGTATTAGAGTAATCCATTATAGCTTACTCTGCAAAGTCTGCATTAAAGGTACTCCCTCTTGTAGTAGTATTAGCTTTCTTTAAGGGTATTCTAAGTCCTTCTTGCAGCTCCTTTGCTACTCTGTGGTATTCGGAAGATCTTGACTTCTAAGGGTTATTTAACTCAGTAGTGTACTTTACATAGTAGGCGTTGCTAAACGGTTAAATAACTTCTGCTAAATCTTAAAGCCAGATTCTATCGGACATTTAAGGGATCTTATACTTCTCTCTTAGGGATATTGCGTGTTCCCATTAATCTAGCCACTGGTTTAATTTTAACAACTATTTAAACCCCTTAAGGGCTTCCGTGTATTAGTATTGTACCTTCTTTCTAATAAATAATAAGGTAGGTTCTATGTTCTCCTTTAGCCGAGATAGCCATTCTTTAACTGTTAAGGAAGGGTTAAGCAGTAGCTTCTTCTAAATTGATACTATAGATATGATCTAGGTGTGGATTTATTAAAGACGATCTTCCTATTTAAGGAAATACTTTATGTCCTAGTTATAGTATTGTCTGCTGTTCTCATACGCTTTCTGTTGATTTATTAAGAGCTGTGTATATAAGGTTACATTCTTATTGAAATCTGTGACCTTTGGAAGAGGTGGTTTTTTAAGTAGACCTTCTTAAGGTGCTTCTGTGGTTGGGTTAACGTGGGCCTAAATTTACTAATCTACAAGGGCTTATAGTTGCTAGATCTATTACTCCTAGCCTTCTAGTTTATTGAGGATGATTATAGTTAACGAACTTAATGTTAGTGGAGTTATTTTAACTAATAGGCAAAGAAGGATTTGAGATGGTATTTTTGTCTTTAGAATCGTCCTTGTTATTAGGGTCATCCTGTGATGATTAAGATAGGATTTCTTGTGGAATCTCATGGAATCTCGTGGAAGAATCGTCCTGTGATGATTGAGGTAGGATTTCTATCAGAGTCTGCGTCTTAACAATAAGGTGTCAGAGTCTGACGATAAGGTAGAATTTCTTTAAATGATTAAGTAATAGCTGAATAGCTTCTTAAGTCGGCGGACTGGGCTTATAACTGTCACGAAGTTCAAATAGATGGGCTCGTTGATGAAATGGGTTGATTGATTGATCTTGATGATCGTCTTGATTGAGGTTTTTGACCTTGATCTGACGTGTCTTCAGTGACGTGTCTTCGTGCACGTGACTTGTGCACGTGACCCACGCCTTTAGAGAATACAGATTTTCTGACAAATAGAGAGACGCCTCCTATACTATCTTTAATGCGGAAGCAGACCGGAAACATAACGGAAAGGAAGCTATAAGGCGCTAAAATTAGGAACTAGACCCAATGGGCCTACTATATAGAAATGGTAAGGTTTAGGTGCCATAAGAAGCAAATCTACGACAGAAAATTCTTATAAAGAATTACAATAATCCTCTAGGCGGCCACTATAGTTAAGCTAAAATAGTAGAATTACTTTAACGTAAATACTACTAGTTAAAACTTAAGTAGGAAGTAAAGGAGTATATTAGCCACTGTAAGAAGTATTAAGTATATAAAATCCAAAGGTATAAGCTATGGGGTTTATTTAAATCGGTTCCTCCCGCTAGCGAACTATAGTAATATTATGCTATAGATTTTATTACGGATCTTCTACTATTAAAAGATAAGCAAGGACGAATATACAATTTAGTCCTAGTACTTATTAATAGGTTTTTAAAGTACGTCTAATACCTTCCCGTTAACAAGACAATTAATATATAAGCGCTTACTAGCCTAATTAAGGAGAAATGCTTTCTTAAAGTAGATTAGCCGCACTATATTATTACTAATAGGGGCAGCGTCTTTATAAGCTAGTACTAGTTAGATCTATACTTTTATTTAAAGATAGACCACTATTATAGTATAGCTTTCTATCTATAAACGGACGGGTAAATGGAACGCTAGAATTAGGAACTAGAGTCTTACCTATAAATATATTTAAACTACCAGCAAGATAACTAGTGCGAGCTACTTCTATATATAGAGTACGCTTATAATTTAAAGTAATACGCATTGTATAAGTATACACTAATTTAGATTGCCTATGGCGTCTGACTATTTGGGTTTAATAGTGTACCTAGCAATTACTAGCTAAGGCTATATAATTAATTATAGAATCCTACTGGGAAGTCTAAGGATATCTACTAAAGGGCATAAGGATACCTCTAGGAATGGGAGGAGTAATAGAAGTATATAAAGCAGAGTCTGTAAGATGCCCAAGAGTAGTAGAGACTCTGGTATAACCGCAAATACTAGGATAAGCATTTTGGAGTAGGCGACGAGGTTCTATTATATTTAATAAATATTAAGACTTGTTAACCATTAAAGAAGCTCAATATAAGATACCTAGGTCCCTTCTAAGTTAAGGAACAAATTAGTAAGTTAGCCTACTGTCTCTAGCTACCCCTATCTATAGCCTATATATATTTAGTATTTTACGTAAATCTATTAGAGCTATAGCATAGACTACTGCTAGAAAAGAACTTCTATCTAGGCCCAATTAAATACCCTAAAGTGGTGGGCGAGTGGTATAAGGTTAAAGCTATACTACGCTATAAGTCTGTTAAGAATAAACTTCAATATAAAGTTAAATGGCTAGGCTAGCCTGCTATGGACTCTATATAGGAACTAGAGGATCACCTTAATTATTATAAAGATATTTTAAAAGAATATTAGGACTAAGGTCCGCAATTTATAAATTATAGAAAGCGCTCTAATACTATAGTGTTATCGCAACCTATGAAGAAAGCTTGTAGTAGGCTAAGAGAGGCCCTAAAGAGTAAATAGGTTAAATCGGATATAGAACAAATAAGCTCTGGAAACCATAAGGATTAATTAGGGCTACGGCCTAAGGCAGGATAGGTTCTTAGCCTTTTTACGTATATAGTATAGAATTAATAGGGTATTTTGCTAGAATTGCATTCCCATTTATTAGTCTATATTAGGAATAGTGTTCCTATACCTTCCTAAATGCCTTATAAGGCCTTCCCAAGCACCAATCGAGATCCTTAAGTGCTACTATATATAAGAACCAATCCTAAATTCCATAAGTCTAAACCACAAATACCCAATCTAAAAAGCTACTATGCCTTATCTTTAGGAGCAGGATTAGTATCTATTAGCCCTCTAAGCGATGGCTAACGGGAATAAGATCCCTTTATAGGTATATAAATAGGCATAAAAACAGGGGCAGGACAATAAGGTATAAATAGAGCAGAGATTCTTAAACACTTAATACTAATATTAGGTCCAAACTAATACTAACAAAGCTCTTAAGGTATCAGCTTATAGTCAATAAAGATATACTTAAGCCTAGAATAAACAGAGACGTTGGCTGGCTAATACAGTCCAAAACCACCAAGACCTTGCTATGGCAACTATTAGTTACCTATCCGCTAGGTACCCGGAGGGTAACCTACCTAATACCGTATTATATTATACTCTTTTAAAACTTAACGCGCATGCGCAAACTCCTTTTTATAGTAGACGGCAACCTTCTTCTTATTACCCCCATTCTTTACCCTATCCTTAGTATACTAACCTTACTCCCTTATCAGGCGTTGCTAGCTAGCTTGCTAGGAATTATAGGCGGTGTAGATAGCTGTGGCATAGTCTTAAATTTAACCCAAATGTCTAGCATTAGCGCTGGAATAAGACAGAGCCCGGGCAATATAGTAGTTAAGGACATTAAAGGAACGTCGCTACTTAGGCCTAGGCTATTAAAGCTTACCTTTATATAACTACCACTCTTAGTACGTATGCATCGATTATAAGAACTAAAGGTGTTAGACCTTATATAGTAGGTCTTATTATAAGCATCTAGAATCTTCTTATTAGATTTCTAGTCTTTTAAGGACATATATATAAAGTCATTTAGGTAGGACTAGCACCAGTTATGGGTCAGCGGAGGCTGGGGTTCTATATACAGCGGTAGGGCCAGAATGCGCTAAGGAATTAGCTTAGAAGAGTAGTTAGCAGGAGAATAAAGAGGCATATTAAATTAATAATAGGAAAAAAGAAAATCTTACTAATATATTAAAGATACGTCTAAAATTAGACAAAGGTTAATAATGGGAAGTAAGGTATTAAAAAAAAGGAGCAGCTTAATAAGTAAAATGTCTCTATACTTTACCTTCTAATACCCTTTTGGTAAATAGCCGCAACCTTGCCGATATAACTCTGTTATAATAGCGTAATTTGTCACGGCTAGCTTTCCGTGGGAGCAATCTGATAGATTAAGCAATAATAAGGGGCTATATTATGAATAGACTAAGGTAAGGGCTCGAAGAAAGGGGCGCGGTAGACGACTATATACATATTTGGTTGTCGGGGCAACGTTAGGGCAACGTTGATCCGTGACCGATAACGCCTTAATGGTAGCTATGTAGACGAACCGTTATATTACCCCCCTTTAAGCTAGGAGGATCGCCCTTGATCCTTATAGTTAGGCTTTCCTTGTCCGTCTTGCCCTTCCGTCCTTCTCTGCTTTATTGTCTTCCTCTAAGGGCTCTAGATCTACGTCCTTGTAATACGCCTCTAGCTATTGCATTAGCTATACGGGTGGTCCAGTATTATGGGGTCTCTTGTTGTGGAACGCCTTGATCTTATAGGGGGCGCTAATAAAGCTGTCTGCGTTATACTAGGTGTCGTCTAGGTTGTGGCCTACCCAGTTAACCTTATACTGTAACCTTCTATGGTAGGTTCTACTAGCAAGGATCTTATTAATCTCATACTCCGGCTCGCTATTAATTAGGATTAGCTCCTCTGGCTCCCTGTTCTGGCCTAGTAGGGGGTTATCTAAGTCCTTTTGTAGTTAATTGGCATGGAAGACGTTTAACATCTTTATATTTAGGGGTAGGTTAATAATGTATGAGTGTCCTTTTATGCCTAGAATCTTGTAGGACCCTGCGAGCTGTCTGTCTAGCTTGGTACTTGGTTGGTTGGTAGCCCAGCCCTTCCTAGTAATGTATACTTAATCACCTATTCTAAAGTCTGGTTTGCGATGGTGCCTATTAGCTTGCCTTATCTGCCGCTCTTGGGCCTTAGCTAGATTGTCTCTTGCCCATTTAACTGCGTCCTAGGTCCTATATACAAAAACTTGAGCTTCTTGTCGTGTTAGCTTTTTATAAGGCGTTAAGGCTGCTTGTGTATGTTCCTCCTAGTTAAAGTGGAGCCTTGGCTTAAATCCTAGCTCTAGCTTATATGGTGTAAAGCTAGTAGACTTGTGCGGTAAGATTACTTGTGTAAAGTCTATATAGGGGAGGAGCTCTGACTAATTATTCTAATAGTGGTTAATAAAGGGCCTTAAGTGTTGGTTAATGTACTGGTTTAGTACTTTTGTATTACTATTAGTTTGCGGGTGACTAGATATAGAGAGCTTTTGCTTAACACTGGTTAGTTTATATAGCTTGTCTATAAAGGCTAAGATGAATTGGGGTCCTTAATCTAATATAACTATCTCCAGAAGGCTATACACGCGCTAGACGTGTTAGTAGTACAGGTTTGCTATGTTAGCTATAGTGGCAGTTTTATAGTAGGGTAGTAAGAAGGCTCTCTTACCTAGTTAATTAACGACTATAAAGATGTTGTCGAAGCCCTTTTTATTTGTTAGGAAGGACTTAAAATCAAAAGAGACGTGCTGCTAGTAGCGTTTACTAATTAGTAGGGGGTGTAGCAGGCCTAGGGTTTTATTGTGGGGTATATAGGTCCTCCTATAGGTCCTACAGTTTCTTATGTAGGTATTGCAGTCTGAGGGTAGCCCTAGCTAATAGTATTAATCTGCCACAAGTTTCCTAGTCTTTGTCTTGCCTGGGTAAGCAGTTACCTGGTGGGAGTGTACCTCTGTAATAAGGTAGGTATAGAGGTAGTTAGTATTGGGGACTATTAGCTTGCTAAAGCGGGTTAGTAGTCCTCCTTAGAGTTTCCAGCCCTTTTAGTCTTGCTTAGCTAGCTGATGTAGCCCTACTAGTAACTTGCTAGTTTGATTGGCCTAGAGGATCTGGTTAACCAGCTTATATAGTTCCCATTTATAATTTGCTGTAGTTGGGGGGTCCTTAGAGGTTGACTCTAGTGTAGCAATTATAAGGGCGGGGTTAATTAGGTATATAGTACATGTAGCTACATCCTTCTCTTTCTACGTCTTTAGGTCCTCTTGCTTTCGTAATAGGGTATTAGCCACTATATTTGCCGTGCCTGGCCTATATGTGATCTGTATATGGAAATTAGCTAGTAGGTCTGCCTAGTGGGCTTACTATGGACTTAGCAGCCTCTTGGTTATAAAGTACTTAAGGGCTTAATAATCTGTAATTACTATAAAGGGTGTATATTGGAGGCTAATAAGGTGACCTTGCTATTTCTATAGGCCTTTTATTACCGCTAGTATCTCCTTATCGTGGATCTTGTACCACATCTCTATAGGGGACATTGTCTTTAAGAAGAAGGCTACTGGCTTCTAGGTCCCATTGTCTTGCAGCTAGTTTAGCACCCTAGCTACTACTCTATCACTCGCGTCCGTCTCCATGTGGGTGTCTTGGAACGGTGAGTAGTGCTTAATTACGCTGCTAGATAGTATAAGGGCCTTAACTTGCTTAAAGGCTTTAAGCTCTTCCTCCCCTAGCGGGTGCTATGCTCCCTTCTTTATAAGCTTACTAAGCGGTTGTGTAACTCGGCTGTAATCCTTTAAGAAGGCCTGGTAGAAGTTACAGAATCCTAGGAAGAATTATACCCCTTTTATAGAGGTAGGGGGTTCCTAATCCTTAATTATAGATAGCTTGTCGGTGTCTATAGCGACCCTATTAGTACTAATAACGAAGCCTAGGAACTTTGTCTTAGTAATGTTAAACTCGCTCTTTTTAATATCCGCTTGTAAGCCTGCCTTTTAAAGCTTTTATAGGACCTTCTTAATATGGACCTTGTGCTCTAGCGGGTTGTCTAAGTAGATTAGGATGTTGTCTATATAGGCTATACAGAAATTGTCTAGGTAGTTAAAAAGGACGTTATTAATAAATCTCTGGAAGGATATAGGGCCGTTATATAGTCTGAAGGGTATAACATGGTACTTGTATAATCCGTACCTTATATGGAAGGTGGTTAACTCCTCTACCTCTTTCTTTAGCTGTATATGGTAGAAGGCCTGCTAAATGTTTAGCTTAGTAAAGATCTTAGCTCTTAATAGCCTGGTTAACATCTCCTTAATTAATGGTAGCGGGTAGCGGTCCTTCTTGGTAATTATATTAAGCTTTTGAAAGTTAATGTAGAATTACTACCCCCCTCCTAGCTTCTTAGTAAATAGGATTGGAGCTGCAAAGGGTATATCGCTTGGTATAATAAACCCCTTCTGTAGGTGCTCCTGTAGGTAGGCCTTAACTAGCTCTAGCTGTTCTAATGATATGTTATATAGCGGGCTAGGGGCTAGTTCTTTGCTGCTGCTTTTAAGAACAATATTATGGTCTACCCCCTCGCGATGCGGTGGTAGCATATTAGAGGTAGCTTTTGAGAAACCATTAGCGTACTCTTAATAGGGCTATAGTAGCTTTTTGTAGATAAGCCGGCGGAGTTCTTTTTTGTCGTCTAGTAGCGCGTTCTGTCCCTTCTTGTCCTCTATTAGTTGGTCTATTTTATAGAGGCTGGTATATCTAATTACTACGTCCTTATGCTTTGCTCCTTGTAGGAAGTTTCTTGCCTTAAGTAGCGTGATGTCTGCTGCTCTAAACTCCCTAGTAGATAAAGGCCTCCTTGCTTTTAGCTTTAATGGTAAAGCTGGCCTAGGGTGGAGCTGGTCTTCTATTTTTCTAATTATATCTTGGGTATCGATCTTCTAAGTATGCCTATAGTTATATAAGGTCTGCTTAGCTTGCTTTGGCTTAGCCTATCCCTCTAGCTTAATTTTAGTAGAGGACTTCTTCTTTTAAAGTTTACTGATCGCGACTATATGTTTAAGGATGCGTTGGGGAGTAGACTTGGACTCTTAATCTAGCAGTGCGTCTCTTTAATTTGTGTCTCTCTGGTAATCCTTGTTAATTGGTGGGGGTAGGAGCTCCTTTCTTGGTATGATTATGTCCTGCCTGCTATAGTAGTTCCTCTTGGTTTGCTATACTAAGGCCTAGTACTTGTAATTAATAAGGGCCTTAGTCTTCTCAAACCACCTACAACTAATAAGAAGATTATAGCGGCCTGTATTATAGAATAGGAACCATATGGGGACTTGTTGGCTATCTATAACTAGGTTAGCCCTAAAGAGCTATTTAATTGTATCTGTCTGCTGATTGTTATGGCCAGATACGGCGACTCCTCGTCCCTTAATCCTGTAGAACTTTGGTTATAGTTGTTGCTTGATAATTGGCCGTAGCTTATAGTGTATAAAGGCTTCTCCGCCCGCGCTAGAGTTAAGCAGGCTTACTATATTGAGAGCTACGCCACCTAGCGCGATCCTGTATAGTATTATAAGGGCTTCGCCTCCTAAGATCTCCTTTAGCTATATGGGCGCTGTGTTAATTGCTCTGATCTACTCTAGGCAGGAGACTTCTCCTAGAGCTACTTATTTTCCGACTTTGTTGAGTTAGTGACTATCTTGTATTCTTTGCTTTAGTTAATTGCTTTAGCTTCTGTCTTCTTTGGCGCTGTATAGTTATTAGAGTAGTGCCCTTGCTTGCTATAGTTAAAGTAGGTAACTGGCGCTTTTGCGGCTGGTGCTAGAGTTAGAGGCTGCTGGGAAGAGGGGGGACCTTTGGTCTCTTTAGCGCCCCTAGTGGAAGCTCTCTTACTAGCCTAGGCTGCTTTGTGGTTACTTTGTTCCTTACCTGTCTGCTTTAGACCTTGGGCGTACTGTTAGGCAGTCTTGTAATAGGCCTAGAAGCTATAGTCTTTATCTACCACCTTGACTTCTATTTAAACGCGTAGGCTGTTATAAAGCTTATTATAAAGCTCCTCTTTTTACTAATCTTGTGGCATCCTTGAGATATTTGCTAGCTATATAAAGTTAGATTGGAAATTGTTAAAGTCTCCTAGGTATGGCATCTTAAGGCTTTTAAGCTCCTGCTGGGCCTTAATGCGGTGATCTAGGTCCTTAAAGACGTTCTCTAGGAACTTAAGTACTTCTTTACTGGTAGGGTTGCGTTCCGCATTACGCTCTACCTCTAGGTAGGGTAAGAGGTGGTTATAAGCTTTGCCTTCTACACGTGTTTTAATATACGCTACTTTTATATCCTCTTCCTAATCTGGGTTGTCTTGATAGAACTAGTTTATATTAGATTGAAGCTTGTTTTATATATAGCCGCTCTAGGCGTAATAGGTAGGCTCTTTCCTATCTATTAGCGTAGGTGGGTCTGGAAACTTTGCTATGCGTTCTAAACCCATAACACTGCTTGTCTAAGAGAGTGGTGTCCCTTCTTGTATTGTCCGTAACGGTGTGCTTCCTTGCTTACTATTTTCCTAATTTGGGGCTTATATAGTGACCTTACGGCCCATCCTTAATATCTTCTAATTGGCCTTGCGGAGCTCGTCTGTTCTGTTATCTAGGTGCTTCTTAAGCTCCGCTATCTTTGCCTTAGCCTCCTCTTTTCCATCTAGGGCCTTGTGCGCGTGGTTATTTATAAGACGCTATAGTATAGCGACCTGCTGTTCTAACGCCTTCCTTTATATTCCCTAGAGCCTTAGCTCCTCTATAAGTTTAGTTATAGGTATCTCGGCTAGGCTTTAGGTAGTTGCGGCTGTGAACTCCCTCTTGGTTTCTATTTTAAAGTATATAGGGTTCTCATTATCTTCTAACTGTGTTATAAGGTGGTCCTATTTGCTCTTTATATTGTCTGAAAGCTCTGTCTTGCCATAGTACGGTTAGAGCTCTGGTGGCTTGAGTGACGCGTCTATGGGTTCCTCACATACTACTAGTATTAGGTCGGTAGCTATCTCTAGCGCGCTAGGCCTTAACGCGCTCCTTTTTGCTATAGTGTCTCTTTTGCTTTCTTAGGCAACTCTTGCCACTGAGATTATAATTAGGGTAATCCTTTTAATCTAATTGCTGTAGTCTCTTCTTTTAGCTGCTTAATCTGCTGTCGCAATTGCCTGCCTTAAGCAGGGCTTAGTGGGTTAGTTGGTCTGTAGTTGTGGTGGTAGAACTGGCTATGCGTTTAACCGTTAGACCTAGTATTATGTCGCCTTTATAGGCTAATTGGGTTGACCTTAGTCTAATGTTATGGCTAGCTTTCCGTGGGAGCAATCCGATAGATTAAGCAATAATAAGGGGCTATATTATGAATAGACTAAGGTAAGGGCTTGAAGAAAGGGGCGCGGTAGACGACTATGTACATGTTTGGTCGTTGGGGCAATGTTGGGGCAACGTTGATCTGTAACCGACGACGCCTTGATGGTAGCTATGTAGATGAACCGTCACACAATTCAGAAGGAAGGAAACACGCATATACGCTATTTAGCCATTACGTCCTTATAAAAACTAATTACGCAGCTAGGGAAGGCAATTAAGACGTTAATTATAGATATATATAGGTTAAAATTATACCTAAATGAGATAAGTCTCTTTAATTAACTAATTAATTACCTAACCGTATATAATAGCCCAAGGGCGAATACGGGAGCAATATATTAGTAATTTAGGGGATTATAAGAAAGGATTATAAGATTATAGATTATATCCTAATAGTTAAAGACGACGGTAAGCCAAGGCCCTTGTTACGGAACGCCGCCGCAGGAGCCTCTACAGGAGACTCCCTAGCGGAACCCTATACCCTCGCGTATAGCTTACGTCAGCTATGCGTAGTATATCACCTTCCTACGCCTTCGATCCTTACGATCGATCGCGTAACGTCTTGTAGACTCCTTGAATATATACGTTCTATAGCCACTACCTCCGCCCCGTAACATTACGTTGCGCCTTTTTTCTACTACCAATACCTAGCCTACGACCAATTCTACATCCCTATAATACTGCAAGCGCTACTAGAAGCAGCGTGCCTACAAACAACCTCTGTACTATAATAGTAAGACAATATTCCTTACTAGCCACTATATTAAGCCTAAAAAGTAACCTAGTACCCTAACCTAATCTATAACGCCAATCAATCCTAGGAGAATTTAATTTATTAATCCTAGCCTTAACCCCTAAGGGCAAGCCTAGCGGCTTAAAAGAGTTATAACTATGAGTACCCCTAAGCACCTAGTACCACCTTAAAGATGATAAGAGTTAACCAGCCTAGCAGGATAGGTACACCCCCATTAATATAGGTGGCCATAGCGACGACCTTAATAAGATAGACACCGGCGACGTCTTATCCTTTATTGATTACATAGCCACGGAAAAGCAGCCAGAAGGGCAGCTACCTATTAAGATTGAAATATGGGACGCTGAAATGTTTGTATAAATGGTAGCACGAGAACCTGACAAATACTACCACCTTCTATAGAACTACTACCTAAAGCTTATATAAGCTGAATTGCGTGCTACCTAGGATTATAATATTATCCAAGACTTATAAGCTAGTAAGGCACTTGCTAATAATACACGCTAAAAAACTAAAGACAACCTCTATATATCTAAGCGTGATATCTAATAATTAAAGAAAGCTAAGATTGTACTTATTGCTAAAGTTACTGAGAAGGAGGGCATAATTAAATACCTACAGTCTTAGCTTAATAAGTATATCTATAATAATGCCGAGCACCCCCCTACTATACACTACACCACCTAAGTCTCTACGCCCCTGGCAGCTTTACCTACTAGAGACGGCTTCTATAATAGCAACTAAACTTAAGCCACAATTACGGGGTCTAATATACGATACCCTAACCCCCTAGTCTTCTAGGGAAACCGCAAGGAATACAGCTACTAGAAAATATAAATCCACAAGAAACTAACCTAGAGCGCCTACCTTTTTCCTAAGGAGGATACTAAGATTGGTTACATTATTAGGCGCATAAAGGGCACCCTATTTAATAGACTCTTTGCCTAATAGGAGACCAATGGCCTCCAGAAGTGGCAGTTCTATTAAAAAGTCCTTAATAACCTCAACCTAATGTATCACAACTACGACCTAGTGGCTACCAGTTGAGCTAAACTACGCACCCTAAAGATGAGTCCCACTAAATCATTTAATAAGTTCTATGTCAAGTTCTAGGAATACACTAGAGTCCTCTCCTAAGATAACACTAAAGACCAGGAAGATCTCCTCAAAAAAATCACCTATCGCCTTAGTCATGCTGCCGCTAGTTATAATTACAATGATATATACAGCATAGTGGCAGCCCTATGGAAGATTAAATGACGGCTAAATTAGATCTCTACTACTAACCCTTACCTAAAGGCTCTAACACAAAAGCCCTCTAGGCCAACTACACCTATATACACTAGGTCACCAACACCCACTACTAATACTATTACCGGAGCTAATATTAACCTCTTTATACTAACCTTCCCATATAAACTCCTAGACGGAGAGCGTAAGCTACTTTAGAAACTAGGGCGCTGCTATAGATGCTGTTAAGAAGGCTATTATTATAAAAACCCAAACTGCCTAATAGCTAGGTTTGGTAATTGCCACCTAATACCTAACTTTATACCTCAAACACCGAATACCTCGCTACGCACCGTTACCGTACAAGATAAAGAAGCGGCAGCAGCGGTAGTAGCAGGAAATGCTTAGTCCTAGCCCTAAGTCGCGAGCTGGGATACCCTAACAATGGAGGGATCTATATATTGGCCTGCTTAATAGATAACTTAGTAAGAATAAATAGACGGAAACAGATAGTTTTACCTGTAAAAGAAACAACTGCTAAAAAATAATATAAAGACCGTTCCATAATTAACTGCGGAGCTATTAATAAATTTATAGATACTTAATTTGTGTGTAAACATAACCTACTAACCTTACCCCTTACTAAAGCCCGCGCCCTATAACTTGCTGACGGTAGTTATACTACACAAAAGATTATTTATATAGCATAACTCTACCTAGATATAAACAGACACTAAGAAGAGCTCTAGGCCTATATTATACTACTTACTAATTACCCTATTATCCTTAGAATGAACTGGCTTAAGTAGTATAACCCCATCATTAACTGGAAGAAAAGAGAAGTGACCTTTAACTTTAACTACTACAGAGAGACCTGCCTAGGGCATAGCCTAGCCGCCTCTACCTACTCCCTAAAATATCAACCCAAAGAACCTCTAATTACACCACCCATAACTAACTATTACTATGTTAGTGCCGCAGCCTTCTATCACATAGCACGAAGGAAGAGCTGGGTTGTTACAGCAGCCTCCTACCTATGGCTATATGAACTTAATAAAGAACAGGATCACATCCTCTATAGTAATAGGATAGACCTGGTAGACCTCCTAGAGGATGACACACCTATAGAACTTAATAAACTCTTAACCTTAGACTTTAAGAAGTTTATAAAGCTTAAAAAGGGACTTATTAATAAGAAACTCTACAAGCTCCTCCCTAAGAGGTACCATAACTTTATTGACATGTGCTTATAAAAGGGCGTAGATATACTCCCTCCACATTGACCTAACGACTATGCCATTAACATTAAACAAGGAAAAATACTACTTTATAAGAGACTTTACCTAATGTTAAAAGACGAACTTCTAGTTATAAAAAAGTATATTAATAAGCACCTTAATAAAGGGTTTATTTGTCCTAGCATATTACTAGCAGCCGCTTCTATTCTTCTCGTTAAGAAGCCAGGAGGAGGTATCTAATTCTATATTAACTATAGAGGACTTAACGCCATTATAATTAAGAACCGATACCTAGTACCGCTTATACATAAGACCCTTAAGCGGCTTAGTTAAGCCAAAATCTATACCAAGCTTAATATTATCGCCGCCTTTAACCATTTCTGAATACAGGAAGGTGACGAATGGAAAACCGCATTTATATCGCGCTTTGGCCAATTTAAATATACCATTATACCCTTTAGCGTATGCAACGGCCCAGGCACCTTCTAAAGCTATATTAATAACGCCTTATAGGACTACCTTAACGACCTCTACTTAGCGTACCTAGACGACATACTTATTTATAGCAACAACCCTTCTAAGCATACTGAGCACGTTCGAAAGGTCCTATAGCGCCTTAAGAAAGCAGGACTCTATATTAATCTAAAGAAGTGCGAATTCTTAGTCATAGAAGTAAAATACCTTAAACTAATTGTCACTACTAAGGGTATCCGTATAGACCCTAAGAAGGTACGTATAATTACTAAATGGTAAGCCCCTAGCTGCATTAAGGACGTATAAGCCTTCCTCAGTTTCGCCAACTTCTATTGGAAATTTATATACAACTTCTTAGGTATAGTAGCACCACTTATAGCAATAATATAAACAAAGGGCCTTTCTATAAAAGGAAGAAAAGCGTACCTACGCTTTACCTAAACGCCTAACTACAAGAAGGCGTTCTAAGACCTTAAAAATGCCTTTACTAAAGTACCTATCCTAGCTCACTTTATACTAGGACGACAACTCTATCTCAAAACCAACTCCTTAGACCACGTTAACGCAGGCATCCTCTTCTAGATAGGTAATAACGGTCTTCTCTATCTAGTCGCATTCTACTCGTCTAAGCTTACACTATAAGAGTATAACTATAAGATCTATAACAAAGAACTCCTTGCAATTGTATAAGCGTTTAAAGAATTCTAACCGGAACTCTCCTTAGTAGAACTTAACCAGCCAACTAAAGTTCTTACGGATTATTGCAACCTTAAATACTTTATGACTATAAAGTAACTAAACTAATACTAAGCACGCTGGAACGAGTTCCTCTTTGGTTTTAACTTCAAAATTGTATATAGGCCAGGAGTATAAGGCACAAAACCTAATAGCCTAATACGCCGCTCGCAAGACCTTCCTTAGTTAGAGAATAACCCCTATAATTAGTTCCAACAGTAAACAATTCTAAAAGCAAGGAACCTAGCCCCCGGCATACTACCTATAACAGAACCATCCGCACCTTAGCTTTACGCTACGGACTTAAAGCCGCCCCCTAAAATCAATAAGCTTATTGCTGCTGTATATGATATCTCTATTGACCCGCTATTACACCAACTTATTGCCGCAAAAACTGTTGGCGTCCGCAAGCCACCTACTAGCCTTTGAAACTTAGGCCAAATTAATATAGTAGCCTTAGAAGTAAAGGAGAACAGACTTTACTATAGAGGCTGTTTATTTGTCCCCAATTTAGAAGACCTATAACGGCAACTAATCTAGATGGCCTATAACCTCCGGTTAAGCGGTTACCCAGGCAGAGGAGGAACTTATGAACTCCTTAGCCGATACTACTTCTGGCCTAAGATGATAGACTCAGTTAAACGCTTTATAAGCGCCTGCTACGGTTGCAAGCGTGCTAAGGCCTTTCGTATTAAGTACTAAGGACTACTGCACCCGCTACCAATCCCTATACGGCGGTGGGCAGATATAGCTATAGACTTTATTACTAACCTGCCACCCTGTGAACGGCACGGTTGTACCTATAAGAATATCCTAATAATAATATGCTGACTTATAAAGGAACGTCACTATGTCCTAACTAAAGGCATAGCCGTTAACGACGTCGCAGATGCTTTTCTTCGCGAAGTTTACCGACTATATGGGATACCCGACTCTATTACGTCCGACTGGGGCACGCAATTTGACTTTGACCTATGGAGACGGATCTGTTAACGTCTTAGTATCTCTGTTAAGATGTCTATATCCTTCCACTATAAGACTGCGGGATAGCTAGAAAACGCTAACGCCAGTATAAAGGCGTACTTATGATAGGTCGTTGCCTACGGCTAGGACGACTGGGTAGATTACCTCCTACTAGGTGAGTTTGTAGCTAATAACCACGTCTTAGCCACTATAGGACTTACTCCGTTCTTTGTGAATAAGGGTTATTACCCCTAATCTGGCATAGAGCCACCAGAACCTATTGATAAGAAACTGCTATATGGAAAACGCCTTAAGATGCTACTTGCCGACCAGTATGTAGACCGCATGAAAAATCTACTTAACTACTATAGGGGAGAAATGGCCTAGGCTTAAGCAAAGTAAGCCTACTTCGCCGACTGTTATAGAACGCCACCACCAGAGATGCGTGTTGGCGACTAGGTATAGCTAGATGCACGCAATATCTTTATATAGAGGCCTATAAAGTCACTTAATTATAAGAATCTCGGCCCCTATTAGATTAAACGAGTTATTAATAGGGGAGCCGTATATAAGCTAGAGCTCCCGCCTACCCTAGCCACCTGTGGGATATGGCCTATATTTTACCTATAGCTACTATACCTTTACTAGTCTAACCCCTTACTAGGACAGATATAGCCTAAACCCCTACTAGTACTAATCTAAGACGAGAACGAAGACGAGAGCTATAAGGAGTGGACTATTAAACAAATTATTAACTCTAAATACTTTAGCAAAGGCAGAGGACGGCGGCTCTACTATAGAGCTATCTATATAGGATTCAATATAGATTAGCCAGAATGGCAAATATAGGAAGACTTTAAAAATGCAAAGGACCTAATTAGCGACTTTTACTACGCAAACCCACAGAAACTGGGCCTAAGTAGAGATTTTGTGCCTAATCCTCTATAGGAACCCTTATAGAGTTTAACCATTGTATACTGCCATGTAAGGGCAAATTGCCATCAGATTGCCGCAGATTGCTATTATATAACCGGAAAATCGTTAAGGTGTCTAGGAATTTCAACTAGCGGTTAAAGTTCTCTAATTAGTTGAATTCTTGGGTGCTAAGCCTTATTATATAATATTGCCGCAACTGCAAAGATGTTAGTTTAGCTTACCGCCTTCCACCGAGCTAATAGCGATTTTCTATCCTAGGGATGAAAAATCCTGATTAGTCCATTTAACAATTAGAGCCGGCAGAACTCTACACTGCCAACCCCTTTAGCGTTATCTCTTTCTCTTCTCTATGCCTTAAGCGTTCCTTCTACATGTATATAGTAACCACAGCGTCGCCGGAGCTCCGCCTCTATAAGAGGGGGGGGTAGTGTCACGGAACGCCGCTGCAGGAGCCTCTATAGGAGACTCCCTAGCGGAACCCCGTGCCCTCGCGTACGCTTTGCGTACAGCTTACGTCAGCCACGCGTAGTATATTACCTTCCTACGCCTTCGATCCTTACGATCGATTGCGTAACGTCTTGTAGACTCCTCGAGAATATACGTTCTGTAGCCACTGCCTCCGCCCCGTGACAGCCCTATACGTTAAATCCTATACTAAAAGGTTCTATGGAACCATATTAGGAACACTAAATTGCCTATAATACTCGTAATTAATTGTAGACCGGTATAAAGGCTTAGAAGTAGAGTTATATAAAAATCCTTAGGTTAGCTTAGGTAGTTACTAGTATACTTCTAGTAGGCTTCTAATAGGTCTCCTAGTAATCCTTATATCTTTTCTCCAGTTATATTTTTTCCTTATTAAGGTTTTTAGGAGTTTAAAGCAGGGGTTAGATAAATAGATAATATATAATGGTATACTAATATCTCTCCGAACCCCTTCTGGGATAGGCCCTTATAATCTCCCTTTACTATAAGGTAATGGCGATCGGGGGCCGACCGCAAGAAGGGGGGGGGGTAATGTAAGGGATATTATTGCGGTCACCTTGGGTTGCCCTTAGGACAACCCCCAGACACCCCTTGGACGTCTGTCAGTTACGTGCCGGAGGCACGTGCCCGTAGTATATAGTCTCTACGATCCCTAAGGCCTCACCTCCTTAAGGATTCGTCTCTCTTACCAATCTATCCTGTTCCACAATCGTGTCCTTTTAGCCCCCTGTCTACAAAGTCCCCTCACATTTTGTATCCTAAAATGCCAAATCTTATTCGCTAGCAGCGTGGCCCCCACCCTATTTAATATCCTATTCTTTGAGATCTAGGTACCCGACTCTCCTACTATAAGCGTAATATTACTTATTCCCTCTCTTAATACGCTAGCTGGCAATACTATAAGATTACTACCTCCCTTAGTATACCTTGTAGAACTATATTAAATTCTTACTAGAAAGATATATGGACTTCTTATAAATAGAGAGGAAGGAAGCCAAATATTAATATACCAACATAATATCGCCTTATCGCACGTGCTAAGCTTAATCGCTTCCACCAACGGAAGCCATTTAAAGAGATTGCATTCTTAGAGGGCGTCTTTACCTGCAAGCGATCCTTATATAAAGCTTTTAAAAAGAAAGGCTACTTTCACTATATTGCTATAGAGAAGTCACTTATTACACCTAAATAATAAGAGGCCTGTCTAAGAATGGGCCTATTCTTACCTAGAGTGGACTCCTAAAATATAGGCAGCAGTAATTTGGACAGATGAGGCTTCTATTTAAACCGGTAGAGGCTAGATAATCTATAGTAGTATCTCTGTCACGGAACCCCACCGTAGGGGCCTCTATAGGAGAGCCCCATGCTTTTGCGTACACCTCGCGTACAGCTTACGTCAGCTATGCGTAGGTATATCACCTCCTTACGCCCTCGACCCTTACGATCGATCGCATAACGTCTTATAAACCCCCCGAATACATACGTTCTGTAGCCATTGCCCTGTCCCGTGATATTACGTTGCGCCTTTTTTATTACTGACGCTTAGCCTATAACCAATTCTACGTCTCTACGATACTACAGGAGCTACTAGAAGCAACGTATCTCCTACCTTGTACTTCTAAAGAACCAATAATAGTAAGACAAAATTCCTTACTAGCCACTATATTAAACTTAAAGAACAATCCAATACCTATATTAAACCCACAATGCCAATCAATCCCAAGAGGATTTAATTTACTAAATATATAGCCTTAACCCCTAAAGGAAAGCCTAGTGGCTTAAAAGACTATAATAACCTTAATAAGGTAGACATTAATAATATCTTATCCTTTATTAACTACATAACTATAGATAAATAAGCCGAAGGGCTACTACCTATTAAAATTAAGATATAAGACGCTGAGACTTTTTTAAAAATGGTAGCATAAGAACCTAATAAATACTACCGCCTTCTATAGAACTACTATCTAAAACTTATATAAGCTAAGATACGTACTACCTAAGATTATAATATTATCTAAGACCTATAAGCTTATAAGGCGCTCACCGACAATATACGCCAAGAGATTAAAGATAACCTCCGCGTGTCTAAACACAACATCCAATAATTAAAGAAGGCCGAGATTATACTTATTGCTATAGTTATAGAAAGAGAGGGTATAATTAAATACCTATAATGTTAGCTTAATAAGCATATTTATAACAATACTAGACACCCCTTTATTGCATATAACGCTACCTAAGTCTCTACACCCCTAGCAACCTTACCTACCTAAACTGCTACTATAGGGTCTAATATACGCTACCCTAATCCCTTAATCTTCTAGGGTAACCGCAAGAAATACAGCTACTAGAAGATGCAAGTCCATAAGAAACTAATCTAAAGCGCCTACCTTTTCCCTATAGAAGATGCTAAGATTAGCTATATTATTAGGCAAATAAAGGGCATCCTATTTAATAGGCTCTTTGCTTAATAGGAAACTAGCAGTCCCTAAAAGTAGTAGTCTTACTAGAAAGCCCTTAAGGACCTTAACTAAATGTACTACAACCATAACCTAGTAGCCACCAGTTAAGCCAAACTACATGCCCTAAAGATAAGTCCCACTAAATTATTTAATAAGTTCTATGTTAAATTCTAGGAATATACCAGAGTTCTTACCTAAGACAATGCTAAAGACTAGGAAGATCTTCTTAAAAAAGTTACTTATTGCCTTAGTCACGCAGCCACTAGTCACAACTATAATAATATTTATAATATGGTAGCAGCCCTACAGAAGATTAAATAACAGCTAAACCAAATCACTACTATAAACCCCCGCCCAAAGACCTCCCTATAAAAGCCCTTTAGACCTACTAAAATACTAATACCTACTACCCCAAGCAACACTACTGGTCCTAATATTAACCTTTCTATACCAATCTTCCCGCAGAAACTACTAGATAGAGAACGCGAGCTACTCTAGAAGCTAAAACATTGCTATAGATGCCATTAAGAAGGCTATTACAGCTATAGCCTAAACTGCCCAATGGCTAGGTTTAGCGGCTGCCGCCTAATACCTAACCTAGTACCTTAAACACTAAATACGTTACTATATACCACTACTATATAAGACAAAGACGCAGTAATAGCAGTAGAGTCAGATATGGAAATAGAAAACGCCAAGTCCCAGCCCTAAGTCGTAGGCTGGGACGCCTTAACAATAAGGGGATCTATATATTGACCTGCTTAATAAATAACTTAGTAAAAATAAATAGACGGAAATAGATAGTTTTACCTATAATAGGAATTACTACTAAAAAACAACATAAAAGCTGTTCTATAATTAATTGCAGAACTACTAATAAATTTATAGATACCTAATTTATGCGTACTTATAACCTACCTACCTTACCCCTTACCAAAGCCTGCGCCCTATAACTCACTAATAGTAGTTATACCGTACAGAAGATTACCTATATAGCATAACTCCACCTAGATATAAACGGGCACTAAAAAGAGCTCTGGGCCTATATTATACCACTTACTAACTACCCTATTATTCTTAGAATAAACTAGCTTAAATAATACAACCCCACCATTAACTAGAAAAAGAGAGAGGTAACCTTTAACTCTAAATACTACAGAGAGACTTGCCTAGGGTATAGCCTAGCCGCCTCTACCTACTCCCTAGGATATTAACCTAAGGAACCTATTATTACCCTACCCACGACCAACTACCACCACATAGCATATAGGAAAGGCTAGACCATTACTATAGCCTCCTAATTATAACTATATAAGCTTAATAAAGAACAGGACCACATCCTTTATAGTAACAGGATAGATATAGTCAATCTTTTAGAAAATAATGCCCCCGCAGAACTCTATAGACTTTTACCTTTAGACTTTAAGAAGTTTATAAAGCTTAAAAAAGGACTTACTAATAAGGAACTCCGCAAGCTCCTCCCTAAGAGGTACCATAACTTTATTAACATATACTTACAAAAGAGCGCAGATATACTCCCCCTATATTAACCTAATAACTATACTATTAATACTAAATAAGGAAAAACACCACCCTATAAGAGACCCTACCTAATATTAAAAGATAAACTTCTAGTTGTTAAAAAGTATATTAACAAGCACCTTAATAAAGGGTTTATTCGTCCTAGCATATCCCTAGCAGCTACCCCTATCCTTCTTACTAAGAAGCCAAGAAGAAGTATTTAATTCTACATTAACTATAGAGGACTTAACGCTATTACAATTAAGAACTAATACCCCATACCACTTATATATAAAACTCTTAAGCGGCTTAGCTAAGCCAAAATCTATACTGAGCTTAACATTATTGCCGCCTTTAACCGCCTCTAAATATAAGAAGGTAACAAATAGAAAACTATATTCGCATTGCGCTTTAGCCAGTTTAAATATACTATTATACCCTTTAGCGTATATAACAGCCCAGGCAGCTTCCAAAGCTACATTAATAACGCCTTATAGGACTACCTTAACGACTTCTGCTCTACATACCTAGATAATATACTTATTTATAGCGACAACCCTTCTAAGTATACCAAGCACGTTTAAAAAGTCCTATAGCGCCTTAGGGACGCAGGACTTTATATTAACTTAAAGAAGTATAAATTCTTAGTTACAGAAGTAAAATACCTTAGACTAATTATCACTACTAAGGGTGTCCGTATCCCTTGACACGGCAGGGTCCTTTGCCAAGTTCGGTTATATTGACGACTGGATTCAATTGGATATTTATATTAACCCAGCTTTTCCAATTGGTTGATTCTTATCGATAACCTAAGGACCCAAATTGCCGTGTTAAGGGATAGACCCTAAGAAGGTATATATAATTACTAAATAGTAAACCCTTAATTTCATTAAGGACATATAAGCCTTCCTTAGTTTCGCCAACTTCTATTAAAAGTTTATATATAACTTCTTAGGTGTTATAGCACCACTTATAGCAATAATACAAATAAAAGGCCTTTCTATAAAAGGAAGAAAAACACATCTATATTTTACCTAGACGTCTAAATATAAGAAGGTATTCTAAACCCTTAAAGATACTTTTACCAAAGCACCTATTTTAGCTTATTTTATACCAGGACGACAACTCTATCTTAAAACTAACTCCTTAGACCACATTAACGCAGGCGTCCTTTCCTAGATAGGCAATAACGGCCTTCTCTACCTAGTCGCACTCTACTTATCTAAGCTTATACTACAAGAATACAACTATAAGATCTATAATAAAGAACTCCTTACCATTATATAAGCATTTAAGAAATTCTAACTAAAACTCTCCTTAGCAGAACCTAACTAGCCAACTAAAGTTCTTACAGACCATTATAACCTTAAATACTTTATAACTATAAAACAGCTAAACTAATACTAAGCACGCTAGAACAAGTTCCTCTCTAGTTTTAACTTTAAAATTATATATAGGCTAGGAGTACAAGGTACTAAGCCTAATAGCCTAACATGCCGCTTATAAGACCTTCCTTAGTCTAAAGATAACCCCTACAACTAGTTCCAATAACAGACAATCCTAAAAGCATAAAATTTGGCCCTAGGCATACTACCTACAATAAAGCTAACTATACCTCAGCTTTATATAACAGAACTAAAGTTACCTCCCAAAATTAATAAGCTTATTACTATGGCATATAACACCTTTATTAACCTATTACTGCACCAACTTATTACTGCAAAGACCGCCAGCACCTATATAAAACCTACTAACCTCCAAAGCTTAGGCTAGATCAATATAGCAGCCTTAGAACATCGACAAAATATAGTACCCTACCAATGGCCTCAATGGTTGGTAGTTGACGCAATTGGCGCGCAGTTGAGGGCATTTGGCAACTCGACCGACTAGCCTATGTCGTGTTTTTTTGACACGCAGCCTGCGCGGGGGTTACAGCTGAGCGTGGTCCGGAAAAAGTTGAACGTGGTCGCCGATGGGGGTCGGCGAAAGCTGAGCATGGTCACCGATGGAGCGCCGGAAAAAGGTCGGCGGTACTTAACTTTTACCCATACAGAACGCGCATCAGTAGCCACAATTTGCCTTTAGCGACCGTGTGCATTGGATATATGGTGCATATGCCAAGTATATGCGCATATATAACTATAAGATGCCTATATTAAATAGCTTATTAATAAATGTATAAGTTAAGCATATGCTAAGTATATGCTAAGTATAAGCTTAGCTTATATAGATAATAATATACTCTACCTTTTTAAATGAGTAAGTATATATATTGCATATACTAAGCATATATTACTATAGTTAAACCACTTTTTAGTAAATATATAATATCTTAGTAATGTATATGCTTAGTATATGCTTAGCATATATACCTATAAGAATATATTATAGTAATTAAACCGCTTTTTAGTAAATATATAATATATATATAATATATACTTAGAGAGATATTATAGTATAGTGTAACGGAACCTTGTAGCAGGAACTACAGTGGGTCCTATTATTAGGCTAGGTATGTAGGTAAGAACAGTGTTAATAACGTAATAATAACTGGTGGAGTAGTTGCCTAATAGATTAACTCTAATTATATTCTGAGATTTACTACAAAGAGAGAACTACCTGGGTAGGGACTATGGTCCTTTAAATACACAATTATACGCCTAAGAAATCCCTTCGCTCCGTAAGGTATGTATGCTCTATATACTCTGTATAGATCACACAGATTATATAGATCACATAGATCACATTACGTGACCTTAGCTACTATTCCTTGTTATATGGTTCCACCGGATCCATCTTAGACTGTGCCTATATTAACCAACTAGCTTCCTCCAACTCTTCTCTAAGTAGTTATAATATTGTACTTAAGCTGTCTGTAATACCATCTCCCTCCTTTTTATCTTCGTTCTTAAAGATTTCTAATATCTCCAAGTTGTCTACTAGAGGTATAATGTCCGTTTAATTAATTTAGTTAATATCCTTATTTATTATACCTAAAGCTTCTTCTTCTTCTTTAACCCTTTATTGTGCGCGTACGGTTTCCTCTATACTGTTACTGGGTGAGATAATGCTATCTCCATATTCTCATTATGCGAAAGAGGGGTTGGTTTATATTGCGCTAGCGAGTCCTTCTACCTAATAACTATCCTCTTGTTTGGAGTGCACTAAAGCGAATATTTAATTATTCTGTAATGTTCGTTCTATTTCTAACGCTAAGTGTGCGCGTCTTATGACTCTTAATAGTGTAGAAGGGTACGGTGTCCCTCAGATAGGAAGTCACAATGCTGTCAGTCAGTCAGTCAGTCTGTCTGTCTGTCGGTTGGTCGGTCGGTTATAATCAGTCAAAAGTAATCAGTAAAGCAGTCTGTAAGAAAGGAAAGAAAAGAATGTATTCCGGTAGGTTCGTGATATCCAAGAAGGAGGGAAGCCGAAGGCTTAATATATAC
>Ga0307507_10002331_pt1 | contig 40298 bp, 10 predicted proteins | sample 7_EM_MG_FD_207223 | JGI IMG/M metagenome (GOLD analysis project Ga0307507, IMG submission 207223) | Populus trichocarpa ectomycorrhiza microbial communities from riparian zone in the Pacific Northwest, United States - 7_EM | ecosystem: Host-associated > Plants > Roots > Unclassified | place...
TAGTAATTAGTTTAGTGGTTTTTAAAATATTATAATTTGGGGGCTAAAATAAAGCCAAATTGCTATATTTTAAAAACCACTAAACCAATTACTATGCAACTTTAATAGAAGCTGTAAAGTGTATATAAAAGTCTAAATCTAAATTATTAGAATTTATTATGAAGTGGTTGTTAAGATATTAAGGTATGAATTTTCTAATTTTTGGTGGGGTTTTAAGGTGGCCAGCTTACTTACGTGGCCAGCTTACTTACCGAATACGTTAGGTGTTAAGTTTTTATATAGTTTGTGTTAATAAAGCCTATACTAGTAGCTCCGCTATTTATAAGGATTTATACTTCCTTCTATTTTCTAAGTATTTAAATTTTACTAAGTATATTAAGGGAATTGTGTTATATATTAGCGCTAGAAGAGCCTAGACACTTATACTCTTCTACTTTTTATCCTAAGGCGTAACTTAACCTTAGGATAATTTGTTTTCCAAGTTAACTAAAGGTAAGGTGCTTTATAGCGTCTAAATATGATTTATATGGCGGTTATAATTTAAGGAATAAGTATGACTTAAGGAACGGGTATAATTTAAGGATTGGGTATAGCTTAAGGAGTAAAAGGAACTATGGCAGACCTTTTTAAAGGGGTAAGTTCGGCAGTGCTTTTAAATATATCCTTTTTTACCGCATCCAAAACATTATCTATTTATGGCTCGTGTTCTTTATTTATTGGTTCCTAAGGGTGTATAGAATTAAGCAGCATTAAGGTCCATAGGGTTATACATAGGGCTTTTAGGTCTTAAAGAAGGATTATGCTTTAGGGCATATACTAGGTTTATAGAGTTTTAAACGCAAGGTGTGGTTAGCTTTAGAGAATAAGTCTATTTATTATATTAAAGGTCCTTATTAATTTGTTAATATATTATAGTAAATTCGGATAGGTTTTTTGGTAGTTCCTTACCTACTAACTAGGTTCTAATTTTATCTAAGATAGCTTATTAAAGGGTAGTAACTCTAGCGGCTTTGTTCTAATCTAGTTTACTAATAAGGCCTAAAAATTCCAAAAAGAAGCTGATAAAGTCTCGGTTCTGTTATTATAGGTTTTTAAGTTTAGTAATAGCTATATATTCGTGACTAGCGTTATTATACGTTTATTCTAGTAGAGAGATAAAGGTTTTAAAATTAATAAAAGTGCTATTACAGAAGAATGGATCTATGGTTTATGCAGCGTCCTTACTTAAATAAGACATTCTATAGCTAACCTTACTAGCCTTAGTAGGGTATTAATTATAGTTTGTTAAGAATTTAAGACGGAGCTTAGTTATAAAGGGATATAGGTTATTTTAGTTTCTATTAAATATTAGAGGATTAGGGAGCTTTTTAGATTTTATAGTAGGTACTAGGTTCGCTATAGATATAGGCTAAGCTACTATTACTAGTTTAGTGTTCGCATTTAACAGGTTAGGTTTAGGTACCGTTATTTTAATCTTATTTATAGGTGTTGCTGTTAGGGTCTATAATATAAATGCCTTAATGTTACAGAGTTCTTTGCGGAGTGCTTCTATTAACTACTAGTATTAGGCTTCTAGTACAGCCCACTGCTAAGCTAAGGCGTCTATAAAGGACTGTTGTATTTTAGTTAACTATTCCCTAACTAGGGTTATAATACTTATGGTTATTAAAAGGGATTTGGGTTTATTTGCTATTTTAATAGTAGTTATTTTAACATAACGTAATATAAGGGCGCGAAGAGGCTTTAGGGAAGATTTAAAGAAATAATATAAATTCTATCTAAATCTAAGGGTATATAGCTCTTGCTAAGTACAAGACGTTGCGTAAAGAAGAGAAAGGAATATAGGAAACCTATAATTAAATATTTAAGGTCTTGGCAGTAGACGTATAGGCATAAGCCTACGCGGATTTTAATAGGTTTCGACTAAATTCCATTACGTTAGTGGAATTTGGTGGAATTTAATCGAGTTAGTAGAATTTGGCGGAATTTAATTGACTTTGCAGAATTTGGTAGAATTTAATTAAAGCGTTAGAATTTATCTGTCGAGTGTTTTACCGAGACATTCCTACTGTAACTGGGCTAGTCCCGTTACAATACCACCACCACCTTAATAAGCTATGGATGAACTAGTTAATATATAACCCCTGCTTGTTATATATAAATAGTAATAGCTTTGGAATTGTAGGATTGTAGACTAATAATATACTATTTCTTGCTGATAAAACCTTTGTAGAGGCTAAAGAAGCTAGGCTTTAGAAAGCAAAGTTTCTAGTAAAGGAGAGAGAGAAGCTTATGCTAAATACCCTAATTAAGTTTAATAGAGGCTGTATTAGGCAAGAAAAGGACTTAATAGCTCTTACCCAGGAATATTAATACTAGAACCTAAAGTTGGTTACTATAAAGGCTATAGACCTAACCAGCTCTAGAGGGGAAGTCTGTAAGGCAGTTATACTAAAGGACTAGTACGTTGCCTAGAGAGTAAGAGGAGCCTATATCGCCACAGTCTGTTAACTAAAAGCTGCCTTTAACCTCTCCTTTATAGCATAAGTTATTAACCTAAAGGAAGAATATGCGAAGCAGCTTAACAAGCAGCTGTAATAGCAAATTAATAATCCCTCCTAAGGACTTCGCTTTGTATAACTTAATATAAGCACTCTTAAACTAATAATATTTATAGACTCGTCCTTTACCAATAACTATAACCTCTCTTTTTAGATTGGCTTTGTTATTATACTTATGGATAAGAACAATAGGGCCAATATCCTCTATTGGTTATTTATTAAATGCAAGCGAGTTATATAAAGCGTCTTAGTATCTAAACTATATAGTATGGCCTATAGATTTAATACTAAAGCTGTGATTAAAGCAACCATTAAGAAGATCCTATAACTTAAATAACTACCGCTTACCCTTTATACTGATTTAAAATCTCTATATAACTGCCTAGTTAAACTTAGGACAACATAAGAGAAACAACTTATGGTTAACCTAATATATTTACAATAATTATATAAGAGAAGAGAAATAGCAGAGATTAAATAAATTAATGGAGGCAGTAACCCTGCGGATGCTATAACAAAATTAAAACCTTACCAAGCATTAAAGGACCTAATTAATATAAATATAATTAAGCTATAGGTCACCAAGTAGGTAGAGAAAGGAGAAGATAAAAAGACAGGAATAGAGAGTGTAAAGATGTTAAGCCAGTAGCTAAGGCGCTAGTACTAAGCAAGCCAATAGCAATTTTCTATACCGGGTATAGAAAATCGTGATTGGTTACTTTAGCCATTTGGCAGAATTTGGTGGAATTTAATAGGTAGAAAGTAGTGGAATTCAACAGGTGGAAAGTAGTGGAATTTGGCAGGTGGCGTGCTTAAGTATTATTAAAAACTAAATACTCCTAGTGTCTAATCAAGGTTGCGTTCTTGCAGTCATGTGACCGCAAATTGCTATCACGTGACGGCAATCTAGGGCAATTTGCGGCAACTTGCCTACAAACGCAAGTCAAAAGGGGTTAATTACGTAAGCTAAGCAAGCTCAAGAAATCCACCAAATTCCACCTGTAGAATAGGAGAATTAATAAGCATTAATCAAAATCAGTTACCATCCATACTATTGTAATAGCATTACGTATTACCGGAAGTGATACCGACATATATTTATAACGAATTTAATACCTACTATAAAATCTAAAAAGCTCTATAATCCTCTAGTATTTAATAGAAATTAAAACAACCTATATCCCTTTATAACTAAGCTCTATCTTAAACTTTTAATAAACTATAACTAATACTCTACTAAAGCTAGTAAGGTTAGCTATAGAATATCTTGTTTAAGTAAAGACGCTATATATACTATAGATCCATTCTTCTATAATAATACCTTTATTAATTTTAAAATCTTTATCTCTCTACTAGAATAAATATATGTATGATTACAGCACGTGGTATACCAAACGCGTAGTTACGCGTTTGGTGCACTAACTACTTGCGTGCTAACTAATTAGGGGGGAGGCGCGTTAGTATATAGACCACGTAGTCTACCTTAATAGAATTAACAGTCACCACTATCCCAAAGAGTATATAATACTATACGTATTTCATGCCCCGGGATATAACTTAATTGTATTATTAAATTGATATAAACACTGATTAGTGAGCGCGCATAGATCAGCAATCACTTAACACCTCCCACTAAGCAATATATAACAGCGACTACCTGTTTAGACTCCTAGTACGACCTGCTGGAAGGTTGGAAGTTTGGGATTACGGACCTATTACTAACTCTGTATACTTATTTAAGTCTTAGTACGGTTTACCGGAAGTTTGTAGACGCGAATATAGACCTTTATGGAACCCCCTACCCTTCTGTAAACTACTACGGACCTGTTAATTGATTTTACGGACTGTTATAAGACCTCCTCCACCCACTATAAGCTACTACCACCCACTATAGCTTATACAGACATACTACGCTATATAATATGGCAGATATAACTAAGCAAATCAGTGAAGGTTAAAAGAAGTGGAGTTAGGGAGTTAACCTTACGTCTACGGACGACGTTAACGACTACATTAATTTCAAAATCCTTGAATACGGATACTATAAGCTCCTAAACGACAACCTATGGGAGCAATATAAGAAAGACTTTGCGGACTTTATGGAAGCTATTCTTAAGGCTTGTAACCCTACTGCTATCTATAACCTACGAACCCTTTTACGTTATTAAGGTGTATAGGTTGAAAAGGATAAACGAGTCACTGTTATATGGTCCTTATATAACACAATATAGGAGGAGGACCAAATGGAATGGACTAAAGAGGAGATCCTAGACTAGGTTAAAGCCACTAATAAACTCTTTGCTTCTCCCAAACTTAATGGCATCGCTGGCCTTATACCTGACCTATTTAACCAAATTCGTCCTATAAACCCAAGCGATTTTGGAATTAATTTTACGGGCTAAAGCACACCTAGTACTCAAGTTACGGACTATAATACCCCTGTAAACCAAAATACGGACTAAAACCCTCCTATTGCCTAAGCTATAGCTCCGCAACCTGCCTAAGTTATAGATCCGCAACCCACTCAAGTAAAGACCTACGGTAAGGAGCTAGCTAACTTGGCTAAGCTCTATACCGACAAATCTAAGTATAGCGGTGAAAACAATAACTTCGACTTTAAACTAACTATCTTTACGGACCTCTGTTAAAAGGCTAATATTCCTAAATGGGAATTCAGCTAAGCCTACTCTACTATACTACGTGGCCTAGCCCTTAACCACTACTATACCAACCTTAAGAGTAACCCCCTTGGTGTCTTCTTTAATAAGCTATGCGAAGCTACACGTAACTACTTTAAAGGGCTGGAATATAGGCGTAATATCCTTACTTAATGGAATGTGATTAAGTTACGGACCGTAATTAATAAGAATACCGAAAAGTCGACTATAGAGTGCCTGCAAATTCTTATTAAAGACCTCCGGCACCTATAGCACGGCCTTAATATTAAGCTTTAAACGGACGACTTCCTGTACAATAAGCTTATTACAGCTTACCAGGAAGTAGAACCCTATAAATACGCCTATTATAAGCCTGTAGACACCGTAGCTGGCCTTATTAACAATTTACGGTCCTCTATTGCAATATATAAAGTCTTAAACCCGCTAGGCAGTACTTAAGCCTTTGTTACAGACCTATAAGACCTGTAAACTGACTTAGATGCCTACTTTACGGACCGCCGCTACTACTAGCAGTACCCGTACTAACTAAGTCCTACTTGTAACCCCCATAACAACTCCCGTACAAAAGTATACCCCCGTAGACAAACCAGTCAGAAGTGCTTTGTGTGCGGTAAGGAAGGATATTAGTCTATAAGGTATACCTAGGAAGAATGTAATAAGTCTAAGAAGAGATTTAACAATTGGATTAACCAGTTTATCTTAAACTATAAAGGAAAGGAAGCAGAGGAGTCCCTTAACAAGTTAATAAAAGCCCTTATAATTGACTTTAACTTAGATATATAGGAATAGGAGACCTTAGAGACGTTCCTAACTACTTTTAGACCTTTTACGGACGGCCAAGCCTTTAATATTACGACTGTATTAGCCGACCGCTCCTTTGTACACTTAATTACACCCAAAAACTAGCCGCAAGCATATCTATTAGACACGTTATGGACGTTATAGACCATGAACAGGACCCATTTATATATATTACCACAGAACGCTACACCCCCAAAGAATTCTATGGCGTTATAATTAATATAGGTGCCTCTAAGAAGTCTACTATAGGTTACGGACAATACCTTGTATATAAGACCACCGTAAATAATAATACGGACATTGATACTATGTAAACTAGGGCCATAAACGTCCAATTCGGCATTAGCTTAACCGTATTAATTAGATTAGTTAAAGTTAAGACTCCAATTAGCCCAGTTAACTTCTATATAGTAAAAGCGGATACCCCTTTCCTACTCTGCCTTGCGGATATGGATAGGTTACAGGTCTACTATAACAACATTACAGACACCTTAATTGGCCCTGCAATTACCCTAAAAAGCAAGCATGTTACCCTACTAATTATACAACGATTTAGACACCCGTTCCTTATATAGGGAGAGACTTTACGGACCTACATTTAGGAATCTTTTAACTATAACCCATACTACCTTACTAGTACGGAAATCCACCGCCTATACCACTATTTCGGCCACCCGTTAGCCAAAAAGTTGTATAGAGTCCTTAAACGCTCTGGACATAATGACGTTAACAGGAAGGCAATTAACTACCTAACCAAATACTGCTCCTTTTACTAGAAATACGGACGTTCCCTAGGCTGATTTAAGTTTACTCTTTATAAAGACCTTAATTTTAACCACTTAGTGTACGTAGACATTATATACATTAACGGCAGCCCAGTATTATATATAATTAACAAGGCAACCCGCTATTAAGCTGCCCGTTAGTTACAAAATATATCCGCAAAATATACTTAGGACATTTTATAGACCTGCTGGATTAATACATACGTTGGACCCCCTAAGTATATTACCCACAACGCTGGTAGGAACTTCATCAGCAAGGAATTCTAATAGTATGCTATAGCTATAGCTATTTTAACAAAAGCCGTTCTAGTTAAAGCGTACTGGTCTGTTGGGCTTGTTAAGCGAGCTTACCTAGCTCTACGGAGAGCTTACTAGATTATTATGGACGAGTGTAAGGATATCTAAAAGGAACTAGCTTTATAGATGGCCGTAAAAGCCGTTAATAACACTGCTGGCCCTAACGGACTAGTACCCACCCTTTTAGTTTATGGAGCCTACCTAAGGATAAGCAACCTAGGCCCTCCTGCCCCGTCTATTACGGAACAAGCAGTTGCAATATGGAAGGCAATAGCTGAAATAATCAAATTATGGGCCAAATAAGCTATTAATAGCGCCCTATATTACCGCAACGGACCTAATACGACCTTAGTTTATGACCTTCCGCTTAATTCTGAAGTCCTTGTATGGTGTAAGAGCGGTAACTGGACTGGACCTTATTGTCTACTAACTGTAGAAGATAAAACGTGCTGTGTATAACTTCCTAGCGGACTGACTAACTTTAGAAGCACGTCTATAAAACCCTACTTTTGGTCTAAAAACACCTATAACGTTAAACTAGATAAACTGGAAGCACCCACCGAACTAGATAAACTAGAAGCACCCCTACCTACTTTAGAAGTCCCCTGTAAACCCACTAAACCTACTAAACCTGCCGTAAAGCGTGGTTAAGGACGCCCCTAAAAGCACCTTATAACAGAGAACCACCTGACCTCTATAGGCACATCCGTAAGGCAATCTCCGCCTGCGGATATATTAGTTCTAGTATAGGAAACCCCTTTTACGAACTTACAACGCAAAGAGATTAATGGACTACTTAAGAAGGGCGTCTTTGTAGTTATAACGGAGAGAGATATCCCGTAAGGCGTCTGTATATTCAACTTATGCTTCATTAACAAGATTAAGCACCCTAGTACTAATAAAGCCTTTAAGAAATTAAGGCTCGTTATATAAGCTTACAACAACTAAGGAAAGGGCTTAGTCCTTATGCAATTACCCACAATTTAACGAGTTAGTTAATGGATTATACTTACACTTACACTTGGACTACAGCAAACCAGACTTATAGCCCTCTACTTACGGGATATCTCGCAAGCTTATATGCAGTCTAACACCTACCTAAGTAGAGACATCTATATACAACTACCCCTTAAGCTTAACTTGCAACCAGGAACAATTTTACAGGTTATAAAACCCCTTTACAGAGTACCAGAAGCTGGAAACCATTGGTTTAAAACGTACTACTAGCATTATATTAGTAAACTTAAAATGGAACAGTTAACCTACAACCCCTGCCTCCTATATACCCTATTAAACGGCCTTGGTATCGTTGGACTCTAAATAGATAATACCCTCTTCCTAGCAGACCAGACCTTTGCGGATGCTAAAGAGACTAAACTGCAAAAGGCTAAGTTCCTAGTAAAGCCGTAAAAGCAGTTAACTGAGCAGACTCTAATTAAGTTTAATAGAGGCTTAATTATGTAAAAGGGCAATCTAGCTAACTTAGGAACGCCAAGCTCAAAACCTAAGGCTTGTTATAGCAAAGCCTACGGACCTTACTAGCTCCCGTGGAGAGACCCGTAAGACCATAAATACAAAGGACCAATACGCTGCATAGCGCGTAAGAGGCGCCTATATTGCCATAGTCTGTCAACCTAAATCTGCCTATAATTTATCCTTTGCGGCCCAGGTAACAGATCTGCAAGAGGAAAATATTAAGCAGCTTAATAAGCGTATTTAGTAGCAAATTAACAATACAACAAGAGGACTTACTTTTGTACCACTAGACTTAAATTCCCTTAGTGTAATAGTATTTACGGACGCCTCCTTCGCCAATAATAGGGACCTATCATCGTAAATTGGCTTTATAATTGTACTTACGGACCGTAATTAGGACGCAAATATACTGCATTGGTTGTTAATTAAATGCAAATGAGTAACCCGCAGCATACTAGCTTCTAAACTATACGCACTAGCCTATGGCTTTGACATAGGAGCCGCAATTAAGTTAATAATCTAGAAGATCCTATAATTGGAGCAATTACCTCTAGTCCTATGTACCAATTTAAAGTCACTTTACAATTGCCTAGTCAAACTAGGCACAATATAAGAAAAGAGGCTCATGGTCGACCTAATATGCTTATATTAGGCCTACAAACGACGTGAGATTACGGAGGTTAAATGGATTAGCAGCGGAGATAACCCAGCGGATGCTATAACTAAGGCAAAGCCGTGCCAAGCTCTTAAAACCCTAATTAATATAAATAAGCTTAATCTAAAGGTCGTAGAATGGGTGGAACGAGACTAACGGAGCACTTATGGTTTATTTACGGCCTGTTGGAAGGCTGTACGGTTCATCTAACGGACCGTAAGGAGGACTTACGGTCAGCTAAGAGCACCGTTTGGAAGGTAGCCCAGAAGGCACCTTAGGAGGGATTTCCTATGTATTTCTTTTGTGTTTTACGGCTCTGTTAAAGCGATTACGGAGGTTATATACAATTGAGTCACTCTTAAGTGCCGCCAGTGTATAATTACAGCACGTGGTATACTAAACGCGTAGTTACGCGTTTAGTGCACTAACCACTTGCGTACTAACTAATTAGGGGGGAGGCGCGTTAGTATATAGACCATGTAGTCTACCTTAATAGAATTAACAGTTACTACTATCCCAAAGAGCATACGATACTATACGTATTTCATGCCCCGGGATATGACTCAATTGTATCATTAAATTGATACAAACAATATATAATAACGCCAGCCGCGAATATATAGCTGTTACTAAACTTAAAACCTTATAATAATAAAACCGAGACTTTACCAGCTTCTTTTTAGAATTTTTAGGCCTTATTAGCGAGCTGGATTAAAATAAAGCTGCTAGAGTTGCTGCCCTTTAATAAGCTATTTTAGATAAGATTAGAGCCCAGTTAGTAAGTAGAGAACTACTAAAAGACCTATTTAAATTTGCTATAATGTGTTAATAAATTAACAAGGACCTTTAATATAATAAATAGACTTATTTTCTAAAGCTAGCTATACCTTGCGTTTAAAACTCTATAAAACTAGTATATGCCCTAAAGCATGATCTTTCTCCAAGACCTAAAAGCCCTATATATAACCCTATGGACCTTAACACCACCCAATTCTATATACCCTTAGGAACCAATAAATAAAGAACTTAAGCTATAAATAGAGAATGCCTTGGATGCGGTAAAAAGGAATATATTTAAAGGAATTATTAAACTTACCCTTTTAAAAAGGTCCGCTATAGTTCCTCCCAATCCTTAAATTATACCCATTCTATAAATTATACTTAGTTACTATAAAGTATCTTACCTTTAGTTAACATAGAAAATAAATTATTCTAAGGCTAAGTTGCGCCTTAGAATAAGGAGTGGAAGAGTATAAGTGTCTAGGCTCTTCTAGCGCTAATATATAATATAACTCCCTTAATATACTTAACGAAATTTAAATACTTAAAAAATAGAAGGAAGTATAAATCCTTATAGACAGCGGAGCCACTAATATAGGCTTTATTAATATAAACTACGCAAAAACTTAACGTCTAAATTTAAAGAAACTTAATAAGCCCTAAGGCCTATAAGGCTTTAACGGTAAACCCTTAATATATAGTAAACTAACGCACTACGCTCTTATAAAATTGCGAATAGGTAAACACCTTAAATATATTTCCCTATTTATAATACCTTTAAAGTATTATAAGATAATACTTGGATATAGATAGCTAAAACAATATAACCCTTTAATTAGCTGGGTTAAAGAAATACTAAAGTCCCGTATAACCTACTGCCGAAGTTATTACTTAAAAAACTATTTGCTCTGTAAATACACATATAACTATCTAAATTTAATATAATATAAATTGCCCTTACTATAAGCCTTAAAATAAAATAATAAAGCTATAACTGCTAATTATAGTAAAGAATACAAAGATGTTACGCTAAAACCTCTTAAAATTTATATAATATAGGCCGCACCTTTTATCTTATTAGTAAAAAGACAAGATTATAAAATCTTTACTATAACTATGGAAGATATTAAGAAAGCACTAGAACCAAAATAATATACTAATCTTTAACCTCTTATACCTAAAGAGTACCACTATAAGGGATATTATTGCGGTCACCTTAGGTTGCCCTTAGGACAACCTCCGGACGCCCCTTAGATGGTCGCCGGTTACGTACTAGAGGCACATACCTATAGTATATAGTCTCTATAATCCTAGAGGCCTTACCTCCTTAAGGATTTATCTCCCTTACTAATCTATCCTATTCTATAATTATGTTCTTATAGCCCCCTGTCTACAAAGTCCCCTTATATTTAAATCCTTCCTACTATATTTAGAAGGGTAGCTAGCTTTAAGGACCAGATTATTTATTTACATCTTTTGTTTATATCTACTATTCTCCCTTAAAATCTCGCGATGACCTAAATGGAAACTCTATAAATACCTTATAGAAAGCCGTCGCGCGAAGGCAGGAAGGTCCCTCTAATGGTAAGAGATTGCGATAATATAAACCTCTGGGTAAGATGGCTAAATAAGCCCTAACACCTAGATACACTAAGAGCTTAAAGACTCTTGCATACCTACGGTTACTAGCAACGCTAAGAAAAACATAGACACCCTCTATAATAGTTATAACACTACTAAAAAGCAGCTGGAACCCCTCTAGCCCTACTTAGGCTAATTAGAAGATTAAGCGCCAGAGGCTACACTAAGATCTTCCCTTAAATTAGAAATGCTAAAGAAATATACTAACACGCCTAATTAGGGAACCAACTGGAACCCCCCTAAAAGACCACTGGCTTATAATTAGCATAGTAGTGGTGTATAGACTGCTTATAAGCCAAGTAGGCCTACCCCTTTGGGTAATCCAACCTAACCACTAACTTAAGACTTAAGCCTTGTAGGGAAACCCGTATTAGGTACTAGTACTAATACTACCTCTATAGCTGGAGCTTCCCTAGGCCTAAGGTTAGAAAGTTAAGAGCCCTATACTAATTTTCTCTAAGGAGGATACTAGGAAGCTGCCGTAAGGCTTTTGGAAGCTATATAGGAAGGAGCTACTAATAAATATATTAGAAACCTTTAGGGGCAGGTCTAGATCTAGCAGAGCTTAATTTAGGCTAGATAAAATCTCTTATAACCTGGCTAAGGCTAAGGGCCTCCTAGGGGCTACCTAGTACCTACCTAGGGAGGTATAGAAGACTTAAAGAGGTATTTATATAGTAAATAGAAAAAGGAGATAGACTAACTGGCTAAGGCCTCTAGCAGTTTAGAACTCCGCTATAGACCTAACGCCCAATAGTTGGACAACTGGGTTTATAAAGTAGATAACTTCTTTAAGATGCTAATAATACAAGATAATACCAAAGAGTATACCTAATAGATTATTGGTAAGATTAAAGATTAATCCTTAAACTAGATTGTACTTAATTAGCTTAATAAGGAGCAAATTACTATATAGCCGCAGCTATAAACCTTCCTAAAGAAATGGATTTAAGATCTGTATATTATATAATATAATAATGCAGAACTATTCTAAAATAGGATATAGCTTAACCGCTATAGTTTCTGCTAGTTTATAAACTTTATAGAAACTTATACGCAATTAATAAATCTAGAGCCCTTTCAAAATAAGGATAGTAGCATTTATAAAAAAAAGAAGATTGGATTTATTTAGGCTAGAATTAAGTTAGCAATTTATAACAAAATAAAGCGCGTGGGACCCCTATTACGGATTACCATATATACGGATTTTAAATGAGCGGTTCTAAACGCTAAAGATATAGCAAGGAACCAGACCTCTTCTAATAAGAAGCTAGGGGATAACTAGAAGCGTAGGCACTTTAATAGTAATATAGGGCAGACCTAAGCTCTAAAAAAGCCGTTCTTAAAGAGAAATCTAGAATAGTTAAAGTTAGGGACCTTAAGCAATGGGAAAGACTCCTAGGGCTACCCTAATACCCATCTAGCACCCTTATAGGAATACTTTAAAAAGTTAAGAGAAAACTTCTTTAGAGGTAAACCTAATTGGAAAAATAAGTAGGGTAATAATTATACTAACGATCTAAAAAAAGAAAAGCCCTAGTTATAGACCTCTCCTAGCTGTAACTAGGGCAAGATACAGAAGGAGAGACTCTCTATATTGCTGTTAAGCTAGAAATGATACTCTTTATAGGCAAAGTATATTAGTTCTAAGTACTGTATAACAGCGACACTAAAATTAATTTTATATAATATAATTTAGTAAAAGAGTATAAGCTTATCCTATTACTAAGGTGGCGGAAACCTACTATAGGGTTCCTAAATAAGTATTAGATTAAACTACACAATGCCTATAAGCTTATAGTATTAGTAGCCAACATACATAACCGCACTAAGGTAGTTGGCCCGCAACCCTTTTAGGCGGCTAACTTTATAGGCTATAACCTTATTCTTAAATACCCTTAGCTTACAAAAGTAGATCCTAAAATACGCTTTAAGACAGAAGCCTTTAAATAGTGGAATAATAAAGAATTAGAAGGGTGTATTTTACTAATAAGCTTAAAAGATATCCTAGAGGATATAGCTCTAGGAGAAATAGTACACGCTCTATACCTAAAGGAGTATTAAATCTAACCCTTATTCTATAGCAAGATGGGTATAAAGCCTAGTATAGGCGATAACCCTTCTATAATAGATACCCTATAGGGAAATGCCGGACAGGTTATAGAGATATTATAGGGAGGCAGCGATCTTAAAGATCTTATAATATACTTCTACCGCCACAGACTACTCTAGCTTAAGCAATACGCAGAGAATATGCTATAACACCTAAACAATATGTTAAAGAGTTCTCTACCCTCCACTGGCTACCATATAAAACTATTTAATGCATAGTAGCAACTATATATAAACAGCCACTATAGCGCGCAATACTGCCTATAAGCATTCTAAGGGACCTCTAAGACCTACCTAATAATAACGCGGAGGACAAACGCGACCCCAATTTATTAAATATCCCAGTAGGCCTAAGGGACTTACTAAGGGTATTTTTAGGCAGGTAAGTAAAAGTCCTTTAGCAGAACTTGGAATATAATTATATAATTAATCTAAAAAAAGGCAAATAACCACTTAACCTTTCTATCTATAACCTCTCTTATAAAGAGCTTAAGATCCTATAGGAGTATCTTAATGGTTTACTAGAAAAGGGATAGATATAGCCTAATAAGTTGCCAGTAGGCGTGCTAATCCTCTTTATCCCAAAACTAGATAAAACCGTAAAGCTATATATAGACTATTACGGTCTTAATAAGATTATAATTAAGGACTATTACCCGCTACTATTAGTTAATAAAATACTGGATTAACTATTTAAGGCAAAGATATTTACAAAGCTAGATCTATAAGACGCCTATTATAGGCTCTATATTAAAGAAGGGGATAAATAGAAGACCACTTTTAAAACCTAATATAGCCACTTTAAGTATTTAGTAATGCCCTTTAGGCTAGCTAATGTGCCTATAATATTTTAATTATATATTTACAGAGCCTTAGGGGGACTAATTATCTACACATATATTGTCTATTTAGATAACATTCTAATCTACTTAAAAAATAAGGATTAGTACAAGTAACACGTCTATAAAGTGCTAGAATGTTTAGATAATTAGGGCCTCTACACCAAGGCGTTAAAGTATATCTTTAACACTTAGCAGGTTAAGTTTTTATGTTATATTATAACGCCTATAGGTGTAGTTATGGACCTAGTACAGGTATAGATAATTTAAGAGTGGCTAGAGTTAAAGAGCTACTAGGATATCTAAGTGTTCCTAGGCTTTACTAATTTCTATAAGCGCTTTATTTATAATTACTTAGATATTACCTAATACTTATCTAATTATATTACTAAAGCTTCCTAAGACCTGGCCTAGGAAGCAAAAAGCTTAAAGGTAAGAAGAAAGAAAACTAAGAAGGGACTAACTAAATAGTATAAACTATAGACATAGCCTAGAAAGGTATAGGAAGCCTTTTAGGAACTATATATAAAGTTTATAAAAGCTCTACTATTACGGCATTTTAACCTAGATTAGCTATTAATAATAGTTACTAATGCATTAAATTTTACCCTTATTAGTATCCTACTGCAACCTAATAGGCATTTAGACGCTACCCAGCTCCACTAAAAACCAGTAGCATTTTATAGCAAAAAATTCCAGGGATTTAAAGTTAGGTATTATACCCATAATAAGAAACTGCTAGCTATAGTCAACTGCTTTAAATAGTGGCGATACTACCTTAAGTACGCGAGCCATACCACCCATATACTCTTAGATTATTATAATTTATGCTACTTTATAACTATAAAGGAGCTTATACCTTAATAAGCCAGATAGGCAGAGAAGCTTACGCAATTTAACTTTAAGATTAAATATAAGCTAGGAGAAAATAACCCTACTAATAAACTGTTATAACAGCTAGACTATACCAAAGGCTTTAAAATGGGAGAAGGAAAATAGATAATAGATATCTTACTCCCTATATTACAGAACAAGCTCTAGGTATAGGATACTTAAGTACCTATAGCTCTAAGCACTAAGTCTTAGGCAGTATAAACCCTATTGGCTTCTACTAATATTCCAGCTAGTACCTAGTCTATGGCCAATAAGGGTCTAAAGATACCTAAATAGGACGTCCCTAATATAAGTTTGGAACCTAGTAATACACCACCCTTAATTACTAAGCTATCCCCTTAAACTAAAAGTAAAGCTATAAAGCAATTGGAACCTAGAGCCTTATAAAAACTAAAGGACTTTAACCTTATAGCGGCCTTTCTAATATATACGCACTAAGAAGTTATAAGATCTATAGTACCATCTAGTCTCGTACTTAAAGCAGTATAAGGTAAAACAGCTTTTACCTAGGAACTATCTAAAAGGTTAATAGATCTTATCCATAAGGTGTAATAAAGGGACGCCTCCTATGCTATCTTTAATATAAAAGTAGACCAGAAATATAACGGAAAGGAAGCTGCTAGGCGTTACTATTAGGAACTAGACCTAATAGGCCTACTACATAGATATAGCAAGGTTTAGGTGCTATAAAAAGTAAATCTATAACAGAAGATCCTTATAAAGAATTATAATAATTCTTTAGGTGGCTACTATAGTTAAGCCAAGACAGTGGAATTACTTTAATATAAATACTACTGGCTAAAGCTTAAATAAGAAGTAAAGGAGTATATTAGCTATTATAAGAAGTGTTAAGTATATAAAATCTAAAGGCATAAGCCATGGGGTTTACTTAAATTAGTTCCCCCCGCTAGTAAGCTATAGTAATATTACGCTATAGACTTTATTATAGATCTCCTACCCTTAAAAGATAGGCAAGGATAAACATATAATTTAGTCCTAGTACTTATTAATAGGTTTTTAAAGTACGTTTAATACCTTCCTATTAATAAGACAATCAATATATAAGCGCTTACCAGCCTAATTAAAGAGAAATGCTTTCTTAAAGTAGATTAGCCGCACTCTATTATTACTAATAGGGGCAGCATTTTTACAAGCCAGTACTGGTTAGATTTATACTTTTATTTAAAGATAGACTACTATTATAGTATAGCTTTCCATCTATAAATAGACAGGTAAATGGAATGCTAGAACTAGGAACTAGAGTCTTACTTATAGATATATTTAAACTACTAGTAAGATAATTAGTGTAAGCTACTTCTATATATAGAGTACGCTTACAATTTAAAGTAATATGCATTGTATAAGTATGCACCAATTTAGATTGCCTACAGCGTCCAACTATTTAGGTTTAATAGTATACCCAGTAATCACTGGCTAAGGCTATATAACTAGTTATAGGATCCTGCTGGGAAGTTTAAGGATATCTACTAGACAGTATAAGGATACATCTAGGAATAGGAGGAGTAATAGAAGTATATAAAGTAGAGCCTATAAGATACCCAAGAGCAGTAGAGACTTTAGTATAACTATAAATACTAGGATAAGCATTTTAGAGTAGGCGATAAGGTCCTATTATATTTAACAAATATTAAGACCTGTTAACTATTAAAGAAGCTTAATATAAGATACCTAGGTCCCTTCTAAGTTAAGGAACAAATTAGCAAGCTAGCCTACTATCTCTAGCTACCCCTATCTATAGCCTATATACATCTAGTATTTTATATAAATCTACTAAAGCTATAGTATAAACCACTGCTGGAAAAGAACTTCCGTCTAAGCCTAATTAAATACCCTAAAGTAGTGGGCGAGTAGTATAATGTTAAAGCCATACTATGCTATAAGTATGTTAAGAATAAGCTTTAATATAAAGTTAAATGGCTAGGCTAGCCAGCTAAGGACTCTATATAGGAACTAGAGGATCACCTTAATTATTGCGAAGATATTTTAAAAGAATATTAGGACCAAGGTCCGCAATCTATAAATTATAGAAAGCGCTTTAATACTGTAGTATCATTATAACCTATAAAGAAAGCTTATAGTAGGCTAAGAGAGGCCCTAAAGAGTAAATAGGTTAAATTAGATATAGAATAAATAAGCTCCGGAAACCATAAGGATTAATTAGGGCTATAGCCTAAGGCAGGACAGGTCCTTAACCTTTTTATATATATAGCATAGAATTAATAGGTATTTTACTAGAATTGCATTCCTATTTATTAGTCTATATTAGAAATAGTATTTCTATACCTTCCTAAATGCCTTATAAGGCCTTCCTAATTGCTACTATATATAAAAATTAATCCTAAATGCCTAAATTAAAAGCCATTATGCCTTATCCCTAGGTGCAGGATTAGTATCTATTGGCCTACTAAGTAATAGCTAATAGGAATAAGATCCAGATCTAAATCCCTTAGTAGAAGTATAGGTAAGTATAAAAATAGGGGTAGGCTAATAAGGTGTAGATAGAGCAAAGATCCTTAAACGCTTAATACTAATATTAGGCCTAAACTAGTACTAATAAAGTTCTTAAGGCGTAAGCTTATAGTTAATAAAGATACGCTTAAGCCCAGAATAAATAAAGATATTAGCTGGTTAGTAAAAACTAAAACCACCAAGATCTTGCTATAGCAATTATTAGTTACCTATCCGCTAGGTACCTAAAGGGTAACCTACCTAATACCATATTATATTATACTCTTTTAAAACTTAATGCATATCCGCGAACTCCTTCTTATAGTAAACAATAACCTTCTTTTTATCACCCCTATCCTTTACCCTATCCTTAATATACTAATCTTACTCCCTTATTAGGCGTTACTGGCTAGCTTATTAGGAATTATAGGCGGTGTAAATAGCTGTAGTATAGTCTTAAATTTAACCTAGATGTTTAGTATTAGTACTAGAATAAGAGAGAGCCTAGGCAATATAGTAGTTAAGGATACTAAAAGATCGTTGCTACTTAGGCCTAGGCTATATTAAAGCCTAAAGTTAGTAATAGAAAGCTATTAAGGATAGGAAAGCTTACCTTAATGTAACTACCGCTCTTAGTATATATATATTAATTATAAGGACTAAAGGTGTTAGACCTTATATAATAGGTCTTACTATAAGTATTTAGAGTCTTTTTATTAGACTTCTAGTCTTTTAAGGACGTATATATAAAGTTATTTAGGTAGGACTAGTACCAGTTATGGGTTAGTAGAGGTTAGGGTTCTATATATAGCGGTAAAGCTAAAATACGCTATGGAATTGGCTTAGAAGAGTAGTTAGTAGGAAAATAAAGAGGTATATTAAATTAATAATGGAAAAAAAGAAAATCTTAATAATATATTAAAGATACGTCTAAAATTAGACAAAGGTTAATAATGGGAAGTAAGGTATTAAGGAAAAGGAGTAGCTTAATAAGCAAGGTGTCTCTATACTTTACCTTTTAATACCCTTCCAGTAAATAGCCGCAACCTTACTAATATAACTCCGTTATAATAGCGTAATTTAGAAGGAAGGAAACACGTATATAAGCTATTTAGCCATCACTTCCTTATAAAAATTAATCACGCGGCCGGAGAAGGTAATTAAGATATTAACTACAGACGTATATAGGTTAAATTATATCTAAACGATACCATAGTATTAAAGAACAACATTATAAACGTTCTTAACAATTGTATAATAACTAGAGGCGCTATTATAAAGTGTCCCTCCTATTTACTAGGTAGTGGAGCTATGCTAAATATATAGTACAGGACCAATAAGAAAGGATTATAGATTAATATCTTAAAAATGACGGCAAGCTAAGGCTCTGTATATTAAATCCTATACTAAAAGGTTCTATAGAACCATATTAGGAACACCAAATTGCCTATAACACTCGCGATTAATTGCAGACTGGCATAAAGGCTTAAAAGTAGAGTTATATAAAAATCTTTATATTAGCCTAGGTAGTTACTAGTATGCTTCCAGTAGGCCTTTAATAGGTCTCCTGGCAATCCTTATAACTTTTCTCTAGTTATAATTTTTTCTTATTAAGGTTTTTTAGGAGTTTAAAGCAGGGGTTAGATAGATAGATAATATATAGTGGCATACCGATATCTCCCTAATATGTCTCCAAACCCCTTCTGGGACGAGCCCTTATAATCTCCCTACTGTAAGGTAATAGCAATTAGGGCTAACCGTAAGAAGGGGGGGGGGGGGGGCAATGTAAGGGATTTTATTGCAGTTACCTTAGGTTGCCCTTAGGACAACCTCCGGACGCCCCTTAAATAGTTACTAGTTACATGCTAGAGGCACGTGCCCGTAGTATATAGTCTCTATAATCCTAGAGGCCTTACCTTCTTAAGGATTTGTCTCCCTTACTAATCTATCCTATTCTACAATCGTGTCCTTATAGCCCCCTGTTTACAAAGTCCCCTTATATAGAAGTCCTTACTAGTAGTAATAGGGCGCCAGTAGTTAGTAGGTCTTATTTTAATTAGGGTATACTATAGAGACTTAATAGTGGGCTTTACGGATTAGCTCTATCTATAGGTTATTAATGTCCAGAACTATAAGCTGTTTTTAGTATAAAAGTAGTCCTTCTTCTATTTCCAAATTAGGGTTACCTTTTATAGCTTAGTCGCGGAGGGCCTTTAGGGAGTTAGCTATATAGTTTATAGTTAGAATATAACTAATTAGCCCTATTAGCTTGTCTAAGACTTCTCCTTCTATAGGTGCTAAATCATTCTATTTAGGGTCTAGCTCCTTAAGGATCTGCAGGTTAAGCTATTTAGGGTAGAAAAGGGCGCGTGTCCGGTATTAGGCCTTTAGCTTATCTTAAGGTCCTACATCTTATTCCTTTTAGGTTAATATATTAGCTTTAAAGTTTTACTTACTAGAATGATATATAATTATAAAAAAGAATTAGAAGAGTATTTTAGCCTAGTGGGCTTATTGTCTAGTAAGCTGCTTTGTAGTTATAAAGTACTCTAGGGTTTTATAATCCGTATATATCTTAATCTAGGAGTTTGTGCCTTTTAGCTTTATGCACTATTAGGATAGTAATTAGATAGTAGCTAGCATTTCTTTATTATATACTTTATAGTTACACTTAGCTAGGTCTATTGTTTTTAAGAAAAAGGCAATAGGGTACTATTTACTATCTAGATATAACTATAATAAGGATTCCGCTATAACTCCGTTAGAAGCGTCCGTCTTTAGTATTAATTTAAGGTCCAGGTTATAGTAATAAAGGATTTAAGAAGAGATAAGCCAATCTTTTAACCCCCCAAAGGCTTCTATATAGTTATTATTAAAGATAAAAGGCGTGTCTTTCCAGGTAAGTTATATAAGAGGCTTTACTATAACTCCGTAGTCGCGGACAAATCGGTAATAGAAATTATAAAAACTAAGGAAGGACTGGATCTTCTTTATAGTATAAGGGGGCTTCTAGTTATAGATTGCGTTAACCTTCTTAGGGTTAACTTTAATCCTATCTATACGTACTATAAACCTAAGGTACTTTATACGTTTACCCCGAATTTATATTTCTTAATATTAACTTATAAGCCTATATTCTATAATCTCTTTAGGACCTTCTTAATATAAACTTGGTGCTTAAGTTTATTATCTAAGTATATAAGAATATTGTTTAGGTATACCGTGCAGAATTTATTAAGGTAATTAAAAAGAACGTTATTTATATACCTTTAGTATATAACCGGTCCGTTTATTAGTCTAAAAGGAAGAACTTTATATTTATAGGACCTATAATAGGTACGGAATGTTATTAAATCTTTAGATATAGGGTTTATCCTAATTTAGTAAAAAGCTTAGCGGATATTAAGTTTAGTAAAGATTTTTGCCAAGTTTAGACGTATAAGGGTCTTATTAATTAAAGGAATAAAATGTCACGGCACAGTCCTGACGCGTACTGTCTCGTACTGTTTCCTACTGTTGGCTGGCCCACCACTAGCGCCTTGGCGGCTGCCCCTACTATTTATGTATAATACCCCCTTTTACCTTCTTCTCCTCTTCATACCACAATGTAGTTATTTAGCCTATTAGCATTATAGCACTATGATAGTTTGTGGTATCTCCTCTTGCGCCCTATCGCGATCTTTATTCTCCCCAGTCCACTGTCTCTATTTTCCCAGTATAATCGCGACCTGGCGCGACCGACAACACCATACTACAGTCCTAGATAATCTTAGTACAGTCTTAAACAATCTTAGTATTGTCCTAGACAATCTTAGTATTATAGCCAGCCTTATAGATTTTAATTACCCTACCCAGATCCCCTAAAATAGGTAACCAAAATACCCAGTCGGCAAATATATATAAAGCGCTCGCCTGCCTCTTTAATACCTCCTACACTAATATTGCCTAGGTAATTAGGAGTGGTCTAAAGTACCCCAAGTATTACGGACGCTTTAAGTACGATGTTACGACTACTTGGAGAAGAGTTGGCGGAAGCTAGTTGGTTAATATAGGCACGGTCTAGGATGGATCTGGTGGAACCATATAACAAGGAATAGTAACCAAGGTCACGTGGTGTTAAACGTATTAACTGTATTAAACGGAAGGGATGTTACGTTTAATACAGACAACACGCACCTTATATACAAGAGAGGATTTCTTAGGAGTATAGATATGTATTTAAAGGACCTCAGTCCCTACTATAGATAGCTCTCTCCTTATAATAAATCTTAGAATATAATTAGAGTTAATCTATTAGGCAACTACTCCACTAGTTATTATTATATTATTATTTTATTCTTACCTATATACCCAGCCTAATAATAGAACTTACCATAGTTTAAGCTATAAGGTTCCATTATACATTCACTACCAAGGTTACGGTATTTAAACAAGATTAAATAATATACCACTAAAAGCAGCACCAGTTATAACGGCGTCAACAGCAGCTATAACCTTAGGGCCAGGTAATACCAGTATAGATAATAGGGATTCTTAAGTAGTTACGCGAGGTTAGTTATAGGAAATAGTTAATTACTTATAGGACAATAATAGGATACTTAAAGAACGCATTAATAGAATTAGAGTAGTAAAGATTAAGTTACCTTTAATTAAACAATTCTTAGGAGAGAAGTTAAAGCTTAAGGGATTTCTTACGCAGATGCACTTTAAGGTAGTATAAAAAAAAGTAAAGTTAGCAATATTATTAGACCAAGTAGCCTATACAGGATTGTTCCTAACAGGGAGGGCACTTAAATAGTTTAAGCTATATCTTATAGAAATATAGGCCAATAGCATAACAACTACTAACTAGAATATACGGTACATATTTACTAGTTAGAACAGGTTTGTAAAGCAACTAACGCAGATATTTAGAGACCTAAAGGCCACAACCATAGCAGAACAAAAGCTTTAGAACTTAGTATAACGCACTTTAGCAATTAAGTATATAATATAGTTTTAAACACTAGCTATGTAGGTTAAGTGGAATAACAGGGCGCTTATAGCATAGTATAAATAGGGACTTAAGGCTAAAGTCCAGAACGTAATTATCCTAATAGAAAATACGGATACTCTAAGAGAGTTAATAGATTAGTTAATAAAGATCAATAACAGAATCTACTAAAGGGAATAAGCTAAGAGAGGGCAAAACAGAGTTCCACAGTTATATAAGGCGTAGAGTACGCAACAACAAACATAGAGTTAAAAACTATAGAATGGCGCAGAGCTAATAGACCTAAGCGGTACCAAAGAAACCTAAAGATGGGAAAAGAAACTATGGAAACCTAAAGGTTAAGAATTAAGTGATTAAAGGACCTAGGAGTAGAGGCTAAACTAGAAATCTCAGCAGCAGAAAACGTTTAGGCGGACTTTACAGTAAAAAAGATAGTTTAAAGATAGAGCTTATATAAATTATAGAAAACAAGGTTATTTTGCTAGAGACTATAGAGGTGGTTAGAGTAACTATATAGTAAAGGGAACCAGACTAGCAGATAGCATATATATATAGAGGGACAACGGTGCACTATAAGGAATAAAAGAATGTTTAATTAACAGTTTTATGTATTATTACAATAACGCATACTAAATTCATAAGGACGCTAAGTATGGCGTAAGCTATTGGCTATAGGAGCTATTATTATCTAAGTTTAGAGGAACTAATAAACCAGCTCGTAAATTAGATATTAAAGATAATAAATTTAATAAAGATAAAGCATTTACCAATAATAAGGCAATAAAGGTAGCTTACTAGGAGCATATAGACCTTAGAGAAGTTAAAATAGAAGTAGAGACTAAAACCATTACAGAATAGGGTTTAGTAACGGGTATTATAACACTATTAGATACAATTTCTATTACTTTATAAAACGATAGGAGTAATGTTTAGAAGAAACTAAGTAAGTAGATAACTACTAGTGCTAGCTTATTACTTAATAAAGGTAAAAGGCCATAGGCTCAAGATTCTTAAGAAGAGATAAAAAAAGCTTAAGATTTTTAAAATAAGATAAGACATACCTAAGGACCCATAATAGACAAAAACCGATAGGAAAGGGTAGTAACTTAGTTTAGTAATAAACAAATAAGTATAGGACGCAAGTTTAAGAACTACAAGTTTAGAGAATAAATAAGAACGTTAGTAATCCTAGGTAAACACAGTGTTTAGCCTAAAGATTAAATAGTTAATACTAGGATTAAAAAGTAAGACGACTATAAGGATCTAGCTATAAGACGCAGAAAACAAGAAACTATAGATAAGTTTAGAATAAGAATTATTATATAGCAAGAGCAGAAGCTAGACAAGAGGTCAGCTATACTAGGTTATATAAGGAATAGAGCACCTATATAAAGAGTTACTAATAGGCCAAGTGCAGGGACACCTAGGGCAAAATAGTTAGATAAACTAGAATAAGAAGAGGATCTAGATATTCCAACCAGGTTTAAAGAAAGACATACCAAAGGATGTTATAATATAGTAATAATAAGGTACTTTCTAATGGATAGACCATACACACTAAACCAGTTATATAGAAAGTGGTATAGGCAATAACACAGTAACAAATAGGAAGACTTTTATATATAGCTAAATAAAAAAGTTGTCCAAGACCAACCCATTACGGAAAAACACATAAGTCACGTTAAAGAAGTATTAATTATAACGTTAAGGAACCTAGAAGAGGGATCTAGGGACTAGAGAAGCAAGCAATAAATTTTAATACCCGCAGTAAAGATACCAGTGGTTAGGTTAACCAGGTATAGGTTTAAACTTAAGGATAAAGACAAACCAAGAGTTAACCTAAAACATGCAGCGCATTATATACTATTATGGATAGCTTATATAAATAACATGTATAATATATATAGAGCACCCAAAGATAAGAACCAGAAGTACCTAGCAAGGATATATTAGGCACTAGAGGAAAAGCGGTTTAGAAACGCTAAGTATATATATAGTTAGCACCTAGTAGAAGTATAAGGTTAAGGAGACTTAATACTTTAACTAGGAAGATTTCTTACGGAAGAATACCTAGACGGATAATAGTAGTAGGAGTGCCCAGAGAACACTTATCTATAGCATATAGAGGAAAAGAAACAAACTAAATATTAGCTAAAGTTAGACTAAGTACAGGCAGGATCTAGCAGCTAATAGTTAGGAAAAAGGGAGGCGTATAGAACCAGAGGGAACTAGTATTAGAGCCTTAGACCTTTAAAGAAATTCAAAAACAACACCTAAATTTAAGAGCTAAATGGCAAGATTAGTAGTTTAAAGCGTTAGTAGATAGTAGAGCAACTAGGAACCACATATTACTAAAGACAGTAGAAAGGATAGGGTTACTATATAGATAGAAGAAATACCTATATCCACTTATAATAATTTCAGGAGATTAGATAGCCTATAAAGGAGGTATTATTAATCTTAAAATAAGACCTATTTAGATAACTATTAAAGGGAGACTAGTCAGAATATCTTTTAATATCCTACCGTTGGGATAGGATAAGGTAATACTAGAAATGCCTTAGTTACAAAAGTACAATCCAAAGATTAATTGGGTTATAGGTTAAGTCGATATTAAGAATATATAATAGCGCAAAGTGCAATAGTAAACCAAGTTGGTATAGTACCAAGTTAGAGCGATATATAAAGAGACTAAGCGAGGCTTAAGTTATATACTAAAGAGATACCATAAGTATGGTAAAAAGTTATAGTTACCAGAAAGTAAAAAGCTGTTAGAGTATGCAGCTTGGGACTATAAGATAGAATTAAAAAAGGGAATAAGTCTAAAGTTCTTTCTAATCTATAAGCTTACTAAAACAGAGTTAGTAGCGCTTAAGGAGTTTATCCAAAAGAACTTACAAAAGGGATATATTAGACCATTATAGTTATTAGCAGGATATCCAGTATTGTTTATCCTAAAGAAAAACGGAAAACTTAGGATGTGTATAGACTATAAATAGTTAAATAGTATTACTAGGAAGGATAGGTATCTTTTACCCTTAATTAGCAAAATCTAAGATAGGATAGGTAACGCAAAGATCTTTACAAAGATAGATCTGAGGTGGGCGTACCATTAGATCAAGATCAAGGAAGGCAACAAATAAAAGGCAGTCTTTAGGTTAAAGAAAGGACTATATAAACCATTAGTTATACAATTTAGGCTTATAAACGCACTAGTAACATTCTAGAAGCGAATTAATAGTGTGTTAGAAGAATACCTAGATAAATTTGTTATAGTATACCTTAACAACATTATCATCTACTTAGAGAGTAAAGAGGAATATAGAGAACACGTTAAATAGGTCTTAAAAAGACTATAAGAAGAACAAATACCAGTAGTAATTAAGAAATGCGAGTTCTTTACCCAAAAAACCAATTTTATTGGATTCATTATTAAACTAGGCCAACTTAGTATAGATCTAAAGAAGATTAAGGCCATAGTAAATTAATAAAAACCAGAGAACGTTATATAGTTAAGATTATTCCTAGGGTTTTGCAATTATTATAGAAGGTTTATAGCGCAATAGTTACAGAACATTAAGCCATTTATGCGGTTAATGAAGAAAGAAGAACCATAGGTATAGGGAAGGGAACAATAAGAACTATTTAAGAAAGTTAAGGAGTTGTTTACCTAAGAGCCAGTTCTTAAGATCTATTAACTAGGTCTAGAGACGGTTATAGAAACAAATGCATCAAACTTTACACTAGGGGTGTGCTTCCTATAGAAATATTAAGATGGATAGCACCTAGTAGTATACTACAGTTGGAAGATGACACCACTAGAGTTAAACTATAACATCTACAATAAGGAGTTATTAGGTATAGTTACAGTACTTAAAGAATAGAGAGCATTCTTATAAGGTATAGAGAAACCATTTATAGTTAGGATAGACTATAAGAACCTTATAGGATTCCTAATAACAAAGGAACTTAACCAAAGACAGGTTAGATGGGCGGAAATACTTATAAAATACTATTTTAAAATTCAGTATACCAAGGGTATAGATAATGCATAAGCAGACACTCTAAGCAGAAAGGCTAAACTACAAAGTAATAAAAAGCTATCAGGAGCTTTATTATAAAAGAATTAAGACAGATTGATTAGGTATAATTATCCAAAGATTATAGCAACCAAGGAAAGTCAGATCCATAAATTACCAAAGAGTAATTAAACATAGAAGATCTAAGAAGTATAAACAGAGGATCTAGACTTAGAGCAATACAAAAATAAAGAAGTAATATATATACCTAAGTCTATTATAGAAGAATTTATTAAGGAATTCTACAAGGGAATAATATAAGGACATAACAGAGCTATAGGCTTAGTATTAAGACTTTAAGAGGAGTATATTATTTAAGAAATCTAGGGACTAGCAAAATAAGTTATAAAAAAATGTTTAGATTGCCAAAGAAATAAACTAATAAGGCATAAGCCGTATAGAGGGCTACAACCTATTAAGACACTAGGAAGACTATAGGAGGTTATATTATAGGACTTTATTATTAAGTTACCAAAGTTAAGAGATCCTATTATAGGACAAGATTATAACGCGATCTTAGTAATAGTAAATAAGCTAATAAAGTGGGGATACTTTATAGTATACACTAAAGAGATATTAGTAGAAGATATCACTAGAATCTATATAAAAGAAGTATTTATAAGACATGGAGCACTAGACAAGATCATATTAGACAGAGATCCAAGATTTATAGCAGTATTTTAGGAAGTGTTTCTAGCAGAACAAGGGGTTTACGCAGTAACATCTACAGCGTATTATCTATAGATGGACGGACAAATAGAAAGACTAAACTAGACACTAGAACAGTATCTAAGATATTATATTAATCACGCATAGAACAATTAGGTATCGTTATTACCAGTTATATAGTTTGCATACAATACAACACTATAAGAAGGAATAGGGACATTACTATTTAAGGTAAATTACAGGTATAAGCTAAGAACATTATTATCACTATATTAAGCAAAAAGGACAAGTAGCATAGCTAAATAAAGAATAGAGATATTAATAAATCTTTATATAGACCTTAAAGAAACAGCAAAACTAGTATAAGAACAAATAAAAAGGTACTATAATGCTAAGAGATCTAAGGGACCAGATCTTAAGGAGGGGGATAAAGTATAGCTACTATACAAAAATTTTAAGAGTTAATAACCAAGTAAGAAGTTAGACCATATCAGACTAGGACCTTTTAAAGTTAAGTAAAGAATTTTATTAGTTACGTATAAGTTAAACCTACCAGCCAAAATAAAAATCTACCCTATACAACACATTGCAATGCTAGAGCTAGCACACGGGAATGTTAAGCCACCAGTATATAAGAAAGATATATATAGAGGACAAGAGGAAGACAAATGGCAAGTTTTAAAGATTATTAGTTATAAGGATGTAGATAACAAAACATGGTATAAAGTAAAGTAGATAGGCTATAGTAAGACTACCTAGGAACCACTAAGCAACTTAAGAAACGCTATAGGAAAAGTATAAAAGTATTAAAAGAAAGTAGGGCAGGCAATATTAATAAAGAAGGATTGCCAAAGAACAAGTCACCTAAGGGGGACCCAAGAGGAGCAATTGCCAAGCTACTTAGAGTTATTTCCCTTACAGGAAGAGAGCTAGTCCTTTTATTACCCAGCTTAGACAAACCCTGTTAAACAAGTTTCCACTCCTTAGAACGGACCTTCTTACAGACATATTTAAAACGTTAAAGACAAGTATAAGCCAAACGTTAAGCTTTAAGGACGTATACGGACTCTTCTAAGGCACATTAAACCTTAAGTAGCGCGGAGGCTAGCTTACTATTAAACTTTACAGCAGCAGATTAAACACAAGACCCTATAATAAGTTACTTAGGGAACTTAAAGACTGTTAAGAGTTATAGGACGCGCACATTTAGCGTTAGAGATAGAGCGAACATCACAGGACAATTAAACGTTTGCTTTAGTACACTCTAAGCAAGAGAAGGGTTGTTAAGACAAAGGACTTGCTAACGTAACACAGACCAACCCCTCTTTCGCGTACCTTAAGTAAGAAATCGCCATCACTTTACTAAGCAATAGTATAGAGGAGACCGTATAAAGGCGACGCTTAACCCAGAAAAGAGAAGAAGAAGCTTTAAGTATAATAAGTAAGGATATTAACCAGACTAATTAAACGGACATTACACCTCTAGTGGACGACTTAGAGATATTAGGAATCTTTAAGGACGAAGATAAAGAGAAGGGAGATAGTGTTACGGACGCTTTAAGTATAATATTATAACTACTTAGAGAAGAGTCGGCGGAAGCTAGTTAGTTAATACAGGCACGGTCCAAAATAGATCTAGTAGAACTATATAACGAGGAATAGTAACCAAGGTTATATAGTGTTAAATATATTAACTGTGTTAAACGGAAGGGACATTACATTTAATATAGACAACACGCACCTCATGTATAAGAGAGGATTTCTTAGGAGTACGGATGTATATTTAAAGGACCTCAGTCCCTACCATAGATAGTTCTCTCCTTGTAGTAAATCTCAGAATACAATTAGAGTTAATCTGTTAGGCAACCACTCCACCAGTTATTATTACATTGTTATTTTGTTCTTACCTATATACCCAGCCCAATAACAGAACCTACCGTAGTCTAAGCTATAAGGTTCCGTTACACCAAGGACCTTAATATGGTAGGAACATTTCAGCACCTCTCTATATATACAACCCTTTTAACTAGCGTTGAGAGCGGTCTCCAAATAGTCTACAATAAAGGCCGGACTGTAAAGTCCCAACTTAAAGAAGCTTAACACAGAATTAACTCCCTTAAGACACTTAAACTATGTATAAAGCAATATAAACAGTAAGCTTTAGTATATACTGAGACTATACAAAGCCTAAGCTTTTAGATTACTACACTTACCCAAACCATTACTAATAAGAACACCGCTTTTAGCTCTCCTCCCCTAGCTAAGCCCTATAGAAAAAAGTATAAAGCAAAAGACCCTACCCTATTTGATGGCAAGGGATCGCCAACTAAAAAGTAAGAAAAATTTAAAATATGGGAAACAAAGATCTAAGGCGTTTTCCATAGAGATGCAAAGTACTTTAAGACCCCAATGGACGAAGTCCTCTATATGTTACATATACTAACAGATAAGGCTTATAACTATATTAAGCATGGCCTTAATATGCTACATATACACCCAAACAACCTAAGCAAATGGGCCTTCTCTAACCGAGAGTCTATGTTTGCGTACATAAAGAAGCACTATAAGACTATAGATATAACCCAAGCGGCTAAGAACAAATTAGATACCTTAAACTAAGGTAAGTGTAATTACTGGTCCTAGAAAGCAGAGCTTGATAAGTTAATAATAAAAGCAAACAAGACTAAGGAACAAAAGGTAGATCTACTTAAAAAGAATATTTCGTCTAAGATAAAGGACTTAGCCCTTACCCTTAGCCGCAAAATTGACGATGCTAACTATAAGGGCTAGAGTAAGCAAATGGACATATTTGCTTATAACCTATAGAACCACGCCCACTATACTAAGCTGAATACCGCTAAGCTAAGTACCGCTAGTGGCTATTAACCTATACTACCTAACAATAACACCTTAGCACTAGCACTATAGAATAACCTAATAGACCTTAACGCCGTTAAATTTAGCGGTGGTAGTAGTAGCCTCCTTAATAACGTCTAAAGACATTATATGGATAATAGACTCTGCTTAGCATGTAGTTAACCTAGCCACTAGAAAGATTCTTATGACCCTAAAATAAACCTAAATCCCCTTCTAATACTACCGCGCCAACCCCTTCCTAGCCGCGGCGGATTCTTTAGTAGAGGGATTAGTAACCGAAACAACAACCACAGATAGGGATATAGGTTCGGATATAGAGACCCACCTCTACAATTCCCTTCTCTAATATAGCCCCAGTTGATGGTCCTATATATAAACTACGGACAAGTGCTCCGTGCCGCTACTAACTGTAAGACCGGCTATGTCCTCGGCAAAGTACCCCCTAGCATATATATACCGTTGGAGACCGATACGTTAGGATATACTAGCTAAGACTACAGCTACTAGCTAAGCCCCATAATCTAGTTATCAAAAGACTAACCCTTGGACTAAGTCGCCTCTAAGGGTTAGAACTATATAGGGAGGAGGATAAAAGGATTAGATCTATACTACTAGATTAGTTAGATCTTATTTTAAGTTAGCTGCTACTTAACCTTAGAATAGCAAATAATAATAGGAATACCATTCTTATTTAGACCTACCTCTTCTTACTATACAACCTACTCCCATAAGTTTTTATTGAAACAGTAAGCCTTATTAACAGTAGTAGTATAGCACTAGCGTTTACAGACAAAGACTCGCTTATAAAAAAGTATAATATTATAATAAAAAGACTCCTAGTCCTAAAACTACTCCGCCTTGCTAATGGACTCCTATCTAGCTTTATTACCCACTACTTTATAGCAAGAATAATAATTGGCTACTATACAGAATCTATACTCTTCTATGTTACGAAGTTATTACCCTTAATACTAGTAATTCTTGGAATGCCCTAGCTTAAAAAGTATAACCTAAAACCAGACTTCCCTACTCTAGAGCTTAAGTTTAACTTTGATTACTATACCTATAACTATCTCCTATGGTATATTCCTGACTATAACTAAGTAGCACTACGCGGACGTATTACACGGCCAACGCTTAGATACCATTAGCTGATAGTAAAAGAGGTGCCTAACACTAGTAAGCTAATATACGCAGTAAATAAAATAGAGATTCTAGAAGACTGGACTACTACCCTATTTCTAAAAAAATAAACACCGCTAGAACTATAAGTCCCCTATATACACCCGCTTAACCTAGGTCAGCTAATAAGACACCTAACTTTAAGTTATTTACCGTACGCATATATAACCATATGTATAATAGCTAAGGGCGTTATAGCCAAGACTGAAACTAGAGCAATTAAGACCTCCCCCCTATAACACCCAACCTTACACCTGTCTCCCGTGCGTACTGTGCAAGGCCGCTGCCTCGTTTCCGCCCCCCTAGGCTAACTGAGCCGTGCTAGCCTAGCCGTAGCACTGGAGAACCAGATACGCCCTAACCTAGACAACATTAAATGCACTTATGCCGTTAATTTTACCCAGCTCCGCAAACAAAAAGGCGCAAAGGCAATAAGGATCTATATAGCGGAGCTAGTAGAACTAGTTAAATAAGAAAAACACTAATAGCTACTTAAGGAGCTACCTATAGGCCTAATAAAAGTACCGAACCTGTTAGAAAGGTCTTTCCGCTGGCTAATAGAAGGCAACTATATAATAGAGGAAGCCCGTAAAGCGCTACCCCTTTATTTCTATAACTTCCTTAAGATAAACCTAAAAACTAAGTCTGAGTTTCTATGCCAGAAGATAGTTAACACTAATGTTAAGAAATTCCTAAAAGGCAAACTAGGATTAACCTATAAGGATATTTTATAACGCTTACTAAAAGAGTTTTATAAATATATTAAATACTTCCTTCCTAAGAACGCAGATAAGCTGCCCCTTTACCGACTATAGGACTATAAAATTGAGATTATACCAGGAAAGCAGGCCCCGTACTATAAAAACAGACCACTCTTACCCACTAAACTTAGCTGTGTAAAGAAGTGGATTGACGAGATGCTGGATAAGGGTTTTATCCGCAAATCGACCTTACTAGCCACCGCACTATTTCTCCTTGCAGCGAAACCTGGCGGTGGTGTATAAATCTGCTATAACTACTAAGGCTTAAATATAGTTACTATTAAGAACTGATACCCACTGCCACTAGTCCGCGAGACACTTAACGCACTCTATAATGCTAAGTACTTTACTAAGCTTAATATAATTGCTGCGTTTAACCGGATCCGGATTGCGGAAGGCTATAAGTGGCTTACAGCATTTATTACCTGGTTTGGACTCTATAAGATGCTAGTTACACCGTTTAGTCTCTATAACGCGCCCACTACGTTCCAAAACTATATTAACTATGTTTTACACAACGCCCTTAACGACTACTACACTGCGTATCTTAATAATGTCCTTATCTTCTTAAAAACACGCGCCAAGTATATAAAACACGTAAATAAAATTATCTAGAGACTTGGTAATGCTGGACTCTAAATTAATATTAATAAGTCTAAGTTTTATGCTACCAAAACAAAATACCTTGGCTTAATTATCTTGACTAACGGCATGACTATGGACCCTAAGAAGGTGCAGGCCTTATAGGAATGGAAGGACCTAACGTTAGTTAAGGAACTATAGTAATTTCTTGGCTTCGCGAACTTCTACCAATGATTTATTTAAGGCTATTCTAAGGTAGTTAAGCCCATAACCAGGCTACTGAAAAAGAGTATTAGCTAGTTATAGGGCCCTAATTAAGCACAGGTATTCCAGACCCTAAAAATAGCGTTTACTAAAGCACCGGTCCTAGCGTATTACGACTACATAAAGAAGACTGTGGTAGAGACAGATGCCTTAAACTAGGCTTTAGGTGGAGTGCTCTATTAAGCTAATAAAAGTAATAAGCTTAAGCCAGTTGCATTCTTCTCTGCTAAGTACTTAGCCCCTAAATGCAACTATAAAATATATAATAAGGAGCTCCTGGCAATTGTTAAGGCACTAAAAAAATAGTGTCCCGAACTATAAGGAACTAAGCAGCCGTTTAAAATTATTATGGATTATAAGAACCTCTAGACCTTTATAATAACAAAACAACTAAACCAGCGCCAAGTCTGCTAGGCTGAGTTCCTTTTTTAATTTAACTTTGTTATTACCTATAGGCCTAGCACTAAAGCTATAATTCTAGACGCTCTTAGCCGCCTCCCAGGCGTTGCACCTGCTAATGCTAATAACAAATGTCTATAACACCGAGACCGCGTTATCTTACCACTAAAGAAAGTTGACCCTACTATTTTAGAAGAACTACTAAGCGAATCCTAAGACCAGAGCATTGAAGACTTTATTATAGTAATAGACCTAGAGCCTAAGAAAAAAACCCTTAAGGAGCTTATTAAGAATGCCTATAAAGAGAACGAACTCGCTAGGAATATATTAGCTACACTACGTAAACGGGAAGACCGTAAAGCACGCCGTTGGCCTAAGCAGATTAGGAAGCTGCTCCGCTATAATAAATCCAAATGTTTAATTGTTAACGGCCTAATCTACTATAGGAATTGAGTATTTGTCCCTAATTTATATAAACTCCGACTAGAAGTTATATACCGCACGCATAGTTTGGGCTCTGCGGGTCACCCGGGCTGCGTTAAGACACTAGACCTCCTTAATTAAATATATTAGTGGCCAGGTATTTTACAGTTTACGGCTACCTTTGTAAAAGACTGCGCTCTTTACTTCCGCACAAAGACCCCACACTTAGCACCGCCCGGTTTCCTAAAACTACTAGAACTACTAGTCCGCCTATAAACCAATATCTCTATTAACCACGTCGTTGACCTACCTAAGTGCCTTTATAACGGTAAAACATATAGATATATCTTTGTCGTTATTAACCGCCTAATAAAGATGAGACACTTTATTCCTATTACTAGCCTAGATACTAAGGAGCTTATTAAAGCATTTATCTACACTATCTATAAGTTACACGGCGCTCTAAATACTATCGTTTCTAATAGAGGCTCTTTATTCGTTTCTGATTTCTGGCGTCGCCTAAACTAGCGCCTAAAGGTAACCCTAAGCCCTAGCTCCGCATGGCACCCTAAAACAGATAGTTAAACCGAGATTGTTAATGCAGCAATGAATAAGTACCTACGCGCCTTTATAAGCTTTACCCAAGATAACTGGGTAGATTAGCTTCTCCTTGCCAAGTTTGCTATAAATAACCAGGTCAATAAGACCACGGAAATCTTACCATTCTTTGCTAACTATGGCTATAACCCACGTCTAGGCGTTGAACTAGTAGGCCCCTAGCCATCAGCCCTGTTTATATATATAAAGAAGGAGTACCTATAAGCTGATACTATTACTAACTGCTTTAAGCGCATTTTAACCCAGCTTAAAGCCCTAGCTCGTATCTTCTAGCGACGATATAAAGACAACGCTAATATAAAATAAGACGAAGGTATAATATTTAAAAAGGATAACATGGTTATAGTTAGCCTTAAAAACATAAAGACCAACCAGCCTAAGAGGAAGTGGGACAATAACTAGAATGGACCCTAGCCCGTCCTAGCTGCCTATAGAGGAGCAGTTGTAGTTAACCTCCTAGACTATATCCGTGTTAATAAGTCTTTCTATACTTTAAAAGTCCGCCTCTGGTTCCCTAAAGAGATCTCTGGTCAAGCACGCATCAATAAAGAGGAACGTTATAATGTCATAGGCAGGATAGCCAAAAGGGATAACAACGGCAATATTATAGACAAGTAGGAATTTAAAAAGATCCTTAATATACATAATAAATAAATGGACGAGCATAGCTTAATATACTATATTAAATGGAAATACTATAACAAGAAAACCTGGGAACCTAAGAAATCCCTAAAAGGGTGCGAGCGCGTACTACTAAAGTTCTATAAATAACACCCTAAGAAGCCAGGACCCCCAGACTAGGTATAAGATAAGGGAGAGCTATGCCGAGGCCGTAGCCGACCATGAAGGTAATTTGTGGTGGTTAAGATCTTATGGAACTTCGACCGCCGGTCAAAGTTGTCTAATTAGTTGGTTTTTTACCAAGAAGCGCCACGTGGTGGCGGTATAGAGTTCTACTAATTTTATTTATTAAGCTAACCAATTAAGATTTTCCATGCCCGGTATGGAAAATCGCTATTGGCTCGGTTAAGGGCGGTAAGCAGAAGTGATATCTTTATAGTGAAAATAGGTTACTTGTTCGGTTTAGGGACCAAACCTTCTAGGGAGGGGAGTACTGTTACGGCATAGTCCTAACGCGTACTGTCTCGTACTGTTTCCTACTATTGGCTGGCCCACCACTAGCGCCTTGGCGGCTGCCCCTACTATTTGTGTATAATACCCCCTTTTACCTCCTTCTCCTCTTTATACCACAATGTAGTTATTCAGCCTATTAGCATTATAGTACTGTGACATAAAATACTAATCCTTTTAAGTAATAGCATTTAGCTTTTAATAGTTAATATAAAAATAAAGGCCTCTATTAGGCTTTTTATAAATAGGATAGGGGAAGTAAAAGGGGCTTAACTTGGCTTAATAAACCCTTTATTAAGGTTATTAATTAAGTACTACTTTATTGCTTTTAGCTTATCCATTAATTATTAGTAGAGGGGGCTATAGTCTAGTAAGTTATTAGCTTCTAATTAAATCTTATAATTATATGTTCTATAATGGGGTAACTTGTCTAATACTGCCTTTAAGAAAGCGTCCTTATACTTTATATAAATAGTAGAAAGGAGATATTTAACTAATTCTTTATTAGTTTCCTTAACTGGCTTTTCCTCCCTATTATTAATAATTTGGTTAATCTTATATAGGTTTATTATTATTATTCATTGCTTAACGTCCGATTCGGATCCCTATTGGGCCCACGCGGACTACTCCTTATATACATGTGGGGAGAAAACTCTATTTGAGAAAACCCCGTGATCCGTCTCCCCGCCTTTGGGGCTCGCTTATAAGTCGCCTACGAGTTACCAGTGGTGCTCTACTACCTTACTTTTTGACCTCCTTGGGAACTACTGCTGCCGTAATAAACCTACGGACGCGCTAGTATTACACACTGTACTCTACTCCTATAGAGTTATTAGGGGGCGCCTGTTACTCGCCCCTTTGCCTTCTATTGCTATTTCCTTTGCAACCCAGAACTGGTCTAGCACATTTTGGCCAATAAGCCACCGGGTAGCCGCCTTAAGGCCTTTCTGTGTTGGGAGCAGTGTATTATAGTTTTCTGTGCTAGCTGCTGAGAGCATTGCTTCTCGGCCGGTGCGTAAGGGGCATAACAGTATTACGTGTTTTGGTGTCTGTCTTGGCCAGCCACATTCGCACCTTAGGCTACCCACTAGGACACCCACCCAGTGAAGCCAATCTTTTAGTCCTATTATTCCTGTCCTTAAGAGTGTTGCCATTGTATTTTAGGTTTATTATAAAGACCTTATTATACTTTTAGTATATATTAAAGTAAAATACTATTGCGCTAATTGTGGTAATGTCTACTATAGAGGGGTTATAAGACAATAGGGGCGTATATGGCTTTAGGGGCTTCTAGGGTATTAGCGTTATTATTACTCTTTCTAGCTCCTATTATATCTTTTAGAGGCTATCCCTTATATCCTATTAGTACGTTCTTTTCTATACTAGTTAGATCTATGCAATTTAGATATTATTTACGCCGCTTTCTGTCCTACTTCTATATATAGAGTCTTCTTTAAACATATTGCTTTAGGAGAGTATCTTTGTTAATATAGAGTTCCTACTAGCCTTATGGCGGGTATCTTCTTAAGTAAAGGCTAGGTCGCGGTCTCTAATATCCTCCTAATAGATAGGGTTAACCCTTACGGCTAGTATCTCGCGGTTAGTCTAAATTTCTCTAATAAAGGAAGGCAGTTTTGGTCTATTCTCTAGCCAGATAAACTGTCTTTATTAAACGTCCAACTAAATATTAAAGTAGGATATCTATTTTTGGCTAAGGATTATGTTATAGGATCCTAGGTCTAGGATATAGAAGGGGATACTAAATTGGCGCCGTCTATTAATAGCAATATATAGCTTTAAGATATGGGTAACTAGCTTACTAGCTTAGCTATTATAGCCCTTTACTTAAATAGGCTTCTCTAGTTAGGTAGTATTTATATTTAAGAACTTAGTAATATTATTTATATAAGTAGTATTTATAAAGGTAAAGCTATTTGCTTTAGTGTTAATAAGGGTAGTTATATTAACTTTATATCCATTTTAAGATACTATATATAGAACTGTAAAGTGTTTTCTACCTATTAGCTAGCTTAGATTAATCTCCTTAAGATTAATGGGGTACCCTAGGAGGAAGTCTTTCCCTAGGGTTCTTCTTTTTCTAACTTGTTAGACATTTCTTCTTTTTCTATCTCCTTAATATTACCTATATCCTTTAGCTCTAGGTAGGATAAGACAAAGTAACTATCCTTTTTATAATTAAAGCACGTGACCGTAGTAGGGTTAATTAGGGTATTGTAATAAGTATTGGCTAAAGGTATAGTATATATCGATTTAGACAAGGCTTATAGGTAGGCAGTTATAACCGCTTTTGGTATAAGGGTAGTTGTGGTTTATCTTTTAATACTAACTCCTATTAGTATGGTGGATAGGTTCTAGTTATTATAGGACCTCTTTAGTTAATTAAAACAAGTATTAATTAATTTTAGTTTTAAGTCTAGTAATAAATATTAGGTTATAAGTCTTTAGTAGGTTAGTAGGTTATATAAGGCTACTATAATCTTTTCTTATAGTTAGACCGTTAGCTTATTATATAGGTCTAAATAATAGTTTTTAAGAGGAATCTGGCCTTTGCCTACTAGGTATAAGAATTAGGTTTAAAACTTAGTAAAGAATTGGTTTAGTTTTATTATTAGGCGGTTATAGTTATAATAGGCATCTTATACTTTATTTAGATTAATATAAATAGTAGCTAGATGCTATATTATTTTATTAATAGATATAAACCAAATAGGTAACTTGTCCTTAAACTTGGCCTAAAGGTGTTACTAAGTATCCCTAATAGTTTAACTAAAGAAGTAGAGTATTTTAGCTTCTTTAGAGGTAAAATAGTTATAGTTAACACGGAGCTTTCCTTATACTTAAATTCTCTAATTCTTAAAGGTAGGGTCTATCCCATTATATAGTGGTTAAGGGTTAAAGAGCTTAGTAGACTTTAATTATTTTGTTATTGTGTCCGTACTCTCTAGTATATTATATTTAGTTAAGTAAATAGGTTAACTAAGGCTTTATAAAGGGGAGGCTGGGCTATTTTATAGGGTAGTAAGGCTTTCTAGGATCTCCTTTAGAGTCTCTTATATACTTTAGGCTTAAAGACAATTGACCTTCTAACTAGCTATAAGGGCACGAATCTGCTTGTATATATTTATAATATTGTCGTTATCTTTAATTTCTAATTTTAACTGGATCTTATATTCCTCTTAGGTAGAAGTAGGTCTTTTAAATACGCTTACTTTAGGTACTATTATTGGCTTCCTAAGGATTGTCGGAATTATATAATTTAGTTTTAATCCTAGGGTTCTTTTAGGGGTGCAGGTTAAGTATAGTCTGGCCTTTAAAAGTGGGATATTGTTAGGGCCTTCCTAAGCGTAGTAGCGTGAGTTTTTTTAGTATCTAAGTATAACGCGTTAACGCGTCGTTATAGACGAAGGTCTTCTTTTAGGGTGGGATATTATTAAGGCCTTCCTAGGCAATATAGGGAGAGCTTAGTATAATATAATGGCTTATATAAATGCCTCTAAACTAAAGCTTATAGATTACTATTTAATAAAGATACTAAGCTAAGGAGAAGGAAAGGTAGCCGCGAGGGCTTATATAAATAAATAAGTAGCGCAAGCCGCTAAGGCGCTAGTAGTAGATAAGCTAATAATAGGTAAGCCAACAGTAAGAAACAGTATTAGATAGTACTAGATAGTACTAGATAGTATACTAGGTAACAAAATATAATAGAATTTGGCAGGTAACGCGCTCTAGCACCGTTATATTACCTCCCCCTCCTAAAAAAGCCTACCCTTAGGCATTATCTAAGCTCCCTATTATTATCCAAATTATTATAATTATTTAACCCTTCTTCCTAGCATTTAATCTAGCTGTTTGATTTACGTAGTAGTCTAGGGAGGTTAAGGTAGGCTAGGTACATTAGGAAAATATTCACAGGATAAGATTTAAGTAGACTTTAATTTTCGCGTTTCGCGTAATTAATATGCAATTTAACTAACTCGACACGCAATTAACTAACTTAACATACAATTAACTAACTTAACACGCAATTTAACCAACTTAATATGCAATTAATTAACTTAATACGCAATTCAACTAACTTAACATATAATTGACTAACTTAACACGCAATTTAACCAACTTGACATGCAATTAACTAACTTAACAACTTTAAAAGCTAACTATATATTTCTTAACACGCAATTAACCTACTTAGCAACTTTAAAAGTTAAATAACACGTAGTTAACCTACTTAACAACTTTAAAAGCTAACTGTATGTTCCTTAACACGCAGTTAACCTACTTAGCAACTTTAAAAGGTAACTATATATTTCT
>Ga0307507_10002332_pt1 | contig 40287 bp, 16 predicted proteins | sample 7_EM_MG_FD_207223 | JGI IMG/M metagenome (GOLD analysis project Ga0307507, IMG submission 207223) | Populus trichocarpa ectomycorrhiza microbial communities from riparian zone in the Pacific Northwest, United States - 7_EM | ecosystem: Host-associated > Plants > Roots > Unclassified | place...
ACACCGCCAGAATGCCAATCTGACTCGCCTGCATATTGACTCGCTTACCGACTCGGTCACTGACTCGGTCAAATAACTCAATCAATTACCCCTTATTGTCTACACCTTTTATGTATATATACCACCTAATTTCCATAGATTTAGAATCATGTTGCTCACTTAATTCTCCCACACTACACTGTTACAGTTATAAGTCCGGATTGCATTACCTGCTAAACCAATTAATCTACTACCTTATTTACGAAGTCACTACTTCTACCACCTTTGCAAGTGTCTTGAGCTTCTTCACCTACTAAATAAACGGACGGTCATACCTAGCCGACGAACGTACCTAACAGACAAACGAACTGACGAATTAAAAAACGTCAAAATAAGGTTTCGCCAAGACGCTAACTTAGGACCCTACTTAACCTATTAAATTCTAAAAATAATAACCAATATAGACGGACCTCATTCAAAATTTAACCTTATCCTTAAAAAGCCATTTAATTGGATGCAATGGTTTTTTATTATTTAAGATACTGCTAAAACAAACAACGTATAGTAGTATATTGACCTATTAAAGAAGAAAGACAAGCTTCTAAAGCTAGAACCTCTAAATTAACCTATACTAAGAGACGTGCTTCCTACTGCTATATTAATAGCCAAGCTAGATCTAAACCAACTCATTGCCTACAATCAACTATATGCGGAATACAAGGACAACCTCCGCGTGCACTAGAAGCAAGAGTAAGCCATAAATGATATTAGCAATTATATCGTCCGTATAACATTAGTAGCCTACCTCCCTCTCATTAAAGACCTTAGAACAGTATATAAACGCCTTTAAGAGTTAAAGACTATACTCGCCCCTACTACCTTAGGTCAAAAGCGCGACGTCCTAAATTAATACACAGCTTTTAAAGCCTATAACAAAAAGTAGAGCATTAAAAAATGGTTAAATAACTAGAGGAGCGTCTATAAGCTAGTAGAGGAATTAGAGCTTCTAGATGTATAGGGATTTAGGCCCCATTATGATTTTATACAAGCCATTAAAGCCATCTCTTCTAGTTTTATAGGAGCACTGGAAGTAGACCTAATTAGGAAAAAACAAAAAGATAAAAAAGCCCTATCTATTATTAACCTCATTAAGGAATTTAAGGAGCACTACTGTATATAGCAAGTATTATCTACCTTAACTACTAATAACTCTGTATTTGCAACCCTTTAAAACAATTCTAATTTAGACTCTAATGGCAATTCTAATTCTAATAGTAATTTAAATTTAAATTTAAGATGGAACAAGGAATGCATATACAGTATTATATATTAGTTTAATAACTGCTATTACATTACTAAGTACAAGCGCCCTTAAGGATAGAGACTAAGGGCAGATATTTAGAAGAAAGTAGATAAAGCTATCTTATCTACACCTTAGATTAAACGCATCGTTAACTAAATCTAAAAAAGAGAATAGGAAGCAAAGGAGAACAATTAGAATATAGAATCTATAATTAATTTTAATTCTAAAACCCTACCTTCTACCAAACTAACTAGCTATGCTGCCGTATTTAGTACTGGTTAAATTCCTTTTAAACTCCAGAACACCTGGATACTTAACCCTAGTATAGATACCCACGTCTGTAATAATAAAGAAGACTTTACCTTCTTATACCTAGCAGTAGAAGACGACTACCTAATTACTAGTAGAAATTTTATGAAAATTCAAGCTTATGGAACAGTAACCATTACTATTAATACACCTACTGGGAAGTTAAAAATGAAGCTATCCTATATAGCACTAGCACCTACCTTTTTTATAAATATTGTAGCACTTTTAAGAGCTACTAATAACGACATCTATTTTAACTTAGGATGAAATATGCTATACTATCTAGTAACTAGCGAAACAGTCTACTATGCGAAACAACTAGGGGGCCACTGGGCACTAATACATAGAGAGCCTATAAGTACCCTAGATTTAACTTAATTAATATTCTTAACCTCTAAGAGGTACTAGTTAAGCCGTATAGCCTATAAACTAATCGGAGCTATAGCTACAAGATGGCACAAAATTCTCAGCTATGTAGGACCTAATGCTATTGCGCAGCTTCCTAAGCATGTTATTGGCGTAGAGCTAACCGAATTTAAAACCAACAAATAAGCACCGTTTAAAATCGAATATAAAGTTTGCTTATTAGCAAAGCATATATAGCAGATCTCTTAAAGACAAGAACATAAATTTCCAGCTACTTAACCATTTAAACGGCTAGCATTTAATATTATCTACCTTGGAGTACCAGGGTATAACAGCAATAGATATATTATGCATTTCTATTATATATATTCCAAATTTAACTTTATATATACCGCTAATAATAGGGACAAAGCTACTATTTTACCTACTATTTGCAAGACTTACCGCTTAATTAAGATATAATTCCATTAAGACGTTATCTTCTTCTAGAGCGATAACAAACAAGCATTTAGACAAATGGAAGACACCCTAGATACGTAGTATGCAGACAAAGGTATTACCTTTAAATGCCAAGCACCATACACCAAAGAACAAAATAGTGGAGCAGAACAATCTGGACGAACCCTTATAGAACAATCAAGGTCTATGTAGCTAGAAGTATCCTTACCCCTATCTCTAGGACTAGAAGCCTTCCTTGCTGCTAGCTATATACTTAATTAAATACCAAGTGAACAACTAGGGTAGAAAACTCCGTACAAGGTCGCCTATGGCAAGCTACTATTACTTACCTATATGTATAAATATAGTTGTAAGACCTATACGCTAAATAAATAAGTTAGAAAGGGAGACAAGCTAGCTCCTTATACATTAATTAAATACCTAGTCGGCTATAATTCAACAAATATCTATTAAATCTGGATTCTAAGTCTTTATAAAGTTATTTAAACTAGAGACGTTATATTTAACAAGACCTCATTCTATAACCCTAAGGGTTAAAACATTAATTACCTACTTAGGAAAGCATTAGAAGACACTATTTAGGCAATTAGTCTACTAGATCCTCTCTATAAGGACAAATCTAAGGATAAATCTATCTTATATAGACCTACCTTAAATGCAGATTAAATAACTATATTAAATGACTTAGCAGAGCTTTCTACAAAGGATATTAAACAGCTACCGATACCTAGCAGAACGGTATCTCCAGATCTGCCAGAAACAAACACCACACCAAAAGGACTTCAAGACGATATCCTGGATATAATTAAAGCAATTCCTACCTAGCCAGGTTCGCCAGAACCGTCGAATACAGCTCTATGAGCTAATGAGGTCTCGGCCGATCCTTCTACCAACCTTGTCCTACCAGAAGATTCTAAACAAATTCGACGTTAAGCGTACGCAGCAGCACTAGCCAATATACCTACCCTATTTGGTTACTACGCTGGCTTTGCCATAGGACTAGTAAAAGATATTAACCAAACTAGATTCTCCCTATATAGAGATAATCTTCCTCCTAAACTAAGGAACCTAAAAGAGCTAAGAAAGCACTCTTTAACTACCGGCTTTTAAAAGGCTATAGAAAAAGAATACAATAACCTAAAACGCTAAGGGACATTTAAGACTGTACCAAAAGAAGAAGTATATAACAAGCAGATCCTTCTACTAAAATGGGTCTTCAAATATAAGTTCAACAGTGACGGCTACCTATAAAAGCTAAAAGCTTAACTATGCGTCCGCGGAGACCTGTAGATTACTAAGGAAGAGACCTATACAGCAACCCTAGCTGCTCAAATATTCCGTGCCCTTATGGCTATAACAGCCGCATTCAATTTAGAGATTTAATAGTATAATGCTGTAAACGCATTTACGAATGTAAGACTAGACAAGCCAGTCTACTGTTACTGCCTAGAAGGCTTTAATTAAAACGGATATATCCTAAAGCTACTTATAGCGCTATACAGGTTAAAGGTCTCACCACTACTTTAGTATAAAGAGCTTATAAATACACTGGCTAAATTTAGGTTAAAGCCTGTCCTAGGTACGAACTGCCTTTATACCAATAGACAACTTATTGTCTTCTTTTATATAGACAATATCACCGTTCTATTTACTAAAAAGGACCTTTAAAGACTCAAAGAATTTAAAACTAAACTTCTATATTGATACGAGATCCGTGCACTAGGAGACCTATAATAGTTCCTAGGAATTCAAATTAAACAAGATTAGGTAAGTAGAAAGCTCTGGCTCTACTAAGACTCCTATATTAAAAAAATAGCTAGTTAATTTAATATTTAACCAGGAAGATTTCCTAAGTTATTACTTCCTACTAAAGAACTAATTCCGTCCAACCAGCAGATAAACCCTTAAAGAACACTAGCCTACTAGCAACAGGTTGGTTCTCTTACGCACCTTACTATATTTAGGAGACCTAATATTACAAAGACGCATTTAAAGCTAGTAGAATTTCTTACTAATCTAAATTAAAAGTACCTTAATGTATTAAACCAAGCCATCGCCTATTGCCTTGAAACAAAATCTATAGCTATTAAATACTCTGGCGAAGTATTTAGAGCACATGTCTACTTCAGAAACCCTAAAGGAGAAGACATCACCTTTTACAGAGCATCTAACGCAGCATTTACGGACCATAAAGAGACTAGACGGAGCTCTTAAGGATACCTATTTATCCTATTTAGAGGACTAATTAATTAAAAGGCAACCCTATAAATATTAGTAACTTGCTTAACTATCAAAGCAGAGCTTCTCTCCCTATCTACGGCTACTGTTAAGATTATTTGGTGGCAGCGTTTCTTTAAGGCAATTAGTCTCAATTTAGAACACAATTTTACCCTACTATGAGACAATATGCAGACTATACAACTTCTAAGACAGGATACACCAAAGCTTAACACCAAGCTACGACATATTGATGTCCATCAGCATTAGCTCAGACAGAAAGTCCAAGATAAAAAGATTAATATATAGTGGGTCCCTACAGATAAAATGCCTACTGACGGCCTTACCAAGATTCTACCCCGTCAAAGGTATAAGGCATGGATAAAGCAACTAAATTTGGTGGATATTCGACATTAAATTACTACTGCATTATCTGATAAAGACTCTTAAACATCACCCTATCCCTTTATTACTCCTAAATTATATCTAAAATTTCCTATTTTAGTATAGTCTCTACCTTTATTTTATTGTTTACAGCTTTAACTGCACCATTAAATCTGGGAGGGTGTATAACCGACTACCTATATACCGCCAGAATGCCAATCTGACTCGCCTGCATATTGACTCGCTCACTAACTCGGTTACTAACTCGGTCAAATAACTCAATCAATTACCCCTTATTGTCTACACCTTTTATGTATATATACCACCTAATTTCCATAGATTTAGAATCAAGTTGCTTACTCAATTCTCCCACACTACACTGTTACATCTATACTATCTCTTCTCCAGTATAACTTTAATAAGGAAATATAAAATATAGGATGTATTGAATATAATTTTAGCAATTCTAATTTATAGGCTTAATTTCCTTTAGTTTTCCTAACTATCTTAAAGGGTCCGAGCCACCTATAGTCCAGCTTCTTCTTAATATATTTTGTCTAGATGTTTTTTATGGACAATAAGACTTCGTCTCCTATTTTAAATTCTTTAGGCATATATCCCTTATTATAGTACCTTTTTTGTATAGCCTAGGCGTCTAGCAAGTGCTTTTTAAGTTCTTCTCTGCGAATTCTTATTTGCTTAATTCTCTTAGACGCTACTAGTGCCTCTCTTTTGGGAATAATATCCTTAATATTCTAGGGGTTATTTACTTTTACCCCAAATAGTGCTTTATAAGGGGTTATTTTTATACTACTATAGATGCTTGTGTTATACACGTGTTATACTAAAGCTAACTATAATAGCTAATTATCCTATTAATAATTAACATAGCAGCGGAGGTAGTGTTCTAACAACGTATTTAGACGCTCTGTTTGCCTATCTGTTTGTAGGTAAAAGGCAGTATTTATCTTTTACTATATTTTTTAATAAAAGACAGAATGAAGACTAAAATATGCTGTTGAATATAGTACCTCTATTGGATATAATTCCCCTTAGCGTACCAAATAAGAGCCACTGCTCCAAAAACAGGTCTGCTAGTTCCGCTACTATGATTATTATTATAACAGCAAAATACCCTAAAAACTTTATATATCTGTTAACAATTACTAGAATAGCATTAGTAACCTCTCCTATTCTTATTTTAGTAGGGGGTAAGCCTATTATAAAATCTATTATTAATTTTAATATTGGTCCTTATAGAATAGGAAGCACTAATAACTTGCTATAGGGGCGATGCCTAGATATCTATACCCTTTGGCACGTATTACATCTCAATACATAGTCCTTAACTTCTTTAGATATTCCATCCTAAAAGTATTTCCTTTAAACGGCCTTAAGGGTTTTGTTGGCACCATAGTAACCCCTAAGAGGGTTATTATAGAAGACCTTTAGAATTTTATCTTAAACTGCTTGGTCCTTTAGGATATATATAGTACCCTTAAAGCATAATAGACCCTTTTAGTCTTACTGTTATAGCTTCTTAGTAACTCTAGCTAAGTTAGTTTCCACTATATCTTTCCACCTCTTCCTAGCAATAAAGGCGTCCCTCTATTACACCTAAAGAAGAAGATCTAGAAAGGTTTTATATAGATTACTTATTTTTATTTCGCCTGCTGCTATTATGGACCCTAGGTATAGTACAAGACGTTTTAAACTATTAGTGCTAATAGATTCTCCTACTATTATGTAGTGTGCTATACTATAGATAGGCATCTTACCTATTCCCTCTAGATCTGGAAGCTTACAGCTAATACGCCGTTAAGTTAAAGGTGCTATAATACCTCTAGCACATCCCATAGAATTCTTGCTAATTCTAGAGTATGCTAACTTTATAATGTCTGCTTAGTCTATAACCTAGTCCATAACTATATCCTGCGGCTCTATTATTATGGTGCTTTAGAGCTGTATCGCTAGGACCTCTACCCTGCCGTGGAATTCTATAGTTTTAGGGAAAGATTCTTCTTTATTTTTAAGTAAATTTTGCAATATAGGAATTATTTCCCCTATGCTATTCTAGATTCTCCTAGTCTTATAATCTAGACGTCTTAATAACCTATTAGTGGGATTTATCTTTCCTGGGTAGTATATAATTTTAAAGTTATACTGTAATAGTGCCTCTGCCTATTTAGCTTATTAACTGCTTAACACCTTTATAGTTATAAAGTATTCTAGGTTGTTGTGGTCTATAAGGACTTTAATAGGATAATTGCTTCCCATATAATAATATTGCTAGTGCTTTATTGCTATAATTATTATAAGCAGCTCCTAGTTGTGTGTTATATAATGCTACTTTATAAGGGTTATTTTCCTTAACTAAAACGCCACAGGATGCTATTTTCTGTCTTTTAATTAAGATATAATTGCCCCTAGGGCGAAGCTAGATGTATCTGTTTTAAGGTATATATATAGCTCCTAGTAGAAGTGTATTAGGATAGGTGCTAATATAAATAAAATTCTTTAACTAGTTTATAGCCTGCTTAGCAGCTTCCCTAAATATAAAGGGTCCTAACTTCTTGCTATCCTTAGATCCCTTTAGTAGATTGGTAATTAGGAGCATTACTTACAAGTAATAAACAATGAACCTTTAGTAGAAGTTTGCCATGCCTATAAAAATCTATACTTCCCTAAACGTTATAGGGTATAGCTATTCCCTAATAGCGTCTACCTAGCTTTTCTTTATTAACACTCCGTTAACGCCGATAATAAAGCCCAGAAAATTAATACTAGTAACATAGAATAAGCATTTTTTAGGTTTATATAGAGCTTATATTCCTGTAGTCTTTCTAGTACTATTTGTATATAGTGCGTATATACTTTATAGTTATTAGAGTAGACTATAATATTATTAAGGTAGACTATATATATCATATCTAATAGGCCTAACAATACCTTATTAATATAGGCCTAAAATGTCGCTAGTGCGTTAGTGAGCCTAAATAGCATTACTAGGTATTTAAAGTGGCCGTACTATATTTAAAACGCCGTTTTCCACTTATTACCGGCTTTAATCTAGATTTAATGGTATATATCTTTTAGGTCCAATTTTATGAATATCTTTACGCCTAATAGCCTGTCAATAAGTTTTCCTATTAAGGGTAGTAGGTAGTAATTCTTTATAGTAATCTTATTTAGCGCCTAATAGTTAATATAGAGGCAAAGGGTCTTGTCCTTCTTAGGTATAAATATAATTAGTGCCCCTACCTAGCTTATAGAAGGCCAAATCTATCCTCTCTAAAGATTGTCTATTATATACTAATATAATACTGCCAGCTTATTTTCTAATAGGTTGTATAGTAGTCTAAAAGGAGGTTCCTTATCTCCTATATCTATCTTATACTCTACCAATATAGGGTTAAGCAAGGTATGCACAGCTTCCTTATTAGTAACATCCTTTAGGTCTATATATTCCTATAGAATCTCTAGTTCCTTAACTGCGTATAGCCGGATATCTAAAAATAAATACTCCATGTCCCTACTCTTAGGGTTAAGAGTAGTATATATAGTATATGCCCACCCTTCTTCTTGCATATAGCTTAAGAAAGTCTCTTAATCTTTAACTATAATGCGCAGTTAAGACTTCTAGTGTTAATATAAGGCGGAAGGCTAATTAATGTCTAGATTAACTTAGTAAAGCCATAGGTATCCTAAAACAAGGTTATACCCCTTAATTTCTGCGGCATAGAAGCGTATCTCCTGCATGTTCTATAGACCATCGCGGTCCTAACTAGCCATGGAAAAAGTTTATTCCCTATAGCACAGAATCTGGTAGCATTTAATACTTTAAATGGTGCGTACCTACAAGCCACTAAGGTCTAAATCCAATTCTTTTACTAGTAATTAAGAAATAAACCCTATGGTCGCGCCGCTGTCTATAAGGTAGTCTTATGTTACCTATTTATTATTAACTTAAATAAATAAAGACGGGAATAACTATATGGTAGCTTACTCTCTCCTTCTCTTACTAGCCTAGTATAAGGGAGTAAAGATCTACTAGGCTCTCTCTTTTTCTAATTAAGCATCTTTTTACTTTTTCTGCCGGGAGAAGCGCTATATATGGCCTTTCTTGCCACAGTAATAATAGCTGCATAACTTTTGGTTTTATGGTTTCTGCCTATTATTATTCTAGGGTTGACTAGCGTTGCTCTAGGGTTGCGAAGCCTACTTATATTATCCTTTTATAGAGTGGTTAGGTCGGAATCTGCCCCTTTTGTTAAAGCTAGGTCTAGTTCTACGCTTTTTATTATTAGCGTCTCGTTCCTTTTACTTCCCTAGATAGTCTCTTTTAGCATTCTTAATCTGAGTAGCTTTAGAGATAAGCTTTTCTTAGGAGGTAGGAATTTTGCCCTTCTCCTATATGGCCTGTTAAATCTTAGGTTATAACTTAGCAAGTAGCTAGTAAAGTTATATAGCGTTATCCCATAGGTCCAAGTAGGGTATATTGTCTTCTAGTTCTTCTAAGTAGTTTATAAACTAGACTACACTCTGGCCTTCTTGCTATTTAGCGTTATAGTATTACTGGTTATAATCCATCCCTTAATTAGTAGGGTCTTAGATCTAATTAACTAACTAGGGCTTAAGTTTACTAAATTTAAGGGGTATAGTAAGTTTCTTCTTATAGCGTGTCTATAAACTCTTAACAGTGCCACATAGGAAGGTAGAAGTAATTAGTGTCTAATTATACTTATTAGAGTAATGTTTTAGGTCTAGCCAAAACTTAGTTTCGCATTAATGGATAAAACAATTATAGTTTTAGAGACTATTACCATTATACTTATTAGGTTCCTTTATGCGGAATTTAGGTTTTTCTAATGTTATAGCGTAGTGTGGCGTTACCCCTTTAAGCCCGCTTCATATCTAGGGTGTCTATACTTTTCCTAATTGTCCTTATAATTGTCCTTAGTAGCCTTAATATACTTATCTTAATTATATCTCCAACTCCTTTATCTTTTATAGGGTCTCGCGTAGTAACTGCTCCAATAACTCCCTAGCGGTAATCGTTCCTAAGGGTCTTGGAAGGTTAGACGGACCAGCTATGGCTTCCTGGTCTACTCCTTTGTAAGTAGAGGGGATGCGCTCCTCTAGGGAGACTCTATCAGCCTCTTGTAGTAAGGGCGTCGTTTTAGGGGGTAAGGAGATATGGCCCGTCATCGTCAATTAATAGCCGTACGTTCCTTCTGTAAAGGATTATAAGCGATTAGAATTGTAAGAGGCCAGTCTAACTAGAACGTATAATTATTTAATTAACAGTATAGAATAAGAGTCTTAGGTAAGTAGAAGGTAAGTTAAAGGTAGAACAAGCTTTACGTATTAAAGGACAAATGCTTTCTAAACTCTTCTATTTAAAGACTAATCGCTAGTTCTTCTCTAGAGGAGAACCAGCTCCTTATATAATCCTTCTAAGACACTAGTAAAACCCTTTGCCCCTTATCTGTCTGACCATGTCTCCTCTAGGACATTAGTAGGATATTAGTGAAACCTTCATCTGTCTTATCTAATATGTACCTTTTAGGAGCGCCCATTACACGTATTTAGTACGCGGCTTATACGCTTAATCTTATTGCTTAGTTAATTATATTTAGAAAAGATAAAGATGCGTATAAGAATAATTAAGAGAACGTACTGGTAAGTTATTAAGTAAATATTATCTTCTTGCTTGCTTACTAATTTTTACTATATAGGACAAAGAATGTTTCCTTAAAGAATAGTAAAAAGAAGGCCCCTTTAGCGTCCTTATTAATATCCCTAATTCTATTAATATACTACAGCTTTATTAACTATTTAAATCCTACTAAAAGGCTAAGTAAGAGGCCTTACTAAGCCCTAATTCTAAAATACTAGAAGTAATAAAGCCAGTTAAGACTAGGTGGAATAGTTATTATAATACCTTTTTATGAGCCGTTGTCCTCCACAGCCTAATTAACTTAATTATATAATATATAATTAATAAATATAAGAAGGAAGCAGCTCCTTTACGCGCCAGATAAAAAAAGGTCCCTCTACTATTACCTATTATAGCAGTAGGCGCCTTAAACGATTATAACTAGAGTGTTATTAATAACTATATTAAAATCCTATTACCAATTTAAGAGCCTACTAAGATGCTTAAAGCTAGAGGCAGGTTGGGCCTGTATAGAGTAATTTAGGAGGTTATTCCTATACTTAATTAGCTGCTTAAGCTTTTTAAAGAGAAGAAGGATCGCGTAGTTAACGCAACTTTAGATAATTACCTAGATTAGAATACAATTAAGGACCACTACGCGATTAACCTTAATTACGGCTGGCTAAAGCTGCAGAAGTATTTTAAGAAGCTTAAAAACATACCTGTCTACTATATAGCTGTTCTACTACATCCTTAGTATAAGCTCTTCTGCTAAAATATATAGGCAGATTACCCGGAGTGGTTAATTAAAGGTAACGCATTCTTTAAGAAGCTCTGGCTTTAATATATAGAGTAACCAAGTCCTTCTTTAAATACTCTATTAGCTTATCTATAACTAAGACACGCGCACGCGTTATTAGCTAGAGATAATTATATTTATGCTAATACCAGCCGCATGGCTTAAAGCTTTATTAACATATTGGACAAATACAAAGCTTAGAAGACTCTGTCGCTACTACTAAACAATTACCTACTAGCGAATGACTTTATACTCTACTAGTGGTAGAAGTAAATAACTTAGCTAAAGCTTATATAAATAGCTCTTAATATATTAACTATACTAGCTATAAGCGATGACTATAAACGGGCGTTTAGTAAAGCTGGTGATCCATATTACTTAAAGCTTTGCCCTAATATTATTACTGCCTTATAGTATAATTACAGCTATTTAAGAATGGGCTTTAAAAAATCTAGTAGATAAGGTAGTAAGTTTACCGCGATTAGTATAACTAGTAGCTAACCGTTGGAGTTACCAGTAGGATCTTCCTCCCTACCAAAGCCTTCCTACTAAAGCCTTCCTTACCACTATGCCAAGCCTCGCGATAGACGCTCTTGGCCACGCTTACTTCCTTATTATGTTATCTCTATATAATCTTATATTATAATAACTATGGATTAGGGCTGCGGAGGAGCTTTTTAGCCAAATTGGTGGCTTAGGCTTAATTTTGTATATTACTCTAAAATTTCTATATAAAATTAAATAAGCCTTTAAGCCTTTAAGCAAGCCAACCGTTTGGGCCTATTAAGCCAAGCAAGCCAGCTTTAGGTGTGAAAAGTTTCAAGCCAGCAAGCCAAGGCTTTCCGGCTTGGCTTGCTTGCTTAATAGCAAGTCTGGGAGTAGATATAAGCGTGTCCTGCCCCGTAACCAAGCACGTACTAACCTAACTAAGTCCGGCGTGTTCTGTTAAAATTCCACTACGGAGCGTCTAATTTATAAGATAACTACGAACAGGCAAAACTCTTTCTTACATAACGGGTATATAACGATATATTTTGTATTACGATCTACACGCCCTAATTAAGGCTTTTTTGGTGTAATTAACGATTATCTGACTTTCGACGATATCATTAAGCTCTACTACTAGTATCGGTATAACTAGTTGTATGGGAAGGGGGTATATCTAACCCGTAAAGAGGAAAATCTACACGCTTCAGGCTTTAAGATCCACTTTTCATTGAATTTTTACTGCTTATTCACTCTACACGTGACTCTTGATACAACAGTACCATTGGTATTACGATACATTTGGTGCCAAAACCCATATCGTACTAAGGAGTTTTGCCGGTATATACCCCTTACTTTTCTTAATTTCCTTTTCAGCCCTTCCCACCCGCGTACCTGCCTAGTATTACTATATTAGGCTTAGTTACCACTCTACTAGGCTTATCTACTACTATATTAGATATAGTACTGGCGCTCTTGCCTCGAAATCCACTCCATACCACCAAAAATCTGCAGATCCACAGCCAATGCAGATCGGCTCCAACCATCCACGCCCAAAAGGTGCCGATCCGAATAGATCACTGATCAAGGCTGGCTAAGCCCAACACCGTTGCTCTCAAGTTGCGACTATTTCAAAAATTGAATAAAACAAGGCTTCAGAACAAAAAAATTTCTGCCTAAGCTCTCCTGGTGTCCAAGGCTGACTCTACGTCAAGCAGGTCTTTTCAACCTCGTAAATATCCAGCCACAACCCAAAGACGGATAAGCGAACCTAATCGCAACGGAAGAAAACTTTCTGCGTTGTTTTTGACAACTTTCTCCAAATCGGTTGGGCGGCAAGGTGGCGGAGCAAGGCATGGCCGAAATTCACAGCCTTGTTGCCTGCTTTGTTGGTAAGCGCAAGGCTGACGAAATTCCCAAAAGCCAGCTGATCGGTGAGCATATTACTCGATCTATTGGTCAACTTAGTGTGAGAGCCGTACCTAAGCCTCGAAACATCGAATATATTCCGGGGCGTCCTGCTGCACTGCGACTTTTCGCTAGCCTCATAGACGTATGTGTCTTTGACCCAATGGGTATAAAATTGAGGCTCGCTGGTAACTGTGTTTAGATTGAACTACTTCCATTAAAGAATTTATCATTAGAAGCTATCTTATCGAATTTAATCGACTATTCCAGACAAGGTCTGCTAGAAACGAAGGGGGCTTTCATTACATAGCCTTAAACTAACTTTAATATCATCGAGAGATTCTTCAGGGGAGCCTACCAGCCAATTAAATCCTTAACAGGCCTTCATATTTGGTTAGAAAGGGCCTCAACAACAGCCTTGCTAGGAATTTCGTGGGCCAAGAGGGAGCCAGTTCGGTTTCTATTCGGTATTCAAGAGAATCGTAGCAATCATAAATTACGCACAGCACCACTAATAGTAAGTTCTGCCTCTAAATTCCGGCTTCCCACAAAGCGCGCGGAAGTCTCCCGTTAGTTACAGTTGATAACCCCAGGGCAGTTACATTCCTGGTCAAGAAGAATCTTGGAGAACCCCAAATAGATATGGGGGGACTGGAAATCCTAATTTATGGTCCTGGCTCTACTGTTCCTACAGAGATTCCGAAGTTACCGAAAGAAAAAATATCCTTGGATATATGCGTTATCGTTGAGCAGGGGCTGAGACAAATGGTCGGCCACGGGCGATTGGATTTACCAGACTCCAGCCCTTATCCGAGAGCGTGTGAACAAAGGGATAGCATTATCAGAAACCTTGGTGCCAGTGGATCATTGCTCCGCAGTCAACGTGTCATCCTCAAAGGAATTGGTGACCAAGTATCACGTCGGATTGCGAATGCGATCAGCTTCGACCAAGCCGTTAAAGAACTTCGAAATGGCCAGTTCACATATGCTACTTTTGAGTCCACCTACTCGCGGACCAGCCAGCCGCCGAAGACCGTTCGGAGAAGATTATTGAACGCTCTTATAGAGGCAAAGGTGCAAGATCCGGAACACAGATGGTTCATTCCTGCCCATGTCCTTCGGAACATTCTCTCCGAACAAAATATTACAGAGCTCTTTCGAGAAATTGATAAACTGGAGGCTTCAACAACGGATCATAAACAAATCTCCAGAATCAGTCGTGATGGATTCAAGCTGTTGGCTACTGTTCTCCTCGCAGATATTAAACCTTTTGGTTGTTTGCTAAGGCAATTTTGGGAACATGATATCTATGATGCAGCCCTTCCATTCAATGTTAGCGACGATCATCGGCCTTTTTTTTGTTCGCCACTGCAGTATGACCACATATGTACTTTCCAATGGCAGACTATGGCTGTCGAACTTGAAGGGGCAAAGCCAAGTGATCTCAATACGGTACATCGTTACAACGCCCAATGGATAATCCCTTTCGTAGAGAAGCACAAGGTTGGATCTGGTGGATTTGGTGATGTTTATAAAGTTAAACTTGCCCCAAGTCACCAAAAAATATATGAACTTCCTAGCGTGGGTGCCAGTAGCATTCCCAGAATTGATCTCTGAGAGGCAAGGCTAACGCGATGATATTAGGATCCAAACCCATACCTGGCCTTAAAAGAGTGCAATAGACAGACTGAAAAACGCAAGGCAGACTGGTTCAAAGAAGCTAAGATGTTGCTTCAACTCGCGCAGTTTGGAAACCGTCGTCATCTCATCCGCCTACTGGCCGCATTTCAGCATGGCGAAAAATACTATCTCATATTTCCTTTCGCCAAGTGCGATCTAAAGGAATATTTTAGACGCATAGATCCAAGAAGACAGGACCGTTCAAAGCATATAGTCTGGATGCTAGGGCAGCTCCATGGTCTTGCAAACGGACTGAAGCATATTCACGAGCACACAGACGACACTCTCCATCCTGATACTTTGGGGCGAGCACCGAAGACGGGTTATCATCACGATCTGAAACCCGAAAACTTACTACTGTTCGATGAACTTCAGGATACCCTAGAAGGCTTAGAAGCGGAATATGGCAGAATACTTATGTCTGATTTTGGTTTGGGTAAGGTTCGAGACCAAATTGACGGCAGCGGAACGAAGTCAATCCAGGGAAGCCCAGTGTATGCCGCTCCCGAGGCAGGCGTGAAAAATCAGGAACGGAGGCAAGCCCGGCCTTACGATATTTGGTCATTCGGTTGTATCATGCTCGAAATTATTGTGTGGCTCAAGGAAGGTTCAAGCGGGTTAGAAGAATTTGCAGACCGAAGGTTAAGGAATTTTTTTTTATTACTAGAGCGTCGATTGCTAATGCCTAGCAGATCCGGACCGATTGATTACCAGGCCCCTCAAGTCACAACAGAGGGATATTATTGCTGCGATGAAGAAGGCGACATAAAACTTCGCGGAGAGGTTGTAGATCAGGTTAAACTCTTGGGGAAGCAAGTGAGGGATCAAGGCGAAAACAATCCTATGATCATGCTGTTGAATCTCGTTGTAGACTGTCTGGAGATTGATCCGAAAAAACGACCAAAGGCTCCAGAACTTGCAGAGCGACTGCAACTCATCTACGAACGGGGGGGGAAAATGACTGAAGATTTCTTTACCGACTGAAGCGTGCCTAGTGAGTAGCCACTTTTAATTGAATTTTGATTCGTCGTTCTCGGCTCTCCACGGCCACGAGTGGTATTCCTCCCTTGCTGAAAACGTCTGTTATTTTGTCAACAAGTGCAGACATCAGAGCAACCGCAGCAGCTCCACATGTGATGAGTTCTTTGTTTTGCTTCAAATCCACATTATTTGCTATACACTTGGTTTCAGAGCAGGGGTGATGATCGGTGTGGTCAGATGTGTGTGCTGCAAGTTGGCTCATGTAATAGATGATGGCGTAGTTATATTCACTCCACATTGAAACATCCGAGGTGGGCGCTAACCGTAGGCTGATAGCTCTCTACTCAAAGAATGCGCAAGATGAGTTGGCTTCGCTGATGGGGAATTGGATGTTTTAAGCTGTGAACGATCCTGTAGAATGTGATGTAAGGGCCACCATGCAATACGTGAAACAATATACCAATCAGGGCCTCAGCTGAGAGGAGGATCGCTGGAAACGTAGGATCCAACGTCGAGACATAATTTAACTCAGTGTGTCCAAGAGTCAGCGTCGCTAACAGCGTCGCTGCCAAGAGGCTGATAACGTAAGCAGTCAGCGAGCTTATAGAGTTATAGCAGTCAGTTAGCTATAAGACTACAGCTAGCTAATGGTTTGCTTCCTTAGTGAAAAAGATTTAGTAATAAGTTAAAGCTTTAGCATATGTAGAAGTTAAAGATATTTAATTATACGCTAAGTAATTTAACGCCTAATTTAATATCTTGTATAGCTTTTTGTATAAAGGCTTCGGCTTCGCGAGAACTAAATTTAGAAAGAGACATAGTGATTTGTGCTAGAAAATTTTAGGTATAATTTGGCTGGGGAAGATAAAGGGGGGGTATAGGCGCAAATGGCTCGCTAAGGGGGATGTCTCGCTCCCTAGGGTCCCACGTTAATAAATAAAGCATTTTCTCTAATATCTCTATTATATACTATAAACCCATTATCCAGTACTAAAATTTACTATTTTATTACCTATATAAAATAAAATAAAAAACCTTTACCATATATGCAACCTTACTAAAAGGTAGCGCCGCACTCTCAAACTTACGCCTACCCATATTACTATTAAAAACTATTGTTTTTTCCATTCCTAAAGCCTAATTCCGTACTTCTTTACAGGGGGCTCTTACTTCTTTTACTAGTCCTTTTAGAACCTCTCTTTTTGTTTTCCTTTCCCTTTTATAAAGGGATTTTTTCCTACTAGGATACTACGTGTATAGTCCTCTAGCTATTTAACTTGTTCTTTTTTTTCTCCTTTTAGCCCTATATAGGCCTAGGTTAGGCTTTCTAGAGCCTTTTATAGGTGTTGTTCTAGGGAAAGAGGGAAGAAAAGTACTCTAGCTATATTAGACTTAAGCTTTACTATCTTTCTTATTTAGTTTTAGTTCTTTCTTTTTTAAAGGTAATTAAGGGCAGCAGCTTTTTTTTACATTCTTTTTTATACAGTTTAGTAGCGGCTCGTTTTCTTCTTCTATTTCTATATCTTTGTTTTTGTCTTTCCTAAATAAGTAGGGGGAAGATATAAGAGAAGAAGTAGATAAGACTTCGTCATTACTTATCTCTATATTTTTATATATAAATGACTTTTGTTTAGGTCTAGAAGGCCTTATTATCTTATAGGGGGGTTTCTATAAGGCTATTACCTAGGTATATAGTAGGGAGCAGGCAAGCCGAGCATAAGTTATAAGGAGAGTCAATGGAAGAGGACAATATGATAAAGAGTAGGTATATAGTAGGGAGCAGGCAAGCCGAGCATAAGTTATAAGGAGAGTCAATGGAAGAGGACAATATGGTAAAGAGTAGGTATGGCAATACCCTTATACGGAGAGAGACGAACCGATAAGGAGGGAAGGGCTGTAGGCCTAAGAAGCTTATAAGGAGGTGCTAAGCGGACAGGATCCAGACAGTAACTCTTGGCAGTAACTTTACTATCTAAATCTTTTCCAAATTAAGCGGAAACTTAGGTGGTAAGGTAGTCAAGACACTACTTAAGCACCTATTTTACTAGTAAAAGCTATATAAATGCAATATTTATCTAATACCCTGGTACCCTACTATAAGCTATTATATAATTAAATAAAAACACAAATTTTTATTACCGCTAAAATCAACGTCGCGTTAACGTTAACGTCGATTAATGCTAACCACCCTCTATATAAATAGATAGCTATAACGCCCTAGGCTCTAGATTCTTATTTAAAACAGACACTCTTACTGCTACTATATTTTAAGCAAATTAACCAGTTAAATAGAAGGCCTATAAAAAGCTAAGAAACAAAAATGCGATCGCGGCAATATAGGTAGCTATTTAATTAATTCCTCCTAAACACTTGCTTAAGCTAGAAGCTAGTAAGCACTATAATACTCACAACTTAGCAATATAGCGCTTTAATAACTACGCGTTCTCTTAAGGCCGCAAGCTCTATATAAGTAGTGGCTAGGTTATATAGCAAGTCTATATAAGATGCAAAGCTTATAGCGAAAAGACTTATAACAATTAGAAGCTTATAGAGGAGGACCGCTAGTAAAAGGATAAAGGAGGTAGATATCTTAGGCGGCTAAATAGGAAGATTTTAAAGAAGATCTGTTCCTATTAAGTTTCCGCTTATAAGAATATAGTTAATAGAGCTATTACCTAGCTTATAAAGATTAATAACAGTATATATACCTACGCAGCTATACTAAATCCTTTTACTTTCCTAAATTATAAGAACCGTTAACTAGATTATGTAGTAAGTATAGCAGAGGCTTTTAAATACTAAGCTGCTAATATATCTACAGAAGAGATACAGCGACTTCTATCCTTAAACAAGTTGCTACTAATTAGTAGTTATAACTACTAGAATATAGGAGGGTAGGTTTGTTAAGAAATATAAAAGGTAGGTATAATAAAGTAGGAGCGATTTAAGGAGTTATATTTGGCTCTCTAATAAGCCGGCTTCTATATACGCTCGCGTATCTATACTAAAGTTAATTCTAAATTAGATAAGCTTGTTACCTAAAGAGACTCTATTAGCTCCTCTCCTAATAATATAGATAGTGTGGCATTTTCTAATATAGCCAAGCTACTAATTAGTACTATAGCTGCGTAGCTTAGAGTGCCTAGATATTAAAGTATTTAGGATATTAATTTGCTTTCTTACCTAGTAAATACTAACTTGCCATTCCCCCTAGGTAATTATACCTCTCAAGTCCTTATCTAAATTACCTTCTTAACTCTATAGTAGATTACTTTTATATATTAATTTACTTCTAGCTTCTATATCTATACTAATATAATATTCTTAATAAACCAGCTCCATATGCCGCTATTAACTATAATAACTATAATAAATACTAGTAAGACAGTTCCAATTATATACTTACCTATCTTATCTAAGGCTAAATAGATGTTTAAAGAGATACATAACTTTATAAACGAGTTTATATTAGTAATTAGGGAGCTAGATTTATAATAGCTATAAAGAAGCTTATAAAGAAGGATATCTAAATACAACTCTGTAAGTGGCACGTTACTAAAAATATTAAAACTATATTAGTTAACAGTAGTAGTTATACTAAGGAGAAGTAAAAGCCTTTAGAAGAGCCAATATAGAAGTATATTAAGTTAGAGAATCCTATTAAACTTAAAGCTAATTATACTATATTTATATATTAACTTAACTAGCTAGAGGCTCTTAAAGTTAAAGAATACTAGCGCCTAAAGGAAGCCTACTTTAATAGGGTGTATACGCGCCGCTACCGTAATCTTAGTGCTAATACCTTATAGTAAGGGGAGTTAATCTACCTAAGGATAAGAGTAAGGCTGTATAAAGAGCTTAGATTATTAGAAGTCGCCATCTAGATTAAGTTAGTAATTAATAAGAAGTTTAGAGAGTATAAGATGCTAGAGTATAAGAATTATAAGGAGTCTTTCCGGCTTTAAGATACTTATGTATTTTAGTTACTATAGGGGTAGGTAACTAATAAGGCTATTAGGCCTATATAAGACAAATAGGAAATTATTAAATCTAACTATAGGCGATTTGGCTAACTTAACAAGGACTACTAAAGGCATAGACCGCTTAAGAAAAGTTAAGTTATTACTTATATAAGTCAGCAACTCCTAGAGTTCTATACTTGTAAATTTAATACTAAGAACGGCCATAATAAATATAATTGCTATTTAGCATAAAGCAACTACAACCTTTCTATTTAATATGGCCTCCTATATTATTATTAGATAGAGAAGGCTATATAAGACTTGGCGTCGCCACTACTAAGTCTTCTCTATTTATAGTGGCTACTTAATAAGCTACCTACTATTGCGTTTAACTGGCAGCCAAGCTATACTACTTAACTTAGCGCTAATAATAAGGCTATTACTAATAGTAATTATTTTAGTAATAGTAAGGCAGATATAGCGTTAGGTGCGGCAAGTATAGTCTATAATATAATTATAAAGATATATCCACCTAAGCAAGTAGAAGTTCTTACAGACTTATTCTAGCGGTAGATTTAATAACTCCTTTTTAAATTTAGAGAGCTACATAATAAGGATAACCTTATACCAGTAGAGCTACCTAATACTATTTAAACTTTAAAGGTAAAGTTTAAGAAGAAGGGTAAGGCTAAAAAGCGTAGCCTTACTAGCCTTAAGTAAGCTAAGAAAGTAGTAAGGAATAAAGAGTAGGTAAAGCAATATAAGAAGCGACAAAAGAACAGGCAGTGGCTGGCAGTAGGTATATATAAGAAGCTTAAAATATTTAAGAGTATAAAGTTATTAAATGCGCTATCTATATTAACTGCACCTAGGAGATTATAGTACTTACTATAAGACTTACTATAAGCAGCTGCTAAGAAGTAGAAATATTAGTTACTAACCTTACCTATTGTCACAGGACACCTCTGTAATACCTTATACACATTTACCTGTTTCCACCAACGCAGCAAGAAGAAACTAACCGCGAGATGGCAACCCGATAGCAATTTACTAGCAATCTACGGCAATCTAATGGCAATTTGCCGCATTCTGCTATATTCTACTAAAGTCCACTAAATTCTACTAAGTTCTACTAGGACCACTCCTTAAATCCTATTCTACTCTATGCATATATTAACTAAGCAACTAAACTAACAATATATACCCTTTCTTCCTATTTCATTACCTTCTCTCCTTATATAACGTCTTAACCTTATTATATAGTTTATATACATAGCTTAATAATATCTACTTTGCTATATATTATTACCACTTATACTTACTCTGTAACACTATATTGCGTTAAAACCTTAAAAACCTATATTTTGCCCTGCCCTATTTAAAATATAAAACAACCTTAAAGCCCCTATAACAGCCGCTAATATTATATCTATACTTTAGGAATAATTAGCAGATATATAAAAGTCCTTTATAAACGCCCTTATACAAAACTAAGCTGCTATAGCTTAATAGTAAGCTAAATAAGAAGCACGGCACTAGAAAACAATTAAGGCCCTCTAAGAAGAAATCCGCACCCTTAAGACGCCTACGCTAAGCCCTTAAGACTAATTACTATTACTAAAAGCTAATATACGGAACGCGAGCCCTAAATTAGCAATAGTTATCCTATTGGTAGAACCAACTACTATATTATAATAATCTAAAAAACTACTAGACCCTCTAGTATTTACTAGCAAATAATAAGAGCTTTAGTTATTTTTAAGCCGGCTTAAGAATAAGCTGACTAGTAATACTAACTGTTACCTAACTAAAGCTAACTAACTCTACTACGCCCTAAGTTAACTAGGAGGAGACGCAGCTAACCTTATTAAACCTCTTTAGCCAAACTTAGTATAAAGCCTAGTTATACTTCTTAAAGCTATATATAGTAACCTAAACCGCCAAGCTACCGCTTAAAGGAAGATAAACTATATAACTTAAGAAAAGAAAGGTTTCCTAGTATACTTCTCTAAATTTAATTGCTATATAAAAGAAATAGGCTAAAATAACTCCATACTAATTAATAGCCTTATTAAATCCTTAAGCCCTAAACTAAAAACCTCCCTAATTAGTATAGACCTACTAAAAGCCCTTAACGCCTACGCAAATATTATTAATAAACGGTATAATAATATACTATGCCTAATACTAAAGTCCGCTCCTTAATATAATATAACAACCCTATAAATATTTACTAAGTTATTATCCTAGCCTAAGCACCCTAACGCTATAGATATTAACACTAAGACCCTAGGATACGCCCCACTAGGGTCCTCTAAATAAAAATAATGTACTAAGTTAGGCCTCTACTTTAAATATAGAAGTAGCTCCCACCTCTTTAACTACTACTCCGCCCCCTTCTAAAAAGATCTATAAATAGTTAACGCTAGTAGCTATTTACCGCACTAATCTTCTAGCTACCGGCCCTAATCTTTATCTAACTCTAACTCCATATCTAGTAAGCACTACTTATAAGGATAAAGTTATAATTAATATTCTAGAGGAACCCCTTCCTGCTTACCACTAAAAAGTATATCCTAAAGTTAAGTCGCTCTCTAGGACAGCTATATCACAGGATCTTATTAAATATATTAGATATAGCAAACCCTAACTCTTAGGATTATAGTATAACTATTAACTGCCGTCTTTGGCAGAAAGGTTAATAGACTAATACTTAAGTCCTAATTAACACAGGAGCTAGCGGCATAGGATTTATTAATAAGATCTTCGCGTAAGACAATAGGTTTACCCTAACACCCCTTAACCAGTATATTAACGTATTTAAATTTAATAGCAAACGCACTATTTTGGGCTATATTACTTATATAGCGGCCCTAAGACTCCAATACCTAAACCATAAAGAACCAATTAAGATCTTTATAACTACCCTAGGTTACCTAGTAATCCTTAGACAACCCTAGATAAAGCTATATAAGGTAACTATTAATTAGGACAACCTTAAGCTTCTATTTACCGCCTCCCACTACAAGTAGAAGTGCCTTATAATTTACTACTTAAACCCTAAACTAAAATCTAAAAAATCCACCAAGATCTACCAGTCTAAAATTTCTACTAACGTCTACCCTATACCTAAAAAGTCCACCTAATCCTACCAACATAAGATTTCCACTAATGTCTACTAAGAATCTAAAAATAATATATAACCACACAAACTAACTCTAATTGCTATACCCTAAACTAAGCAGAAGCTTAAGCTTAATATATAAAAGTACTAGAAGAACTGGTATTCTACTATAAAAAAGATACTTAAAGAACCTAAACCTAAATAAGAAACCATATAAGAAACTAAGGATAATCTAAGCTCACTTAATACCTTAGACATCCATATAATTGGAGCTACCTTATTAGCATAACTTACTAAAAAACCTAAATATACAATCTTCGCCGTTATAATAGCCAATATTAAAAAGGCCCTAGCACTAAAGAAGCACACTAACCCTACCATAAAAGTACCAGTATACCACTATAAGCACCTAGAGGTATTCTTATAAAAGGAAGCTAATAAGTTAGCAGAACACTAACTATATAACCACAAGATTGTACTTAAAGAAGGAAAATAGCTAGGATTTAGACCCCTATATAGAATGTCCCAGAACAAACTTAAAGTACTATAAAAGTACTTAGATGAGTACCTAAGTAAAGGATTTATTAGAGCAAGCTCTTCGCCTATAGCTATAGCTATAATCTTTATTAAGAAACCTAGTGGTAGTTTGCGCTTCTATATAGACTACTAAGCTTTTAATGCTATTACTATTAAAAATTAGTACCCGCTTCTATTAATTTAAGAGACACTAAACCAATTAAGTAAGGCTCACTATTATATAAAACTCAACCTTATCCACGTATTTAACCGCCTCTATATTATAAAAGGAGATAAATAGCTTACCGTATTCCGTACTAGATACAGACTATTTAAATACTTAGTAACGCCGTTTAGCCTTATAAATGCCCCAAGTTTATTCTAATACTTTATAAATAATACCCTATAACCTTATCTGGACGTTTTCTATACTACTTATATTAATAATATCTTAGTATATAGCAATAACCTAACTAAATATAAGAAACACGTTAACCTTGTGTCGGGAATTAGGCAAGCGGTCGTCACGTGACGCCGCGGCACTAGCGTGGCGAGGAGTCTTAAGCTCCTCGCCCTTCCTCATTCTAATCAAGAAGCATATTAACCAACATCACTGTAACCTACTTGAGTGGTCGTTATTGGTGAGTCACCCTATGTAACTAACACTAATCAGTGGTTGAACACATAGTCAACCACAGAGCAGCTAGGTTATTAACAGAAGAGATAGTCTCGTGTAGGGGTTCCCGGCGATACTATACTACCTTAGGCTTACGGAAAACCAGTAATAGAAGTGTCACTAAGTACTAGGAGATACCAAGTTACGTCCATTACGCAGAACAATCGCGTTTACGAAGATTTGGTTAAGTACTTTAGGTCAGAAGTGTTACTAAACCTAGGGTTCTAAGTCAACGTCCGAAACGCGTCGACTACGCCTCAAATTGCCTACCTTTTAACAGCAAACCTACGAGATCCTATAAAGCCGAAAATCCTACCTACCTTTAACGTACAACACCCCGTCAATTCTACTCCTATTATGGCGTTAACCTACCTAAAGAAGTACGAAAACGACATTAACCTAGAGATATGGGATAAAGACATCAACCCTATAAACACTAAGCAACAGGACCTAAACGGATTCTTACTATACTATATAGCACAATACACAGACAGCGAATACAACAATACTGTGCTATGGTATTGTATAAAGGAGGACTTTATTAGATGGATAAAGGAAACATAGGCCCTTGCAAAGAAGAATATTGTATAAGACTTCCGTAACTTCCTTTAGGAGAACGGAGTATTTGTCCCTATAGATAGAGACACTATTAGAGATAATATTTAGGAGCAAGTTATTAATATAAAAGAAGAGCACAAATGGACTCTATAAGAGATTAAGCACTAACTACGCAATATAAAGAAGCTTAACTTATAATGGAATCCAAATAATATACTAATAGAGATATGTTCTAATTCTATTATTCCAGGCACAAGTTCTTATGTGCCGTATCTATTACTTCCACTAATTTAACCCGTAACTTTAACTACTACCCCCTAAGAGCAAGCGCAAGACCCCCTTGCTTCGCGATTTAATAACCTTCAAACTCTACTATAGGAAGATTAGGTACCACGCCGTGTTCTATTAAGCTCTATATCTCCACTGCAGCCTATAAAGTAATCCCCACCTTAATCTCTAATACAATTTCAACGTGGCCTAATACCGCTCGGAGGCACCTTAAAAATGCTTACAGAGCTTACAAAACTCTATTTAGACTAAGAGAAGAGGTTTAGTGGGGAACTGTATAATATCCTTAATTTAAAGCCGCGTATCTTCTATAACTATTGCTAGAAGGTTGGACTGGAACCTAACTAATATTATAACGCTTATTCCGTTATGCTTAAGGGCCGCGCCAGTACCTTCTATTATAATTATTTGGTAGGAAAAGGATACAATTTCAACCAAATGATATATAAGATAAGATGCCACTTCAAAACAGAAGAGAATAAGCAGCAGTATATATTAGAGTGGAGAGAGACTACCTTTTTAAGAATTATTGCTATAAACCCAGATGCCTCTCAACTTAACTATCTTTAAAAGCTCTTTAATTAACTTTAGATAATTTAGCGTGGTTTATCTAAATCATATTAAAAGGACTTCAGCCTATGCGATTAAGTTATTAGCGTATACTAAGGTATTAAAGAATATAACCTTACCCTCTTTAATCCTATAAATACTTATAAAGGAGTATATGCTTAATTAAGATCCTCTATTAGCACCGCTCTGCGCTCTTAAGAAGTATAGCAATTTAATACCTAACCCTAACCTACTTTAATCAACCCGACTAACTAATATAATTATAACTGGACTGATCAAATATATAGTGGCTAGGGTAGGAGATACGGCAGAGGGTATAATTAATATCAACTATAAAGAAATCATGGAGGTTCTTGTGGAAGTTTATCTTAAAACAATTAACAGAAGAAATGCTATGTTTGTAAGAAGCTAAATTGCTAGTTAATTAGGCACCCTCTTAACAGACGAAAAGAGGCATATAATAAGTTTCGCCAGAGCGTATAAAATGTCGGAAATTATAAGGTTACTATAGCCTACTTCCAAAGCTTCCTAGTTTAATATAAAGGCGAAGAAGATCTTAAGGGTAAGGTTAACAAGGCCAAACAGCTCCTTATAGATATAGAAATTAAGGACTACTCTCCCAACCAATACTTTACTAAGTATAGTGAGGTAAATGGTATATAAACCATCACTGTCCTTAACGACTAATCTACGCTCCATTCTATCACAAAGTTAGATATCTTTAATAAGCTAAAAGAAAGTTTCGCGTTCTTCTTTAACAATAAATACTCGGCGAACGTCTTCTATAGTATTATGCTAGATACTAGAGCCGCAGGAGTATCTATAGTAGGAGAACCTTAAGTTTAAGCTCTTTAGCAGCTTAATAGCTCTGTTTAGATTAACTAATTAACGGCAGGCCAATATACAATTTGCTTTAGCAAGGGTACTATAATCTCTTTTAGCACAATTAAGGTCTAAACTCTGTTAGAATATATTACTTTTTATATTATTTCCGCGAACACCCTATTTCTATTCTGCATCCGAGATATGGATAAGTTAGGCGTTAAGCTTAATAACCTTAAGAATATACTTGTTTAGGGAGATAATCAGGTGCCCGTTATACGCAAGTAGGGTCACCCTTAGTTGCTCCTTTAATAGCTAGAAAGGAGCGTTGCTTAGAGCCATTTAACTAAGTTGGAGTTATATTAACTATACCGTCGCTTTGGTCACCTATTAGTTTATAGATTGCTTAGGGTTCTTTAGCGAGTAGGTTATAAAGTTAAGGCTAAGACAATTAAGCATCTTATAAAGTACTGCTATTACTGCTAAATAAACCAGAAGTCCCCTAGCCAATTTAAGTTTACCCTTAAAGATAACTACGACTTTAACTTCTGTATTATTATTAATATTATGTATTTTAGCAGTAAGCTAGTACTCTAAGTTATTAACCTCTTAACTTCCTTTTAAGCCGCACGTTTTCTAAAGGATATATTAGCTAGAAACGCATAGGATACTCTTTAATTATACTAGATTAATGTCTACCTAGGACCCCCTAATTAAGTTATTTATAATATAAAAAGGAACTTCTTATCTGCAGAGTTTCGGCAACAGGTAAAGGCAATGGAAATTAAGGTTAAGGAAGTCCCTATTAAGGCACATAATAGTGTTAGAAAAGTAGAATAATATTACACGCCATTATAATAAGCATATAAGATTATTTCTTTAGAACTAGAGGGCGCTAGCAAAGAACCTATCTTATAAATAGCTGTTAAGGCTGTTAATAATTCCGCTGGCTTAGATAGGCTTATACCTATATTACTAGTCTTTGGTGCCTACTCTTAAATAACTAACAATTCTCTACTATCCCTATCCGTTACGTAATAAGCGGAGGCTATTCGCAAAGTAATAAAAGAGGTACGATATCTCTACGCTACGCGCTAGGTCAACAACGCACTAGGAATAAGAAATGGCCTAAATACCTTAACTACGCTTAATCTGCCACTCCAATCTAAGGTACGCGTATGGCGTAAAAAGGGAGGATAGTTAGGCCTATATAAACTTATTGCAATTAATAGTTAGACTTATACTCTTTAGATACCCTATAGACCCACTTAATTCCGCTTAACCGTTATTAAGCCCTACTATAGAAATAATAGTTCTAAGCCTTTATAGGATGCCCTAGAGGATACCCCAGAGGAGAACTACAATTAATATACTCTAGAAGGTGACTATAATCCTAATATAATTGTAGTAGATGTGCCGTAACTATAACGCGGTAGAGGTCGTCTAAAGGGATTATAAAATCGCTAATACCTTATTAATTTCAAAGAGCAATTCGTTACCGCTATTAAGAGTAGAGACGAGTTATTAATAGCCTTTATAACAGCTAAAGAGAAGGCTGACTTTAAGCTCGCAAAACAGCTTTAAAAGGAAGGCCGTATTATAACTCTAGGAGCTCCTTTCCAAGCATCTAATAAGCAGGAGATTAACAGTCTTATTATAAAAGAAGTCTTTAAATTTAAGAAGTATAACCCTACTAAGTTTAATAGAGTTCGCATCTTTAAGTTAAGAATAGTTAATAAGATTAAGGGTAAAGCTACTAATACCCTATTTGAGAAGTTAAGACTAGTTATTTAAGGTTATAACAACAATAGCAAGGAAGTAATTCTTACGCAATCCCCTATAATTCAACAAGCTAGTCAGCAAGTTATTATTACGCTAGCTCCCTCCTTAATAAAGAATAAAATAGCGGTTTATTTATAAGATATCACTTAGGCCTATACCTAATTAGAGACGCGCCTTTAGCGCTTAATACTAGCATACTTTCTAGAGCAAATTCGCTACTAATATCCCGAAGATACAATTATGGTTATACTTAAGCCATTATATAGAATCGCAGAGGCAGGAACTTATTGGTGGGCTACTTATAGCAAGCACTATAAAGAGAAGCTCTTAATAACTACTTCTATATTTAATCCCTGCTTCCTTATTACAACTATAGAAACTCTATTTGGAATCATTGGCATATAAACCAATAATATAATTATCTTGGGAGACAACCAATTCTTAGCTCTTAAAGAAGATAAGCTAGTAAAGGCAAATCTTATAGCAAAGCTAAAGGAAAAGCTTAATTTAACCACAATATTACTCTTTAATAGATGCATCCTCTCCCTAAATAAGGATTTTATTGCTTTGCGCCAGAAGGGCTAAGGCAAGAAGATTGATGTTATTAACGTTAATTCTCTAAAGCAAGGATACGTAGAGCAACACGCTTATAAAGCTTATATCGCTTCTATCTATTAACCTAAGGCTTTATTTAATCTCTCTATTGCCGCCTAATACTAGGAACTAACTAAGGATAACGTTCTTGCCCTAAATAAGCGTCTTTACTGGCAAATAAATTATCTTAATTAGGGACTACTCTATATACCTATTAACCTTCCTACTATTAAGCTCTTTGTATTTGTCAATAGATCGTTTGCAAATAATAAAGATTTTAGCTTTTAGCTAGGATATAAGATTATTATCGCAAATAAATCTGTAACGGGACTAGCCTAGTTACAGTAGGAATGTCTCGGTAAAACACACGACAAGATAAACTTGACGCTTTGACCGAATTCTGCCGAATTCTGCCAAGTTCTGCTAGATTAATCGAATTCTACCAAAGTCCGTCCGCGTGCGCACGTGCGCACGCATCGACCAAGACCCCTAACTATTTAATTACAAGATTCTCTGGTTATTCCCTTCTCTTCTTTACGCAACGTCTTGTTCTCTTCAAAAGCTATATACCCTTAGATTTAGATAGAATTTATATTATTCCTTTAAATCTTCCCTAAAGCCTCTTCGCGCCCTTATATTATGTTACGTTAAAAAATAACTACTATTAAAATAGCAAACGAACCTAAATCCTCTTTAATAACTATAAGTATTATATCCCTAGTCAGGGAACAGTTAACTATAATATAACAGTCCTTTATGGATGCCTTAGCTTAGTAGCAGGCTGCACTAGAAGCCCAGCATTAGCGATTAATAGAAGCACTCTGTAAAGAACTCCGTAACATCTAAGCATTTACGTTAGAGACCCCAATACCACCTATAAACGAAATTAATATAACTATATCCGAACCTAGCCCATTAAATACAAACCCTAAACCAGTAATAGTAGCTTAATCTATACCTATAACAAACCTAGTACCTACTGCGAAATTAGAAAAGCTTCCTAACCCTTTAATATTTAATAGAAATTAAAATAACCTACGTTCCTTTATAACCAAGCTCTATCTTAAACTTTTAATAAACTATAACTAATACCCTACTAAAGCTAGTAAGGTTAGCTATAGAATATTTTATTTAAGTAAAGATGCTATATAAACCATGGACCTATTCTTCTATAACGGCACCTTTGTTAATTTTAAAACCTTTATCTCTCTGCTAGAACAAACGTATAATAACGCTAGCTATAAACACACCGCTGTTACTAAACTTAAAAACCTATAATAATGGAACTAAGACTTTATAAGCTTCTTTTCGGAATTTTTAGGCCTTATTAGCGAACTAGATTAGAATAAAGCCGCTAAAGTTACTGCTCTTTAATAAGCTATTTTAGATAAAATCAAAGCATAGTTAGTAGGTAGGGAACTACCAAAGGACCTACCCAAATTTGCTATAATGTGTTAACAAATTAATAAGGACCTTTAATATAACAAACAGACTTATTTTTTAAAGCTAACTACACCTCGTGTTTAAAGCTTTATGAAACCGATATATACCCTAAAGCGCGACCCTTCTCCGAAACCTATACACGACCCTATAGACCTTAACGCCACTTAATTCTACGCACTCTTAGGAACCAACGAACAAAGAACTTAAGCCGCAAATAGAGAATGCTTTAAATGTGGTAGAAAAGGATATATCTAAAGGAATTACCGAACTCACCCTTTTAAAAAAGTCCGCCGTAGTTCCTCCCGGTCTTTAAATTATACCCACTCCTTAAATTGCACTCGTTCTTTAAGCCGTACTCGCTCCTTAACTTATACTTGTTCTATAAATTATACCTAGTTATTATAAAGCATCTTACCCTTAGCTAACTTGGAAAACGAATTATCCTAGGGCAAAGTCATACCTTAAGATAAGAAGTAGAAGAGTATAAGTATCTAGGCTCTTTCAGCGCTAATATATAACATAACTCCCTTAATATACTTGGCGAAATTTAAATACTTAGAAAATAAAAGGAGGTACAAATCCTTATAGATAGTAGAGCCACTAGTATAGGCTTTATTAATACAAACTATATAAAAACCTAACACCTAAATTTAAAGAAACTCGATAAGCCCTAAGGCCTATAAGGCTTTAATGGCAAACCCTTAATATATAGCAAATTAACACACTACGCTCTTATAAAAATATAGATAGGCGAACACCTTGAATATATTTCCCTATTCGTAACACCCCTAAAGCAATATAAGATAATACTTAGACATAGATAGCTAAAACAACACAACCCTTTAATTAGCTGGGTTAAAGAAATACTAAAGTTCTATATAACCTACTGCTAAAGTCATTGCTTAAAAACCTATTTGCCCTATAAACATGCACATAACTATTTAAATTTAAAATAATATAAATTACCCTTACCACAAACCTTAAACCAATACGATAAAGCTACAACTGCCAATTACAGTAAAGAATATAAAGATGTTACGTTAAAACCTCTTAAAATTCGTATAATATAGGCCGCACCCTTTATCTCATTAGCAAAAAGACAAGATTATAAAATCTTTACTATAACTATAGAAGATATTAAGAAAGCACTAGAACTAAAATAGTATATTAATCCTTAACCTCTTATACCTAAAGAGTACCACGATCTAATTAATAAGTTTAAAAAACAATTTGCAGACCAACTAGCCCCGCACCAAGATAAGCACGATTTTAAAATAGAACTTAAGCCTAGTATAACACCAAAGTTTGGTCCGCTATATGGTATATTATAAGAAGAACTGCTTATAATGCGATAATACCTTAACAAGTATCTAGAAAAAGGATTTATTCGCCCTAGTTAATCTCTATTCACCTTACCTATACTATTTATTAAAAAGCTAGGAGGAGGCTTAAGATTTTATATTAATTATTAAGCTCTAAATGTAATTACGATTTAAAACTAATATCTAATTCCCCTAATTTAAGAAACGCTTAACCGTTTAGCAAAGGCACGGTACTTTACAAAGCTTAACATAGTCGCTGCCTTTAATAAAATCCATATACGTAAAGGAGATAAGAAGTACATAGCTTTTTATATATAATAGGGACTCTTTAAATACCTAGTAATACCATTTAGCGTAAAAAACGGTCCTAGTACGTTTTAGTAATACATTAACAATACACTTCGTAAATTCCTTAATGTATTTGTTACTATATATATTAACAATATTTTAATCTACTTGTCCTTGCTTTCTAAATATTAGAAACACGTTAGAATAGTTCTTAAACGCCTATAAGATACGGGCTTATAATGTAATATTAAGAAATGCAAGTTCCACGCGTCCGAGGTTATATACTTAGGCTTAATTATATCCTATAACAGAATTAAAATGGATCCTAAGAAAGTCGCCGCGATTATAAACTAGGGAAGCCCTAGTAATATATAAGACGTTTAAGGATTTCTGGGATTTGTAAACTTCTATTATTAATTTATTAACTACTTCTTAGAAATTGCCCAGCCATTAGTAAACCTAATAAGAAAGAATATAAAATTTAAATAGACCACTAAATATAAATAAGCTTTTAATAACCTAAAGTATTATTTTATAACTATTCCAATTCTTGCCCACTTTAACCTTAACCTTAAATGCATTATCAAAACAGATTCGTCTAATTATGCACTAGAAGGAGTGTTATCGCAATATAATAAAAACAGTGAGCTATATCCAGTAGCCTTTCTCTCTCGGAAACTCGCCCCTACTAAATCGAACTATAAGATATACAATAAGGAACTACTTACAATTATTAGATACTTTAAACAATGGCGTTCTAAGCTTAAAGGATTGTTATTCCTAATACGCGTATTAACGGACCACAAGAACCTACAGTACTTTATAACTATAAAATAATTAACGCAGCGCTAAATTCGTTGGGCCGAATACCTCTTATAATTTAACTTTAAGATTATATACTAACTAGGTAAACTTAATCAGAAGCCTAACGTATTAATATAATAATTACAGGGCCTACCTGTGAACACTTTAGATAAACGGATTATAAATTAATTATAGATCTTACTACCCCCTAAATATTTTAAAAAGCTACGCCCTATATTCCTAGATGCGGAACTTAACAGAAATAAATTAGAAGTTAATAAATAGAAAATAGAAATTAATAAGCTAATAGAATACAAATATAAGAACAACGTATAGATAATAGATATAATAAAAGCAATTTAAACAGGAAAACAATAGTATAAGGACATTACACTTACTAAATGCGAAATTCGAAACAATTAATTATACTATTAATAGAAGATAGTAGTTCCGAATTCCAAACCTTTACGATTTAAGATACTTAATTTTGTATACAACTCCCCTATAGTAGGGCATCCTGGCCGTGCGAAGACCTATAAGATTGTTTAACGAGCATACTACTAGCCTATAATGCACGACTACGTACAAAAATACGTTCAAGCATACAGGATATGCTTGCGTGGAAAGACCTCTTATGTAAAGAAGTAAGGAGTACTTTAACCGCTACCAATTCTAATACAAAGATGGCGCAATATCTTAATTAACTTTATAGTCAACTTGCCTAGTAGTAATAGGTTTATAAATATTATGGTAGTTATTAACTACCTTATAAAAATGCGATATATGATTCCCATGGACTTAATTAATATAATATTAGTAGCTAAATGTTTTGTTAAGTATGTCTTTAAGCTATACGGACTTCCTAACTTAATAATATCTAACTATAGAAGCCAGTTCGTTTCAGACTTCTAGCAAGCTCTATATAAACAGTTAAGCATTTAAATACAACTCTTAACTGCGTTTTATCTGGAAATAGATAGTTAAACCAAAATTGTAAACGCGATTATAGAACAATACCTATAAATATACTACTCCTACCTGCAAGACAACTGGGAAAAATGGCTGCCTTTAGCTAAGTTTACTGCAAATAATATAATAAACGTATTAATAGGCGTAACGCTATTCTACGCGACCTATGGATAAAACCCTTAACTTGGATTTGAACTACAACCCAAAATTAACATAATAGGACCTACGATCAAACGGATCCAGTTAATTAACGTATATAACTTTGCTGATTAAATAAAGCAGTTAATAGAACTGTTACAAAGTAAATTAACGTACGCTTAAACGGTATAGGAATAGCATATAAATAAAGAACGAGCTCCCGCATAGGACTTTAAGGAAGGTAATATAGCTTACCTAAATACACGAAACATACGGACTTAACGGCCCTTAAAGAAACTTAATTAGAAGTTTGCGGGCCTATACCAAATTAAGAAGAAACTAAGCCTATATGCCTATAAGTTTAAACTGCCAACTGAGATAAAAATACACCTAATGTTTTACGTAAGCTTGTTATAACCTTTAAAAGATAATCCTATGACTTATAAAGTACCACCACCACCTCCTATAATTGTTGATAATGGTAATGGTTCTTACTTTATTAACTTAATTAATGATATGTAATAGAAACTATAATCTAAACAATTTAAACTTCTTATTAAGTGGGAAGGATATAAAACATAAACCTAGGAAACCTATAATTAGATTAAGGCCAACGCGCCTTCCCTAGTAAAAGAATTCCATAAAAACTATCCTTTGCGGCCTGCTCCAGCTAGATAGACATAATATAAAGGCAAATAACTACTACCTGACACGAATACACGAAACTTGAATTTAAAAAGAACTTAAAATAAGTTATAACGTTCGTAACACGATTATATAACATATAAGATATTAAGGAACTTTAACTAGCGGTTAAAGTTGTCTAATTAGTTAGATCTGCCTTGCCAAAACCACCACCTAACACGAAAATACGACACGCGATAAAATTATAAATTCTTAACTAAATTAAATTATTTTAAACCTTCGGCTAAAGGGGGGGTACTATAACGGGACTAGCCTAGTTATAGTAGGAATGTCTTGGTAAAACACTTAACAAGATAAACTTGACGCTTTAACCGAATTCTGCCGAATTCTGCCAAGTTCTGCTAGATTAATTGAATTCTACCGAAGTCCGTCCGCGTGCGCATGTGCGCACGCATTGACCAAGACCCCTAACTATTTAATTATAAGATTCTCTGGTTATTCCCTTCTCTTCTTTATGCAACGTCTTGTTCTCTTCAAAAGCTATATACCCTTAGATTTAGATAGAATTTATATTGTTCCTTTAAATCTTCCCTAAAGCCTCTTCGCGCCCTTACAAAATCTACTGGAGAGAATAACTTTATAATCTACGGCAACCTTATCCATTAGAGCTTAATTAAGAGTAAGCGCGTTACTCAAAGCGTTCTAGCGTTAGAGATATATGGAATGGTTAGTGGAGTTAATATGGCAATTGCAATTGGAACTACCCTTAAAATGATTATAGATCGGCTCGAACTCCCTGCTATTCCTATAATTATGTGCACCGACTTATACTCCCTCTATAAGTGTTTAGTTAAGCTTGGTACTACAAAGGAAAAGCGTCTTATAATTAATATTATAGCACTTTAGCAATTCTACGAGCGTTAAGAACTCTTTAAGATCTAGTAGATTAATGGCTAAGATAACCCAGTAGATGTGATAATAAAGGCAAACCTAAACAAGGCACTAGAGACGTTCGTTAACACAAATACTCTGCGTATACAAGTTAAAGGTTGGGTTAAAAGGGAGTAGGAGATATAGTAATTTAAAAGCAGCCAATTAGGATTTTCTATGCCCGGTATAGAAAATCGCTATTGGCTTACTTATAACTAGCGCCTTAGCGGCCCTAACACGATATCCACCCGTAACTCTAAGTAAGAAAGCACCACGTGCTAAGAGGCAAATTTTAGGATAGCGAGACTTATATTATAATAGCAATAGTAAGTGAGGAGGATTAATATTTGTTACGCTAGTTAAGCAGTATTTATATATAGATGGCAACCACAAAAGAAGAGTTGCCAGTGTCAGGAATTAGGCAAGCGGTTGTTACGTAACGCCGCGGCACTAGTGTGGCGAGGAGTCTTAAGCTCCTCGCCCTTTCTTATTCCAATCAAGAAGCATATTAACCAACATCACTGTAACCTACTCGAGTAGTCGTTATTGGTGAGTCACCCTGTGTGACCAACACCTTGTCTTGGAAGCCCTATATAGAGCTAGCTTATAATTAGATATAGATAAGTACAAATTCTATAAAACGGAAATCCTATACCTTAGACTTATTATTTCTATAGATAGTATATAAATAGACCTAAAGAAGATTAAAGTAATTATAAATTAGTAAGAACCTAAGAATGTTAAGGACATAAGAGCCTTTATAGAATTTGCTAACTTTTACTAATAGTTTATTAACAACTTCTCCGCTCTGGTTTTACCCCTTATAGCTCTAGCCTAAAAGAATAAAGCCTTTATCTTTAATAAGAAATATAAGAAGGCCTTTACTTATCTAAAAGTTATATTTACTACTGCACCTATACTCTAATACTTTAACCTAAACTAAAAGAGTGTTATAGAAGCTAATTTATCCAACTATATTACTAGAGGTATTTTGTCTCAGTATAATAAGGAAGGAGTATTGCACCCTATAGCATACTTCTTAAAATAACTAAGCCCAGCTAAATATAACTATAAGATCTATAATAAGGAATTATTGGCCATTATTAGGTGTTTTAAATAATAGTAACCCAAACTAGAAGGCGCCGGATTTCCAATTAAGGTCCTTAGCAACCATAAGAATTTATAGTACTTTATAACTATAAAACAGCTAAGTTATTGTTAAGCCTGCTAGTTAGAATATCTATCTTATTTCTAATTCTTAATTATATACTGCCTAGGCGTTTAAGGTTAAAAACCTAATACCTTAACCTAATGTTAATAAGACATACCAGTATAGAAAGAAGTGTATACCTACTGCAATTAAACCCTGCTTCGCCCTAAGCTATTTAACCCTCCTATTAAAGACGTTATAATATATATCCTTAAAATAACTAATTAATTAATTTAACAGATAATAATTAATAAATACCTAAATAATAAGTTTATCTAAGAAACGCTTAAGCTAGTTTAAGACGGCGTTAAACGCTCTAAAAAGATTTCTTTAAGTAAATATAAAGCTTATAGAGACTAATTATACTACTAGAACTGTTTAGTTATACCTAACTATAATAAACTTAAGCTTAAGCCCCTTGAATATGCATATAATCTACTAGTATCTGGCTACCTAGGCCAAGAAAAAACCCTAGAACTCCTTTAATAAAAGTACTATTAGCTAAATATGCATAATATAATAAGAAGGTATGTCTCTAGCTACTATACTTACTAATAAGCCAAAGCTTTATATAAGACGTATAATGGCTTTTTAAAGCCACTACCTATTCCAGACTAAAGATAAAAGGATATCTTAATTAACTTCGTTATTAAGCTCCCTGTAAGTAAAGGGTGTATAAATATTATAGTAGTTATAGACCAAATATCTAAGATAAAACACTTAATCGCCTGCCCTAATATATTAGTACCTGCTATTACCTAATTGTTCCTAGATTATATATAGAAACTCCATAAACTTCCTAAAACGATTATCTCTAATAGAGGTAGACAGTTTATCTCTATGTTCTGGAAAGAACTAACTACCTAACTCTATATTAAAGCACTATTATTTATAGCATACTACCTAGAAACGGACGGTTAAATAAAACGTATAAATGCTATAATGGAATAGTATATTTGGATATATACGTCATATTTATAGGACGACTGGATAGACCGGCTTATATTTACTAAGTTTACCGTAAATAACTCCATCTTAGAAACTATAAAGGTCTCCCCGTTCCTGGCTAATTATAGCTAGCACCTATAAATAGGTTTTAAACCCTTTAGTAATGTCCCTTACCACACTTATTATACCTTATAGGTTATAGAAGTAAATAAATTTATAAAGAAGATAGAAGAACTATAAAAGTTCCTTACTAATAAAATAATATAGGCCTAATCTGTTTATAAAGTCGCAGTAAATAAGAACTAAACCCTAGCACTGGCCTATTAAATTAATAACTTTATTTGGCTAGATATAAGAAATCTAAATATAAAACAACCTACTAAGAAACTTAATTAGAAGAACGCCGGCCCTTATAAGGTTAAGAGAGTTATCTCTCCTTATGCCTACTAACTAAAGCTCCCTAATACGGTTAAAATCCACCCTATATTCTATATATTAGTCATTTATCCTACCACCCCTATATTAGACGCCCTACCTAGACAGATCTAAGACCCTCTCCTACTAGTTAAAGTAGATAGTAAGGACGAGTACCTTATTAAAAGAATTAATAATATTAAGTATAACAAATGAAAACGCTAATATATATACCTTATAAAATAGAGAGGCTTTTATAAGCCTATATAGAAACCTATTAACTCTATAGGACTTATATAAGCCGCAGAAGACTTTTATAAACTCTACCTAGAACTACTATAGCCCTATCTTGCAGAAGCTTAAGTTTAAAGGGGGGGGGTACTATTATGGGACACCTCTGTAACACCTTATACATATCTACCTATTTCTACTAATATAGTAAGAAGAGACTAACCGCAAGACGGTAACCTAATAGCAATTTACCGGTAATTTATGGCAATCTAATGGCAATCTGCCGCATTCTGCTATATTCTGCCAAAGTCTACTAAATTCTGCTAAGTTCTGCTAGGACCACTCCTTAAATCCTATTCTACTTTGTGTATATATTAACTAAGTAACTAAACTAATAATATATACCCTTTCTTCCCGTTTCCTTACCTTCTCTCTTTATATAACATCTTAACATTATTACACAGTTTATATATATAGCTTAATAATATCTACTTCGCTATATATTATTACCACTTATACTTATTCCGTAATACCTATAGCCTTTAGAAAGCCTATAAAGACGTCTTTATTAAATAACTTATTATAGGGTAGCTTATCTAAAGCATCTATATTAAGGGTAGAGCTAAAGTAGGAGTTAATATTATTAAATATATTTGTTTGTCTACTAGAATTACTTATAATACCCTTTAGCTAAGACTTTGGTAACTCTAATAAGTCTAATAACCCTAACAACTCCTTTACAAAGCTTAATACTTAGGGTATTAACTTTAGGTTATTACAAGTTAAACCTCCTAAAGTTTAATACTACCCCAAGTACTATAGCTCTCCTATAGTAACTAAGTAGCCTTAACTTCCTTCTAATACTTAGCACTAAGTCTTATTACATCGCTATAGAGCCCTATTATATCGCCGTAGAGCCGCAGAGCCTTACCTTATTATATTGCCGCAGAGCCTTATAAGCCTTATTATATTACCGCTAAGGCCCTTAGCCTAATTAGGTAGTAGAAGGCCGCGGGTTTAGTTCCTATTAGTAGCGTATTAAAAATATTAAAAAAAAAAATCCTTTTTATTAAATTATGTATTAGCAAGGCTTTAAATTAATTATATTATTTTTATCTTATTTTTAACGCCCCAAGTTATATTAAACCTATATATTTATATTGTTGCCTAATAGGCCACTTAAGAACTTTAGGAAAAGTAGTGTAATTATATTAGGCTAGCTCCAAATTAAATTAAAGCAATTATAGAACTTACCATACCACTGCGCCGCGGAGACTTTATATTATAATACCTATAATTTAATTAAATTATAACCCCTTCCTAAACCTTATAATTAAATATTTTTATAGGCCGTTAAAAACGGACTCTGCACCTGTATATGGTGACGGCTACGAACCTAGGTCTTCGAAGTTTAGATCCAGAGCCAACGCAGAGATGTCGCATAGCGTGTGGATGGGACCTGGTGGTGGTTGTGAGCGTTGTGGGCGGTGGTGAAAATTTTTCGGATGGCGAGATCTCGAAAACCACTACTGTTAGCCCTTTATAATTCAGCTACTACGGTGTTCTCCTATCTAAGGCACCTGTACGATCCAGCATGGATGCACAGCATTCGATAGCATCCCCTAACCCTCAATGGAAAGCATCGACGACCTCACATTAACGGACGAGCGATCGAGCAATCGAACAAATATACCCCCCCTCCTAACCCCCAGGGCGATCGCCCGCGGAGCATGCGGTCACTCGCCATCAACTACTAAGTACTGCCTGGCAGCCTGGATAGCACCGTACGGTTTTCCCTGTCTCCTCTCAAGGAGTGGTGACCCTTGGCGGGGGCCTGGCAACTGGGGCCTAGGCACAAAAGATACCCAGACACACACATCCCGCTTGCCTTTCGGTATAATGGTGGTTTATGGATAAATCCCCCTTACGCCTTCGATGGCTCTAGGGGGGGGGGGGGGGGGGGGGGGGGGGGGATAAAAAAAAATGGAAAAAAAAAAAAAATTATAGGTATGTTAAAAAGGAAA